>Ga0210394_10001189_pt1 | contig 43448 bp, 50 predicted proteins | sample IncBWC12MmetaG_FD_160121 | JGI IMG/M metagenome (GOLD analysis project Ga0210394, IMG submission 160121) | Forest soil microbial communities from Barre Woods Harvard Forest LTER site, Petersham, Massachusetts, United States - Inc-BW-C-12-M | ecosystem: Environmental > Terrestrial > Soil >...
CGAGCGCATGCAATCCCGCACCAAACGCTTTCTTATCACTTGCTACCTTTTGAGCATCACGCCCGGCGAGCGCCTGGACCGTGCGCACACTCACCGCGGCATGCGTCGCAATGTCCGTCACCGGCACTCCGGCAGACACGCACAGCAGGATAAGCCCGCGCTTCGCTTCCAATGCCCGAACCTGCGCTGCTGTATATCGCTTCGCCACCACATCAGGAGGCAAAAAAAGCGCGCCGTCCGACTCAGCATCGAATAAAGCAATCTGTTCCATGTGTCAGGAAAAACCGTGCGGCATACGTAGCACCAAGAAAAACACACGGCCCGCGAACCCACAAGAAAAATCTTAAACAATCTTCAACTGATACAATCCTGATACAATCTCACAACTCAATTATATTGTCCATCAATATATTACACACAATCGCAAAAATAATCATTGACCACAAACCCGCGCCATGCTAACGTCATTTTGCGATGCTCGATAAAAAAAACCCTTTAGCCAACGCGCGCAGGCATTCCGCGGATCACCCGCGGCGAGCATCGCAACTTCGACGCCGGCGCGCGTTGGTGATCATCACCAAATGAAAACCACCACCGATTGCTGCCGCTATTGCGGCGAGCCAGTCAGCTTGCATGATTCAGGCGTTACTTACAAAAACGGGGAATGCGCCCACGAAGAGTGTGACGCCGCCGAAGAGTTTCGCCAGGCCAACGCCGCGGACCTCGACGACAGACAAGAGGCGTGATATGACCTATTACCTCCCATCCCACTGGACACACCGCCAAGTGCGCGCGTGGTATAATCTGGCGCCGTTCCTCGGGCTCTTCCAGGTTGAACTCCTCAACGGCCACTATCACCTCGCCTGCTTGCGCGCCATCGGCCGCACGCGCACCGTAAAATCCTCGCTCCCATGAAACACCGCGCACCCCAATTCGATCTACCCGGCCAGGCCCACGCCTTCAACCTTGCCGGCCAAGTTCAGTTAACCTCAACACCACAAACTCAAACTCCTAAAAAAAATATGCTCGACCGCACAACAGAACTATTCGGAAGCCCCGTATTCACCTATACACGTGCCGAGGCGCTCGCGGATGGTGTCCTTGTGGACATGACGCAGGCCGTCACTCCGTGCCCGTTCAAATGGCCCGTCGCCATGACGCGCCCCGCCTACGAAGCCACCATCGCCGCCGGCGGTAAATGGGTCCCGCTCGTCAAACCCACCCCGGAAGCCAGCGAACACCTCGTGCTACCCAACGGCCAGGACATCCCCGGCCGAGCTTGGGACGTGTTCAACATGATCCTACGCGGGATCCGCCCGGGCGAAAGTCGCGTTGACTTCATTGTATTGGTGGACATACACGGCTTGGGTTGCCCCGTTCCCGTTCACATGTATTCCCTTGCCGGTCCAGGCGACAACGGAGAACCCGTCATCACCATCATGTTGCAAGGAGAAGATTAACCCTCCCTCACTACGTCCCCGCAAACTCACTCAACGGCGTGCGCCGGTTCACCGCGTGCACGCCGTCAACCATTTTGAACGGCCACCTTGACGCCAGCCGCTCCATGAAATGCCCGTCACAATCCCCGCGCCTCGCCGGATCCTCCGGCCACGCCTCGCCGTGATACGCGTGCGCCGCCGCCTCAAATGCCGCCTTGCTGTGGCACATTTGCAAGTGATTGCACAATCCCGCCCGCGGACTGCCCTTCGGCAGGCAATGCCCCAAATGCCCGCCATCGCCGCCGTCCTCATTCACCCGCACAATCTCAACCCCGGTCCACAGGCACTCCGGCGGATAATACTGCCCCTCGATCGCCGCCGCGAACGCCGCCAAATAGCTGGGCTTGTATAAATCGTCATCATGCAGATACGTGACATACCGCCCGCGCGCCTCGGGCACCCACCGGTTGCACACCCAGGCCAGCACCGCCTTCGTCCGCACAATTTCCTCCGTCTCACCGTTCAATTCCACCCGCACGCCCGGCAACCCGCCGTAATCCGCCACCAGGCGACCGAACAACGCCCCGCTGTCCACAATCAACAGCTCGTAATCCTCGAACGTCTGCGCCAGCACACTCTGCACCGCCTCATGCACCAGCGACGGCTTGCAATGGCTCGTCAATAGGACGGTAAACAGCGGGCTGGCCTTGGTTTGTTCATTCATAAAATGGGCAATCCGCAATCGCAAATCAAAAATGTATCCCCTCCTTCTCCCCATTCTTGATCACCTCCCGAACCTTCGCAATGGCATCCGTCCCCACCTCAATCAAATGCCCGTCCACCTGCTTCGCGTTCTCTTCCACGGCCGCCACCGCCGCCTCGAGGCTCGACCCCACGCCCACCACGCCGGCAATATTCCCCGGCTGACCCTGTGGCAAACTGTAACTCTTGCCGTCCTCGCGGTAGCCATTTCGCAGCTTCACCCATTGATCGAGCGCCTTCGGATAAAACAACGGCTGACAATTCTTGCCGCTTTGTTCCGAATAAATCATCAGGCACATGCCATACTCCGCGCCCTTCACCGGCACCGGACTCGTCATCACACCCTGCGCGGCATCCCACATGCAGCGAGCCCAGCTCTCCGCCGTAAACATTTCCTGCAACAATTCATTGCTCGGACTGCCGGCGCGCGCGCAGGGATCGAGAAAAAAACGGCCCTGAATCTCCGTTGACCACAGCCCCGCGTAATCCATCTTCCGCAGATACGGCGAAAACTTCCCGTTGATCAATCGTATGGACGCCGCCAGCTCCGCGTATCGCTTCACGTGCCCGGCCATGCCCAACCCCTTCACCTCGTAAGCCTGCATCGCGTATTCCGGCCATTGACCCAGCACCGCCGGCCCGTCGTAACCGATCTCCGACGCCTTCGGCACCTGGTCCATGATTAAAAACTCCGTGCTCTTCTTGAACACGCCCAGGTCATACTGCATCTCGTCCAGCACCCCCTCGCCGATCTGGTCATTCTTGTACTTCCACGTCTCCTTGTCCCCGCGCGCATAACCAAACCGCAGCTTGATAAACTTGTCCTTTTGTCCCTTGAGTTTCTTGCGCAACGCCTCCACACCCGTCACCAGTTCCACCCCCGGCACCGGTAAATCCAGTTCATGCAGCTTCCCGATGAAATCCCACCGGTCCAGCTCGATCTCCTCGCCCAGGCCCGCGCCGAACACCCGGGCGCCGCGCTCGCGCAGCATCACCTGCAGGTCCGCGCTGTACACGTCCAGGAACACCCACAAATCAATTTCATCCGCCAGCAACAGCGGATACTTCACCTGCTCAAACTCCGGAAATCCCTCCCACAACCGCAACTGATTCGACTTCGGAAACTGCCCGCGCCACGCCGGCGCATAATACGCCTTCTTAAAAAACGGCGCCACCTTCCGCGCGAACGCACCAAACAGCCCGTTGCCCACAAAACAAACCGTCTTCGTCTTCAATTCCGCCAAGGTGATCATGCTCTCTCCAAAATCACAAGTCCGCCTTTGGTTTTCCCGCAGTTTCTCCAGCCTGCACTCTTAAAACAGAATCCAGGGTTTGCTGACCTGATGCGTCGCGCATTGACAAAGGTATAATGCCGCACACCAGGCCAGCAGAAATCAGCAACGGCGTCAGCCTGTCGGATAAGGATGCTTGACCTGTGCTGACTTTCGTTTCTAAACACGGCACAATTGATACCTGACTGTCCGGAGTCATCCTTAAATCGTCGCCACACAAATAAAGCGTCTCCTTCCCAGGTCCGAAGGACGAGTTTCTCCCCGGGGCCGCAAAACAATTTGACGGACCGGCCATCTCGGTAGGCGCGGCGTGAGTAGTGTCGATCATACAGTCGCTTGCAAACTTCATCTCCGTCTCTTGAAATCCACCATAACGGCGCGTCACTCATGGCAGCAAACTTTGCGTTCTAACTTTGACCCCTCTCCGATTCGCCTTTTCCCGCAGCGTCTCCCGCACCGCCGCCGCGTCATACTTCAACTCCCATTCCTGCTTGGGTGGAACGGGCGACCCGCCCGTCGCGTCCGGCGACCCGCCGGACGCCTCACTGCCCACTTTCTCACTCACGGTTTTCATTAGCGTTCATCAGCGCAGATTAGCGATTGTCAACCGACGCCTTCATCTTCACCCGCTCCCTCAAGAACGGCACCCCTTCCTCGATATGCTCCCCCATCGACTCCGGCGCCCGTCTCATTCCGCTCCCCGGCTTCGTCGCCGTGTCCTGCCACTTGGCAATGTTCTGCAACAACTGCGGCACAATCAAACTCTTTCCCAGCTCCCCGAAAAACGCCTGTTGTTCCTGCACATTAAATGCCTTTGCCAGGTCCGTTATCTCACCCAAAAACGGCGCCTGCGCCGCCATCCCCAGCGCCCCGGCCATCGCCCCGCTCGTCAATCCCCGCGTTGTCGGACTCCGCTTCGCCTGTTTGCTGTCCTGCACGTGACGTATCGTTGCGCCCAACTGAAACACCATCAGCAGCGGATTGTCCAGCAAAAAACTCGGGATGTTCACCCCGCCAATCTTCAGGCTGCCCCACCGCGGATTGCGCGGATCCCGCTTCGCGCCTGGCTGCCAAAATCCCCCGGCATATTGCGGCATAAAATACCCCGCCAACATCACCGCCGCCCCGATCGTTCCCTTCTTCAAATGCCGCATCACCAAATCCGCCTCCTGTGGCGTCAACGCCGCCACCTCCTGCCCAAACGCCTTGCGCAAGCCCCGACTGGCGAATCGGATGCCCTCCGCCGGCAGTCCCAGCGCATACTCAAACGCCTCCGCCACCACGTTCGTGGGAATCCGCACAATCGGAAACGCCGTGTTCCCGATCAAATGCCACGTCTTCTCCCAAAACGTTGCGTTCGGACCCTCATGCAGCATCAGCCGCAGCCGCTTCACCAGAAAATTGTTCTGCGAAAATATCGCCCGGTTCGCGTCCTCATATGCCTCCGCGTTGATCCGCATTTTCACCAGCGGATCCGTGATGTCCACCCCAGCCGCCGCCAGGCTCGCCGACCGCTTGTAATAACTCCGCTCAAATTCCGCCATCTTCGCCGGCTGTTTCAGCGCCTGATGCAGCCGCCCCAGGAACCCGATCATGTCCACCGGATAATCCCGGTCCCGCCCGAAAGCCTCGTCAATCGTGCTCTTCCCCGTCCGCACCACCTTGCCCATCTCCGCGACCCCGCGCATCAGGCCGTCCGTGATTGCCCGCACCTCCGCCCGCGTGCTGAATCCACCCTCCCGCGCCGCCTTGCTCGCCAGCCCCGGAAACATCGCGCTCCAGCCCGCGCCCACCGCCTCCTCCGCCGGCGTGAACGCAATCCGTTCCGCCGCCGCGGCTGTCAGCTTCGCCAGCGTCAACGGACTGCTCAATAACTGCGCCCTCCGGAACTTCACCCAATACTCCCGCAGCTTCGCCGACATCGGCCGGTTCGCGCGCTGAAAATTCTCCAGCCCCCGCTGGAATTTATTCTTTGCCGACTCCGCCGCCGCCTTCAATTGCAGCGCCGTGTGATCCAGCTTGATCTCTTTCTTCTCCCGCTTCTCGAAATCGCCGCGCGCCAGCCGGTCCTCATAATCAGCGGCCCGACGCGCCAGCACCTTCTTGTACGTGTCCAGCGCCGAAGCCAGTTGCGTCTCCGGATCTGAAATCGGTATCTGAAATTCCCGCTTCGCCTGGTTCACCTTCTGGATCAGCTTGCGCCGCGCCTCCGTCACCTCGCCCCGCTGCACACCCGTCTTCAACGGCGGCTTGCCGCTCGCCATGTCCTCCAGCTTCGCCACCTCGAGCATCTCGCCCTTTAACCCGCGCAACCGCACCGAAATCGCGTCCTTGCTCAATTGCTTCCAATCGCCGTAACCCGAAATCGCGTCCATCGTGTCCCGCCGCGTCATGTCCGGCAGCACCTCTTGCATCACCTTGTGCACCGCATCCAGCAGCGCCTCCCGCTCCGAAATTCCGTCCGCCACAAACGCCCGCGCCACCCGCTGCACATAATACGTCAACTCCTTCTTGATGTCGGGTGGAACGGGCAACTTGCCCGTCGCATCCGGCGACCCGCCGGATGCTTTTGTCTTCGCCTCCTTCACCTTCTCCTTCATCACCTCCGCCGCCGCCACCCGCTGCTCCGCCGGCGTCTGGCTCTTCTTAAACACCGCCTTCACCGCCGCCGGCGCGTCCACCGTGTCCCGGTAAAACAGCGCATTGCTCGCATCCCGCACCTCCTTCAAATGCGGCCGGATCCATTCCCCCGCCTCCGCCACCATCCGCGCCCCCCACTCCGCCGCGTCCACCAGGTTGTGCGCCAGATGACTCGCCCCAATCTCCGCCAAATCCGCTAGTATGGTAGGATCCACACCGGCACTAACTCGACCAAGCTTCTCGCGTAAGCGGACTCTCGCGGCATTTGCTCGAGTGTCAAGCTTCGCAACGATGTCTTTCGCGTACTGGAGGACCCGCGGATGGATGTTTTGCGCCCGCTCCGCCGCCGCGGCTTTGGCTTCCGCAATCTGCCGTTCAATTCCCGCCTGTCTGATTTTCTCTTCGCTCGCTGCGACGTATTCATCCAATGCCTTTTGTTTATTCGCTATTTCCTGATGCAACCTGGCCACTTCGCTCTCCTCCGCCGGCGTCAAGGGCGCGCCGCCCTTGCTGGCCCTTGTCGCCAGCCGCATCTCCACCAGGCTGAAATCCGCCGTGTTCCCCGCCATCTTCTGCGCGTTCAAACTCCGACCCGCCTCGCTCCCCGTCCCGTTCCGGCCCACCGCCTCATCCAGCCGCTGCAAATCATCCTCCACCTTTGCCGCATACAACCTGGCCTCCGCCTGGTCCCCCTCCCGGCCGTCCTCAAACGCCCTGTTAATTCTGGCAAACGCATTGTTCAACTCCGCCTTGAGCTTGGCCCGATGCCACACCAGACCCGCGTTTTCCCACGACAACAACGGCCGCGGATGGTTCGTCACCTCGTCAATCAGGTTAGGGATCCATCCCGGCTCCCGGTTCATCTTCGTCAACGCCCGCGCATTGTCCTCGTCCCACGATCGCGGATTCGTGTCCGGCATCGGCGCCTTCCCCATCGCCTTCCGGTCCGCGTCAATCGCCGCAAACATGTTGCTCACAAAACTCCCCGGCTGCGACACCTCGTTATACAGCGCATTCCCCATCCCAATATGGTCCCCCTCCGTCACCGGCCCCACACTCCAATCTGGATCCCCCTCCGTGGGTGGAACGGGCGACCCGCCCGTCGCGGCCGGCGACTCGCCGGGCGCTGCCTTGATTCTCTCCTCATCCGCCTTCGTCTGCCCCGGCACAAAATCCGCGTCCTTCGGCAGGTAACTCCCTTCGTCCACATGAATCACCTCCGTGTTCGCCGGGTCAATCCGTTGCACCCCGAACTTCGGACCGTCCTTCACCGTCAAGCTCGTCAGAAATCCGTCCGCGTCAAACTCATGCTCCTTCACCGTGAACTCATGCCCCATCACCTCAAACTTGTCCCCGGGCAGCAAATCGCCCACCTTCACCTGCACCGGCGCCCGCCAGTCCCATTTCGGCCGCTGACCCCGCACCACCACCTTGCCAAACGCATCGGTCTGTTTCGCCTCGACCGCCAGGCCCCGGTTGTCCGCCGCCGCCTTCTTCTTCGCCGCCGCCCGCGCCGGCCCCGCCTCGTTCATCGCCTCCAAAAATTCCTGCACCTGCTCGCCGGCAACATGCTGCATCACCCCTTCCCGATGCAGCCCGCTCAACACCTGGTCCGGCGAAAAACCGCCCTCCTTGACGAAGTATTTCCGGGCCAAACTCGTCGGTTTGAAACCCGGAATTACCCGCCGCGCCTCCGCCAGGTTGATCCGCCGGCCGCCATACTTGTCAATGTAATCCAGCACATCCGGCGGCCGCTCTTCTCCCAAACCTCCAGCTCCCGGTTTCCCCGCGCCCAGCGCCCCGGACCCCGCGCCTGCGGTTACGCCGGCCGCAGCCCCTTCTTCCGCTTTGCCACCTGCTGCTGAAACCCCTGGTGTCCCGGCCGCCGTTTCATCCCCGGGCTTCCGTGATACATTTTGGTCCCGCCCGCCTTGCCCTTCATCATCTGCACTCCCTTCGGCTTTTGTGTTTTGAATGACATTGTTATCACCCCCTTTCGTTTTCGCTCTTAATTGTTCCATCACCTGCTGCCCCGTCGGCAAATCCTTCACGAAATCCGTCCCCACCAAATCCTCGCTGTGCAACATCCCCGGCACCATCGGCTTCTTCCCCGTCAACCGCTCAAACACCGGTGCCGCCTCCTGACGTGTGATGAATTTGCCGTTGTGCAAAAAGCCGCTCTCCTCTTCGCCCGTCAAAAATTCCCCGTCCTCCTTCGACGCCTCGAGTATCCGAATCCCCGCATGGTCCGCCGACCCGCTGTACACCTGCCCATCCTTCCGCAGCGCCGGCACCAGCGTCTCCGGCTCCGATTCGCGTGGATTAGCGTTCATTAGCGGTGGCACTGTCTTTGCCCCAAACCCGGTCAAATCTTTCTCCTTCACCTCTTTCCCCAGCATGTACGCCAGCGCCTCCGCCTTGTCCGGGAACCGCGCGGCCACTTCCTCCGGATCATACCCCTTCTCCACGTCCCCCTCTTTAATCCCATACCCCACCGCCCCCAGCATCAGCAAATGCTGCCCGGCATCCCCCAGCGCCCCCCACTTCTCCGCCCGCGTGCTCTTCGGATCCTGAAACACCTTCACCGTGTTCGTCAGGGTTTCCGGCGCCGACGCCACAATCTGCGCGCCAAACAGCGCCCGCACCACCTTCAACTCGCCCAGCGGCAATGTCGCCAGCATCTCCGGCGTCTTCAAACTGTTCGCCGTCTTCGCCGCCGACCCCTCGACCCCTTCCATGAACTCCGGCGCGTATTTCTCCGCCAAAACCGTCGTCGTCGGCGCCAGCCGATGCAAAATGTCCCGGATGCCCTGCTTCGTCACCGCCGGTCCCACCGTCTTGCCCGCCTCGAGCCGATCCACCGGCCCCCACATCCGCGTAATCCGCCCCATCGTGTTGTAAAAATCAATCGGTATGTTCCCGGCCGTTGCCGCCGCTGTCCCAACCCCGTGCATCGCCTGTCCCAATCCCTCGTTTATCGTGTCCGCCGCCTGGCCCACCGCCGACGGCGCCGCCTCCGTGTCCGCCGCATCGCGTATGGCCGTCATTCCCGTGCCGGCAATGGCCGCTGCGAGGCTTTTGCGCTCATCCGGACTCAACCCCGCCCCTGGTGGCGCAGGCGTCCCCGGCGTCCAGCCGGTAGCACTACGCACCTGTTCGGCCTCACTTGCCCCGCGCCCTGCGCCCCGCGCCCCCAGCCCCGCCTCCACCGCAAACACCGGATCGTCATGCACATACTCCGGATGCTTCGCCGCCACCGCCGTCGCCAGCGCCGTGTCCGTCATGTCCCCGTACTCCGGATACTTGTCCCGCAACCCCTGCAACGTCGGACTCCGCTTGTCCATCAGCACCCGGCCCGCCGCCTCCGCCGCGAACGCCTTGTCCTGCTCGGCATACACCGGATACTTCGCCGCCACCGCCGTCGCCAGCGACTGATCATCCATGTCCGCATACTGCGGATACTTCGACCGTATCGCTGTCAACGTGTCACTCATTTACACTTTTCTGCTTCCCCTGCTCAGAATCAGGTCAAGCAACGCAGAGAACATTCCAACGGCGCGTTGCAACTGCGGAAATCCAAATCCCTGCGAACTCCCGGCAAAATAAATCCCCTGCCTGCCGGTTCTGGCCTGATGCGCCTTCCGCCGGCCCCGACTGCAATACAAGGGTAGTTTTGTGTTGTCTTTCATAATTAGCGTTTATCAGCGTTCATTAGCGGTTAAAACTTCTGCCGGACAACAGCATGACTCCCGATGAAAGCAGGCTCCGTGCCACCTTGGAGGGGCCGCAGGGGATGCGGACTTGAATATGGGGCACCAGGCGCTCCCGCGCCCGTCCGCCATAGCGCATCCGTAGCGCGAAGGCGGATTGCTTCCATCTGCTGTCGCCGGCAAAATTCATAAATTCCCACCCTCAACCATCAACTCCCACCCCTCAACTACTTCCCCCTCAACCCCAACGGATCCTTCGCGTCCACCGCCGCAGGCGCAGCCGACCCCGCGCTCCCGCTGCGCACCTTCGCCAACTGCTCATTCAATTGCTCGTTCAAATCATCCAGTTTCTTCTGCAACAACGGCTTGTCCTTCACGTCCGTCTGCGGGCTGTTCAACTGGCTCGTCACCGCGCTGATGCTCTTCTGGATGATCGTCGCCGCCTCCGTCGGGCTCTTGTCCTTCGTCGGCACCACAAAGCGCGTTCGTCCCCCGGCCTCGATGATCGTCGTTCCATCGTCCAGCTTCGTCTCCTTCACCGGCGCCTGATACGTCCGGTCCGGCACCACCCGGAAAGACCCCTTCCCGTCCGGCGCATAAATATACCCTTCCGGCGCCGGCCCCATGTTCGCCGAACTCGTCCGGTTCACCAGCTGCATCAGCAACGACTGCCCCTCCGGCGTCTGCACCGCCGCCGGATTCGCCTGTATCCCCGCCAGCAACCGCGCCGCAAAATCATTCTGCCCGGGTGGAACGGGCGACCCGCCCGTCGCGGCCGGCGACCCGCCGGGCGCACCTGATAATATCCCCGCCCCTGCCGCCACACCCACCCCGGGTGGAACGGGCGACCCGCCCGTCGCAGCCGGCGACCCGCCGGCTGCCCCCCCCACCGCCCTTGTCAACGCGTCCAGCGCCGCCTGTTTCGTCTTCGCCTGCTGCGTGTCCAAAATCTGCGCCTGCATCCGCGCCTGCTGCTCCTTTTGCGCCTGCGCCACGATGCTGCCCTTCATCACCGAAATCTGCTGCGCCGCGCTCATGTTGGCGAACTCATCCGCCGAATACCCTGTCACCTTCGGCGCATCATCCCCCAGGCTCTTGTAATACTTCGCCGCCGCGTCCGATTGATCCTTCAACTGCTTCTGCTGATCCGCCCGTTTCGACAGCGCGTCCCCCAGCATCATCCCCAAATTAGACAATCCCCGCCCCAGCGATTCCCCCGCCGTGCTCACCACCCCAGGATTGTAACTCAGCGCCATAAATTAGCGTCTATCAGCGTTCATCAGCGGTTTCTGTTTCCGCCTCTTTCCTCTCACCTCGTTCCCCGCACCCCGCGCCCTGCCGGTATGGCAACACCCCTTCAACAGCGGATAATCACCCACCGGCTTCACCATCACCGCCGGTCCAATTTGTCTCGCCATATTGTTCTCACTTCCAAAAGTCCGCACTCCGGTCTCCGCACTCCGCACTTATTCGGCCACCGGCCCCGCCGCCGGCCTGTCCTCGGCCGCCTTCTCGTCCTCGGGGACCGCCTCGTATTCCGCCTCAAACCGGTCCGGTTTCACCGCGATAAAAAATCCGTTGCCCATGTCAATGATCCAGTCCCCGTCCTGCACCGCATGACTTCCGTGATCCGACGTATGCACATGCGGCCGGCCCGGGTATTCGCTCCCGCCGTTCGCGCACACGCACAACCCCGGCGGCTGCTTCGCCTCGCCGCGCTTGAATTGTTCCGCCTCCATCTCCCGCCATTTCAATTGGTATTTTGCCATAATATTCTCACTTTCCCAAATCAGCAATCCGCAATCGCCAATCCGAAATCAAGCACCGGCTCCCGAAAACAGCGATAGCAATGAACTTAACCCGCTGCTGCCTCCGCCTCCACCACCCCCGCCGCCGCCCAGCAGCCCCCCAAACATGCTGAGCAGTCCGCTCAACGTCGCCGCCTTGTTGTTCCCGGTCTGGATGTTGCTGGCCGCAATCGAATTATACGCCGTGTTCAACGTGTTCTCCGGATCCGTCAGCGTCGGTCCGCTCGGTCCCGCAATCGCCAACCCCTGCCCAATCGTGTTCTCCGCCAGGCCCGGCGCCGCGCTGCTGCCCGTGATCAAACTCAATGCCGGATTCGTTGTCAACATGTTGCTGAGGTTCAACGCGCTGCTGGATGCCCCCTCGTTCTGCAATAACTGGTTCTGCCCGCCGCCGTACAGGTTCAACGCCTGGTCCAGCATCGCCGGGTCCGTCCCGCCCAACCCCCGGTTCGCCCAGTTGCCCAGCACCGAATTGTTGATGTTCGATGTCGCCTCCGGCGTCAACTGCGTCCCCGCCCCCAGATTCGTCGCCGTAGTCTGCAACAACTGGCTCAACTGATTGCTCTGCGCCGGATTCACCGCGCTCACCGCCCCGGCCGCTCCCGGACCCAGCGCGCTCACCGTGTTCACGTTCCCGCCCGCCTGCGCCTGGTTCGCCGTGTTGATGCCCCCGGCCAACCACGGCAACGCGCTGCTGAAACTCGCCCCCAACCCGCCCGCCCCGCCCGCCGCCTGCAAAATCTGACTCAACGTCGTCCCGGTGAACCCCGGCGCATACGTCTGCTGCGCGCTCAACGCCGGCGACAGCAGCGAACTCTCGTCCGCCATCAGCCCGCTCGCCTGGCTTCCCACCTGGCTTATCTCCGGCGGTCCCACGTCATTACCCATACATTGCCTTTCCGTTCACCTCATGCCCAGCGCCTCGTGCCCCATGCCCATCCTCGCTTGCGAGGAGGTTCTTTGCAAACAAAAAATGCTCCCCCACTTCCATATACCCCAGGTCCCCCGCCAGATGCCCGTGCAACGGCGCCCCGCGCGGACTCGGCACCACGATCCATCGCATCCCGCACCCGCGCCCAAAATTTTCCATCAGATAAAACACCCGCAGCGTGTCCCGCGGATTCAGCTTCTCCTGATGCAGCCACGTGTGCACCAACGGCACGTTCCCGATGCTCGCGCACCCCACCACCTCGCCGCGCTTCACCACCGCATGCGTCGGGAACATCTGTCTTCGATGCCCGTCCGCCTCCGCGGCCGACATCACCTCCGCCCGCTGCGCCTCGCTCGTGATCAACACCAGCCCCGGCCAGTCCTTCAGACTGCCCCGGTCAATGATATTAAACTGGTTTTGCATTCCGCAATTCACAATCCGAAATCCGCAATTACTTCACTGCCACGCATAACATTTCAAATTCCAGTTCGCCAGCGTGATCTGCTCCGGCCCCGCCCCCGTGCTGCCGTCAATCACAAAATAATTGCCGCCGTACGCGCTGCAAAACACGCTCGTCGCGTTCCCCCCGCCGATCAATGCCGGCCAGCCGCTGTTCGCCGCGTTCGCAAACGCCCCCACGTCCACCTCCTGACCCTGCGTGTAACCCGAATCCCCGCCCGCGCTCACCTCCACCATCACCCACCGCACCAGCCGCGGCGTCCCGTTCGTCATCCCGTGCGCCGCGTTCGCCACCAGCCCGCCGTGGTTCGTAAACGTAATCGGCCCGTACGTGAAATTCGTGATCTGCAGCGTCCCGCCGGCCACGACCGCCATCGGCGATACACAGGGCACCTGCGCCCCGCTCCCGCTCGGCACCGCGTTGCTGGTCCCCGCCAAAATCAAATGCCCGCCGCCGTCCACCGCAAACTGGTTCGTATTGATGACCCCCAGGTAATTCACAAACAACGGCACGCCCGTCACCCCGTTCCAGCCGCCGCCAATCCCCGCCCCGGCCAGGTTCGTCGAAACCTGGTTCGGCCCCACCCCGCCGTTCGTCACTTCGAGCTGACGCGGACTCGCCGCGTTGAACCCCAGCGTGATCCCGTCCACCACCGAGTCCTTCAGCAAATCGCCGGTCACACTGTTCGGCGCCAGCGCCGCGCTGCCCGCGATCGTGCCGGAAATCGCAATCCCCGGCAGCCCCAGCAGATTCAATGTGGCCGTGGTCGGCGCCTCCCCCGGCGCAAACGTGTACCCCGGACTCACCGTCGCCGTGAGTTGCGCGAAACTGGTTGATGGTTGGGAGATGATGGCTGAAAGCAGCGCAAAGGCCACCACCACGCGTCTCCGGCAATCCACCATCAACTCTTTAACCATATGCTTAGTTCCCCACATACGCTTTCAATCCAAAATCACTCGCCGTCACCAGCGTCGGCTGGCCGTTCGTCTTGTTGATCAACCACAACACCTGGCTCGGTTGATCCAAAAACACGTTCGTCCGGTCCGCAATTTGCGCGAAAAACAACCCATACCCGTTCGGGTCCGATTGATTGTTCATCCGCAGGCATTTGATGTCCATTTCATCGCCCACCGCCCACCCGCTTTGCGCCGCCAGGCAAATCATCACCCAATGCACCCGCCGCGGCACGGTCCCGTAATTGTGCGTCAACGGCGGATACAACCCCGCCCCCGGCCCGTAAAACCGGTTCGTGACCAGCGTGGACAGCGCCAGACCCTGCGGCGTGATTGCCAGCGGCAGCGTGACGGCCAGGTCCAGCACGTTCGTCCCGCTCGGCGTCCCCAAAATGCTGCCCGGCGTCTTGCCCAGCAGCAAATCGGACGATTGCCCGGCAAAATTCAGCTTCCCGGCCGTCACCCCGAAAACCGTCGTGTCCAGCACGGAATGAAAATCCACGCTCACCGCGCTGCCACTCCCGCCCGTCAGCCCCGCCCCCAGGCTGCTGCCGTTGAACTGGTTGACCCCCACCCCGCCGCTCTTGATCTCCAGCGCCCGCGGCACGCTGCCGTTGAAATCCAGCGTCGCCCCGTCCGGCAGCGAGTTCGTGAACTGCGACCCGTCAATGCTCTTCGCCCCGATCGGCACGTTCAAGTTTGTCCCGCCAATCGCCAGGCTCGGCTGCCCCGCCTGATTCAGCTTCTCCGTCGTCGGCAGTTCCCCCGGCGAAAACGTGTAACCCCGATACACCGTCACCGTAAACCCGTTGGTGCTCGCCGCGCGCGCGAAAATCCCCGACAACAGCAAAATACTCGCCGTCCTCAATCGCCAATCCGAAATCCGAAATCCAAAATTCATCACGTCTGACTCCTCGCCGGCAACCCCACCGGATTCGCATAAATCTGCACGCTGTTGACCCGGCTGCTTCCCTTCGCGTTCGCTATCACCAGTTGCGGACTCCGCCCCCGCGCCCGCAGCCAGAACGGTTCGATGTGGTTCTGATGCACGTCAAACGGCACGCCCGGACTGTACAGCCCCGCGTCAATGTTCATCGAATAATCCTGCCGGTCCGGCTGCGTGAAATCGTTGTCCGGCGGTTTCGTCGTCGAATATTGCTGGTCCGAATACGTGAAACCCGACGCCATCACGTTCCCGCTGTTGTAACTCCGGTTCTTCCAGCTCACCGTCAGGCTGGGCGCGAACGTGTCCCAGTTGATCAAACACGGCAGCGCCAGCACCTGCCGGTCGTGAAAATACGCCCGCGTCGTCAGGCTGGTCTGGATGTCCAGCCCGCTGTCCGTGAAATCGTCGCTGTACCAGCACACAAACCCCGTCGCCTGGTCCACCCACGTCAACCGCTCGTCCCCGTCAATCTTCAGCCGCGCAAACGCCTTCGGATTCATGAACGGCCCCGTCCACCCCGTCCCGCCCCCTGTCTCCCAGCCCTGATTGATGGTGCTGTACGTCAGCACGGTGTTGTTCAAAATCGTCGCCCCAGGCGCAATCGGCTGGCTCCGAAACGGCAGTCCCACAAAAAATCGGTTGTTCCACGATTGCGCGCACGCGCTGCCCGCCTTCGACCACAATACCTGCCCCAGCGTGTTTCGGATCTCGTCGCTCACCGGCAGCGCCACCCCGGAAATTTGCCCAAACTCGGTCTGCTGGATGCTCACCACGCCCTTCCGTCCCACCGCCCACACGTCCGACCCCACATGCGTCACGGACAGCGGGCTCGTCCACCCATATTCCCGCGTCACTTCCACCAGCGCCCAATTCGCCTGCGCCTGGCTCAAATTTTGCAATGCCAAAATCAGCGAGTTGAACCCGATCAACAGCGTGTCATACGCCAGCGGATGCACCGCCACCACGCTTTCATTGTCCCCCAGGTTCGCCGTGATGGTCCCCGTCATCGGCGTGAAATGCAGCGGATCCACCGGGTCCGAAATCAAAATATTGTTGAACCCGTTCACGATGATCACCCGTTGCAGCAGGTAAATCCCCTCGCGCCCGCCCGGCATCGGCACCCCGCTCGCCGCCTGCTTCTGCAGCGTCCCCGTCAACGATCCATCCACCAAAATCAATCCCGTCCCGCCGTTCACCCCGCCCGCAATCGCCTCCGCCTCCGTCGTGAACAAAAACAGCGTGCCCGGACTCAGCGGACACGCATACGCCGTCGTCACCGGAGTGCTGCTCGCCGTGATCCCCGTCAGCGTCACCTGGTCCCCGGGCACCAGACGGTGATTCGGCGCCGTCACCAGATGCGTCGTCCCGTTCGTCGCCGTGATCGCGCAATTGACCGGCGCCGGCGAAAATCCCGCCTGAAAACTGGTCTGCGAACTGGTGTTCTGCATCAGCAACCCCGGCGGCACGTTCCCATACGCGCCCGGATTCACCGCCTGCCGTTCCAGATAAAACGTCCCCACGCTGGCCGGGCTGCTCGGGAACGTCAGTTGCGTGCTCAACCCGGAGTCCGTGTACAGCTTGATGGTCGTCGCCGTAACGTTCTTGACGTAATATTGCGTGTTCGGCTGCGCCCCGTAAAGCTGGCTCGCCGGCGTCGCAATGTTGAACAGCACCAGTTCCGCATTGTTCCACGCCTGCGGCCCGTTCAACGTGATCACCCCCGTGCTGGTGTTCACCGCCGCCGCCCCGAAATAATGCCGCTCATTCCCATGCCGCAGCAGGATCAGCCCGTTCAAGCAGGGTATCAGCCGGCACTCACCCCACACGTCCTGCCCGTTCAACGGGATCGCCTGCGGAATGTTGCCCGGATTGATCCGCCACGCCCGCCCCACCCCGCCGTCCTCCCCCGCCTGGTCCCGCGGATCATCCGTCAAGAGCACGCAATTGTCCGTCCCCTCCTCCGCCGTCCACCTCGAATAGCCCCGCGGATTCTGGACCTGATAAATATCGCTCACCAGCCCGTCAGTGGGAGAGACCGAGTTGTTCGCGTAAAAATACAGGTAATACGTGGTTGCTGTGGCGACGAACAGGCCCGGCTGTATATACGGCCCGGTCGGTTCAGTCCCAAACGAAGGAGCTTGCGTCGTCAGGCCGGCAAACGCCTGTACCGTCACTCCTTCTGCCGGATTCGTGAACTTCACAAACGGAAAGGCATAGTACGTTCTCCCCACAATGAACCCCGAAATCTGGTAATAATTCCACGTCGCCGGCGGCAGTGGCGGGCTCGTGTGTGCGCCCAGATACTGCGGTATGCCCCTCACTGGATTTTGCGAGACCAAACCCCTGTCCACCCTCCCCCATTCCTGGCTGCCCACCCCGTATCGCGGCAGGCATTGCCCGTTCTCAAACCGCTGGTTCATCGCCGCCGCCGCCACCCCCGGCGGCAATACCTGCGGCGCGTCCCGGTCATTCACCTTCTGGAAATATTCGTCCCCGTCTTCCAGTTGATAAACCTGTCCGCTCGCTGGTTGTGCCATTGCCGGCATAATCAATCCCAATATCGTAACCGCGGTCCATAGACCGCGCATCCATTGCCTTCCTGTCCACCATTTTGCATTTTGAATTTGTAATTTTGAATTGTCTGCTGGCGTGTTGTAGTTCATTCCACGCTTCTACTACCGTTGACACATTTCTGTCAATCCAAAATCGCAAATCCGAAATCCGAAATCCAAAATCACCTTCTTCTCCCATTCCTCCGCCACCGCGGCATCGTCATCTCCGGCGCGCCGGACTGCCGGTCCAGTTCCATCTCCGCCCCCTGGTCCACCACCAGCGCCTGCTGCGTCAGCCCGTCCGCCTTCAACAGCCAGCTCGCCCCCTTGCAGCTCAACGGAATGTTGAACCGCACCGGGATCACCGTCGCATACAACGCCGCCTGGCCCGCCGTCCCGCCTCCGGCCGTGTTGTAAATCCCCACCAGGTCCGGCGCCGGCAGTTGCCAGTCAATCCACACATTCCCGCCCGGGGTCGGACCGCACCACCGGCCCAGCAGGTAAATCTGCCCGTTCCCGATCTCAAAATCTATCTGCCGCGCCGCCTGCGCCGTGCCCCGCGGGTCCGCGCTCCAGCACCCCAGCACGTCCCCGATCTCCGTCGCCCCCGCGCCTTCGTTCTTGCTCACCGTCGCCGTGTTGTTCGTGCCCACCACCGGCGTGTAACTCTGCAAATTGTCGCACAACTCCGGCCAGCAGCACCGGTTCCACATGCTCGCCAGTTCCATCCCCAAAAAATTCATCAGCATCAGCCCTTCGGCCGACGGAATCTTGTCCCGCGTCCGGCCCGCCATCTCCGCCGCCTGGTTCAGGATGTTTAAATACGTCGTCGTCTTCATTCATCTTAGCTCTCCCGCCAGCTCTGCAAAAAATTCTCCTCCGTCATCCTCAACACCCCCAGCAGTTCAATCATCGTCAAATCACTCTCCTTCGCCCACCGGTCAATTACATTCGCCAGTTCCTTCCGTAACTGCTCCGCGTCCGCCTTCGCTTTCGGCAATTTCGTTTCAGAATTAGCGTCCATCAGCGTTGATTAGCGGTTAAAAAGTTCCCGTCACAAACCACGCCGGGTGGTTTGCGTATAGATTGGTCATGCGCCACACCGCCGGTCCCGCCCACCAGAAGTCAGTGACGGCGGTCCAGTGCTTCATGTCCTCGCTGCCCCAGATGTGGTAATGCGTGTTGGTCGTGTTCGTGAATGCAAACGTCACCACCATCCCGTTGACGGCCGGCGTCGGATTCGTCACCGTAAAACACCGCACCTTCCCCGCCATGTTCGTCAAACACTCCGTCTGTCCGTTTGTCGGCCCCAGCCCGCTCCTCCTCAGCACCAGCATCACCGCCGGCGGCGGCATCGGTGGCGCGGGTGGCCCAGCCGTCCCGGCTGTGCTGACATTGTTTGTGGCGCATCCGCTCGCCATCAGCACCAGCCCCACAAACACCAAAATGATGAGGACACAGAAAATCAGCCAGTCGAGCCAGTCCCGGCTGGTCGTTTCCATGTCCCCGTCATCATGATTGTCGTCGTACGGATGCACTTGCTTTCTTTCCCGCTCTCAACCGTCAACTCTGAACTATTTGTGAATCGCCGACCCAAACACCTGCCAGCCCAACAGCGCCAGCAGGATGAATAGCGCGATGTTCGTCGGCCACGACCGCCGGTCGGATGTCGCGCAACCCACCGCCAGCCACACCAACATCAGCACCCAAAATGCCAGTCCAATGCTCATAATTTTATTCCCATGCTTGCGGATGGCGCAGCCGTCCCGGCTGTGCTGACATGTCCGCTCAGTTTCCCGTCGCCGCCGACGCTTCCTCCGCCGCCAGTTCCGCCTTCGGCAGATCGCTGCCCGGCACAAACTGCGCATAAGTCTCCGCGCTCACCTGCGCCCGCAGCGCCGCGTAGTCCGCCGGCGTCGGATTCCCCGACGCAAACAGCCGCTGTAAATCCGCAATCATCGTCGGCGCATACTGAATCGCAAACTCGATGATCGTTGCAAATGCCATGATCGTTGCCGGTGTCATAATCTTGTTCTTTCTCTTCGTTTTTCTTCGTTTGCTTCTGTTCAAAATCCGTGTTTATCTGTGTTCAGCCGTGGTTAATTCACCTTACGGTGTTCGTCCACGGACTCCCGTTCGTCAGGCTCGTGATCAAATTCAACAGATCCAGCTGCGCCGCCGCCACCGCGTTCAGCGCCGCCTGGCTCGTCGTCGTGTTCGTCGGATTGTTCGCCAGGCTCGCCGTCGAATCAATCAGCAGCAGTTCCGACTGCTTGTAAATCTGAAAGGCGTCGAACACCTTCTGCTCCTCGTTCGTGCCTGGATGATACATCCCCACATACACGCCCCAGCCCGTCATCGCCGCGGCCACGGCCGTCTGCGTCGCCACCTCCCCCTTGTACGCCGCCGTCGTCTGGCTCGTGCTGCACGCCGTCAGCAGCGCCCCCGCCACCACCCCCGTCGCCACGATCACCGCCAGCACCATCTGAATCTTCTTCGTCATTTTCATTCTGTTTTGCCTTTCGTTTCCGTTTCCCAATCAGCGTTCATCAGCGCAGATTAGCGGTTAACTTCCCGCCTTTCCGTCCGTCCCCACACTCGGCGTCTTCACCGTCGTCTCCACCGTCTGCGTCTTCGTTGTATGCACCGTGTCAAAATTCACCTGGTCCGCCGGATGCTGCTGCAAAAACAGCAGCAAATCCTTCCCAATCGCCACCCCCAGATTCACCGCGAACAAAATGTAAATCTGCTGCCGCGTCAGGCCCACCGCCAGCCCCGCCAGGGCGCCCACCAACCCCGATGCCAGGCCCGTCAGCACCGCCACAAACAACCCCAGTTTCCATTGTTTCCAGTTCATATGTTCGGATACGGTTTCGGGTCCTTCAACAGCTTGTGCGCGCACACCGCGTTGATCCATGCCGCCAGTTGCCGCTCGCCCTTCGCCAGCAGCTCGTCATTCACAATCGCTTCCGTCAACTCCGCCAGCTTCTGCCATTCCGCCGGCGTCAGCTCGTAATGCCGCCGGATGTATTCGTCCCGGAACTTTTCCAGCAACACGTCCATCTCCGGCGTGTGCGGCGAGTGCAGCACCGTCGCCACCCGCTCCGAGTACAGCGAATTGATCGTCTCGATCTTCACCAGCCGCTTGTCCAGGCCCAGCACCGTCCGCAGCAGCCAGCCCGTCGCCATCAGCAGCGCGCTCAGCACAAACGTCAACATGCACCCGATGATTGCCGGCCAGGGCTCGGACATCACTTCTTCTTTCCCTTCTTCCTACCCTTCGGCTTGCTCACCCGCACGCCGCCGTTCGTCGGCACATAATCCCGCGAAAAAGTCTGGCTTCCCCGCCTCAACTTCTCACGTTTGCGCTTCGGTTTCATCAGCTTGACCATGCGGCTCGATTATTGACTGGCATTCCACACTAAGAATCTTATTTCCACTTCGCCGGTTGCGGCGGCGTTCAAAAAGAATGTGCAACTTCCTGTTGCTGGAACTGCCTGACAAGAAGTTGCGGTAGTGTCATGCGTTGCGATTACGGGATAGACAATAGAATTAGTAGTAATAAGATTGTCCGTTAAGACGACACTTGATCCAGCCGCTGCAATACGAATACTTCCAGAAGGAAAATTAATGGTCTTTGCTCCAGTCTGGCCTGCAATTTTTAAATCAAAAGGACTTTGTGGTCTCCACATTGCAACCTTTAGCCACGCGTGATTATTGGTGGAATAATTGTCTGTGGCTGTGACTGTCGGTGCGCCAGTGAGTCCTATGTCCCACGTATTGTCATTTCCGCCACCATTGCCGTTGCCACCAGTTGGAAATATGCCACCATCCCCGAATGTATGAGAGTTTAATCCCATGCAAAACATAACAGTGGAACCATCATATACCACTTCTCCAAAGTTGGCTGCACCCATCAATATGCCTTCAGTCCCGGACACATCGAAGTATCCAGATAGCGTAGCTGCGGCGGTCGAGTTTGCCGATTTTAGAAAGAAATTGGTGGCCTGAACGGTTGCATTTCCAAAGTTCGCCGGGCCAACATCTGCCGGGTCAATCGCATTGGCTGTGTTCAACCTGCCGTTGGCCTTAAAAACCTGACCAAAAGTTGTATTTATCGGAGTCAAAACGGTGAATATGCCGCTGGCCGGATTATACACTTCCACGTTGCCGTTATTCTGGTTCACTTCAAACAACTTGGAAACAGTTGCCGCTTGAAAATAGATGTTCGTTCCACCAATACTATACCCAGTAGTTAAGGGCTGATGGGGAACGGTGCCAACGACGCCAGACTCATAGGGAATCTCAACCAAATCTCCGTTGGTCGTGTCACCGACGGTCATTATGTTGTAGGTGTTGTAGCCCGAATGAGCGTGCAAGATACCAAGAGGCCACGGAGAATTGGCTATCATGTAACCCATCATGGGTGTATCGAAGTTCGGCCCTTGCATCCCAATCATGCCGACGTTCATTGCGATGGGGTCAACCACATAATATCCGTTGGCGTCAATGTTTCCCGCAATGGGATTGGTGGTCTGCATCTTAAATCCAACACTCGCCCCAGAAGTGAAAGGAGAGCCGGTCACATACATAACCTGGTCGGTATTGGTGTTGCTCGTGGCAGGAAAAGTGAATGTGGTGGCGGTGCTTCCGTTGTTCAAACTGATGGTTGGCGTCACCAGCGTCGTGTTGGTGCCGTGTCCGTTGGACTGCTGGATCCCGTTTGTCGCGCCCCCCGTGCTGCTCCCGCCCCCGGGACTGATCACAATCCCGCCTCCGCCCACCCCCTGCGCAGGCAGGCGCACGGCCAGGCATAACATCGCGGCTAATACGATCCCCGCCTTCAATCGCAAATCGTAAATCATAAATCCAAAATTATGTGCCACTCACCGGCCACCTCAATCCTTCCGCCGTGATCTTCGCCCACGCGGTCCCTATCAGCGTGCCCAGCACCCCGCCGGTGCTTTGGTTGCTCACACACCGCACATACAGACCCCGATAAAACTGCGAATGCGTCAGGCTGAACGTGTCGCCCGCCGGCACCCAGGAGCTGTACCGCGGCGTGTTCGAGCCGTCCACCGCATTCCCCGCGTCCGCCGCGCTCGTGCAGTCAAACACCTCCACATACGCCCCCGCGCTCGCCGTGCTCAGGCTCACAATCAGCGCGTGCGCCCGGTAATTATACGCCGCAATGGCCAGGTCCTTCGACAAATCCGCCGTGATCGGCTTGTCCCCAATATACCCCTGTATCAAAATCATAATTTGCCTTTTCTCTCAACTCTCAACTCTCAACCATAATTCTTCACCACCGTCCGCGGCCCCGCCCCAAACCCCACGCCCGTCACCTTGCCGCTCACCGCCTTCACCCGGCATTGCGGCCACCGCTTCAAAATATCCCGCATCCCCTCGTCGCTCATCAGCCCCTCAAACCCAAAATTCTCCTGCTGCTGCAATTGAAACCACACCGCCTGCGGAATCCGCGCCTCGATGCGCCCCCACTCATGCCCGTCGTCCTCCAGCGGACGCGCCGTCCGCTCCATCACCTGCGAGGCCCGGCCCAGCTTCGCCTCCGCCACCGCGCAATGCAGCACCTGTTTGTCCGCCAGCGTCCGCATCACGTCAAACGCCCGCCGCGGATCCATCCCCTGGCTCTCGCAAAACTCCGCCAGCCCCACAATGTCCTTCGGACGTTGCTTCGCCGCCGGCCCCCGGCCCTGTTCGGTCATGCTGAACATTCCGTTTCCTTCTCCGCGCCCTTTGGGAAAGCCCCGCCGGCCGCCGCAAGCGGCCGACGGGACCAACCATTGAACGAACAACTACTAACTTCCCGTTTCCCGCCGAAACGCCAGTATCGGCGGAAACTTGTTTTCTTTCCGGGGTGGCTCGGGCGACCCGCCCGATCTGTCCGGCGACCCGCCGGACAGTCCCCTGCACAGCCTAACCCGTGTAATAGAACATCCCGAAATACATCGGGTTGTACACCACCAGGCTCAGCAGGCATTTCACGTCGAACGTGTCGCCGCCGCCGTTGTCCGGCAGGGGCATTTCAAACATCGGCACGCCCCAGCGTTTTGCAAACATCCCCTTCTTCAGGATGTACGCCGCCTTCGGCGCCTCCAGGAACACCCGCGTCGACCGGTTCCCGCTCGATGCCACCGCGCCCCCCGTGCTGTTCGTCGTCGTGGTGCCGATGAACCGGCTTTCCACCACCGCAAACCGCCCGAAGTCCGTGCGAATGACATCAATGCTGATCCCCAGCTCGCTGTCCTGGATCTGCTGCTGCAGCATCCGCACCTGCGTCGCCGCGATGCCGCCGCCCGTCACCGTCGCCGTCTGCGGGTCCGTCAGGAACGTGATCTGCTCGCGCAAATCCAGCCCTGTCAGGAACACATAATCCCCGGCCGCCGCCGCGCTCTTCCGCAACGCCTTGCTCATGCTCCGCATCGCGCTCAAGTTGAAACTCGTCGCCATGCTCGCCCCGGTCGTGAACGCCCCCGTCGCCGCAAACTGGATGTCCGTCGGCGCCCCGTACGTGAACCCGCTCGGGCTCGCATACGAATTGGCGTTGTCGATCATCTTGCGCATCCCGCTCATCAGGCTGCCCGTTGCCACGCCGGAATCCAGATACGCCACCTGGTCCACCGATGCCAGCGCGCACTCCGCGTCCTGCTTCAGCAGCACATACGCGTCCGCCCGGCCGCGGCTGATGATGTTGCCCTTGCCCACGCCGGCAATGTTCGGGATCCGCTGCGCTATCCAGCCCGCGCCGTACGCCCGGCGGAAACCCTGCCCCACGTTGCCCATCTTCCGCATGTTCGTCGTCACGTCGCGCACCGGCGAATTGCCGCTCGCCACGTCCTCGCCGTCCGCCACGCCCAGCGCGCCCAACGGCACCGGAATGGTGTCCACGTTCCACGCAAACTCCGTGGCCGTCAGATCCATTTCCCTGCCCGCCATCGAATACATGGGCGTCAACTCGGGCTGCACCCGGTCAATCGTGTCCATGTAATCTTCAATTGTGATGTTGTCGTACAGCGCATTCGGCTGCCGCAACCCTGGTTCCAATGTCAATGCCATGTTATTTCTTTCCTTCCGGGCCGGCCAGGTTCTGGGGTGGCACGGGCGACCCGCCCGTCGTTTCCGGCAACTTGCCGGGAACTTCCCAACCAAAATCCGCCGTCCCTACCGTCTTCCCGCCCCGGGCCTTTGACCCTGCGGGACCGCTTTCTCCAGGAAATCCGCAAACGACTGCTTTGAATGAGTTTTCGACACCTTTTCCATCGCCTTCGCAATCTCGCTCTTGCTGCTCGGCTGCCGCGCCCCCGCTGAACCCCCGCCGGCTGGTAAACCTCTACGCACGCCCCCGGCTGCTGGTGCCGCAGGCCTCTGGCCTGTGCTGACCGGCCTCGCGCCCGGCGTTCCGCGCCCCGCGCCCAGCACAGGCTTCACCTGCACCATCTCGTTGAGCGCCTTCTCCCCCAGCGCCAGCATCACGCCCACCATCGGACCCAGCGGATGATTCCGCACCTCGGCCGTGCCCATGAACATCTGCGCCCGGCGCCCCAGCGGATCCTCCGCGTTATGAACCCACGCCAGTTTCGGATGCGACCGTATGTTTTGGGACACCCGCTCCCGTTGCGCTGCCGATTGCCGTCCCGCCACCAGTTCCTTTTCCCGGTTCGGCAAATGCACCTGCAACGCCTCGTTCGCCTCGATGCCGATGTCAATCACCTGGTCCGCGTTCACCTCCCGGCCTTCATACGTCCCGCCGTTCGGATTCCGCGCCGCCCACGCCATCGCCTTCAGGCATTCCGCCCGCATCTTGTCCAGGTCCGCCGCGTTCTTGACCACGCCCGCGAACGGATTCGTGCTCGCCGACGCCGCCGCCTCCGCCGGCGCGCTCGCCAGTTGCGTCTCCAGCTCCGTAACCCGCTGCTGCAACGTCTCCGCCGTCGCCTCCGTCTGCCGCAATTGCACCACCAGTTTGCCGATGCGTTTTACCTCACCGACCTGCAATTGTCCCGCCGCCAGCAGCTCCGCCAGTTCCGTCACGTGGGCTTTGGCCTCGTCCGTCAACCCGGCATACCCGCTGTCCGCCTGCGCCTGCGCCGCCTCGGCCTCCGCCGCCTCGCGCGCTTCCTTCTCTTCCGGTGTCTCCCCGGCCCGGGCCTCGGCCTCCGCCGCCTCCCGCGCCGCTCTCTCCTCATCCGTCTCTGCTCCGGCTTGTCCACCTTCGTGTCCTTCTGTGGAACTTCCGGCTCCGTCTGCGTTTCCCTCGTCCGCCGCCCCGCCTTTCCCTGCCGCGTGCGCCGCGTTCGGATCTGCGCCCGCTCCAGGTGCCGCCGAATCATCGGCCGCAGTATTGGAACCGTCTTGAAATTGAGTCTTCCCTGGATCGATTCCCGCCAGCATGGTTTCCAGTGACGACTTTGGCACCGGCCCGTCCCCGGCCGGAGCCGTGAACGACAGTGCCGCGCTTCCGTTTCCCGCGCCGTTGCTGGCGACGCGGAGGGCGTTCGGAGAACCCGGCCGATTCAATACATTTGCAGGCATAACATGGTTTTGTTTATTTGACTCAGCGCCAAGTTGCTGAGTTATTCGCCATGTTGTCCGCCTTCCCTCCCGTCCTCACAAGCCAATCTATTACCACCGCCCCCCCAAACCCCTCCAAACCACCCCAAAAACCTCCAAACCACTCAAAATGAGTTTCACCCTCCCCTCCGTTTCTGAAATCTCAAATCTCCGATCTCAAATTTTCCACCGCCTGTATCCTCTCCCCCAGCCATCGTATCACCGGCACCGCCATGCTGTTTCCCAGCGCCCGATACCGCGGCCCGTCGCACGCCGGCTTGCCGCGATACGTCACCAGCGTGTAATCATCGGGAAATCCCTGCAACCGCTCGCATTCCCTCGGCGTCAGCCGCCGCACGGCCATTCGTGTCGCCACCGCCGGCGCATGGCCTCCTTCTGCCAGCGGATGACACGCATCACCGGCCTTCGGACTCGAATAATTTCCCTTGCTCGTCACCTGCGTGGTGTCAAAAACAATCGGCGCCTCATGGTTGCACGTCAGCGACGGCGAGCCGTCGCTGACCATCTCCGCCCCAGCCTGACCGTGGGCAATGACAATCGGCGTTCCCCGCCCCGTTCCGTCCTCGCTCGCGTCAAATCCATCAGCGCGGAGGCTCTGCGCCACCGCATGCCTGGCCTTACCCTTCAACGGCGGACTCCCGTTCTCCGTATAACCCAGTTGCGTGTCCCCGCCCTGTTTGGAATCGAATCCGATCGCAATTACGGCTCCATCGCAGTCGGCATCGCTTCCAGGCCCGCCACCGCCTTTAGTGCGTGCGCTAATTGTGGGGGCAGTTCCTTGCCCCGGCGTTCGGCCCGGCGCAGGATGCCCGCACAGGCTCGCGGCGTCAAAAAGAACCGCCGCGGCACGCTGCCACTGTCCTCCAATATGGCCGACAACGAACACGCGCTTCCGCCGCTGCGCCAGTCCGAAGTATTGAGCGTCCAAAACTGCGTAGGCGAACCCATACCCGACGGCCCCCAGCCCTCCAAGGAAGGAGCCAAAGTCCCGTCCGCCTGCGGATGACAGCACACCGGGGACATTTTCCCAAACGACCCAGGTGGGAGCCAGCCGCTCAACAATGGCCAGAAATGTGAGGGCAAGGTTGCCACGCGGATCTGCCAGTCCCTTTCGCAGTCCGGCGACGCTGAAGCTCTGGCAGGGCGTGCCTCCAATAAGAACGTCAATTCGTTCTCGCGGCCAGTCTCGGAATTTCGTGATGTCGCCATAATTCGGTGTGTCCGGGTAATGCTGCTTCAAAACCGCGCAAGGAAACGGCTCGATCTCCGCCGTGAACGCGCAACTCCAACCCAGCGGACTCCATGCCACCGTCGCCGCCTCAATCCCGGAACATATCGATCCGTATGTCATCAGAGTCAATCAGCGTCAATCAGCGCAGATTAGCGGTTGCCTTGCTCTTCCTGCTCCCTTCTCTTCATTTCCGCCAGCCGCGCCTCCCTCGCCTCCTCCCGCGCCGCCTCCACCCGGTCCAGCAGCGCATACAACGCCGCCGCCCGGCCCCGCTGATACTCCACCCGGCTTTGCCGGATCCGCCCGCTCAACAACCCCTGCATCTCCTGCTCAAACTGGTCCGTCACCAGTTCCATCAGCGACCGCGCCGCCGCGTCCCCCTCCGCCATCCGGCCCAGCGCCGCCAGCAGCTCCGCGTCCTCCATCCGCCGCTTCTTCCGCCATCGCTCCGGCCGCACAAAATCAAAAATTGCGCGTAACCGCTGCCGAATTGTATCAATCTTTTCCATGTTCATAGCGGCTTTTGGAAGATGGAGAATAACCGAATCATTCGGTTCGCTCCAGTGACAACCCCGATCAATGCTATGAAATTCCAGTCTGCACGCTTGAATGAAGGATAGCGTGTGTGCAATAGTGCGTAATATCCGCCTGGTCGTAGCACGCGCCGCGCTTCATCCATCGCCTTCTTCAGCTTGAACGGCGGCGTGCCGTATTTCTCTGAATCTGCGTTTGAGTATGGCGGATCGCTGATATACAAATCAAAACTTGCCTCCTTAAACGGCAGCTTCTCCGCGCTGGCAATGATTTGTGGGTTACGCTGCGCGTCCCGGACCAAATCCACCGTCACCCCAGGACCGCTCAGTGTCCCACATGGGCACTGCAGGATGTCTTTTGCTCCAGGAAACAGCGCCAGAACCCGTTTCAAAAACGTCAGCGGAAATTGCCCGTAAAAATGCGTCTTCATCCACGCCGTGGGGCAATACCACACTCCGTAAACCCATCCTTTATCCGTCACTGTGATTGGATACTTTGGAAATGTCCGATTCAAATGTTCCACGTCCATCATAATTAGCGTCCATCAGCGTTCATTAGCGGTTAACTCTTCTTCTCCCCCTCGCGCCCCGCGACCCGCGCCACAAACCCGTTCACTATCTCCCACCGCACCTCATTCAGTTTCTTCCCCGCCACGTTTTCCTTGATCCACGCCCGGCTCTCCTCCACGTCACTGTGAATCGCCCGCGCCCCGTCCATCATTCGCGTCCCGCCCTTCGCAAACGCCATCGCCTGGCCCAGCGCGAAATCATTGATCGCCCGCTGCAAACAATTCTTGAAACTGTCCGGCCCATCATACACTTCCCCCTCGCGCCCCGCGCCCCGCGCCCCGCGCCCTCCATCGTAATTCCTCACCCCCGGCCTCAACCACTCCTCCCACGCCGGCGCCAGCGTGATCGCCCCCGCGCAACTCGCCTCGATCCACGCCAGGTTGCTCCGACACCTATTAAACCCGTTCTCCTTCAGCGGCACAATCTGCAGCCACGGCCGCAAATGACACAACATCCCCATGTAAAGCATCGGGTCCGCCCCTGTGTCATGCTCCAGATTCCCCGACGGTATCGCCTCGCTCACCTGCCACGGCGGCTCGCCCAGGAACGCCCATTTCCACGCCGCATTCTTAGGGTCCCGCGCCACCGCCTCAATCGCCGGCAACACCTCCAGCAAATCCGCGTCATGATTCCCCCAGCCCCGCCACACAATCCGCTTCGTCCGCGGCCCCTCCGTAAACGGCCACTGACATCCATTCGGCAGCACCCTGATCTTCCCCTCCCCGGGTGGAACGGGCGACCCGCCCGTCAACTTCGGCGACTCGCCGAAGTTTCCCTCCGGCGTCCTTCTCCGCTTGATCTCCTCCGTGCTCACCGTCACCACGTCCGCCAAGTTCACCAGCGTGTCCAGCACCGGCCGGATCTCCTCCGCGTTGAACGCCCCGCAGTTCGGATTATAAATCGGCACACAACACAGGTCATCATCCCAGTCCACCCACACCGGCAGACCCATCATCTTCGCCATCCGCGCCAGGTTGCCATGATGCCGCGTGTACGGCGCGCTCATGAACAATGCGTCCAACCCCGCCAGCCAGCTCCAACCCATGCTGCGCTCGCCCTGACCCGTTGAATGCGGCAGCACCAGTTCCAGCCGCCGATCCTCCCGCGCCATCGCCGACAGCGGCCCCAGCGCCCGCATCAAACTCACCCCCCCGTTCGCATCCGGCGTCACCACCCCCAGCCGCATCCGCACCACCCATTCAGGTAATTTCATAGTTTTAATTGTTCAGTTATTTCCGCGCTAAAAAATCCCAGCGCCCCATTAAGCGGCTGGAACGGCAACGGTTTGGCCTGTTGTAGGACAAACCCAAATTCTCCACAAAACCAAGGGCTGTCCGATGCACTTACACAGTCCACCAGGTTTGCTTGTCCAACGATTCCACCCCGCTTAAGATCATTATAACCTGGGATTTGTATGCTCGAAATGCCGGCTACAAAAATAGCGCACGCATCATAATCGTCACGGGTCATCATTTTGCTTGCATGAATCAGTATCCGGCCCCGCTGGTTTGTCGGCCAGTTACGGTTTTCGATATCCTTGTGCCCATTTACGATCAGCCATGCCCATGGCTGCCGGATAGAAAGCACTTTCATATTGTCTCCGCAAATGGTTGCGCGCCGTACTGCGCGACTACTTTTGTGGGCGGATAGACTCCTTTGCCGCAATCAATCGCCAGCGCCACCAGCCACGGCAAATTGCCAATTGTCTTCTCAGCGCCTGACGCCACCACCGATGCCGGCACCACCTCCAGTTGCTCTGCTTCCATCGAAGTCAACCGATGCGGTTCGCCCACGCTCCAAAAAAACCACACCTCAAATTCCGCACCGTCGTTATTGACCCCGCCCATGATGCAAAACTGATGCCATACGGTATGCGAGCCCCCGGTCTCTTCGTGGAACTCGCGGCACATGGCTTCCATGGCGCCTTCGCCGTTCTCTATCTTGCCGCCCACCCCGTTTAACAGTCCTCGTTGCCACTCCGGTTTCTGCTTCCGTATGAGCACGACGTTGGACATCGACCTGTCGAACATAAACCCGACCACAAACCTGTTTGATTTCATTTGGCGTTCTCTTTCGTTCTTGGTTTACTTCGTTTGCTTCTGTTCAATTTTCCCGTCCGTGTTTATCCGTGTCCATCCGTGGTTAAAGCTGGCTGCATTTGTACTTCGCCGGCATGAACCCCGGGTCCTTCATCCGCACCGCGATCTTCCACCAAATCTCCCGCTCCATCTGCTGGAACCTCGATTGACTCATCCCCAGCACTTGCGCCGCCTCGCTCTGCGTCCTCAGTTTCACCGCTTCAAACGCCTCCCGCAACTTGCGGCCCTCCAGCCAGTGCGCCTGGTTGCGCGGCGCCTGACGCCGCTTCCACTCCCGATAATATTCCTTGCCCGCCTTCGCGCTCATCTTAATTTCCGGGCAGCCTCTGCGGGTGGCGCAGCCGTCTCGGCTGTGCTGACATTTTCTGGTCCCGGCCCCTTCTCCGGCGTCAAATTCAAACAATGCCGGAACACCGCCAGTTCGCCCTCTTCCTCGCGCCCCGCGCCCCGCGCCCCGCCGCCTATTCGGACCCGCCCCTCTCCATCAAAAAAACAGTCTTGGGGCAGTCCGAAGTGCCCATGCACATGAATCGTCCGCGGCAGCAGCCGGTGCTTCAGCCACCGCCCGATGCAATAACACAGACACCACTGTATCGCCGCGTAATGTTCAAACACACTCTCCACCACCGGCAACAACGCCCGCGCCATGTCATGCAACCGCCGATACGTCTCCACCCGGCACACCAGCACCCCGCAATTCCAGACCGGCAGCTCGCGCCAGCCGGGAAACATTTGTTCAAAAATCCACGAATCAAAAATTGCATGGTCTTTCCGGTTTACTGAACTGGCCTCCAACAGTCTGGCCTCCTCCAAAAGCGTGTCCCCCTCCTTCCCGTTCACCCCCAGCCACACCTCGTCCTTGCCCGTAAAATGGAAGTCATACAACTCGTCGTACGTAAACGGCCGCTGCATCACCATGTCTGCGTCCGTGAAGATCACCATGTCCCGCGGACTCCCCGCATTCAACGCATCCAGAAACGCCCCGTGCTGCAAACTCTTGCACCGGTTCCCCGGCACCGGCACATGCAGCCCGTGCAGGATCCGGTTTGTTCCGGCGTGCTCATAGCGCCACAGGGCATTCTTGAATCCGCAAAGAAAAACACGCGGCTGAAATTCAATCGCCGGACCGGCCGCGCCCTTCATCTGGACATTGACCGGGACATGCCGCATCACGCTCGCCACGTAACCATCCAGCCACGGATACCCCTCGGTGGCGCCGGTACATAAGTGAATCATAATCCACCTCCAGCTTGTCCGCCGTAGCCTCGGCGGAGGCGGATCACCCCCGCGCACAGATGGATCATTTCACCCTCCGTTTCGGTGTGAAGAAATTAGTGGCGGTGAGTTCGACCTTTTCAGCACACGATGAACACAACTCCCACCTGGCAGTCTCCACATGTGTCTGTGATTCCAATTCCTGCTTCACCTTGACCAATACAGCTTCGTGCCATAATTTCCCAAGGCGTTTTCCGCATCTGTCACAAAATCTCTCTTGCATGGCGTGTTCCCTTTCGTTGTGTTCACTGCATTGGTTGTTTGTTTCTTCGTTCCAAAATTAGCGTTTATTAGCGTCCATTAGCGGTTAACCTCCTTCGGCAAAAACGGCAGCGTCTTCACCCGAAACCCGCACGCCCCTCGATGCCCCCCGCCGCCGTGTTTCACCGCAATCAGCGACAAGTCCAAATCCTTGCGGTGCTCCGCGTGGTACAGACTCACCCGCCATTCCTGTTTCGGACCGTCCCAGTTAAACCCCAGCAGCGCCTCATGCTCCGGCCGCACGCCCGCGGTGAACAACTGGCTGTTGAACCGCGCATGATTGCACGCCAGAAACTTCAACCCCTCAAACTCCACATCGAAACCATACGCCTTGATGATGGACGCATTTTGCTCCGTCTGCACATACTGGATCGCTTCACCTGCATGCAGCAAGCCACGCACCAAATCGTCCTCGATTTGCGTGTCACGCTGTGTGATCAACATGGTGTCCCAGTCTCCGCCGTTCAATTCCCTTGACCGCAATCCATGCTGAAATAATTCCGCATCCGGGTCCCGTTTGTCCCAAATATCGTATTCGCCCGCCAGCCGCACCGCCAGCGGCTCCATCACCTTGCGGTCAACAAAGTCCTGTCGGTTCGGAATGAATGCACCCGGCTCTTTCGGAAAAAACCATTGCCACGCCAGACGGCACGCCGCCACTCCGTCCATTTGAATCCCCGGTTTCGCCCAAGGTTTTCCGTCTTTCGTGGCATACTTTTCAATCGCGCTCTTGTGATGGTCAATCCAGATCAACCGCGGATGATCCATCAATCCCTCCACGCTGATGTCCAGCATGTAAAGACTTTCCAAGTCGGACGGTAATTCCGGCACCGGGTCCCCGTAATCCCACCCGATTAATTCTGCCCCTTGGGTCATAAACTTCCGCGCAATTTCCCGGCAAAAAATGCCGTCGAAATCAGCCCGATGATATATCACTACTGTCTTCATGGCGCGTTCCCTTTCGTTGTTGTGTTGTGTTTTGGTTTCCAAATTAGCGTTTATTAGCGTCCATTAGCGGTTAAACTCCCTGTCCCATCGGCTTCACCCCGATCCTCCCAATCTGCTTGTTCTGCTGCTGGCTTACGCTCTGCTGCAAATTCTTCGCGTACTTCTCCATCAGCAACGCCTTCCGCGGATTATGCTGCGGACTTTGCGGATGCAACTCCGCCATCCAGTCCGGATTGTTGCTCACCAGTTGCTGCAAAAATTGCAGCTTCATCTGCGCCGTCGGGTCGTTCTCGGAATACACCGCCTCGTTCCCCTGCATGATCTGGCTCGCCTCCCCGCGCACGTCCTTGAACACCGCCTGCGCCGCCCCCGCCTTGTTCGTCATGATCTCCGGCCCGATGCTCGGGTCCAAATATCCCACCAGAATGTCCACCAGCTTGGAATGATCAATCTCCCCGCCGCTGTCAATCTGTATCAACTCCACGATATGCTTGAACAGCGTGTCCACCCAGTCCTCGTCCAGGCCCTTCGCGTCGAAATGCAACTGCAGCCGTTGCTTCAACAGCTTCTCCATCGTCAACAACGGCGGATGCCCGATGATTTCCGCCAGTTCCGCCGGCTTCAAATGCTGATACGTCAGCACCGCCAGCTGCCAGTAACACCGGCCCCACACCGCCAGCCAGCGGTTGATTTGTTTCTGCCGCAGTTCGGCCGCCATCGCCGGCGGATTCGCCGTGCTCACAATCCCCCAGGCCGCGTCCCGCTCCTGCTTGATCTGGTTGATCAATTCAAACGCCACCTGCGGATTCCCCGGCGGCGGCGGAAACCAGCTCCAATCGTTCTGCCCCACAAAATTAAACACCGCCAGCGGCCCGAAATCCGGCGGCAGCTTGCTCGCCCGGCTCCCCATCTTCTTCAACGGCGGAGTAATGCTCAACTCCGTGTACGCAAACAGCCCGTCCCGCTGCGTCTTCCCCTCCGATTGCTGCGTGCTCAACCGCTCCGCCACCCCGCGCGAATCGCTCGGCCGCTTCCCTGTCACCTCCAGGCGATAGTCCAGCAGCGCGTCATGCCCGTGCGCAAAATCCAGCAGAAAATGCGTGCCATACAACGGCCCGTCCGTGAACGCCAGCTTGCCCTCCGGCGACGGCGCCCCCTCAACTCCATCGTTCTTTCCGGCACCGCCCCGCGCCCCGCGCCCCGCGCCCTGCTCATTTTCCGTCCTCGTTCCCACCGCCACCAGGTTCGGACTAAACACCGTGCACCACACCCCTTCCACCCCGTCCTTCACCTGATGCACAAACGCCGTCACAATCTCGATCATCCGCATGTTCTCGTCCAGTTCCGTCTCCTCCGTGATCGTCAAGTCACTCGCAATCCCCGCCGTTCCCTTCACCGCGTCCACAAACTTTTCATCCCACGGATTGTCCGGGTCCTCGTTCGCCGCCGTGATCAAATCCGCCTCGTTGTAATACCGCCGCAAAAACCAGCACCGTTTCCTCGATAGATAAGTCATCTCCACCGGCGTCACCGCGTCCACCCCCGGCACCAGCACCTCCAGTTCCGGCCGGTTCTCCACCACCTCCGGCACCTGGAACTCCGCCTCCCCGTTCTCCCGCAAATCGTCCACCAGCTGCCTCGCCTGGGCATCCGTCAAATGTGGATCCCCTGTGTCCTCGTCCTGCAAAAACCGGTGCACCAGCGCCACCGCCGCCTCCATCATGTCAGACCGCCCATTTTCCTCTTCCGTCCCCGCGCCCCGCGCCCCGCGCCCCGCGCCACTTCCCATGATTATGTTCACCGCATTGCTCGCCACGTCTGTCGCTGGAAACCTGGCCGCATACATCTGCACCTCCTCCATCGTCACCGTCTTGTTCACCCACGCCTTCCGCTTCACCCAGCTCGGATGCAGATAACAAAATCCCAGCGTCAACCCCACCTGCGCCAGAAATTCCACGTTGTCCGCCAGGTTGTCCGCCAGCACCCCGCCCGTGATCCATGTCACCACCGCCCGCAGCTCCGCCGCCTCCGCCAGCGTCAGCTTGCTCGTCGATACCGGCGCCGGATTCACCCGCGCGCCCTTGTGCGCCACCAGCAGCATCGCCACCAGCGTGTTGATCGTGTCGTCCGCCAGCGGAAAACGCGTGTCCGGCCCGCCCTCATACGGCCGGCACGGGCGGTCATGCCCCAAATTCTTGCTGTAGATCCGGCCGTCCCAGCTTTGGCCGCGCCACCGCGTGTAGCGCGTGTCCTCCGCCACGATCAACCGTGCGCAGCCGTTGATGAATCCCACCCCCTGCGTCCACGCCTTCTCGTACTCCTGCTGCAACGCCGGCACATCCGGCTCGTCCGCCGCCGCCGTCATCGGATCCCGATTGCTGGTTTCCATGCTCATAAATTTCCTTCCGGTTGACAATCAAACATTCCCGCCGCCCGCATCTCTTCCTTCTCCCGCCAGTATCGCTGCCGGTCCACCCGGTTTAACATGCTGAATTGAGTCACATTACTGTTCTTGTCTCGGATGTTTGACCACAACCCGGCCAGCCCAACATGCAAATCCACATGACATTTCCCATCTTCTCCACGGGTAAATATTTGCCAGAACGCCCGCATTCTCCGCCGGGACACCACCGCCGGATGCCGTGTAATCGTATTATAAATCTGATGCTGCGCGAATGTCACCGTAGACACATGCACCTTCGGCTCTGCGTCTTTGCGCCTCTGCGTCTCTGCGTTAAAATTAGCGTTCATCAGCGCAGATTAGCGGTTAAAATTCAGCTGTTGCTCTCAATCTGTTTCCACAGTTTCGCCCGCCACCTGGCGTGGCCATACAGCCGGCATGACCCGTAGCGCGCGTCAAACATGATGTTAAAATTCCTGATCTTCGTCTGAAACCCAAAATTCAACATGTCCACCGGCACCTTCGGCCTCGCGCCTCGTTCCCCGCGCCTCGCGCCTTCAGTTTTCATTTCGCATATCGCCCGTCCTGCCGTTTCATTTCCTCGATCTGGCTCCGATAATACAACTTCTTCACCCGGGCTGTAGGCTGGAATACCTTGAACACCCCCGCCGCGTCAAGTTTTCTTGCATAATCCCGGCCCCGACCCAGCAACCGCACCACCTCCTTGAATGGGATCAGTTCATCCACCAGCGCCGCCACCGTCACCACCAGCGCCGGCGGCCGATTTGCCGCCGGCGCACCCTTCGTTGTCGCGTTTCCGCTCATCACACCTTGAACGGCGCCACTTTCGTCTTCGCTTCGATCTGCGACAGCACCTCGCCGGCAATGGTCCGGATGACCAGGTGCGCCGCCACCGTCTCATACCAGAAGCTGATTTTCCGGTCCGCAATCCGGTACCTCAGTCGCGCCTCCATGCTGTAGTAACCCACCCCTACAAACGGCGTGATGCTCACCTTGAACTTGTTCGGCACCACCATGTCCCCCGGCTTTTCGCTCGTCGCTCCTCCGCGCAATTCCACGTCCTCCGTGAAATTCAGTTTCACCGCGCCGTTTTGCAATTTCACCGCCTGGGTGATGTTCACATGGCTCTTGCCTTCCAGCGTCTGCACCAGTTCCAGCAGGTCCGTGCCCTTCGGCTCCGAGAACAAATCCGCATTGTCCTCCAGGAATTGCGCGAACTGCGCCTGCGTCATCTGCTTCTTGTTGTTGTCCGTCCAGATTTTCCATTCCAACGTCGGCGACAGCGCCACGCTGCATTTGTGTTCCCGGAACTCCGGCTTGTCGCCGTGAAAATCCAGCTCCCCCTCAAACTGCACCGCGTTGTCCCGGATCGTCGCAAAAATCCGGCTGTCCTCCGTCTTGTGTTCGTTGAAGTAACGGATGAAGCTGTCCACGTCCTCAAACTTGAACAGTCCCCGCTTCCGCTTCGGCCGCTCCAGCCACGGCTCGATGTCCTCCAGTTTTAGTATTTGTGTGTCACCTTCCGGAAGGACGATGACCGGCGCGCCGTTCGACGCGGCGACAAATTGAATCGCCGCCATCACCTTCCCGGCCTCGATCGCCGCCTCAATATCGTGTACGTTTGGTTTTGACATAACTGTGTTCCTTTGTTTGGTTTGGTTGTTTTGATTGATTGATTGATTAGCCCGCCGCCGATTCGTCCACCGCCTCCACCGGCTGCGCCTTCACCACTTCCAGCGCCATTTCCGTCTGATGCGGGTCATCCCGGACCAGCCGGTTGTCGTCCGTCGTGTAAAACAAACTGGCCCCCTGCGGTTTCCTGGGCAGCTTCACTTTTACTTCGTCCTGCAAACGCACCGCGCTCGCATCCCCGTTCGCCGGGTCAATGGTCAGTACCAGCGTCACCGTTGCCGGTTTGCTGTGCTCCTTCACCGCCATCACCGCCTCCGATAGTTTTGTGGATAACTCCGCCAGCAGCGCGCCTCGGCGTTGATTGCGCACCACCAGTTCAAACGAGTTTCCACCCGGCTCCGTCCCTGATTTTACTTGGCTCATGACTTTGTTCCTTTGGTTGTTTGGTTTACTTCAAATTCACCCCATCCTGCCCCATCCTCCCCCGCCCACCACCGCCGGCACGTTCGGATCCTGATACGGCGTCTCTTCGCAAAACAAATACCGCGGCGCGTCCACCCCGTCCTTGAACGGACTGTCCTGCTTCCCATCCCAGTTCAGCCAGCAGCGCACGATGTTCTGGCACCGGTCCGAAATATACAGCCGAGGCTGGTTCTCCGGCGTCAACGGCCTTTGCGTGTCGTACGCCAGCTTCGTCACCACCATCTCCAGGTCCATGTCCACCGTCTGCCGGATCTTCGCCGGATAAAACGTCATCGCCTCCTCCTCCGGCTGCTCGCCGTCCGCGCCGAACAACTCGAACAAATTCACCCCGCCGTCCGCGTGCGCCGCCGCCGTCGCAAACGCCCGCGGATCCCCAAACCGTTTCTCCGCCTCGATCCCGTGCTCCCGTTCCCGCTCTCGTATGTGCCGTTTGTACCAATTCGACCCCATCCCCGCAAACACTTTCTGGCCGTCCCCCGGCGCGCCGTCCGCCGCCACCCATTCCCCCTCCGTGATCCGAGGGCTTTCATCAAACAAATATTCGTTCCCGTCCGCGTCCACCCCCTTCCACGCCAGGAAATAACTCCGCGCCGTCGCCGGGTCCGCCGCCATGTAAGTCGTCAGCCGCCCCTCCTTCAACAGTTTCTCGATCCGTTCATGCGGAATCACGTGCACGTTCGGATCAAAATTCGCAATCCGGCACCCCGCCAGCTTCTCCACCCACCCGAACAACCGCACCCGCACCTGCCACTTCGCCCGCCCCACGCACTTGTCGAACAACGCCGGCATCTTCGGATTCCACCGCCCGCCCGTCGGCAGAAATGGATTCCAATGGCACCACGTAAAAATCACCCCCTGCGCAAAATCCAGCGGCTGCATGATGTACGGCATATGCCCCGCCGGACACCCCTTCACCTGCACCTCATCCAGGCTCAACTCCGGAAACGTCAACGCCGGATTGACCGCTCCTCTCCCTTTCCCGGGTGGCACGGGCGACCCGCCCGTCATTTCCGGCGACCCGCCGGAAACATTCCCCTCTTCCGGTTTTGAATTTTGAACTTTGAGTTTTGAATCGTCCGCCAGCCAGTCCCACTGCATCGGCAGCGTCTTGATGATCCGCGCCCCGTCCAAAACACTCGCGCATGTCGCATCATACCCGTGCACCGCCGTGAACGTGAAAAATATCTTGCCCCCCACCTTCCCCACGCGAAACCGCAGCGTGTCAATCAGCGGCAGCGGCCCGCCCTCGTCCAGCCACACCAGGTCATACGACGGCCCCTCAAACGAAATCGGGTCCCGCAGATACTGCGCCACCGTCTTGAACCAGCACTGGCTCCGGTTCGGCCACACCAGCGTGTTCTCCGTGAACCCGCCCGCCTGGCTCCAGTTGATTTTCGTCACGCTCCCCCGCCGCTTCCGCACCTGCGTGTTCCAGTCCCGGCACGCCTTCGGCAGATACGTGTAAACCGCCGCCTGCTGATACGTCACGCTGGATTCATCATTCGTCGCCACACACAACACCTTCGCCCCGCGCTTCTCCCCCATCACCTTGTTCACCAGCCGGCCGCCGTACTCCGTCTTCCCGCTCCCGTTCGCCCCCAGGTTGAACGTCTCCGACTTCTGCCCGATCATGTGCCACAAATCCGGCCAGTGCGGCAGCTCGAAACCGTGCCGCAACGGATCCACCGCCGCCAGCTTCAACCGCCGTTCGTGCCCTTCCACATACTGCGCCAGCGCGCCCTCGCCGTCCGGTTCCTCCATCAACGCCCGGATCTGCGCGTCATCCAACGGCGGCCATTCCCGGTCCCAAATCGGATGCGGCGTGAACAACGGCGTTGTTTCCTCTGTTTTCAAATTTCAAATTTCCGATTTTAAATCGCCCCGCCCCTCGACCTTCATCTCCATCTGCCCCTTAACCTCCTTGATGGCGGCGAGGGCTTTGCTATTTGTCTTTCTACAGTTACAGTAATCACCGTCTGGATTACTAAATATATTGTCATCGTAAGTGCATCCAAAATCATGGCCATCACGACGGATTGATTGTCTAAGCGCCCCCTCACACAGTTCGAGTGCTACGGTGGCGTTGGCCAGCTTGCAGATTGGACAACCAGTGAATATCTTCACGCGCTCGGCGTCGTTATGATGGATACAAACCTTGTCGTTCTGCACCATCAGCACGCCTTTCAACCTCTCAAGCTCCTCACGCTCGGCGCGGCGGGCGGTGGTGATGAGTTGGATGGATTCGGTTAATGGGTCGCTTTCACGCGAGGAAAGCCAGCTTTGTATTATTGATTCAGCCAACTCCCTGTCCTCTGCCGAGTGGTCTTGTGGTTGTGTATTCATAAATCTTTGCCCCTACTGATTCACTTGAACGTTCGGGGCGTAGTTGCAGCTTGCCGTTAATGTAGTGCAAATCAATGCGACTATAGCCGTTGACCTCGCCCTTGAGGTTGGTTTCATCCCATCCGAAATGCTTCCACATATTGGTTGTGCTGTCATGGTTTCTTCACCACCTTTCTTAAAGTTTTCATATCACTGCTTTGAGGTTGAGGGGTTATTTGTTGGTGGCATTGGTGAAAGTAACCTTCCAAGGACACTCTCTATTATTGGTATCGAATGTTACAAAAGGTTTGTAGTGGAAGTTAATCTCAATATTAGAAGGATGCTGGAAATCGAGACCCATATAGGTATCAATGTTTGTGAATGTGATATTGTGAAACTCACAAAATGCTGGTTCATATTTATTTGTGAGCCAAAGTATATCTCCATCCGTCATATTAGTGTCCCAATAAACATTGGCATTGGTAACATCATTTGTTCCGGCGACGGCAGTAGAACACATCAAGCATAATATTAGTTGTTTCATTCGTCACCTTTCTTCTTGTCCGCGTTGGTGGATTTGTGTTCGAGTTTGCGTAGGCGTTTCTCATGGTCACGAAGGATTACTTCATGCATTATGATGAGCATTATTGCGAAGCTGGATATAAAGAGTGCTAATTGAATTTCATCACTCACACTCCCTCCTTGCTCTTGGCGGCGTGCCATTTGATGTAGTTGCGAACAGCATTTGTGATTAGAAGCTCCGTTACTTTCACTTCAGGAACTCCGAACTCTTTTAACCATTCACTGAAACCGCCGTCATCATCGCTCGCGGTGGGAGTGGTCTGCTCCTTAACCCATCTTAACCTCCGCGCTACTGATTCCAGTTCGTTGAGTGCGATGGAGATTTGTATATCTTGTTCCGTCAACCTCTCCTTCACAGATATTGGTTGGGGAGGGGGTTGAGAAACATCAACCGATAACTTCCATGAATATTTACACCGAGGACAATTACATTCAGTTGAGTAAAGCTGCGGCCCCTTAGCATCAGCCTCTTTGGGCGTTGGTTTGGAAAATTCTTGTTGAATATGCTGTTCGTAATACTCATTACCCATGCCCATTTTACACTGGGAGCAATAGAAATTATCGTGTTCTTTGCTATAATAAGTAACAGCATGTTTACAAATCTCCTGCCCCGTATTGCTCTCAACTGGAACGGGGCCACTACCAGTCGTAACCTTTGGTGAAGGTTGAGATTCATTCACAAATCGGCCCGATGGCGTGAAGTATTGACCGCCATTAAAACAAGTTGGGCAACGAGTATTGGGAGGATGAGTCTTGTCACAAAGTTTGCATACTTCTTTGACAGGCCACTCCTGCTCCACGCGGACGCGGATGGCGAGGATGTTTGTTCCTTTGATAAGCTCGTCACAGTCTGTTTGTGAACTAATAAAACAGGACTGCCAATTAAGACCGTCACAAGAGCAATCGTATGCGCCGGTCACATAATCACCGAGTTCCACAATCCTCCACGTCCCCGGCTCGGAGTCAGCGTTGGGGTTGATTAGGCGGCGGCGTTCGTGGCCACAAGTAATGCCTAAATGAGCATCACACTTGAGCCAACCTTTTGCGTAGTGTTTGTGTTCATCCCCCTCCCTAGCATCCGGCGGGTTCATCTGATACCAGTTGTCACCGTCTTTGATTGCGTAGTTCAAGGCGTTTCCTCCTCCGCTTCGTTTTCTTCGTTGCTTGGTTGTTGATTCATCCCTTCAGATATCAGCGTCTCTTCGCGCTCGTTGTCGCTTCCTTTCGCCGGGTTATACGCATCCGCAAACCGCGTCCACGGCTTGATGAACAACATCAGCGCCTCCACACCAGACTCCCCGTCCCGCTGCTTCTGCACTGCGCACTTCATGATCGTCAAATGGTCCCGCCACTTCCCACCGCCCGTCTCCGGATAAAACCCCTTCCACTCCTCCGGCACCTGCGCCCGGCTCAACACCTCCGGTATTCTTTTTTCCCTCCAGTAATTCGCCGTCAAATCCGGCCGATACAAAAACATCGCCACATCCGCATCCTGCTCCAGCTGGCCGGTGTCCTTCAAATCACTCAGCCGCGGACACCGCTCTGTGTCCTTGTCAATCTCCCGATTCAACTGTGCCAGCAGCACGATCGGCACATTCAACTCCATCGTCAATCCCTTGATCCGCATGCTCACCTGGGCCATCTCATCCGCCCGGCTCCATTGCCGTTGCTGCTGTCGCACAAACATCAGTTGAAAATAATCCACAAAAATCACCTTCACCCCGTTCCGAACCATCCGCCGCGCCCGCACCTCAAAATCCTCCACCGCCAGCCGCGACGACTGGTCAATCTGTATCGGCAGCTTCGCCAGCTCCGCGCTCGCCTTCGCCAGGTCCGCCACATCCGCATCCGTCAAAAACCCGTTCAAGAACGTCCGCCGATTCACCCCCGCCCGCTGAAACTGCGCCCGCAACGCCAGGCTCCGGCTCGTCATCTCCAGCGAGAAAAATCCCACCGGCACCTTTTCATGCTCCGCCATGTGCTCCGCCACTTGCATCGCCATCGCCGACTTCCCGTTGCCCGGCCGCGCCGCAATCACCGTCAGCGTCCCCGGCGCCAGCCCGGGAATGATGTTGTCCAAATAATTAAACCCCAGGCTCGGTCCCATCTTGAACTTCACCCCGCGCTGGAATTTTTCCAGCACGTTCTCCGACGCATCCCGCAAACACTCCGCCATCGTCGCCGGCTTGCTCGATTCCCGCGTCTCCGTCACCCGCATGATGTCCCGCTCCACCGTGTCCAGCAACGTCTGCACCTCCCCCTCATGCTCGTAAATCCCGACCGCCGCCGCCGTGCACGTGTGCAGCAACCGCCGCAACATCCACTTCTCCTTCACGATCTCCAAATACATCGGCAGATTCGCCGCCGACGGCACACTCTCCCGGCATTGCTCCAGGTAATTCACCCCGCCAATCTCATCCAAATTCCCTGCATCCCGCAACTCCTGCATCACCGTAATCAAATCCATCACTGGCATGGTAGGGACGGATTCCACTCCGTCCCTGACATTTTCCATTCCCGCCGCCGGCCCGCTCCGCCCCGCCCTCAACTTCACCAGCGCGCCCCAAATCACCTGATGCCTCAAATCATAAAACGCCGACGCCTGGGTTATCACCTCGCTCACGTCATCAATCGCCGTCGCCGGATCCAACAAACAACACCCCAACACCCCGGCCTCCGCCTCCGCCCCATGCGGCGGCAACCTGTCCGTTTGGAGTTCACGCTTTGGCTTGTCCCTGTTCGTTTTTCCATTAGCGTTCATCAGCGTCGATTAGCGGTTACTTTCAATTTTGTGGTCATTTCACAAACTTAAAGTTGACCCGTATATAATCACAAATCTCCCCTTTGATTTTTATTCTGGCGTGTGCGGAGGCGGAGGCGTAGGCGGCGGAGGCGGCGGCGGCGTCGGCGGCGGCGTCGGCGGAGGCGGAGGCGGCGGAGGCGGCGGCGGCGTCGGCGGCGGCGGCGGCGGCGTAGGCGGCGTAGGCGGCGTAGGCGTCGGCGGA
>Ga0210394_10001190_pt1 | contig 43431 bp, 40 predicted proteins | sample IncBWC12MmetaG_FD_160121 | JGI IMG/M metagenome (GOLD analysis project Ga0210394, IMG submission 160121) | Forest soil microbial communities from Barre Woods Harvard Forest LTER site, Petersham, Massachusetts, United States - Inc-BW-C-12-M | ecosystem: Environmental > Terrestrial > Soil >...
AAGGACAACAATGACCTGTTGCATCAGTTCGTTTTGCCGTCCGCCAGCGCGGACAGAGATAACGAGGTCGCACTGAGATTCTCCGGTGACGGCGGAATGGCCTACCAGATTGCCGGGCGCTACTTCGTGCCTTGGCAACACCAGACGACTGAGCTGCTCGCAATCGCGGTGAAGTATGACCGGACGCGGTTAGCCCAGGACCAAGTGGTGACCAGTACTGCCACGATTCGCAACAACATGCAACAGACCGCAAACATGGTGATGGTGGACCTCGGCATTCCGCCCGGCTTCGACCTCCTGAGCGAGGATTTGCAAGATATGATGCAGAAAACCGCAAACGCGAAGAGGGGGCGGCTTGAGAAGTTCAGCATGACAGCGACGCAAGCGATTCTCTATTTCGACTCAATCGCGCCGCACGATTCCTTCGAAATTCATTTCCGCCTGCAGGCAAAGTATCCGATCCGCGCGCAGGGATTCACATCTCGCGTGTACGAGTACTACGATCCGAACGTTAGTGCAACCACCCAGCCCGCGCAGTTTATAGTGAGCGGAAAATGACAGGGGTTGACGATGAACAGCAGATGATTCGTGGGGCACAGGGTGATCTAAGTTCATCGCGCTTGGGACTGCGATCCGATCCTATGATCAAAGTCACGCGTCGGCATGTGCTCCAGGTGTGGCAGAACCGTGTCAAGACCCTATCTGTTTTGGCCGTTGGGATTAGCTTTTCGAGCGAAAGGCAGATGCCCCGAGTTATTGCGGAGAAACGAAAAGTAAAGGAAGCAACGTAAAGTTTCGAGAGGTCTCGGCGGCTTGCAAAGCAGGTGGCTTCGTACTTTAGCTAAATTAGCGACAACGGAACGGCGAGCGTCTGCCTAACGAGCAGGCGAGTGCAAAGCAGGCGCGTTCGCTGTGCACGAATCGATCGTTTTCAGCCGACTCGGGTTACTTTCGAACGGAAAGCAGATTCCCCGATTTGTTGAAAATGATTGTAATTAGTGAAAACGGAGAGAGCTGTTGGAGTCGTTGATCGTGCGCCTCAAGGCAGGCGCGTTGGAACGCTACTAGGAGTAAATTGAAGTGTTCGGGCGCCGTTTTCGGCTACTTCGGTCGTGTCGGCGTCTTGAACCTGCGCTCGAATTTCGGTCCAGCGTCGGTCCAATTCAACGGGTTGCTGTGCGTGCTGGAACTTATGTAAGCGACACCAGATGCAGCACTTATTTGATTTTTACTGCTTTGTTTGCAAGCAGGGGTCGGGGGTTCGAGTCCCCCCACGTCCACCAAAACACCAACACAAGAGATTGTCTTACAGAAGGCCCCATGAAACGTTTTGGGCACTGCAAACCCTCAAGTTGTCCACCGCAATAACATGCGCATGAGCAGCGCCAGAACAGCAAAAGTACCCACAGACAAGCCGTAGATTGCGAGGAACCACAGAATTCGGCGCTGCCGAATCGTCATTCGCCCCATCCGTTCTCAGGCGTCCTGCCGCGGAAAATCCAATAAGCAAAACCGTTGTACGCGAGCACCACCGGCGTCGCCAAAGCGGCGCCGATCAGCACGAATTTTTGGCTCGTCGACGATGATGCGGCATCCCACAGTGACAGACTGAACGGTACGATATTGGGGAAGACAATCAGAACTATCCCCGAGATACCCACGATGGAGAGCAATAGACCGAGGAAGAACGGCATTGTGGGCCTACTCTTCTTTGCGAGCGCCGTTAGCGTTCCCGCCAAAACAGCAAACAAACCAACAAGACAAGGAAGAACGATCCGATGGGACATCCACTCCGAGCGAATGTTTGGCTGGATGTTGAACGCATAAATGCAAACTATGCCAAACAGAACAGCGAAGAGGGGCGTAGAAACACGGAGGCAGCGACTCGCAAATTGTTGCACGGACAAATTTGATTTCAGTTTCAGCCATCCTCCTCCAAGCACAGCGTAGCCAAGTATGAGAGTGACGCCGCTGATTACGGGAAGAGGCCGAAAAATATCTAGAACGCTTCCTGCGAAATGCAGATTCTGAACTCTGACTCCTTGCATAAGGCCCCCCAGGATGAGCCCCTGCATGAACGCAGCGACTATCGAGCCAGCCGCAAACGCGATGTCCCATCCACGACGATGCCGCTCCGTCTGCATGCGGAACTCAAACGAGACACCACGAAAGCCCAGCGCAAGTAACATAAAAATAACTGGAAGGTACAACGCCGGTAACAAAATCGCATACGCAACTGGAAACGCCGCAAGCACTGTTACGCCTGCCATGATGATCCAGGTCTCGTTCCCGTCCCATGTAGGAGTGATCGAATCCACCATATGATCGCGAGACGCCATTGCCGGTTGGAGTAGCAGCAATATTCCTACCCCCAGATCAAATCCGTCCAGGATCACGTAAAGGGTAAGCGCGAATGCCAGGAAAGAAGCCGAGAGCAATGGAAGATCCATTTCGGTCAACCCCTTTTCACCACTCGTGCCGGGCTGTCCAGCACATACGGACGGAACGCGTTCTTGAGAGAACCCGAAGCTTCGGCATGTGGCGGAGCTTCAGCAGGCCCACGCCGGATAATGCGAAATGTGAAAATGAGGAAGACGATGATGAAGACGGCGTAAACGCAAACGAATGCGAGCAGGGTTGACAGGAGCGCTTGAGCGGGAACAGGAGACGTGGCGTCGGCGGTTCTCAGGATGCCGTAGATGACCCATGGCTGCCGTCCAGTCTCCGCGACGTACCAGCCGGCCAATGTCGCGATAATCCCGGACGGCGTCATAAAAACCAGCATCCAAAGAAACCAACGAGAACTGAAGAGTCTCCCGCGGAGTCGCAACCACAGCGAAGCAACTCCGACTGCGAACATGACGATCGCCAATCCATACATGATTCTAAAGGCATAAAAGACCATGCCCATAATCGGTTGGCTATCGCGCGGCGTATTTTTAAGACCTTCGACACGCCCGTCGAGACTGTGGGTCAGCCAGATGCTTCCAAGGTAAGGCGTTCCCAAAGCGAAGCGATTTCGTTGATTGTTTTGGTCGGGTATTATGATCCAGTAGTACGGTGCCGGCGACTGCGAGTTCTTTTCCCAGAAGCCCTCCGCAGCCTGCATCTTTGACGGTTGGTATTTGAGCATGGTCCCGTAAAGGATGTCTCCGATGAAAACCTGCCCGGCTATTAACACACTGGCAAATGCGGTTCCCAAAGCGACGGTCCTGCGGGCAAAGTGTTGATGCTTGCCGTGCAGCAGGTACCAAGCACCTACTCCTGCAACCATAAATGACGCCGTCAGGTAGGCTGCGGTCACCATGTGGGGCAGTCGATAGGGCCAGGACGGGTTCACCACTACGTGACGCCAGCTCACAACGGTCAAATGGCCATCATGAATTGCCACGCCGGCTGGCGTCTGCATCCAGCTATTTGCCGAAAGAATCCATGAGGCCGATATGACCGTACCGGTCGCTACCATGCAGCTAGCAAGAAAGTGCAGCTTTGGACCGACGCGGTGGAGACCAAAGAGCATAATGCCTAGGAAACCAGCCTCCAGGAAAAATGCCGTCAACACTTCGAGTGCGATCATGGGCCCAATGGCTGGCCCGGCCATCTCCGCGAAGCGAGCGAATCCGAGACCAAACTCGAACGACAGCACGATTCCGGTGACGACTCCGATCCCAAAGCCCATGGCAAAAATGCTGAGCCAAAACTTGTAGATTCGGAGGTATAAGGGATCTTTAGTTTTTAGCCAAAGCCCTTCGACCACTGCTAGAAAAGCAGCCAGACCAATTGACATCGTCGGAAAAATGATGTGAAAGCTTACCGTAAAGGCAAACTGAATTCTGGCGAGAAGGGAAGGATCGAGTCTCATAGTTCCGCGCCGTCGGCCGGAAAAGCGCGACAGATAACAACAGCACCGAGTACAAATACCACCAGCCCGGCGATGGCGAATTGCAGGCCGAACACACCCATAATGATGAAGAAGAAGATCACCCCTGCGAGTGCTGTGCCTGTCAGACCGGCGAGTCGGCCGGTGTCCTTACTATTCCTCACGATTCAGTTCCCGCGACGTTCGGAAATCGGATTCACTTGCGAGTCATTGTCGGCCTACCGCAGATCGAGTTGATCGACCCATGGCGTGAATGATCTCATCGTTCGCCTGCGTGTAATTCAGTTGTGATTGCGGAAGAACCCGAAGGCGCGAATACCCTCCAGTGGGCTCCTTGCGCCGGGCGTGAACGGCACCGGCTTATGTGTCGTATCCTTTCTCTGTTTCACTCTTGAAGGTTTTGCCCGGTGCAGCCATGATCCTGCGTCGATTTGCTCAACTCACGGCCCGTGCTCGATGAACCCAAAAGCGTTCGCGCAACATTCTCTTGAGGATTTTGCCGGAGCCGCTCTTGGGTAACTCGGTGTCCAGGAACTCGACGCGGCGTGGGATTTTGTAAGTGGCGAGACTCTGTCGGCAATATGCAAGAAGTTCGTCCACAGTGAGAGCTATTCCAGGCTTCGGCACAACGCAGGCCATTACCAGTTCGCCCCACTTTGGATCAGGTATTCCGAAGACTGCGGCTTCGCGAACTGCCGGATGAGCATAAATGACAGCTTCGACCTCACCGGAGTAAACATTCTCCCCGCCCGTGACAATCATGTCTTTAACGCGGTCCAGGATGTAAAAATACCCCTCGGAATCCTGATAGCCGATATCGCCGGTGCAAAACGAGCCATTTCGAAATGCAAGCGCAGTCTGCTCGCGATTATTCCAGTACCCCGGCATAATGTTGGCGCCGCGAGCCACCAATTCGCCCGGCTTTCCAGTTTCGACTTGGTTCCCTGATTCGTCGGTGATCTGCAGATCGATCCCAGGGCAAGGCCGCCCGCAGGACAAAAGCCGGTCTTGCGTATGCTCCTGGTCCTGCAGACCCGTGAGGAACCCGGTCTCGCTGAGTCCGTAGACCTGAACCAGTTTCACTTGTGGCAGAAGTTCCCTCGTATGCTGGATGAGCTCGGGCGCCATTGGAGATCCTCCATAAGCGAGGACCGCGAGGCTGCTCAAGTCGTACTTCCTGACGTCTGGGAACTGAGTCAGTAAATTGATCATCGTCGGGACCAAAACCGTGTGGGTAACGCGCTCGCGTTCGACGGTCTCACAGAAGGTTTGCGGATCAAATTTTGGAATCGTGATTTGGGATGCGCCGAAAGCCGGCGGCGCAAAGATCGCGGGAAAGTCAGCAATATGAAACAGAGGTGCTGCATGCAGGTAGACGGCGCCTTCGGTGTATCGCATCCAGTAATTAAAGTGGTGGATATTGGCCAGGATGTTAGCGTGAGTCACCATCACGCCCTTAGGCTGGCCAGTCGTGCCACTCGTGTAAATTAGAGCCAAAATCGCTTCCGGGTCATAAAGAACGTCGGGAGGAAGATCGGTTCGCGTCTCCAAGGGATCTTGATCGAGCACCCGCTGCCAGGATATCTGGACCGTCGGGGTTGGCAACGAAGAATGACGGACCAGCCCACGTGGAGCCGCATCGGCGAGTACCCGATCAATTTCCGCCCGGGCGAGGCGAGTGTTTAGCGGAACCGCTATGACTCCGAGCCAGCTACAGGCGTAAACCAGTTCGATGTACTCGGGGCCGTTAGGCAAAAGGAGGGCGAGCCGGTCTCCAACCTTGAAACCGTGCGAGCTGAGCGCAGCTGCGATGTGCTTAACACGATTTTCCAGCTCGGAGAAAGATAAGCGAGCCCCCCCGGGAGCGAGCGCTGTCCGCGCCGAATAATATCGGGAAGCCCGGCCAACTGAATGGACATAGATCATCGCTTACTCTCAAGAATTTCGATCTCGGTCCTGCAGAACTCCGGCCTGCTTCACGCGCTGCGCGCCTGTTTCGCGCCCCCCGCAGTCGCCGCCTGAGCCGCCTTCTCGCCCTTCGCTCGGGTGGCGAGCAGTTCCAGCAGCATGGAGTCGCGCTCGCGCTCGAGCTCTTCAATCGACCGGTTGCCGGCTTCTTGCAAAGTCCCTTCGATAATGGTCTGTTTGACCTCGGGGGTGTAATCCGTGATTTTCCCGAGATCTTTCCACCACGTCGCTACCGGGCCAGAGAGGTGCTCCATGAAGTGCTGAATCCCGCCTTGACCGCCGCCCAAATGAAACAGCAGATGAGGCCCCATGACACCCCACCGCAACCCCGGTCCCCAACACACTGCCGTATCTCCATCAGCAACATCGATCACGCCCTGCTCGATGAGGTACACGATTTCGCGAGTCAATGCGGCTTGCAGGCGATTCGCAACGTGGCCCACAACCTCTTTACGGACATGAATCGGTTTCTTGCCGATCGATCTGTAGAAGGAGATCGCCTGCTCGACGGTTTGCGGTGAGGTCTTCGCGCCCGCAACGACCTCGACCAGAGGGATGACATGTGGAGGATTAAAGGGATGCCCGACGACAACGCGCTCGGGATGCTTGCACTTGGATTGCATGACACTTGGCGTTATTCCCGATGAACTCGAAGCAATGAGCGAATCAGGAGGAGTGGCCGCATCTATATCAGCGAACAGTTTTATCTTGAAATCAGGACGTTCGGGGCCGTTCTCCTGGACAAAGTCGGCGTCAGAGAGCGCCTTCTTCATATCGCTAGTGAACTGCAGATGGTCCCGCGATGCGTTCGGCGAAAGCCCGATCACCTGCAGGTCTTTCCAAGCGGCATCAATAAACTTGCGGAGGTTTGCTTCCGCGTTCGGCGCTGGGTCGGTCGCGGTGACGTTGAAGCCGCGTGCTAGGTACAAAGACGCCCAACTCGCGCCAATCACGCCCGTACCGACGATTGCTATATTTCGAATCTGCCTGTCCTTTGCCATTTGATCCTCTCCCTTTTTTATTTATGCAGCTGCCGACTTAGTGGAGGTGTTCTCCGCAGCCTTCGCTGGTTGTGGTCCATAGTGATTCACGATGAGCCGGGAACCCCTCTGGCCGGTGAAGTACGTCCAAACCCATTGCAGGAAGACCGCCAAACGAAGGCTCGATGTGGCCAGGAACTGAAGATGCACGGCAGCCCAAGCAAGCCACGCCGCGAACCCGCTCACCTGCACTTTGCCGCTTTGCAGCACAGCAAAACCCTTCCCCACCACAGCCATGGTGCCCTTATCAAAGTAGCTGAAGGGACCCGGCGGGGGAGTACCTGAGATACGGCTGTGAATCAGCTTTCCTGCATAGCGTCCTTGCTGAATGGCCACCTGTGCAACACCCGCCAGCGGCTTGCCGTTTTGATCGAGGGATGCCGTGTCACCAACGACAAAGATTTCAGGATGACCAGGCACAGTGAGGTCTTTCTGAATGCGTACCCGGCCGCCGCGACCTGTCTCGACGTTCAGCCATTTGCCTGCCGGCGAAGGCGCGACGCCCGCGGTCCAGATCACTGTTTTGCTCGGAATGCGCTCCCCCGCCACGACGACGCCATCAGCGTCGATCTGATCGACACTGTGCCCAAGCCGAACCTCGACACCCAGTTTCTCGAGACGTTGCTTTGCCGCTTTGGAAAGATTCTCCGAAAACGGCGATAGGACCCTCGGCGCCATATCAACCAGCACGATTCTTGCCGAGGACGGATCGATTCTCCGGAAGTCCGACTTCAGTGTGCTTCGGACCAGCACGGCAAGAGCACCGGCCATCTCCACACCAGTAGGGCCAGCACCGACAAGGACGAAAGTCAGCAGGTCCCGATGGCGCGTGGGATCCGCTTCAGCTTCTGCCAATTCGAACGCCTGCAAAATTTCGTTTCGAGCTGCTTCGGCATCCGCGAGACTTTTCAATCCTGGTGCAAACCTCTCAAATTCGTTGTGGCCGAAGTAACTGTGGGTGGCGCCGGTTGCCAGGATCAGATAGTCGTATGCAACCGGCACGTTCTGCCGGTCGGCGTCACTGACGAAGACGCACTTTCTGTCTTTGTCCACTCCCGCGACTTCGCCAAGAATGACGGTAGTGTTCTTCTGCTTGCGAAGAATGCTGCGGATTGGCGTCGCAATCTGGCTAGGCGTGAGCACTGTGGTCGCCACCTGATAGAGTAGTGGTTGAAACAGGTGGTGGTTTGTTCGGTCGATCAGAATGATCCTCGCGAACGTTTTGCGGAGAGCCTTGGCAGCCGCCAATCCGCCAAAGCCACCGCCGACGATGATGATTTTCGGTTGCGCCATGTCTTCCTCGGTTCAATTCAACTGATCTGAAAGGAGAGCTTCCGGCAAGCTCCGCTCAGCTTCCATATTTGAAAGACAGCAACACACGCGCGCGGTACGCCTGCACTTTGCCGTCCTTGACCGTCATGTCCGTCTTTGCGACCTCTGCTACGCGTAGATCGCGCAGCGTGTGTCCGGCAGTCTCCACTGCGTTCTTCGCCGCATCTTCCCAGGAGTGCGTGCTTGTTCCGATGACCTCCACTACTTTGTAGACCGAGTTCCCCACTCCACCAGCTTGTTTCGCCACGATTCGCTCCTCCTCTTGGTTGCTGCCGCCCCCCGCAGGACTAGGCGGCAGTTGCCCTCTGCTTCGTTTTCGTGAAATCCGGCCGGCGCTTCTCCAGGAACGCCGTGAATGCTTCCTTGGTGTCGGCAGAGCGCACCCGTGCGGAGAACTCCTCATTCTCCAATTTCGCTGCTTGTTCAAGCTGTTCACGTGAAGACTGCTTCATGAGTCTCTTGCAGGCCTGTAACGCGCCAGCCGGTTTCTCCGCCAACTTCTGCGCCGTCTCAGTGGCGGTGGCCAGCAAGTTCTGGTCAGGCACGACACTTGTCGCCAATCCAAGCTCCACGGCCCGCTTGGCATCGAAAGGCAATCCCAATTGAATTAGCTCGGCGGCACGCAGGTAACCGATACGAGCCGGAACCGAATAGGTCGATCCAAATTCCGGCACAAGGGCAAGATTGATGAAAGGCATATGGAACTTCGCGCTCTCTCCTGCGTACACGAAGTCGCAGTGGGTCAACATTGTGGTTCCACCACCGACGGCTGCCCCTTGGACGGCGGCCACAATCGGCTTTTCGAAGTCGATGAAAGAACTGATCAAACGGGCTTGCGGACTGTCGCCTGGACCTGGAGGATTCTTCAGGAAGTCCTCCACATCATTCCCTGCGCAGAATGAATCTCCCGCGCCGTGCCAGAGCACGACACGAACCTGGTCGTCCTTTGCGGCAGAGTTAAGCAGATCGGCCAAACTGACATACATGGCAGAAGTCATCGCGTTTTTTTTTGCTGGGCGATTGAGCTGGACACGCAAGATACTTCCAGTACGTTCTGTAACGATGTCACTCATTGTCCGCCTCCAGTGGCTGACGCTTTCAAATTCGAAGCGGGCGGGATGGCGCCGCTGGCACGCAGGCCTTCGATGTCGTTGCTCGTGAAGGCAAGCTCCTTCAGCACCTCGTCGTTATGCTCACCGATTCCGGGCGCGCGCTGGGCAGGTACTTTAGTAACACCTTGCACCTGAATAGGACTGCTGATGGTCGAGGTCAGCTTCTCGCCGGCGCCTTCGAGCGGAACGATGATGTCATTCGCTCGCAATTGCGGATCATTAACGACTTCCTGCGGCTCACGCACGGCGCCGAAGGTGACCTGAACGCCGTTGAAGACTTCATACCAGTAAGACATTGGCTGCGAACGAAAGGTCTCATCGAGCATTGCCGTCAGTTGCGGCCGGTTCTGCGCTAGCTTGCCGGGATCCGAGAATCGCGGATCCGTTAGCATATCCTCGCGACCCATTGCTTTCAGAATCGCAGGTACCTTGTCCGGAGTAACTACGAGAACAAACCAGGTGCCATCGGAAGACCGATACACGTTCAAAGCTGCATTTGCGGGATGCGCTCGATCGTGCAGCCCGTAGAAATTCGCACCGGATAGAGCGGCCTGGATAAAGACGCTGGCCGACCAGACACCTGCCGCGAGGAGCGAAGTCGTGACGTAGGATCCCTTGCCGGTCCGTTCGCGACGATAAAGCCCGGTCACAATCGCGGCATAAATGCAGACCGCAGTCGCATTGTCACCGCTACCTGCCACGGGCCACGTGGGCGGTGATCCAGCATCGCGCGTCATGAATAACAAACCGCTTCGCGCCCAGTACGCCGTGAGATCGAATCCCGGAAGAGCGGCGTCCGGGCCTTTCTCGCCGAAGCCGGTGAGATCGGCATAGATCAGACGCGGATTCCACTGCGCGACATCGTCGTATTCGAGCTTCAATTTCTTGCGCGCGGGATGCGGTGTGTTGACGATGAACACGTCGGCCCACTTGGCTAACCGCTCGAGAACCTGCTGCGCGCTCGAAGCTTTCAGATTGAGCGCAACGCCACGCTTGTTTCGATTAGCCAATTGGAAGGGATAAGGCACTTCCGAACGAGGCTGCGGCGGGATCTTTTGCCCGATTCTCCACAGCTCTCCGGCGGGCGGCTCGACTTTAATGACATCCGCGCCGAAGTCGGACAAGATTGTCGCTGCACCGGGACCGGCGATGAAGCTCGCGAGGTCCACAACTTTCAAACCAGAAAAAATGTTATTGGTCGCCATAAGCACATCCTTAAATCCAAATTTTCGATTTCCTTACTGTCCCTGGAACTTCGGCGCGCGCTTGGCCAGAAAAGCCGATGTGCCTTCTTTTTTGTCTTCCGACCCTCCGCAGACGCCAAAGAGCGACGCTTCGATCAGAAGACCTTCCGAGACGCTGCCGTCCAGCCCTTTGTTGACGGCATCGATGGAGAACTTAACGCCCAGTGGAGCGTTGGAATTGATTTGATTGAGAATCGCTTCGGCTCGTGAGATCAGATTGGCAATGGGAACCACCTCATTGACGAGTCCGATCCGATACGCCTCCTGAGCGTTAATGATTTCGGCGGAGAGAATGAGTTGTAGTGCTCTGCCCTTCCCGACCAATCTTGGGAGCCGTTGCGTTCCGCCGGCGCCAGGCATGATTCCAATCTTGACCTCGGGTTGACCAAACTTTGCAGTTTCAGAAGCGATTCGGATGGTGCACGCCATGGCCAGCTCACAGCCGCCACCAAGGGCAAACCCATTCACCGCGGCGATGACCGGTTTGCCAAGGTTTTCGATCAGCTCGGTCACTCCCTGCGAGCGCCGCGTTGCGTCTACCATCTGCGGGGCGGTGAAGCCGGACATTTCCGCGATATCAGCGCCCGCGACAAAGGCTTTGTCGCCGCTGCCGGTCAGGATGACGCCGCGAACGCTCGAGTCATCGCGAGCGCTTTCAAAAATCTCTTTTAGCTCAGAGAACACTGCCTGGTTCAACGCGTTCAGTACCTTGGGCCGGTTGATGGTCACATAGGCAATCGGACCCTTCTTTTCGTAGAGAACGTTCTCGAGTTTCAAAGCAGAAGCCGGCGAACTCATGATTCTCTCCTCTTGATTGTTGAGACTGATCGGAGCCGCACTAGGAACCCGCAGGAAGGTCGGCGTATGCGATTCCAGTTAGGTTTCCTTGAGCAAAGATCACAGGTTTCTTATTCGATCCGTCGAGATTGGCGCTGTAGACAGAGCCGGCCAGATCGGTCACAAACATGCGCCCATTGTCGAGATCCAGCGCCAGACCGATTCCTTCCATCAGGTGGTTAAAGACAATTTCCGGCTCTTTACGCGTCCCGGGCGCCGCATCCATTGGCGCTCGATTCACTGTATTGCCGCGCGGCGGATCTCCGCGGTCGGTCCAGTACATTATTCGGTTGCCCAGATCGAGATCGAGATCAATCGGCTCGGGTAAGTTGTCGTAAAGAAGTTCGATGTCTTGGCGCTTTGCCGGAGTTTGACCCTCTGGGATCTCCAGATTCGCGCGGAAGATGCGGCCCTGCCCCGCCTTGTCGGCCCCTTTCTGGGTCCAGTAAACTTTTCCGCGTTCAACGTCGAGGGCGATGCCAACGCACCATTTCTTCGCGTCCTTGCCTGGACGCGCGTCGCCCTCGCTCGTGTCGACAAGCGTTTCGATTTTGGAGCCATCTAAATTCGCGCGCATGATCCGCATGCCCTCGCGATCCGACCAGTAAAGCTTCCGATTTTTTCTATCAAGTTGCAGTTGTTTGGGAGTGAAGGTACTACCGCTACGAACGATATGGCCGACATTGTTCCCGTCAAAATCCGCGCGCTCGATGGAACCGTCATTGGCGTTGGGATTGCCCATGTTGGTCCAGTAGAGGTGACCTGCCTCTGTGTCCACAACAATGCCGTCGGGGATCCGCCTTCCCTCACTCACAATGATCTTTACGTCGGAGCCGTCAGGATTTGCGGACAAAACTTGGCCGGCGCTCGCGCTCAGAAAGAACAAGCGGGCCGAACGAGGTCTTGCGGCGGATCTTGCGGCCTTTGGTTTTGCGGATGCCATTGAATTCATTCCTTTCCCATTCTTCCGATTTGTTCTTCAATTTCCTCGAGACTTCATCAATGCTTGCGCACTCCCAAACAGCTCAAACGAGCCTGATATTGCGTTCCATCGTCCTGATGACTGAGTCCATCCTGCCGCTCAGTACCTGGTTGGCCATGCTCAACGTGAAGCCCTTCACCGTGTGAAACGGAACGTGCGACGGCATCGCCAGTGCGAACGGATCCACAACTGCATCCACGACGACGGGGCCGTCCTTGTGCGCAAGAGCCTCTGCAAGTGCGTCCCGCACGTCGCCAGGTTCCTCGATGCGGATTCCCTTTGCACCCATCGCTTCGGCAACCTTGGCGAAGTTGGGGCTCTTGAAGTCGACTCCGAAGGGGATGATGCCGGCCTCTTGCTGTTCGATCTTGACGAAGTCAAAAGAATCGTTATTGAGTATGATCTGAACTACTGGAGTTTTTCGTTCCACCTGCGTCAAGAGATCGCCAAGAGCAAGCATCGCGTAGCCTCCGTCGCCACAGAGAGCGATCGTTTGCCGCCCTGGATTTGCCAACTGTGCGCCAAAGGCATTGGGGGCGGCGTTAGCCATGGATGCCCATGAGAACGAGCCGAAAAGCCTCCGATCCCTGCCGCCACTGATGTGTCGCGCGAGCCATATGATGGCCGTTCCGGTGTCAGCGAAAAACAGCGCGTCATCAGAAGCCAGATCGCTGAGCGTTTTGGCCAAGAATTCCGGACGTATGGGCTTAATCTCAGGACCTTTATCAACATAGTGCTGCAAAAGACCGTGGAAAGAGTTCGTTTCCGCGATGTGCTTCTCGAGGAAGTGCCTGTCGGTTTTCTCCTGCACGCGCTCGAGCAGCACACTTAGAGTGGTCTTGATGTCGCCGACAAGACCAAGATCAACAGTCGTGCGGCGCCCGATATGCATCGGGTTCTTGTCAATCTGGACTTTTTTCACTTTGCCGCCGGGGAGGAACTCTGAGAATGGAAAATCTGTGCCAAGCAGCAGCAGGAGTTCGGCCTCATGAATTGCGCCATAGGCTCCGCCGTAACCGATCAAACCTGTCATGCCAACCGCGTTGGGATTGTCGTGCTCCAGCCACTGCTTGCCGCGGAGCGCATACCCGACTGGCGCTTTTAATCTTTTTGCCAGTTCAATAACCGCATCACGGGCATACCTGCACCCATCGCCTCCGAAGATTGCTACGGTTTTTGCATCATTGATCATTTCCACAAGTCGATTTAGATCCGGATCGGCAGGGCGCAACAGTGGGCTAGCCGGAATCGCTATCTGGGTCGAGTCCACTTCCACATCCATGGACGCGATGTTGCCGGGGAGAGATATCACAGTGGGGCCATTCTCCAGGACCGCGGTCAGAATCGCGGTATTGAATACGGAACGAGCCTGCTCGGGATTAACGACTCGCGCGGTATAAAGAGAGGCAGTATCGAAGAATTTGTAGGGATTAAGTTCCTCCAGCGTGAACGTGTCCAAGATGCTCGTTTCGACGTCGCCCGCAATTGCGATTATCGGCGCGCCTTCCTTGCGGGCATCCATCAATCCATTGAACAGATGAACGACGCCAGGACCTGCAGTTCCACAGACCGCCACAGGATTGCCCGTCAAGTAAGCTTCGGCAACAGCGGCAAAAACTCCATATTCTTCGTGACGGACGTGGATGAAATCGATCCTGCCGTCTCGGCGAAGAGCGTCGATAACGGGATTGAGAGCATCCCCAACAATGCCGTAACAGCGTTTGACTCCTGCATTCGCAAGCATCTCCCACAAGAGATCTGCAACTTTTCTCGACATAACAAAAATTCTCTTTTCCGCTAAAATTCCCGCTTAGCTCGGGAGATAAATCCGCACTGATTCCAGGTGCCTGACTACACGAAGGCGCTGAGCCCCGTGATGGCTTTGCCAAGAATCAGGTTCTGCATCTGGAACGTGCCCTCGTAGGAGTAGAGGGCTTCCGCATCCACGAAGAACCGCCCGACGTTGTACTCAGCGGCGATGCCGTTGCCGCCGAGCAGCTCGCGGGCCCACGCGACCGTCTCGCGGCACTTGGCGGTGGTGAAGGCCTTGGCAAGCGATGCATGCGCGTCCGTCATCTTGCCTTCGGCCTGCAGCTGGGACATGCGCACCAAGAGGCACTGCGAAGCGGTGATGTTGGCGAGCATTCTTGCCAGGAGGTCTTGCACCATCTGAAATGAGCCAATCGGCTTGCCGAACTGCAAACGCTCCTGGCAGTACTTGACCGCATTTTCGTAAGCGCCCATGGCGCATCCCGTTGCCTCCCAGCCGACCATGAATCGCGTCATTTTCAGGACGCGGGCTGTGTCGCGGAACGATTGATCTGCTTGCAGGCGGTTTTCCTCCGGAACGCGGCAGTTCTCCATCGTGATCAAGCCGTTCTGCACGACCTTGAGGGCGATCTTGTTCTGGATTTTGTCGACCTTGAAGCCGGGTGTGGTCTTGTTCTCGACGATAAACGCCTTGACTTGATTGTCGGCGAGATCGCGCGCCCAGATGATCGAGATGTCGCACCACGGAGAATTGCCGATCCATTTCTTCTGGCCGTTGAGCACCCAGGTGTCCCCGTCACGCTTGGCTGTAGTCGTAAGGCCGCCAGAGGTTCCCGAGCCGACGAGAGGCTCGGTCAAGCCGAAGCAGCCAATTTTTTCCCAGCGGGCCATGGGCGGGAGCCATTTTTGCTTTTGTTCCTCTGACCCGCCCAGGTAGATGGACCCCATTGCCAGGCCGTTGTGCACGCCGAAGAATGTGGCGATTGAGGAATCGAAGCGGGCCATCTCCATCGCGATTAAGCCGAACAACTGCGCGCTTCCGCCCCTGCAACCGTAGCCGTTCATCGCAACGCCGCCGATATTGAGTTCCTTGATCGCGGGCAACAATTCAAACGGGAAAGAATCCTCTACCCAATACTTCGTGATGATGGGCGCGACCTTGGTCTCCATGAAATTACGCACTTGTTTCACAACCTCCAGCTCCTCCTGCGGAAGTGTGTCAACGAGTTCGTAAAAATCACTGTTGGGTGAGGGAAGCGGTTTCCGGGCCTTCGGTGTCGCGATGGATTTTGGCGCAGTTGCCATGACCTACCTCCTCGCTGTCGCGCCTCATATTTTGCTGAGGCGGAATGGCATGCGATGGTAGAAGCACTCGATTGGCCAAATGGAGGCGTCCGTAACTTGTTGAGAAGTGACCGACATTCACCGTGTAAGCGCTTCAGCCGATCAATTGGTCAAGATTTTGACGCTACGTTGACAGCAGCCTTCAGGCGACCACGGATTTTTCGCCCCTCGGGTCCGGACTGCGGAGAAAACTGCCCGGGAGTGTCGTATCCACCGGAGGCCATGCGAACCTTCGGTAGATGACGCGCAATGCGGCGACCAGCGGCACCGAAAGATAGATCCCCACGATTCCACCCACCGCGCCGCCCACCATTAATGTGAAAATTGCGAGCAACGGGTGAATTTCGAGTTCGTGCCCCATGACGCGCGGCGAAATACCATAGTCCATCGAAATTCGCCAAACACCGAGTAGCGTAAGCATCCATATCCAATGCGAGTGAGTGAGGACTCCCGCAGTGACGATCGTTGCTGCTGCGGTCATCCAGCCGGCCACCGGGATGAATTCGAGTATTCCGGCGAGAATTCCCAGCGCTATCGCGTTCGGAAAGCCCAAAACCAGCATCGCAATCGAGCAATAGAGGAGAGATAGTCCGCCAAGGATCACTTTCGCCCGGATGTAGCGCTGCAACATGACGTGCAATTCGTCCGCCAGCGACTCTAAGGCACCGTAATTTTCTTTCGTAGCCACGAGATGAATGATCTGATCGGCCAGCTTTTCGCCGTCGCTCAAGAAAAAGATTGCAAGAATCGGAATCACCAGGATTCCGGCGAAAGCCCCCGGCGCAGCCCGTTCCATTTCTCCCAGAGCGCGCTCGATATTCGAGCGATGGCGCTCGAGGAAGCCCCGGATCTGATCGGCCCGGTCATCGGTCCAACCGAGGTTACTTCCGAGGTTGTCGGCAATCTCTCCGGAAGGAACTTTGGTCGTCAGCGCCGGGATTGCCGAAAGAATACGGCCGGCGTTCTGGCGGAAATCCGGAACGAGACCGTGGGAAAGCAGCACCGTCACGACGATGATTGCGAGATAGGCTTCCAAAACGTGCGGCCCTCTTAAGTTTCTGAAAAATAGAGAGTGGCGCTGCAAGAATCGGACGATCGGGTTAATTAGATAAGCGAACAGAATCGAAAAGGCAAAAATAACGATGACCGTGCGCGCGATGTAGACGATGGCCAGCGCCACCGCAAAGAGGAGGATGGTCAGCAATACGTTCACCGTACGACGGTCAGGAAAAACCATAAATCTCCAAAAGTGGCCGCGATACGATTCATTCGGTCCGACTCTCCAACCTTTGCTTGATTGCTCCGAGTGCTCGTTCGAGCGAAGAGCGCGTTCTATCAGTGGCGACTTTTTTCACGATGCCGCCTTTCAATCCTGTCAGCCCCGCCTGTTGAGAACCCTTGAGGGTGATCAGATAGAAGCCGTGGCGCTCGGGATCCTGATCCCGGACGCAGACTGTTAGGTCAAGAGCGGTCTCGAAGTAGTGGCTCGCGTAAAGTTGTTTCTCTGCGATAGCGTAGGCCGGGTCCGTAGAGCGCGGACCTCGATAAACTATAGCCTGCACGATCCGAAGCGTAGGCTTGAGTCCAAAATTTACCTTTTCCCAGTAGAACTCGGACTGGATGTTTTCTGATCCTGCTTCTGGATAATCGAGCAGATAGCGATCGAGTTCCGGCAGATAAACAGGAAGCGCCTTCGACCGACTCAGCAAGGAACGAAACGTATCCGCCACTACGGCCGGATGATGTTTGTCGCGGTATGTTCCAAGTGCTGTGTTTCCTCCTCGGATGTACCTCTGCAATGCCTCCAGCGCCATCTTCTGTCCGAGCCGATTCACTTGGTCTGCGGCGTCGGGGCCAGACCAATTCACGGACTGCTTGAAAGCGTCCATTGCCTCGGTTGGCAACTGGACGTCGCATCGACCGGGCTCGCAATCTTTCAGTTGCTTGATGTCGTCCGCCTCTAGAGTGAAACCTTCGAAATCGGAAAGCTGGGGAGGATCGCTGAACTTTCGAAGCGCAAGATAGTTTGGAAGCTTCCGAAGCTCCTCGGGGTCCGATGCAAGCTTGAGATATTTTTCCGGGGTTGACTGCACATAGACGGAGCCGAATACGAAGACTTCATCTGACGTCGTAGATTCAACTATCTTGGCGACAGCCTTTCCATTTCGGATTGCGGTAATCTCGTCTTCGTGAAGTCCAACATAGTTGCGAAAGAATTTGAATGGCTCAACGTCTTGGGCATTGGAGGCAGGAGCTTGGACAAACGAAAGCAAAAGCGCAGCGAGGAGTACTCTTGGGAATGGGACTCCAATCATTGCCTGACCACTCCTTTCAAGCCCTTCTTTTTTGCATTCACTTCTTGTTTAACGCGAGCAATGCAAACAGCACCGGGAGATAGAGGATGGAAGCAAGAAGCAACTGACGCGCGCTGGCGACGGACCTTTGAAGAGCGAAGCGTGCGCTGTAGTAGATAAAGACGCCTCCAAGAACGAGAGCCCCTGCAAAGTAGACGATTCCTGACTGACCGCGAGCTGCAGGAACGATAGACACTACGAAAAGGCCCAGGGCGGGCAGTAGGCACTGCCAGGAGACAAAGCGGTCTTTGAGCTCGCTCGCCGGCAAGACGAGATAACCTGCGCGCCCGTAGTCTTCGCGATACATCCAGGCGATGGACATGAAATGAGGGAATTGCCAAAGGAAAACAATCGCGAAGAGCACCCAAGCTCCAGCATGTAGATGCCCGCACGCTGCTGTCCAGCCGATCAACGGTGGTGCGGCGCCCGGGACCGCGCCGACCAAGGTACATAGAGGCGTGATCCGTTTTAGGCGCGTGTACATAAACAAGTAGCTGAGAAGAGTGAGTGCGGCCAGCAGAGACGCAAGGGCATTCGTCGAAATGGCGAGATACACGACACCAAAAACGGACAACAAAACTCCGAACCACAAAGCATGCGAAGGAGCAATTCGTCCCGAGGCGAGCGGCCGCCGCGCGGTTCGGCGCATTTGCGCATCGTACTGCAACTCGACCAGCTGATTCAGGGTTCCCGCTCCGCTAGCGACGAAGACTGTCCCCAAGAGCGTATGAATGAACGGCATCCACGGAAAATGCAGAGGCGCTGCGGGTGAGCCAATCCAAAACCCAGCCGCCGCCGTGATGGCAATTAGGAAATTGATTTCGGGCTTCGTTAGCTCCCAATAGTCGAACAACACATTGGAACTCGCGATGCGACGACCTCGAACCGCAGACACATCGAGCGCTGCAAGAATGGGCTCCGTGGCCATCTTTAGACGGCCTCCAAACGCTGCGAATCACTCTGCGATGCTGCACTGCCACGCAATTCCGATTGCACCAAGTCGCCACGGTAGAAACTCCGCGGCGAGAGCAGCCGTATGCTGAGAATCGCCGCGAGCACAAGATAGACAAGCGTGACGCAGGTCCACATCAGCGCAGCCGCGCACTGCTGATCCTCTAGAACAGAAAAACCAAAGTGCCGCGGCATGGAAAAATACATGGGATACGCAACGCGGTCAGAGAACACGAGAAATCCGGAAAGGATGTCGCACGGCAACGTGGCAAGAAAAAGGTATAAAAGGGTCGACCATTGCGGCCCCATTGAGACACTGGGCCAAGGTTCAACAACGGGCAACCAGAAAAGAAACCCAGCCCCCAAAAACGACGCCTGCTCGACCGCGTGCCACACTTCTGAATGCATCCCCAATGTAAACGGTGCTGGCACATGCCATCCGATGAGGGTCAACGCAGAAACAGTCCAACACAACGCCGGCCGAGAAAGCGCCCGACTAAACCGTTGCACGAATGGCCGTCGAAATACCTGTGCAAATCGCGGCAATCCATGGCAGAACACGAGTAGGGGTTCGCCCAGTAAAATTAGCGCTGGAGCAAAGGTCATCAGCAACAGGTGCTGGATCATGTGGACCGTCAACAAGTCATGATCGTAAGTAACGAGTGGCGAGCCTAGGGCCCCCCAGACCAAAGAAATTCCAAAGACGAAACTAGCTCCGCGCCAGGCCGAAATAGTGCTCGCGGAAACCCCTCGTATGCGACGCCAGCCGCGCACATACAAAAAGGACATAAGAAAAAGGGCAACAAGGATGGTCGCACTCGAAGACGACAATCCCATGGCAGTGTCGTGTATGGGCGACATGAAATCTTCCTAGGGACGCGGACCGCTCTCGCTAAGCACGATATCGCGCGCAGCTTCGCGGGCAGGGGCCTGGCCTTCGGGATGTAAAGTCTCCAGAAACGCGACAAGCGCCGTCGTTTCCGCTGGGCTCAGGTTTTTTCCATAAGCAGGCATGTTGCCGCCTCCTTGAATCACTTGGCGGATGAGCTGGTCTTGCGTGAGCCGCACAGCAACGTTGTCGAGCGCCGGTCCCCTCTGTCCGCCGAGTTCATCGAGCGAATGGCAATTGCGGCATTGCTTCACCTGAAAGACCAGCGCACCTTGCCGCTCCAGCGCAGTTGTGCCATTTACGAATCGAGCCGGGACGGGATCACCGCTCCAAGCGTTCATGTGAGGGCTCCAGGGTGTGAACTCGGCGAGATGGGTAAAAGTCCCCAGAGTAATTGCGATCAGCAGCACCGTGAGAACCGCAATCGGGCGGCGCTTCCAGCTCTTTTCTCCTTCTCCGGAAAGAAACGGTAAAAGGATCAGGCCCAAAATTGCCAACGCGGGACCGATGAGAAGGAAAGGCGTCTCAAGTGACGGAGGAAGCAGTGACAGCAGAGCGTAGAGCCACAGGAAAAAGTAATCTGGCCTCGGCGCAGTCTGGATGATCGTTGGATCTGGCCTGCCGGTCGGCCCAAAGGGACCGAAATAAAGCGCGCAGCCCGCGACGGTGAGGACGATAAAGCCCGCGAAGAACAAATCTTTCCAAACTGCATAGGGAACGAATGGTGCGCCGTCTTTCCTCGTCAACTCGTGATATTTGGCTTCATAAGTGGCTCGCTTCACAATTCGTCCTGGCATGGGCCATTCGTTGATCCCCAGCTTCACCACCATCAAAAGATGAAGGGCGACGAGAGCGATCAGCGTTCCCGGAATTACGAAGACGTGGAGCGCGAAGAATCGAGACAGAGTCGCGCCGGCGATGATGGGACCACCGAGCATCAGTTTTACAATGGAAGAACCGATGATCGGAACGCGGCTCGCGATCGATGCCCCGATTCCCAGTCCCCAGTAAGCATCCTGATCGAAGCGCAGCACTTGCCCGGTGAAGGCCATCCCGAGGGTCATGAGCAAAAGGAACACGCCAACGATCCACGTAAGCTCCCGAGGAAACTTGTAGGCCCCAAACAGAAACACCTGGACCATATGAATCAGAACAAGCGCCACCATGAAATTCGAACCCCATCCATGCATCGCGCGAATGAACCAGCCTAGGGTTACATCATGGTTCAAAGCCTGAAGATTGTTCCATGCTTCGCCGGCGGAAGGGACGTAGATGAGGGCAAGGAGAATTCCGGTCACGATTTGCAGAATGAAAACCGTGAGGGCCGCGCTGCCAAACACGTACCACCAGCTCGCGGTGCTGCGTGGCACAGCGTGTTCGACGGTTTCACGAATAGGCGCTGCTAGCTGCAAGCGACGGTCGAACCAGTCGCCAATTTGACTGATCATGCGCATGACGGCTTCCTTGTAGCGAGCTCAGCAGTGGGGCCTCCCGGCGTAGGTAACTCTCCGGCCAGGATTGTTAGAAGGCCGTCCTCGACCTTATATGCATATTCGAAAAGCCCGCGCTCCGGTGGCCCTGACGCACGTGAGCCGTCGCGGTAATACGCTCCGCCATGGCAGGGACACATAAATAGCCCGGATTGCGGAAACCAGCGGACCGGGCAACCGAGATGTGCGCAGTTCACTGCAAATACCTGGAACTGATTTCCTGCGATACGCCGTACCCAGCAGGCCGTATCCACGGTCGTTCCATCTGTGGGCATGACGTAGGGATTCCGAAAAGTAGCCAGCCGTGTCTCGCCCTCTGGAAATTCGCTAACCCGCCCGAGTGGCGTCCAAGAGAGATAGCCGTTCGCACGCCCCCGGGTAATCGACGCCAGAAGAAATCGCGCGATGGGTACAGCCAATACCATGGCGGCGAATCCGTTGAACAGCATTCCCAGCTTCACAAAAAGCGCGCGGCGGGAAAGCGTAATGTTATCCGGCATCGACTGGCTCCTAGTGCTGCGCGTAATTGAAAGAGGAATAAGGCTGCCCCGGGTCTTGCACGCGGCGTGATGCGAGCCAGGCAACGACATCGGTGATTTCCTGGTCCGACATAGGCTTTCCGGGAAGATCTCCGCGCCAATCTGGCGCTCCCAATTCCGGCCGGCCGCCGATGACAACCGTGCGCAGTCCCTGATCGCTGACCAGCGCCAGAAACGAATCGTTAGTGATCGCGCTGCCCTTGGGCCCGCCTTGACCTTCAGCGCCGTGGCATGAAGCGCAGTAGGTTTCGTAAACGACTACGCCTTGCGCGGAATCGCCCGGCGATTTCGCCGCATATGATGGTGGATCGACTCCGTCGAGAATCCTTTTCCGTGCCCAGTGCGAAAATATTCCGCCGGTAATCACATCAATTTGTTTAACTGTCAGCATTCCTCCCGCGCTTTGAGCGAAAGCTGGCATAGACGTTCCTCGTACACCATTAGTGATAACGTTGCGCATCGCAGTTCCGTCAACAATGGCGAGATAGACGGGATCCGCAAGCGCGATCGAGGCTCCTCCGCGTCCTGCGGCTCCGTGGCAGCCCGCGCAGTTTTCTGCGTAGAGAGTATCGAAACTCAAGACCTCATTCGGCGCCAAAGTTTCCGAGCCCTTTTGTGGTTGACCGTGCGGAGAGCTGCAAGACGAGAGCAGCATAATCGTCATGCCCAGCGCTGCTGATGCACATGGATATCGCAATCGCTTCCGTTTCACGGGCCCACCTTTCGGCTTTGGCGGGGTGGAATAAGCCCGGGCGCTTCGATGCCCGCCCGCAAGGCAAAGGAAAGATTCTCGCGCGTCGGCTTGCGCACCTGGCGCACGACCACGGAGCCAGCAACGACCCCAAATGCCACTTGTGAAGCAATGAACCAGGACCAGTCAATGAGGCTCGCCAGCAGTGGATTCAACAGGCCGAGCATTGTGTAGAGCAGGCCCGACCACAACACCGGGGCCACCAGTCCTCCAAGTACGATCGGACGGCTCGCGAACATGGGAAGCATCGCGCCATAGAGCAATCCGACTAGAATCGACACGAGGCCGTGTAGAACCAAGGCAATTGCGAAACTGGAAGCATGAAACGAATACAGCTGTGTGGGTCCCAGTCTTAGTGATTCCGCGTACAGAACTGCGGCAAGGAGATTGATGGGATACCAGATGCTGCCAGCCTTCAGCAGGCCATAAGCACAGGCCAATACGGCCATCGCCACGCTTCCGGCCAATCCACCTTTCACACCCGCCGATATCGGATACGTGTGGACAGGAAGCCATACACGCAATTGATACGCCGCAACCGGAATTCGTTCGACGACTCGGCGCTCGGTGGTTACACGAATATCTTCGGGAACAACGGGCACAACCTCTTCGTGCTCGTAAGGGAAAACTTCGCGAAACCAGCCGATGCAGCCCGCCAGGGAGACCACGGCGCCGAGCATGCTGACCGACAGGTTCGTAATCAGGCCTGCAAATAATAATGTGAAGCCGAAAGCCAAAATAAAAGGCCACGCTGTTGGTACGGGCAGCTCAATCCCGCGTGGAGCCCGTGGGCTTTCGCTCATTTTCTCAGTCGCCAGCGTTGTTGCCATTTCTTCCCCTCAGCGTCCGAGAACGTAAACGACGGTGAAAACCACAACCCAGACGGCATCGACAAAATGCCAATACATGGAGAGCACTTCCACGCGACGGGACTGTTCCACGCCCACCCGGTCGGCCAGACCGAACGTGGCGACAGTCAAGAGCATGATCAGGCCGGCGGTCACGTGAAAGGCGTGTAGACCAACCAGTGAGTAGTACGTCGTTCCAAAGAGGTTAGTCGAAATCGTCAGCCCCTGCTGGTAGATCAGCCTGTGCCATTCCTGGGCCGTGCCATATAGAAACGAGCCGCCTAGAGCGATTGTGAGCAGCCAGAAGCCGAGGAATAAGCCGCTCTTATTCTGTTTTAGCGACTTCGTGGCCAAATGGATCGTGAGGCTGCTGGACAATAAACATATCGTGAAAAAGATAGGCGTTTCGAGTACTTCGCGTGGAGTCGGTCCCGTGAGGCTCTTACCGAGATAGAAAAGATAGGCCACGACGAAAATCGTGAAGATCGCAGACTCAGCAATGATCAGACCGGCCATGGCGACCTTACCGCGATAGGGAAGGTTCCACGCTTGCGGTGCCTCTGCGAACGAAGTCGTCATCGCGCTCATCGCTTGCTGCCTTTACTCATAGCGGCTGTCCGGGTCTTCGGGATGCTTCAGGTCCCACAACGGCCGGCGGCTCGCGACCACCGGAATGGAAGCGAAGTTATACTCAGGCGGCGGCGAAGTTGTGGACCATTCGAGTGTCCATGCGTCCCACGGATCATTTCCGGCCTCGGCGCCGTTGAAATACGAAATGACGAGGTTTGCTACAAACACCAGGGTAGCCATCCCCTGGATGAACGCGCCGATCGCGATGAGCAGATTTAAAGTATCCCAACCGCGGTCGGCTTCGTAGGTGTAGATACGGCGCGGCATCCCGAGCAGTCCCGGAATGTGCATCAAATCAAATGTCAGGTGGAAGCCGATCAGGAACAGCCAGAAATGGACTTTGCCGAGTGTCTCGTTCACCATCCTTCCAGTTATCTTCGGGTACCAGTAATAGATAGCGGCAAAGACGCCAAACACAACCCCACCTACCAGTGTGTAATGAAAGTGCGCGACGACGAAATACGAAAGGCTAAGCTGCCAGTCGAAGGGAGCAGATGCCAACATGATGCCGGTAAGACCGGCAATCAAGAATTGAAACAGGAATCCAATGCTGAACAGCATCGGTGTTTTGAAGTCGATCCTCCCACCCCACATCGTGCCAAGCCAGTTAAAAATCTTGATCCCGGTCGGAACACCTATCGCCATGGTGGTGATGGTAAAAAAACTGTTTGCATACGAGTTCATCCCGACTGTGAACATGTGGTGCGCCCACACACTCATGCTCACGAAACCGATGCATACGGTGGCCGCGACCATCACCGGATATCCAAAAATTGGTTTCCTGGAAAATACCGGGATGATTTCCGACATGAAGGCAAAGCAGGGAATGATCAGGATGTATACTTCCGGGTGTCCGAATATCCAGAAGAAGTGCATCCACAGCACGGCTGACCCACCAGCCTGCGCATCGAAGAAATGGCCTCCTAAATATCGATCGATGAGCAGCATGATCTGCGCGGCGGTCAGCGGCGAAATAGCGAGCAGAACCATTCCCGCCATCACCAGGTTGAGCCACGCCAGCAAAGGCATGCGGCTGAGCCTCATGCCAGGGCATCGTAGGCACAGAATAGTGGCGATAATGTTGATTGCGGTCCCAATGCTTCCAAATCCGGAAACCAGGAGCGCCAGCGTCCAATAATCAGTACTGTGGCCCGGGGAAAAAGCCCGCGCCGTCAGAGGTGCATACGCCCACCATCCCGCGTCCGGTGCATTGCCCGCGCCGTAAAGCCCACTTCCGCCCAGAAAGCTGAAATAGAGAAGAAGTCCGCCCAGCGCCGAGAGCCAGAAACTGAAGGCATTCAGTCGCGGAAACGCCATGTCGCGAGCGCCAATCATCAGTGGCACAAGATAGTTGGCAAAACCAAACAGGATCGGCATGGCCACAAAAAAAACCATGGTCGTCCCATGCATGGTGAACATGCGATTGAAGACTTCTGGCGAGACAAAGTTGTTGTGCGGATGCATCAACTGGATGCGAATAATGAGGGCCTCAACTCCGGCGACGAGCAGAAAGCACAGACCATAGAGAATGTAGAGAATTCCGAGTCGTTTATGATCGACCGTAGTCAGCCACAGGTGAAGTGCGTCGTTCCACGGTCGCTCCTCCATGGGTACGGCCGGTATGGTGATCGCATCCGACGACATAGCTCTTCATTCCTCTAACGGAGTGTCTCCATATAACTCACGACCGCGTCGAGATCCGCGTCGCTCAACTTCATTGCTGGCATCAGCGAGCCGGGTTTGATTGCGCTTGGGTTCTGGATCCAGAGGCGGAGGTCTTCCGGAGTATTTTCTGCCGCACCGGAAGCGATAGTGCCGCGGGTCATCAGGTGCGTCAGATCCGGGCCGAAGCGCCCATCGGCAAGTGTTCCGCTTACTGAATGGCAGTTGATACACGCAGTGCTTTCAAAAACGCGCCTGCCGGCGGCTACACTTGGATCCCGTATTGCGGGTTTTTGCTGGCTGCGGACCCACGCAGTAAAATCTTCAGCACTATCTACCGAGACACGCAGCAGCATCTTGGCGTGTTGTACCCCACAGTACTGCGCGCACTGGCCGAGAAAGATTCCCGTGCGGTTTGGGTCCATCCACATCCTATTCGAGTGGTTGGGAATCAGGTCGGTCTTGCCCGCGAGCTCCGGGACCCAGAAACTGTGGTCAGTGTCGGCTGAAAGCAAGTTCAAAAATGTTGGCGTTGAATGGGCAGGATCGCTCACCGGAATGTGCAGCTCGTTTGCGGTGACGATCCCCAGCTTGGGGTAACGAAACTCCCACCAGTATTGGTGCCCAATGGCCGTGACCTCTACAGCGCCCGCAGGTTCGGGAGCATCCTGAATGGCGTGGATCACTCGAGCGGTTGCCAAAAACAACACGACCGCAATCAGAATCGGAATGATTGTCCATGCCAGCTCAATCTGAGTGCTCCCGTACACTTGAGCCGGCTCGCGATCGTCAATGGCTGACTTCTTCCTGAATTTGACAACGGCATAACTCAGGAGCCCGAACACTACAACGAAGATGATTCCCGTAACCGCCAGCACGAAGACGGACAGATGTAAGATCGAATCGGCAGGCGTTGACGCCGGAGAAAAGATGTTCGTTGGGCTCGAGAAAGTCACGACTTGCCGTTGCGAATCGAGAGGTTGGGTACTGGCATACGCGCCCCCACTTGATGTTGAAGAGCATTCCGATTGCCACCTCGTGTACGTGGGCAAAATATGTCGTAGCGGGCGGGAGTAATGTCGTAGATGTATTTTTGATGTCAAAAGTTTGACAGTGCGCCTTCCTATTGACACGCTGAGTGTTCCAAGCCATCCGAGGTTTTCGTTGAGCCATTTCCGCTTTTCTTGATGGACAGCCAGAGACGCCTGAGTCGACATGGCGGAATGAGGCCTTGTTCAATGCCAACCTCAGCGCAGTCGCTACAGTTCGCGCAGTGGTGCCGTGCCATGAAGCGGAGATGGCAGGCAACATGCTTGAAGGAGCGGCGGGCGTGGTGTCGATAGTGCCGACGAACCTCGCGTCGGGTTCGAGGCTGAAATGTAATGTCCAAGTCCTCGAAACAGGGCTTACGTTTCCGGCGTACGAGTGGGCTGATTTCATTGGCCGCTCTGCTGTCCGCTAGGAGTGTTCCGGCTCAGAGTGCGCCTGTCTCGCCTGATCGTCCCTGGCATTCTGTCGCGGAGAGGCAGATTGAAGAGGACGCGAGACGGTTGTTGGACTATCGCCCCTGGCATTCCTCCGGGGACCACGAGATCGAAGCAGATCCCAGGAATTTCGCTGACTCGAGATTCGGCATAGATCCGGCCAAGGGGTATTCGCTGGGGGAGCTGATTGATTTGGCCGAGACGCACCATCCCGCAACTCGTGTTGCCTGGGAACGCGCTCGCGCTCAGGCGGCAGCTTTAGGGATAGCTACAAGCGAGCTGTACCCGACGCTGGCTGCTGCTGCTCTTTCGCAGACCAGCCGCTCTGAGGTCTTATTCGGCAACAGCTTTTTCGGCCAAGTTATCCAGGACTTCCAACTGGAACTGAGTCTCAATTACACCGTGTTTGACTTCGGGGCCCGCGCTGGTCGAATCAATGCCGCGAGCGCGCAGGTTCTGGCGGCTAATTTCGCTTTTAATGACACCCACCGCAAGATCATCTACGAGGTACAGCGGGCTTACTACCGTTTATTGAGTTCGATGGGGCAGGAGGAGGCCGCGCGAGCGAGTCTATCCAATGCGCAAGCGGTGCAGGAAGCTGCGGAACAACGCTTGGCAAACGGATTAGCAACTCTGCCGGATGTGCTGGAAGCGCGGAGCGCCACCGCCCAGGCTGACTATGATCTGCAAGCTATCCTCGGAGCTGAAGAGATTGCTCGCGGCGATCTCGCGACCGCAGTGGGGACCTCCGCGACCGCCGTGATCCACGTCCAGCCTCTGGATCAAGTGCCTACACCAGAGTCGGTTGCCGATACAGTCGAAGGAGCCATCAACCGCGCCCTCGGGCAACGTCCCGATCTCATGCAGCAGGTTGCCGCGATACGATCGGCAAATGCGACAGTGAAGGAAGCGAGGGCGGCCTACTACCCTGCATTGAGTTTGAACATCAGCCCAGCACTGCCATCACTCTATGGCTTACAGCAACCAAACCCCTGGTCTCATACAGCAGATCTAACCGGCGGATTGGCCTTCAATCTTGAATGGACCACGTTTGATGGAGGCGCACGAAAGAGTCGGCTGGCGCAAGCGCAGGCCGACGTTCGCGCCGCAGAAGCACAGGCCGACGTCACACTCGATGAGATTGCGGACGAGGTTTGGGCGGCGTATTCGAATCTGAATACTGCCTTTCGACAGCGACGGGCGGCTGTCGCTCTGCTCGAAGCGGCCAGCCAGTCCTACAGCGCGGCACTTGAATCGTACAACTACGGCCTGCGCACGCTGCTAGATGTGACCGCGGCTCAGCGCACGCTCGCGCAAGCCCGCTCGGCTGATGTGCAGGCGCGCACGGCGGTGCTCAGCGCATTCGCAGATCTGGCTTTCACAACAGGGGATTCCATCCAAGCCAACAAAGGGAGGCCGCGCCCATGAATTTAGAAGCTAAACGACCTCTCCGTGGCGCGTTAGTGTTCGCCCCAGTATTGCTCAGTGGTTGCGCGAGGGCCCCGTCGTTCGACATTTTGGGATCATTTTTTCCGGCATGGCTGCTTTGTATTGGGGTGGCTACTTTGCTTGCCGTTCTGTCGTTCCGGGTATTGGGTCGCTACGTTGATATAGTGTGGCCGGTTCTCGTATATCCGAGTCTCACGGCCATTTTTGCCTTCGCGTTGTGGCTCGTCCTGTTCCGCTGAACAAGGAGCAATTGGTATGGAGATACATGAGAATACACGACTGCCCCGGCTTTTCGGCCGCTGGATCAGTATCGCGATCGTGGCAGCTGCAGTGGTCCTTGGACTCGCCGTGCTTTACCACGCGAACTACTATCCACGAACCGAGGATGCGGAAATATTTGCGAATTTCATCGGGATAGCGCCGCAAGTCGACGGCCCTCTCATTCGGCTGAATGTGAAAGACAATCAGTTCGTGAAAAAAGGCGAACTGTTGTTTGAAATCGATGAACGTCCTTATCAATATGCTCTTGAAACTGCTATTTCTGAGCAGGCCGCTCTGGAAGGGCAGATCGGGGACGAGCAACGAAAAATAGCCGCATTGATGAGCGCAGTTTCGGTCGCACAAGCGAATATCCACGGCTCCGAAGCCGCAGTGGCGAACGCGGAGCGGGGAGTCACCCGGGCGCGCGCCGAGTGGGCTTACGCGAACAATAATGTGCATCGCCTTGAGCCGCTGCTCACAAGCCAGTTTGTCACGGTCGACCAGGTGGATAAAGCCAGGACTTCGGAAACTGCGCAGGCAGAAGCCCTGAGGCAGGCAGAATCTCAACTGCAGCTGGCCCAGGCAGAGTTGAACTCGGCTTTGGCGCAACACGAACAAGCCAGCCACGCGGTCACGACGCTCGAGCCTTTGATCACCCGGCGCGGCGCAAAAGCAGCGGCCGTCAAGAACGCCCGCTACAACCTCGATAACTGCCGCGTCTACGCGCCCTTTGATGCCCGCGTGACCAATTTGACGATTTCCGAGGGCGCCTATGCCCACGTCGGTCAGGAAATGTTCACGCTCATCGACGCACGCACTTGGTGGGCAATTGGAAATTTCCGGGAAGGCCAGCTCAAACGAATTGCACCTGGAATGAGGACCGATGTCTATGTACTGTCCAAGCCGAACGTGCGCTTTTCTGGTGTGGTGGATAGCCTCGGCTTCGGCGTTACGCCCGATCCCGATCTTATCGGCCGTTTGGAACCCGGCCTTCCTGATGTTCAGCGCACGCTCAATTGGGTGCATCTGGCGTCCCGATACCCGGTTCGTGTACGCGTCACGAATCCCACTCCTGATCTGTTTCGTGTTGGCGAGTCAGCGGTGGTGACGATTCGCGGAAACTGAAGATGGCCACAGTCGCTCAAAGCCTGCCCCAGTCATCTGCTCCACTGACTTGGATTCAACAATTTCTCAAAGAGGAACTCGCGCCGTACTCGGGCAGGGCGGCACTGGTAACGCGGATTACCCTTGCGGCCACCCTCATCATGATCATCGGAATGACTTTCCGCCTTCCGTACAGCTGGCAAGGTGCGATTTATGTGCTTGTGGTTTCTCGCGAAAACACTCGAGCCACCCTGCAGTCCGGGTTAACACTATTGCTCGTCACCGGCATTGGCGCTGCATATCTTTTGGTATCCGTTTGGTTTGTTATAAATATTCCCCTGCTTCATTTTGTCTGGATTATCGGGACTTTGTTCCTCGCTTTCTATGCCGTCAGTGTGCTGACGAACTACACCGCGGCTGTGGCCTTCATCAACCTGATCGCCGCTGGGATTCCGTTCTGGGACCGGCATGTGCCAGCCGAAACCAATGTGGAAGATACACTTTGGCTGTGCCTTGAAGTGTTGATAGCAGTCGTGATTACTGCGGCGGTAGAGCTGGCGTTTGTGCGGCTGAGGCCTGGAGATGAAGTTGTCTTGGCTATTACGGAGCGACTGGCTGCGGTCGAGAATTTGGTGACTTACTACGCTGAGGGCCGCACTGGAGATCCCGGTGTCGAGCAAAAAGTTGTCCAGCTCGAGACGCGTGGAACATCATTATTGCGGCTCACGTTGCGGCGCTCGGACTATTCGCGTCAATACACGATCGAAATGGGTGCCGTTGCAGCACTGGTTAACCGGGTCGTGGATCTTGCAGCGACTCTGACCCAGCTCAAGCTCGAGTGTTCTGCGAGCGTTGAGAGGCGATTCCGGAACTTGGCCTTAGCGCTCGCGAGTATTCGCAATGACCTGCTGAACCGCGGGATTCCGGGACTGGTTCAGTTCGATACACTCGCTACAGATGCAGAACCCGCGGCTGTTCCATTGATCGCTGAGATGGAGCATACGGTCGGCCTCATCCCTCAGGCGTTTTCGAGTCCTCGATCCATTGGTGAATACGTGCCATCAGCGGACGATCTACCGCGACCTGCGGTTGTTGTCCCAGACGCGCTCGTCAACTCTCAGCACCTTCGCTTCGCTCTGAAAGGCTGCTTGGCCGGGAGCAGTTGTTACGTGATCTACAACGCCATCGCCTGGCCAGGGATCAGCACGGCGGTGACTACGTGCTTACTTACGGCGCTCACCACGGTTGGTTCATCTCACCAGAAGCAAATCCTTCGGATTACCGGCGCAATGATGGGCGGATTTGTTCTTGGGATGGGCTCGCAGGTCTTTATTCTGCCCTATCTCGATTCGATCGCTGGCTTTATGGTTCTTTTCGTTGCTGTCACTGCTCTGTCTTCCTGGTTCGTGACGTCCAGCCCTCGACTGTCGTATTTCGGAATTCAGGTCGCTCTGGCTTTCTACCTCATCAACCTAAACGAATTCAAAATACAGACTTCACTCGCGGTCGCGCGAGATCGCGTCGTCGGCATTTTGCTGGGTCTCGTAATCATGTGGCTGGTATTTGATGAGTTATGGGGTGCGCCCGCCGCGGTTCAGATGAAGAAGACGATCGTCTCCAATCTCCGACTAATGGCTCAGTTTGCAAGAGAACCGGTCGCAAAGGACCTGAAAACTGCGATGGCGCGGAGCCTTGCTCTTCGCGAGACAATCAGCAGCAATCTCGATAACGTAAAAGCTCTCGCGGACGGCGTTCTCCTCGAATTTGGCCCTTCACGCGAACAGGATTTGTTATTACGTAGTCGAATCCGTCGTTTCCAGCCTCAATTGCGGCTGCTCTTCATAATGCAGATTGCCGCCTGGAAATATGCCGCCCAACTGCCCGGATTCGAACTTCCGGAGACCATAAGTGCCGAGCAGCGGAAATTCGATGAGGACATAGCAAGCGCCCTGGACCAGATGGCCGGTCAGATGGATGGGCGCGGGCTCGGGAAGCACTTCAGTTTTGAAAGTAGAGTCGCCCGTCTGGAGCACACGGTTCAGGCCTACTGCTCACGACAGCCTCCAGAAGTGTGCCTGCGCTTTCAGTTATTCCTTGCCGTGCATCGCAGAATTGAAAGCCTGATAACTTCCCTCGCCGCGGAGACGTAGTACCGCCACAGTCGCATCCCGTCCTATTCCATGCGGCTGCGCAGGATCGGATACGAATTGAGTGTCGGCGCCTTCCTTGAAGACCACGTACGCCCGCTTTGTGATCATGCGGCGCGAAGTACCAAATTCTTCGAACTAACTGAGGCAAACTCACACCGATATCAAATGTCATCCTTTTGACAGAAAATGAGATAGCGTTACACCTATAGCCCCGGGATCTGCGTCAGCAAATCATCTATTCAGGTGTCCGGCCCGTGGCGTGGATGATCTCATCGTTAGCCTCGGTGTATGCCAGTTGCGACTGCAGAAGCAACGTCCGGGCGTCGAGTTCCTGGGCAGTTCCCATATCGGCCTGGGAGCTGAGAGCCTCTCCCCGCGTCAGTTGCTCATACAGAACTCGTTTGGATTCGGTGCGCAAGGCCATCAGTTCCTCGGATACCCTCCGCATTTCCTGGGTCCTTTCCAGCTTGTTGTATGCGGTCTCCACTGCCAGCTCGACCTCATCGGTAAGCCGGGCAAGATTTTCTTTCGCTTGGGAGAGCTGAGCCTCGCGTTCGTAGAGGAGCGCACGCTTGCGCCCCGAGTCGAAGAGGTCGTAGGTGAAGCGAACACCGAAGCTGCCGAAATTACGGGCCAGAAATGGAACGTTGTCTTGGTAGCTGTAACGAGCAAAGACCGCCAAATCTGGAACATAGAGGTCCGTTTTTGCCAGATGAACCGCGGCATTGGCTTTCTCCGCTTCGTCGCGGGCCTCGATGATCTCGGGATGGGATGCGAGTGCCTCGGCCACACACGTTTGGCGCGCGCAGGCTGGCGGCACTTCCGCAATATTGGGATCTAGATCCAGCGCCGTTGTGAGTGGCAGTCCCATGGCATCGTTGAGTTCTAGCTTAAGGTCGGAGATCTGTAAGTCGGTGTTCAGCAGCTCCTGGTTTCCCTGCAGGAGTTGCGCGCGGCTTTCGATCAGGCTCTCTTCCAATGTGCTGCCGTATTTCACCTGCTGGACGCGTTCGCTTTGCAGGTCCTGTGACGCCTTGATGCTGGCTTCGGTGGCGGCACGGTGAACTTGGGCGATCAAGACCTTGTAATAGAGCTGGTGAACTTTCAGAGCCACATCGTTTTCCGTTTGTTCCGCCCTCTGTCGTGAAGCCTTCAGTTCCGCTTGCGCGAAATCATTTTCTGGCCGGATTTTTAGCAGTGTGGTCAAAGGCTGTGTAAGCTGGGTGCCACTGGTCGTCAAGTTACGCCCTCCCTGGTTTATGATCGAATTTACAGGAGGAACAGGGTTGCCTTCGACCGTACCGAGGCCACCGGCAGCAATTTGTATCAGTTGCGTCTCGGTCAGATGTAGGAAGCTGCTTTCATTTCGAATGGTGGGAAAATATTCGCTTTTTGCAACCTCTTTGGCGTGCTGCTTCTCTTCGACTTTGTATTCGGCGATGTGGACGTTGTGGTTGTGCTTCAGAGCCAACTGCACGGCCTCGTGCAAGGTAAGGTGGCGAGGGGAAGGGGTATCGCCTGGCTCGCCAGCAAAGCCGGGCGCCCCAGAGAGCACCAGGGTGATTAGCAATAGCTGTAATTCCCATTTCATGAGCTTCTCTCCTTAGTCGGCTGCAGCGTGCTGAGATCGCCGTAGTTCAGCGGCGACTTGCGCAGCAAAGCGGTTAAAAGAAGGCACAGAACGCAAGCCCATGCTACGAATAGGAACCCGTCGATGAGGCTCAAGGCGTACGCCTGAAGACGCAGCCGGGCTCCGATGAGATCGAGAGCGCGGGCGCCCGCCCCAGCGGCGCCGGATGATTTGGCGTAAACGCCGGCAGCCAAGGCGCGAAGATTTGCGTCTGTAATCCAGCTCCCGCGGGTCACGTGCAGACCCAAAAGGTTCGAGTGCAGCTTCTCGCGGTCGGCGACAAAGTGGGCCATGTACACAGCCCCGATGGTTCCACCAAATAAGCGAATCGTATGAAAGAACGCAGAGAATGTCAGGATCCACTGGGGTTTCGCCAACCCCCCCGAGAAGACTCCGTGCAGGACAATGCATCCCACGAGCCCTATGAAAGCAAACGCTTGTCCGACGCCCGTGAGTAATTCGGTGCGATAGTAGTCCGCTGCCGACCAGGCGGTGGTGTACCGAGCGTTCAAGCAGACGGCGAAGGCGGTGCACGTAAAGCCCGCGGCCATCAGCAGACGCGGATCCAGTTTGTGAAGCAGTAGGAGCGCAGCGATAAACGCAACCAGCAAGAGGGGAACAGCACTCCAGATAACAGCCGGCCCGATCTGGTCGGCCTCGAATCCGTGAATAGCCAACGACTGCGGAATTAGTATGATGGTTCCGGTGAGAGTGAACCGAAACCAGTACAGCAGGATGCCCAGCAGTACCGTGTTCCATTGCCACAGATAAGGCAGCGCCACCAAAGGGTTGAGACCGCGCAGCCTTCGCACCAGCGCGCATAACAGCAAAAACGACCCTCCCAGGATTAACCCGGTGAATACTCCGGAGCGCCACCAATCTAGCCTCTGGCCCTGTTGGATGGCGGCAAAGAGCATCGCTAGTCCGGCGCTCAGATACAAGAACCCGGCGAAGCTGGGCGCAGGCGCGTCTTTATTTCGGGTAGGGGCTGCCGGTATCCCGAAATAGATACAGATCATCATCACCGGCGCAATCAGGGCTGAATTCCAGAACATCCAGTGCCAGGAAAGATGATCGCGGTACCACCCATATAGCGACGGCGCTATATTGACGGCCCCGTCTACAAACGTCGCGTAGAACGCGATCGTGAACGGAAGAAACCGAAGCGGAATATTCCGAAGTGCAAAAGTCAGGGTGAGCGGATAAAAGGTTCCTGACGTCAGCCCGGCGACAATCAATGCTGCAACCAGCAGACTATAGCTGTGTATGAGGGGGAGGAATGCGCAGGTCGCGGTGAATACTCCAGCCGCAAATAGAAGGATGCGCCGTGGTCCGAGTAGACCTCCGAAGTAGACGCTAAAGGGCCCGATAAACATCAGGGCTGCGTTATAAGCGCTGTCGAGCCATGCGCCTGCGTCGAAACTAATGCCGACGTGACCCTTCAGATCTGCAAGCCCCAGCGAAAGCATGCGACCGGTGAGCGTGACGAGCCCGGCACCTATGATGACCCCGAGAATGCCTAACAGAGGTCGGGTCGAGACTTCCGAGGGGATCGCCGCCGCCGCCGCATGCGCAATCTCCCCAGATGTGGGTGGAGGAGTTCTAATCGCTGTAGCAGCCATGGTGCTCCGGTTATCCTCTCGTGCGGACTGTGGCAATTACAGAAAGACCTGGGCGCAGTTTGGCGCCTAAATTGGCATCATCAAGCCCGATCTTTACCGGAATGCGCTGCACGACTTTGGTGAAGTTTCCAGTAGCATTGTCGGGCGGCAGCAACGCAAACTGCGAGCCGCTAGCGGGAGCAATCTCGACGACCCTGCCGTGAATGACCTGCCCGGGATATGCGTCAATGCGGATCTCCACGGGATCGCCAACTTTGACGTTGGTTAACTGGGTCTCGCGGTAATTCGCCTCGACCCATTTCGTCTTGTCAACGAAAGGAATCACCTGCGTTCCCGGAGAGACCAACTGTCCGGGGTGAACCTGCCGTTCCCCAACCGTGCCGTCTCCGGGCGCGTAGATTTTCGTGTATCCAAGATTCACTTCCGTCACGGCCAGGGATGCTTCTTTGGCGCGCAGGTCAGCGACAAGTTGTAATTCCTGAGACTCCAAAACAATCTTCGCGCGGCGCTCGGCTTCGGCTGTCAGCTCACTGCTGCGCAAGCCAGTTCTGGCTGCAGCGAGGTCGGCATCGCGGCTTGCCAACTGAGCCGCGAGGCTCTCATGGTCGGCGACGGCTGCCTCGACCTTTTGCTGAGTAGTTGAATGACTCTGATAGAGGCCCTCCTGGCGGTTGCGTTCCGAGCGGGCACGTTCTAGACCGGCTTGTATACCTTCCTTGCCGGCCTGGGCGGCGGCAATCTGTGCATTGGCTTCATCGATTCCCGCAAGCGCTTTCGCAATCCGGGCATCTTGCAATTCGCGTTGGCGAAGATTGTTGTCTATCGCGGCTCTTGCAGCCTGGATCGCAGCTTTCGCCTGGTCAACTTGCGCGCGATAATCGTTGTCTTCCAGTTCGACCAGTAGGTCCCCTTTGTGCACCTGCTGATAGTCAGAGACGTGCAGGGCGCGAACAATACCGGCAACCTTTGTGCTGAGCGGTGTGAGATCGCCACGAACGTAAGCATCGTCAGTAACCTGCTGCGCTTTGCCGCCTTCCCAGGAATTCCAGTTCCGGGTAACAGTAATCAAGACGGCGAGAGCGAGTAACACAACCACGAGAGGTGTGACGTATTTCCGCCAACGGGACGCAGGTCGTTCTGCTTTTTGCTCTTTGCTCGGTACTTCCGGCGTCGATGCCGGTGCAGGTTCGACAGGAACGGGGGAGGCAGACATTTAATCACGCTCCTTGTTTCTGCAAGAGATATAGCGATGATAGGGTCTGCAACTGGGTCAACGGTTGTGTGGCAGAGGCAGACACGGACGCGGATAGTTGCTGCGCCATACATGTTTACGTCCATCGACCAGTTTTGAGGTTCCGCGAAAATTCTCACCGCTTCTGGTGCAATTCACTGACCACTCGATTTGGCGGGAGGAAATAGCTATCTTGCGCAAATTTCCGGGCGAAGCGGCACTCGGGATTGAGTTGGCGGCCTTCATAGCTCTTCTCGTTCAACGGCACGGCGCATAACGCGCCACAATTTTCGCCGGTTGGCGCCGAACAGCCTCTGGTTAGGAGTCATGCACGCGAAGTGCCAAATTCTTCGAATTAACTAAGGCAAACTGATACGAGCGATGTCATCGTTTGACGATGTCATCGTTTTGACACTGCTAGCGACAGCGCGCCCCATCTATTGACCTATGGATCCGACCGAACATTTTGAAAGTGCTCTTCTTTGATTCGATCAATGCTCATTTTCTTGCGTGTTTCATGGAATGGAAATTGCATTGGTCGAGTTTGGTTCCATTTTCCAAATTGCGGCGACCTATGGCCAAGAAGAAACTAGCGGACCTTCTGACTGAGGTTCTTGCTGACGCAGGAGTCCGGCGCATCAACGGGGTTCCTGGCGACTCGCTTAACGGCATCACGGACTCAATCCGCGCGCGGAAGGACATTCAATGGGTTCATGTGAGACACGAAGAAACGGCAGCTTTTGCAGCGGGAGCGGAGGCGCATCTTACGGGAACATTTGAGTAGGCGGTTTTGGCCCAGGCTTGGTTCCGGTAATTCCACCAGAGCCCTTACGAACGTCGTGCGTGGAGCGACAGCTGTGTGCGACTGTGATGTAGGGAGGGATTGAATAAGTTCCTGATCGCTTATGTTACGACTGCCCTGTTCCAACCTGGTAGGACACAATCCCAATTTCGAATTGCCAGAATAAAGCTGTCGGGATTCTCATGCCCGTGCTTGAGCTAAGTCGCTGATTGCACGCCATTGGGATTCCATTGCTCGACAAACACAGCGTTGGTGACTGGAATGCCTATCCATCATTTAAGGTGGCCTGCCTTCCGCCGAAGGGTTGGTTGTTCGTCAGTGACAGAGACCACGAGCTGACCTTCTGAGCCTGCCACCGTATGCATGGATAGAAGTTCGCTTCTTACGTTCATCGGCCACTTTCCGGGCTTTTCCAAGATCGAAGCGAGCAAGTTCAAGCCGCCTTCCGCGCTATTCGATCTCGATAGCTGTATCGAGAACCAGTTCATTTCGAAACTACACCTTGATTGCGAGAGGTCGGATGAAATTAAGACTTACGATATGCGCAGTGTTCCTTCTCTTCGCAAGTATGGCGGCTTTCGGCCAGGAACAAAAAATGACTTGGCCCCACAGAGTCTCTCTTGAAACCGGATGCGGCTCTTACCGAGTTCCTGGTTTCATACTCGGCCTGGACCGCTCCATCACGCAACACCCAACGAGTCTCAATGGATTCAACTGCAACTTTCGCGTTGGCTTTGATCTAAGCAGGCGCTGGTTCCTGGGGGTTCAGGCCTTTAATGCAACGGCCGCGGGAAATGGCTCATGGGCTCGCAAAGATGGTGATGCACAACTCGCAGCGGACGGCGTTTCCGGTTCTACTACAGGAAGAACTAATTGGAAGATCGTGGGCGCCACGCTTAATTTGGGCCAAACTTTTCTTCTTCGGGGCGGAGTCCATCCATTCTGGCGAGCTGAATTCGGAGTAGGGAAACTCGACGTCAATTTCCGCGGAGAATTCAACGGCTGCTCAATACAAGACCTAGGATGCTCCTTTCCCATAATCGAACCGGCGGCGGACAGAGTAACAAGAATCATCCCTATTTTCGGCGGAGAGGGCGGAATTCAAATTGATGTTCCGGGAGGTTTCCAATTTCGCATGGGTCCTTACTGGAATACCGGCTTCGGCGGCAGCCTTTCAGCGCGCTACAGGTTTTGAGGTCACTCTCTAATGGTGGCTGAGGGCAAGCTAGATTCCGAGCAGATTAGGGTGAATCTTCTGATAGCCGTGCTCGGTGGCCCACAGGTCGAGGGGAATGAACGCCAATTCATCCACGACAGGCACAGCGCGCCCATCTTTAGTTAAATCCACGGTCTTGAGGTAGGACCGGCAGGTCTCGCAGGCTTCCACGCGCATATACTCGAATTCTTTTGCGGAGTATACGGCCAGCTTGTGCGGATCGCTTTCGCCACATGCGGCGCAGGCGATTCGGCCGTAATCCCATTCCGCCGCGCATAGCGAACAGATCAGGGAGCGCTTTCCGCCGTCGCCTTCGGGACGCAACGCGCCCACCACCGGTTTGCTGCCGCAAAAGGCGCACGTCGACGCCGTGCCCTCGCGTGGACTCCATTCGCTGTGGTCCGCGAGGTATTCGGCGTAGGGTTGCAGGAAAAGCCACGAGACGAGCTCATCCGCCGGTTGCAGATCCGCACCAGCCGAGTCGCTCTCCCAAAACTGTTGAAGAATCCCCTGCCAACGGCCGGAGCCGCGCGAGCGCAATTCATGCGCCGCGCGCGCCAGCGGGGACGGCGCGATTTCTTCGAGCGTGGAGACGAAGGGCGCAAACCGCGGCAAAAGAATGAAAGCATCGAATTCGTCCCGCAGCGTGCCGGCGCGTCGCTTGCGCTTATCGTTTCCGCATTCCGATTTGATTTCCGCGTAAAGCGATTTCTGGAATCGAGCGAGGCGCTCATAGAAGCGCAGGCCTTCGGAGGCAAACGGGTACGCCGAAGCTAATTCATTCGCGCGGTGGATATGCCGGTCCCACTCGCACTGACTCATCGTGACTTTACGCCGGCACCGACTTTTTCATACCAATTGCGATGGAACGTCCAAGCCCAGGCGCGGGTTACTTTTCCATGAATCATGGAAGCCAGGCTACCCTCTTCTAAAATCGCGCTCATGTACACGTGAATGAGAAAGAGCCCGATGCTGATCAGCGCGACGCTCGCGTGGATCAGGATAGCCGCATAGCGTACGTACCTGAGGCTCCAAGGCAGCGCTTCCGTGTACCAGAGAACGACTCCGGTGAGCAGCAACAGGATTAGGCTGTAAAAGATTCCCCAGAAGAAAAGCTTCTGTCCGTAATTGAAGCGCCCGGTTGAAGGCAGTTTTTCGTCCTCGTTCCGGATGTAATGCGGAATCGCCCTGGCCCAGGCGCGGTCTCGTTCGTCGATTCGCATGTCGCCATGCCACTCCTTGAACGTCCAGAGGAGGGATACCGCGAAAACGGCGCCCAGCCAAGGGTGCCAGAATCGCGCCACTGAGCCACCGCCGACAATGGCAGCCAGCCAGTAGAAATAAGGAGACCAGAACGCTAACCCCGTGATGAGCGCATAAAGGTAAGCGCCCGCTCCGATCCAATGATTGACACGCTCAGCAAGGGTGTAGCGCGCAACCATCTCGTTGCCGGCCCTGTAGGGTACTGCACCGCTCGTGCTGAGGCTCATGGACGGCCCCCACTCTCCGGTTTGATCTCTTCTTCTTTCTTGGGGCCAAACCGCATGTAGTGCCATGCGAGACCGACCACGCCCCCAAGCATGGCCAGATTCCCAATCCATTTCAGCGGTCCCTTCCACAAACGCACAGAAAGAGGAACATGGGGATTCTTTGGCAGGCCCCCGTAAAGTTCGGGATTCTTGGCGTCATGAAGCACGTAAATGACATGTGTACCGCCGACGCCGGGCGGATCGTAAACTCCCGCATCGGGAAATCCTGAATGCTCACGAAGCTGTTGCGCGCGAGTGTCGGCTAGCTGCTTCATCTCTATTTTCGTCCCGAAATGCAGGCATCCTGTGGGACATGCCTTGATGCACGCGGGCTCGAGCCCCTGGGAAACGCGGTCATTGCACAACGTGCATTTGAAGACCTTCCTCGCCGTCGGGCTGAATTTTGGAATATTGAAGGGACAGCCCGTCATGCAATAGCCGCAACCGATGCAATTGGCTTCCTGAAAATCGACAATGCCGTTCGCGTACTGCACGATAGCGCCGTCGGCTGGGCAAGCGATCAGGCATCCCGGCTCCTCGCAGTGCATGCACTGATCCTTGCGCATCAGCAACTGCACAGTGCCGTCCTCGCGCTCGTGCTCGTTGAACTTGATCAGGTTCCAATAGTTCCACTGCGTTTCCGGCATCGTCTGGTAGCTGTTGTCGAATGTAGTTTCGCTGAACGTATATCCGTTCCATTCCAGACAGGCTACTTCGCAAGCCTTGCAGCCGATACACGTGGTTGTGTCTACGAGCTTGCAGACCCGGAACTCGCGATTAAGTCCCGCGCCGGGAACGCTGCCGGCGTGCCCTGAGATCCTGACGATTTCTGTTGCCGCCTGGCTCATAGCTCGCTCCTAAGCCTTCTCGATCCTCACGAGGAAGCCCTTGGATTCTGGAGTATGCGCGTTCGGGTCGACCACGGCGGGCGTCAGAAGATTGGCGGGAGTGCGTGCGTTTCGATCCGCATCTTCCTGAATGCCGCGGAAGCCCTGGTGAATCGGCAAGCCAATCTGATAGACCTTTTTGCCGTCGATCATCAGGGGTTTCAGGCGGCGGGTCACGAACGCTTTGGCGATGTACGTTCCCCGCGCGCTGATCACCTTGATCGTTTCCGTCGCGCGAATCCCTTTCTCCTCCGCCAATTCAACGGGAATCTCCACAAAGGGCTCCGGGATCAGTTGCACGTTCATCGGGTTGTTTTTCGTCCAGTAGTGATATTGCTCGGTCAGCCGGTACGTGGTGCAAACGATGCTGTACTGTTCAGGATCGCCAAATTTGTCGTAGGGAGTCTGGAACTTCTTGACGAGCGGATTGTTCGACTGCTCCGGGTGGAACAGATTCTTTGTAGGGCTTTCGATCGGCTCGTAGTGTTCCGGAAATGGGCCGTCTGCGAGTACTCCGATCGGCGCGAATAGCCGGCCTACACCCTCCGGGTTCATGATGAAAGGACCCATGTGATCTCTCGGGTGCGAATCGGGCTTGAAGTCAGGGACGTCATTGCCGACCCATCTTTGCGAAGCCTCGTTCCACCAGACCTGCAGTCGCTCCGGGTCCCAGGGTTTACCAGCGGGGTCACAAGACGCGCGGTTGTAAAGGACTCGGCGGTTCGCAGGCCACGACCATGCCCAGTTCGGGTATACCCCCAGGCCGGATGGATCGTCTGTGCCGCGGCGCTGGATCTGCGGCCCTGCCTCGGTCCAAGACCCGGAGTAAATCCAGTTCCCGCACGAAGTCGTCCCGTCGTCCTTCAGCCACGCAAAACCCGGCAATTGCTGCCCAGCCCGGATCACTTGCCCCGTCTGTTCGTCCTTCAGGTCCGCTAGCGCTTTCCCGTTGATTTCCATAGCCGCTTGGGAGAGCGGCGGGTGCTCCGCATCCGCGTACGCCCAGTTCAAATTCAAAACCGGATCCGGGAATTTCCCACCCTCTTTCTTGTAAAGGTCTCGAACACGCACGAAGATTTGGGCGAGGATGTCCTGATCGAGGCGTGCATCACCCGGCGGTGGAACAGCGGCATATTTCCAGGTCGCCCAGCGCGCGGAGTTCGTCATGCTGCCGTCTTTTTCGGCAAAACCCGCGCAGGGCAGTCGGTAAACCGTCGTATTGATTTTTTTCTGCTCGTCCGTGCTGATTCCGGGAGCCTTCCAGAACTCGCTGGTTTCGTCTGGATAAATCTCGCCCACGACTAACCAGTCGGCCTTCTTCAGCGCATTGATGTTTTTATTAGTATCCGGCCCGATCATCACACCGTTCATTCCGAACGCCATCATGCCCTTGATCTTGTCGTTGTACATGTCATCCCAGATGTGGGTCCAGGAATAATCCCGGTCGACTTTGGGCAGATAGTGGAAGGAAAACTCGTTCTCTTTTTTCGCCGCGTCGCCATACATCGATTTCAAGAACGAGACCATGAATTTCGGAGTATTTGAGTAGTAGTTCATCGAATCCCACGGCGTGGGCTTCGATGAAGTCGGCGTGGTGCGCTTTAGATACGTCGCTAGATCAGTGTCAGTCGGAATAGGCGCCTTCAGGTAGCCGGGCAGACTATCGTATAGCCCCGCCATGTCCGTTGCACCTTGAATATTCGAGTGCCCGCGCAGCGCGTTGACGCCCCCGCCGGCCCGCCCGATGTTGCCCATCAGAAGCTGCAACATCGCTGCCGTACGTATGATTTGCGTGCCGAAAGTGTGTTGCGTCCAACCGACAGCATAAATAATCGTCGCAACTTTCTTCGTGTCGCCATCCTTGCGGATGGAAGTGAAGAGGTCCGCGCCCTTCAGGAAAGAGGCCTTCGGAATGCCCGTGATGCGCTCGACCATTTCCGGCGTGTAGCGCGAATACTGGCGCTTCAGCAGTTGGAATACGCATCTTGGATGCTGCAGCGTCAGGTCATAGGCGACATTCGGCGGCAGCAGGGGTGTTGCTGCGGCCGCCGGATGCGCCGCGGGCGCGTGCTCGCCATCTGCTGTTGGGTCGGTTCTGCCACTTACGTCTCCGCCTTGCTCATAATTCCATGTCGATTTATCGTACTGTCCGGTCGCCGTATCAAATCCGGAGTAGAGGCCATCCTCGGGCAGCTTGAAACCCTCTTTCACAATGAAGGCGGCATTCGTGTAGTGGACCAGATACTCCCTTGCGATCCGGTTGTTTTCGATGGCGTAATTGATCAGCGCGCCCAGGAAAGCAATGTCTGAACCGGCGCGAATTTGCAGGAAGAGATCGGCGGTAGACGAGGTTCGCGTGAATCGTGGGTCTACGGAAATCAGTTTCGCATTCCGGTTTCGCTTGGCCTCCATCGCCCACTTGAATCCGCAGGGATGGTTCTCG
>Ga0210394_10001192_pt1 | contig 43362 bp, 33 predicted proteins | sample IncBWC12MmetaG_FD_160121 | JGI IMG/M metagenome (GOLD analysis project Ga0210394, IMG submission 160121) | Forest soil microbial communities from Barre Woods Harvard Forest LTER site, Petersham, Massachusetts, United States - Inc-BW-C-12-M | ecosystem: Environmental > Terrestrial > Soil >...
TCTGAAGGGTGACTTTGAAACCGCGACTTTCGAGGAGACAACCGATAGAGGAAGCTGCAACTCCCTTTCCAAGTGAGGAAACAACACCGCCGGTAACAAAAATATATTTTGGCGCCATCCATGCAGCCCACGTCCGGGATTCCCCGGCGCGCCGGGCTTATCAGCCCTCCACAGGAGTGACGTACACATAATTATCATCGGAATGCGCGCGGCTGTCAAATCGAAGAATTAATCCGGGGAACGTGCAATGTTGAATTAAGGAACTGGACGATACCTGGAGGCGCAGATTCCAGGCGCGAGTACATGAATGCCGCGAAACTTTTTTCCCCGAAGCGGGTTTGCATCTTGGGTGGGGAGTTTGTCCGCGTTTCCGCTGTAAAGAAAGTGTTGTGCGATTGAACAACATGTCTCGCCCGCGGAAACCGTTTGCAGGGTTGTAATCATCAAAGCAGTGGTAGATCTGCGAGAGCCGCGAACGACATACGGTGACGCTATCCAGAGGGACTCGTGGGGGGGCTCTTGAACGTAGGGAAGGGGTAATGAAACTGAATATACGGTGGTGGTTTGGTGGTGCTTCACTAGTAGGCATCCTTCTTTTCCCTGGTTTTTCCGGTGCGCAGCAAAAACAAGTGCCGGCTGCACAGGCCAGTATTTCTTACGATTTGAGCCGGGAGACCGTTCTTGAAGGAACGGTAGTCAGTTTCACCTCCAATTCCAAGATCCCTCCGCTTGGATCGCATGTGACCATTCAAACCGCCTCGGGCCCCGTGGACGTCCATCTGGGCAGCGAAGCCCTGCTCAAGAGCAATGACATTTTTTTGGCTGCGGGTGATTCCATCCGAATTGTGGGAGAAAACCAGCCATATGGCGGGGGAGGCTTTTTCGCCGCGAGAATTTTGCAGAAAGGCAGTCAATCCGTGACCTTACGGAACTCCAAGGGAATCCCTCTTTCGCCCAAACGCGTCGTGACCGGATCACCTGCACAGACGCGCCACGGGGGTACCCAATGAAGCGTGCGCTCTTACTCTGTGGATGCCTTGCCGCCCTATGGGCTTCGGCTTGCAGCGGTGGAGGAACCACCGTCACGCCTCCGCCACCGACCGGTCCTTTCTCCAACGCAAGCTTGCAGGGACAATATGCATTTTCAATGACCGGCTCGGAGATCGCCTCCTCTGGGCTAGCCAGCTCGAACTTATTCACGCGGCTCGGATCATTCACGGCCGATGGAAAAGGAGTCATCACCACTGGGGCTGAGGACATCAATCTGGTGACGGGCTCCAACGAATTTAACTTTACGGGGGGAAGCTATTCGGTGAACGGAGATGGCCGCGGCACGCTGAGTTTGATCGACAGTAGCGGCACGCTCACTTTCAGCATCACACTTGTTTCTTCGTCTAACGGATACATAATCGCCATGCCAACGGATGGCCTTTCGACAGCAAGTGGCAGCTTCATCAAGCAGGACCCCTCAGCGTTTCTGGTGTCGGGTATTTCCGGCAACTATGCGTTCGATTTCTCTGGTCTCGACGCGAGCGCCGTACCCCAACCCGAATCGGTCGTCGGCCAGTTCTTCGCAGACAGCGGTGGACATTTCTCGACCGGATTCGCTGACGACAATGATGGTGCTACGGTGGTGAACGGTGGCAACCAGCCTATCACCGGCACCTACGCTGGAGACCCTCTGATCCCCAGCGGTTTGGCTAGTTTTGGCCGGGGAGTTTTCAACCTCGGTGGCATTCAAGGCGTGTTCTACATTGTGGGGCGCAATCAGGTTAAGTTTATGGAGACCACATCGGGAGGCGCGCTCGCCGGAGATGCGTTTACACAATCGAACATCCCGACGACGACGGCCGGGATAAGCGGCGGCTTCGTCTACGTAATGGGGGGATCGGGCGGTTCCGGTCCGCTGACGCGTGGAGGAAGGTTTACCGCCACAAGCGGAGCACTATCGAACATCCTGGTGGACAACAATAATGCTGGAACGCTTCTGAGCTTGGGTGCTAGCGCCGGGACCTACACGATCGATTCCGCCGGAAGCGGCAGGGGAACGGTCACTTACAACGTCGCAGGTCAAAAGAATCCATTCATGTACGTGTTTTACTTGATCTCTCCCACGCAAGCTGTTGTTCAGGACCAGAGTATCGGAATCGTGGCGGACGGCTCGCTCTTGGGCCAAGCATCGGCTACCATCAGCGATTCTTCCCTCGCCGGTAATTACGCCATCAACTGGAGTGGTCTCACCAGCACAAATATGACGAGTGACGAAGAGGACCTGGTAGGCCAAACAGCTTTGGCCGGCGGGGGTCTAACCGGCACGATCGACCTGAATGAGTTTGCTTCCGGCAATCAGTTTACGTCTGTTCCGTTAACGGGAACTTTCAAGCTCAGTGCTGACCCAACGGGGCATAACACTTTAACCGTAAGTCTGGCGACCAACCCCGCAAACAACGGGATTACCTTCTTCGCTTACGTAGCGAACAACAATACTGTGCTTTTCATGGCGACCCAGAGTGTGCGCCTAACGGCGGGCGTTTTGACTCCTCAGACCCAATAACCGTTGAGCGACGTATGGTAGTGAGAAAGCCGCCCGGCAGAAACCTGCCGGGTGGCTTTATTTTTGGAGGAGTTTTTCGACGCGGGCGACGTCTTCGGGCGCGTCGACGCTTACCGCATCGTGTTCGACTTCGGCTACGCGAATCTTCCAGCCGTTTTCGAGCCAGCGGAGTTGCTCGAGCTGTTCGATGCGCTCGAGCTCGCCTTGGGGCAGGGTGGGATATTCGAGGAGGGCGTCGCGCTGGAACACGTAAAGGCCGAGATGTTTTAGGTGGCGCACCTGAATCTTGCTGGCCGTGTCACGCACCCAGGGAATGGGGGCCCGCGAAAAATAAAGTCCATTGTTGTCGAAATCGAGGACGGTCTTCACGACGTTGGGGTCCATGATGTCCGCAGGAGTTTTGATGGGGGTGGCTACTGTGGAGATCGCGGCCGCAGGCTCTTCAAGAAGGGCATTTACCGCGGTGTCGACGGCCACCGGATCCAGCAGCGGCTCATCACCCTGCACATTCACAAAAACGTCGCCCTTTTCGTGCGCCGCGACTTCCGCTACGCGCTCGGTCCCGGTTCGGTGGTCCGCGCGTGTCATGCGGGCTGCGCCACCGAAGCTTTCCACAGCCTTCACGATGCGTTCATCGTCTGTGGCAACAATCACGCGATCGGCGAGTCGGGCCATCTTGGCTCGCTCATAGACGCGCTGGATCATTGGTTTGCCAGCCAGCGAAACGAGTGGTTTACCGGGCAAACGCGTGGAACCAAAACGCGCTGGAATGACGATGACGACTTCAGGCTTGGCCGAACTCATGCCCGTGAATCTCTCATGACGTTGAGTCTCCCACATTCGGGAATATTTGGGCACTCCCTACAGTCCTTCTGTGATGGGCGCAAGGTTATCTCGACTTACTACGCTGAACAAGTCTGGCTCAGAACCTGGCCCAACCTTGCGGAATCTCTCAAACGGGCGCTCATTACCATTCGGGAGCTACTAGGGGATTTGCCTTGTCTTCGCTTGCGCCAGTGGTAGAATCGCGTGTGGTCCGAGCCGCGCGGCCGTTCTGGGAAACCGGGACGATGGGGGTGCCGTGAAACGCGATAGACATGGGTTTCGCGTTATTATATTTTCCGTTGTCGTGCTGTTACTGGCTTGTCTGGTCACGTCTCGCGTTGCCATTCTCGCTGCGCCGCAAGCGCAATCTCCCGCCGAGGAAAACAAGCAGAATGAAAACAAGCCCAAGGATGACGTAAGGAAGAACACACCCGGGCTAGCGCTCAAGCCCGGCCACAGTCTGAAAATGGACGTGGACCTTGCGCTGGTCAACGTCACCGTCACGGATCCCTACAATCGGTTGGTCACTGGCCTGGAAATGGAAAACTTCCGCGTCTTCGAAGACAATAGCGAACAGGAAGTGGTAACCTTCTCGGCTGAAGACGTGCCCATTTCTATCGGGGTAATCTTCGATTTCAGCGGCAGCATGGCCAATAAAGTCGGAAAGGCGCGCGAAGCCGCCGTGCAATTCTTCAAGACCGCCAACCCCCAAGATGAATTTTTTCTGGTGAGCTTCAACGAGCGCGCGGAGCTGACCAGCGCCTTCACCAATAGCGTCGAAGACCTGCAGAGCAGCCTGATGTTGACCTCCGCCAAGGGACGCACCGCTTTGCTCGATGCGATTTACCTCGGGCTGAGCCAGATGAGAGGTGCACACAACGGCAAACGTGCCTTGCTCATCCTATCCGATGGAGGAGATAATCATAGTCGGTACAATGAAAGCGATATCAAGCGCCTGGTAAAGGAAGCGGACACCCAGCTCTATGCCGTGGGCATCTTCGACGCGCTTGGATATCGCAATCGGACGCCGGAAGAACTGAACGGTCCGTCGTTGCTTTCAGAAATCACGGAGATGACCGGGGGGCGGGTATTTTCCGTCGAAAAGCTTGAGGAACTTCCGGATATCGCATCAAAAATAGGCATGGAGCTGCGAAATCAATATGTTCTGGGATATCGGCCGAACAACAAAGCGCACGATGCGCGGTGGCGGAAAATCAAGATTAAGCTGCGCGCTCCGAGAGGGCTGCCGCCGCTCAATGTTTTCGCTAAGACGGGTTACTACGCACCGAGCCACTGAGTTTGCTTGCTGGCGCCTTCGCGTCTTGTGCAATCTTCTTCTATTTCTCTGTGCCACGGCTTTGTTTGCGTGGCCAGGCCTTGCTCAGATTCCTGTCCCCAATCGACAGCCGCTTCCTCCGGGACAGGATGCTAATGCTGGAAAACCGGGCTCGGTCATCAAGATTGACGTCGGCCTGGTGGTGCTGCACACCAGTGTGCTCGACGATCGGGGCAAGTTCGCGGACGGCTTGAAAGTCGAAAATTTCCGCATTTTCGAAGATAAAGTCGAACAAAAGCTCTCTACGTTTAAGCGCGAGGATGTTCCCGTCAGCATGGGCCTGGTGATCGACAACAGCGGCAGCATGCGCGACAAACGACCGCGCGTCAATGAAGCCGCCCTCACTCTGGTCGAGTCCAGCAACCCCCAGGACGAAGCTTTCGTGGTCAACTTCAACGATGATTTCTATCTCGACCTCGACAAGGATTTCACCAATAGCATTCCGGAGCTGAAGGAAGCGCTTGAACGCATTGATTCGCGCGGCAGCACGGCGCTCTTCGACGCGGTTATCGGCTCGCTCGATCATCTTAAGAAAGCCGCCAAGGACAAGAGGGTGCTGCTGGTGGTCACCGATGGCGAGGACAATTCCAGCCATAACTCGCTGGAGAAGACACTCCGTGAAATCCAGAAGACGGACACGGTGATCTATACGATTGGCTTGCTTGGCGATGAAAAAAGAAAAGAGAAGAATCACGCCATGAAAGCGTTGAAGCAAATCGCCGAAGCGTCGGGTGGTTTGGCCTTTTTCCCGGAAAGCGTTGATGACGTACACACCATCTGCGAACAGGTCGCACACGATATCCGCAATCAGTACACTCTGGCCTACTATCCATCGAATACCAGAAAAGACGGAACATTCCGCGCCGTCGGCGTGCAGGTGATTCCACCGCGAGGCCGCGGCAAGCTGGTCGCCCGCACGCGTAACGGCTACTACGCGCCAGGTAGTCCGGCCTCAGCATCAGGGAACTAGATCACCCTGGAAGCGACGGCGCTTTGCTGGCTAGGGTGCGGCCGGCTAGGCCTCCATCATGCGCAGTTAGCCGGCACTTCCCGTCCGGCCAGTACCGACCAGTACCGATCAAGGAATTGACCAGCGCAGAACTATCTGTGATATATTTCCGCCATTGTGTTGTACAGCCACTTTCCTAGACGGCTACTCCCCAGCGTTATCTTGCTCGCGGCTATTTGCGCGTTTGCCGGCACTAGCGGCAAGGAGCCGGCTCCTCGATTTAACGCCAGAACTACAGAAGGTGAAAAGTTCAGCAATGACTCCATCAAAGGGAAAATCGTTCTGCTGGAGTTCTGGACGACTTGGTGCAAGTTCTGTGTCGATGAAGCTCCGTTTGTGGACAAGCTAGGTCACGAGCTCGCGGACAAAGGGCTAGTGGTGCTGGCGATCAATGTCGGCGAATCCAAAAAGACCGTCAAGAAGTACCTCGACCTGCACCCGCGAAATTGCAAGATCGTCCTGATGGAAGATACAAATCTGGCCGCCATGTATCAGGCCACTGTTTATCCCATTTATGTGGTGATAGATCGCGACGGCAACGTTGCCGGAACGCAGCGTGGCGCGGGAGGCGAACCTGCCCTTCGAAGACTCATCGCTAGCGCCGGCCTCGACTCGCCGGATTCTCCCGACGACTCCGATTCCGATTAACCATGGCGGCCCGTCGCGGGGACTTCGGTGCGCGGTTTCGCGGGATTGGCCGTCACGCTCACCGAAACTCCTGGTCCCTTGATGTAGCGGCTCGCAAATGTCAGGAATGTAGGCCAATTGGGGGCCGGCGTGTGGCCCCCGCTATGCTGTCGATAAGCAAGCTCGCCGTCGATGAGAGGGGTTTCGATAGCCGGAAACTCCGTCGTGCCTAAATCTTTTTTCCCTAACAGGCGATAAACAGGACCCGCAGCAACGGTGGCCAGAAACATCCCGCGCCCGTCCACCCACCCGTCGCCTTGCGTCGCACCGGCGCCGATGAAGACAGGCCGCGGTGCACTCAGCGCGATCAGTTCATGTGCATCCATCGGCAAATCGTCGGGCGTCAACGGCCCGGCATACTTTAGGAAATTTCCAGCCATCCAATGATATTCGCCTGTCCCTGCGACGTTACCGATCTGTTCGCCAAAATTCCGCCGATAGAGAGCGGCTCCGCCTGCGCCGGAAGAACTTACGTAAGCAATCGCAAAGCGCGGATCGTAGGCCATCGTTACCAGGGCCGCTTTTCCGTAGCGCGAATGGCCCGCGACCCCGATTTGGTGGGCATCCACTGCTTTGTCCGTCTCGAAATAGTCCATCGCCCGGCTCGCCCCCCAGGCCCATGCGCGGAGCGCGCCCCAATCGTCCAACTTGCGTGGCTGCCCTTTGTTCACCAGGCCGATGATTCCTTCTGTCAGACCATCTCCCTTGTCGGCCTGCACCGTGGTCGGAATCAAGACGGCATATCCCCAACCCTTCCCCAGGACTTGCTGTTGCCATGTCGGCCCTTTGGTTGCAGCAGCGGTCATCTCCGGAATACGCTTCGCAATCGCGGCCATAAATTCCTGGCTGAAGCTCAGTTCCATGACCACGGGCACGGGCCCGAGTTGGTTCGCAGGCGTGCTCAAGGTAAGTTGGATATTTACTTTGATTTCGGGATACGCCGAATTGTCGACGTGCCCCACCAGCTTCTTCGTGACCACCGGCGCATCTCCATTCATTTCGCGAAGCGTGCTGGTCACTTCCCAGACGACCTTGGGCGTTTCTCGCGGCGCTCGGCCGTAAATCTCGCGATCAAAATCCTCCACGATCTCCGGCCGCCGCAACTCCCACCACTCTTTCGCGGACTTTACTTCCTTCCCGTTTTTTAACGTCAAAGGGTCGGGGAGTTTGGGATATGGGTTGGCCTTTGCTTCATCATAGTTAGCCGCCTGGGGTGACTTCCCGTCGCCATCCGCGCCACGCCGCAAGGATGTGACGCGCAACAAATCCATGATCCGTTGGTGATCTTGCTCAGCAGTCAGGTGGACGGCAGGGGGCGCGTTCTGGGTGTCCTGAGGCCGGTCGCCAGCACCGCCCCGGACGGGCTGCAGCAAAAATGCCAACACCACGACGCCGCTAAACCAACACATGGACACGCGAGTGCTCACGGTTGCTCCTCGCATCTAAGTAGGGTTTTGCAAAACGCAGCGATGTTAGCGCAGGGGATTCTGGATGAAAAGCAATTATCGAGACGGCAAGATCAAGCGGTAGCAGCCCGAGCCTTGGCGCGAACTCCCGAAGCGCTCCTGAAATTCCAACGTTTGTGATTAACGTTCACCGAAGCCACTTCGTCAGGCGCAAAAGGAATTTCCTTGAACCCGCGGACCTCAATAATGCAGCCCTCGCTGGTAACGACCTGATCAAACGATCTACCGTCCCTGAGTTCCACCGAAACTACCTGATAGCCTATGCCTGTCTCTTCGGCTCGCTTCAGGTGGTCGACAAACCCACTGGGTATGGGAACTAAGCGTTTCATGGCACTCCTTAGGGATTGGGAGAACTTTGGACAACTCCATCTTACCTGCTGGGTCTCCCGCTGTCCATCGCCCACCGGCGAATAAAAAGCGACACCGTGCGAGGGGCCTATTCCCAATAGCGTAGAATTACTTCCTTTTGGATGGAGCAGACTGAACCTTGCATCCGTTACCTTTTTCGGGTGGACCGCGCTACGCCATTCTTTTCTGGGGAACCTACACATTGTGGTTCGCGCTGGAAACCATAGGCTCCAGAACGAAGCGATCAGGCGACCGCTCAAGGGCTAGCGACCGTGGCTCCTTCAGCCTCATCATGGTTCTTCTTTGGGTTGCGCTGGTGTCGGACTTTGCCCTCTCCTTCCTCCTTCCGCAGGCCAACATCCTGTGGAACCGGACCGCCATCTTCTACCTTGGGATCAGCCTAATGCTCGCGGGACTGGCCTTTCGTTTCTACGCCATGTCGGTTTTGGGACGATTTTTCACCTACGATGTCGCCGTTCATGTCGGTCAAACCGTCGTCGAAGCAGGACCATATCGGTACATCCGCCATCCATCCTATACCGGAGCTCTCATCACTCTTGTGGGTCTTGGTCTGGCACTCGGAAATTGGGCCGGGCTGCTGGCGCTTCTCGCTTGCACGGGGGCAGGCTATAGCTATCGAATATCGGTCGAAGAAGCCGCTCTGGTTCGGGCCTTGGGCGAGCCCTATAGGGAATATATGCGCCGGACGCGGCGCCTCATCCCATTTGTGTTTTAGCCCAGCCAGTGCCGCCCGGCGGGTATCTGGCCGCCGCCCACGCTATCCGCGGTTCTCCCGAAACTCGGCTTAAGCAGCGGTAACCCACATCAACTCCTCGCTCGCCAGTACCGGAACCAGCTAAGCCGTGGGAATTGTTGCCCTGCGAAGAAATATCGCGTTTTACGAGCGACTTTTTAGGGAGCTTTGGGTTGGGGTCGGACAACCGACAGTGCTGACCGGGTGTGGAGCTTTCGGGCATTTCTGCCGGTGGAGCGGCTAGCTCGCCTAGCCGCTGATAGAAGACAGAAAACGACAACCTGGAGGGTAACCATGAAACGACTCATCGTCAGTTCGGTCGGGGCGATGGCGCTACTGGTATTGGCAACGGGGATCCGTGCTCAGGATCAGCTGGTGCCGGCCGGTACGCTGCTGCAATGTACTCTGGACGAGCCGAATTTCTCTTCGGCCACGGCGGCGGTTGGTGACCCGGTGCTGTGCCACTTGAGAACCACGCAGGAGTTCGGCAGGCCGCTGTTCCCGAGGGGCAGTATGCTGGGCGGACACCTGGAAGCGGAGAAGGACCCGGGCCATTTCGTCGGTAAAGGTTACATAAAAATCACGTTCGACCGAGTCATCCTGCCCAACGGGGACCTCCCCGTGCCGGCCAAGGTGATCCAGGCCCGCGGCTATAAAGTAGACAAACAAGGGGCCATCGACGGAAACGGCCACGCGACCCGCGATGTGGTCGAGTGGATGTTTCCTCCGCTCTGGCCCTGGAAGGTAATCAGTCTGCCGTTCCGCGGTCCCAGACCGACGCTAAAGGGTGAAGAGCCGCTGGAACTACGCTTGATGGACGACATCGTTCTACCGCGAACTCTAACGCAAATAAGTCATCCGGACCGGCCGCCGTACGCATCCTCCTCACACTCACGGCCGAGCTCGTACCACCTAACGCCGCAGGCGAACGCGATGCAGTTGACGGTCGAGGCGACCGCGACGCCTGCGAATGAGCCAAACGGCTCGATCCATTCGCTGCAAATCAGTGCGCCGCAACCCGGCGAACGGCAAGCGATCGAACGACTTACGATCCTGGTGCTGAAGTCGAACGAGAGCTATGAAGTGACCAAGTACCAGAGGGACGGCGACCTGTTGATGTTCCAGGACGTCCTAGGCCGCAAGGGCGGAGTGGACGTCAACGAAGTGGATTGGCGCAAGACCTCGGAGATGACAACGGCCGCGCGGTCGGCGGAGAAACCGTTGCTCTCAAGACAAACGAACTGATCGACCAAATCTGAAGAAGTTCCGAGTGGTCTGACTAGATCTGTTGCGATCAGCGACAGCGGATGGGGGTGTGCTGAGAAGGGAGAGCCTAGGGAAGTCAGCATTCTGCAGCGCGAGGCAAAACCAGCAAAGCCCACGCCCATCCTCTGCTATGCTGTTTCGGTAAAAGTCCGTTTGCAGCGTGACCACACCGTCCTTAGCTGCGACCAATCGCTGCCTCGCGGGAGCCGCCATGATGACGCTTGTAGACTGTCGCGCCTTCTACTCCCAAGAGATTCGTTTTGCCGCGAACCTGTCCACGCCCGGCCTGGTCGAAGCTTTCGCCCACGTCCCGCGCGAGAATTTCCTCGGGCCCTCGCCCTGGCTGATCGGCTCCGCAGAGGCCCGCGCACTATCCGCTGCGGGTATGGTGCAAATGTCGTATTTGGCCGTCGATGATCCCCGAGACCTGTATCACAACGTCGTGGTGTCCCTCGACCGCTCTAAAGACATCAACAATGGCCAGCCCGGCTCTCTGGCGCGCTGGATCGACGCGCTAGAGCTGAAACGCGGCGACCGCGCCTTTCACCTCGGCTGCGGTTCAGGCTACTACACGGCCATCAATGCGGAGGTGGTCGGGGCAGACGGCCGTGTTGTTGGTCTCGAGCTGGACCCTGGGCTAGCCGCGCGCGCCAGAGAGAATCTCTCGGCTTATGCGAGCGTTGCCGTGCACGCAGGCGATGGCGCGGGTTTCGATCCCGGTCCTTCGGACGCCATCTTCGTGAATTGCGGCGTGACGCATCCGCAAACAATTTGGCTGGAGCGTTTGCGCGATCCTGGTCGACTCGTGGTGCCCTTGACCATGGCCACAAACCCCACAATTGGCCAGGGCATTATGACCAAAATCGTGCGCGACCACGGCGCTTACTCCGCCGAGATGGTCTCACCCGTCGCCATATTTCCCGGAGGCAAGCTGCGCGATCCCGCGTTGGAACCGCTGATGGCAAAGGCATTGAGAAGCGGCGCCTTGTTGAAGTTAAAATCCGTACGACGCGATGCCCACGATCCGGCGGATACCTGCGTCCTGCACTCCGCTGAGGCCTGCCTCAGCATGGTGGAACGGTCTGCGTCCGCCAGTTCCTAGAGCGAAAACTCACACTAAAAAACTGTTGCACCTCTACTATTACAGTAGTAGCGTGGCACACGCAGATAGTAGGAGGCCCCATGACCCAACCTAAATTGACAAAGCTTGAGCTGCAGATTATGGAGGCGCTGTGGACCCGCAGCAATGCCTCTATCCGCGAGATTCAGGAATCTTTTCCCGAAAAGGGCCGGCCGGCCTACACCACGATTCAGACCACCGTCTATCGTCTGGAAGGAAAGAAAGCCGTGCGGCGCATCAAGAAGGTAGGCAACTTCCACGTTTTTGAGGCGGCGGTCTCGCGCGATGCCGCGCAGCGTAAGTTGGTCGACGACCTGCTTGCGCTGTTTGGCGGGAGCACGCAACCCGTCATGGCGCACCTGATCGAGTCCGGGAAACTTACGCTGGAAGATGTGAAGGAAGCCGAGAAAATTCTGCGGAAGCTCGCGAGAAAAGACAAATCGAAATGATCGCGAACTCTTTGTCGGAGATGTGCAAGATCATTGCTACAGCGCTTGGCAATCACTTGTGGCAGTCCACGCTATGCGCACTCGCGGCGGGACTGTTGACGCTTATTTTGCGGAACAACCACGCGCGCACTCGCTATTTGCTCTGGCTGACGGCCTCCGTGAAGTTCCTGATTCCTTTTTCGTTGCTGGCTTCCATGGGAAGCCATATGGCATGGTCGCGTGGCTCGGCGAAAGCGAACGCTGGCGTATACATGGCCATGGATCAGCTCAGCCAGCCCTTTTCGCAAACGAGGATGTCTCTTGTTTCTGAAGCCGCGCCTGCCCTTCATTCCCCCGGCTTGTTCGATGTTCTTCCAGCAATTGTGGCAGTGGTGTGGCTCTGCGGAATTGCGGTTGTCGTTCTCGCTTGCTACCTGCGCTGGCGCCGAATCTCCGCGGTCATGTCGAAGGCAGTGCCCTTGCGAGAAGGACGAGAAGTGGAATTCGTGCGTCGTCTGGAGCGTGCTGCGGGAATGTCCAAGAAAATTGAGATGCGCATGTCGCGGACTTCTCTGGAGCCGGGGATTTTCGGCATCGTTCGGCCGATCCTGGTGTGGCCGCAGGGGATCTCGGAACGCCTGGAAAATGAGCATCTGGAAGCCATTCTCGCGCATGAGCTTTGTCACGTACGTCGTCGTGACAATCTGTCCGCCACGCTGCACATGGCGGTTGAAGCGATCTTTTGGTTTCACCCGATGGTTTGGTGGCTGGGAGCGCGGCTGGTGGAAGAGCGCGAACGCGCCTGCGACGAGCAAGTCCTCGAATTGGGCAGCGACCGACAGGTCTACGCCGAGAGCATCTTGAAGATTTGCGAATTCTGCGTGGCATTCCCGCTCGGCTTTGTGTCTGGCGTTACCGGCGCGGATCTCAAGAAAAGGATTGTTAACATCATGGCTAAAAATTCTGTGCGCAATCTGGATTTCAGCAGAAAGCTGTTGCTCAGCGCGGCCGGGCTAGCCGCCGTCGCCATGCCGGTCGCATTTGGCGTGCTGACTGCAACGCAGGGCCGCGCACAGTCGCAAGCTCAAATCACCGGGGCCATCCCACCTGTGTACGAAGCCGTTTCGGTTACGCCCACTTCGGTCAAGCCAGACAATTCTGGCGCCGTTTCCAGCAGGATGGTGTTCCACACCGATGAGTTCCTTGCCACCAAGGTCACCCTACAGGAACTCATGCGAACGATATACCGCGTCGAAGACAATCAAATCGCGGGGGCCCCGAGCTGGTTCAAAATCGAAAAGTTCGATATCGAAGCGAAATGGGACAAATCCGTACTCGATGCCCTCCAGACGCTTAGCCAAGATCAGCTCGCTCGTGAGCGAAAGCGCATGGTTGAGGATCTCCTTGCGGATCGCTTTAAGTTGACGCTCCACCGTGAAACCCAGCATCTTCCGTTGTATGAACTGGTGGTCGCGAACAACGGTCCCAAGCTTCACGAAGCAAAACCTGGCGGCACTTACCCCGACGGGTTCAAAGACGCTGACGGCCGAGCGAGAGCAGGCATGATGCACATGGAGAGGGGCCGATGGATAGGCCAAGGGGTTCCTGTGGCCCTGCTTGTAAAGGAATTGTCGCGGGAGCTATCGCGGGGATTAGGGGGCAGCATTATTGAGGATAAGACCGGGCTCCTGGGTAACTATGATTTCAAGCTGCAGTGGACACCGGAAGAGAGCCGACCTTCGATTTTCCGCGGGAGTGACAGCACGCCCGCGCCCGAATCTTCCAGCCCTTCGCTCTTCAGTGCGCTCCCGGAGCAACTCGGCTTGAAACTGGAGTTGCAAAATGGCCCCGGTGAAATTCTCGTCATCGATCACGTCGAAGAGCCCGCTGATCCGCAGGCTCAGAAGACATACGCCCGTGCGCCTGTGTTCCAGGCCGCATCGGTCACACCGAACAAATCTAGTAACTCCTTGCGCGCCATAACGGCGGAGTCTCGCGAGTTGAAAATAACCAACTTCACCCTGCGCATGCTGATTCTAAGGGCATACGGAGTTCAAGGATTTCAGCTCTCAGGAGGTCCGGACTGGCTCGACTCTGAGAGCTATGATATCGAAGCGAAAATGGACAGCGCCGAAGCCCAGGAGTTGGGAAAGCTCAGCTTAAAAGATCGCAGCCTGGGGACTCTGCGCTTGCTTCAATCACTTTTGGCGGACCGCTTCAACCTGTCTCTCCATCGCGAAACAGAACAGATTCCTGTGTATGCGTTGGTAATCGCAAGGGGCGGGCCCAAAGTCCGGGAAGCAACACCAGGCGACACGTACCCTAATGGAATCACTGGTCTGCACGGCCGTCCCATTGGTGGAGGAGGAATATCGGAACCAGAAAGGGGCAAGCTGGTAGGCCAGGGTTGTCCCATCGCCTACCTGGTCGATGCCTTGTCGCAGGAGGAATTCGGGCTTGGCCGCGTCGTTCTGAATAAAACGGGCCTCGCTGGCAATTATGATTTCACTCTGCAGTGGACGCCGGCAGCGAGAAAAGGTTCTCTAGTCAGCGGGCCAGCCAAGTTCAACAATTACGGCGAGTTTTTCGATGCGCCCCAGAAAAACAAGCTAAACGCCAGTGCCGAGGACCAGTTATCCGATTCCTCCAGACTTTCGGTATTCACGGCCATTCAGGAGCAGCTTGGCCTGAAATTAGAATCGCAAACAAGGCCGGTAGAGATCCTGGTGATAGATCATGCCGAGAAGCCTTCGGAAAATTAGCGGCCGGAGGCGAAGTCCATCGTCGGGATCGAGCTATGGCTCGCTCAGCTATTGCGGCTTAGGAAGCTGCAAGATCATTCCGCTCCCTTGCCCGGCCTCGACCGTCGGTAACTGACCGTTCCATTTATCGATCAGCGCGCGGCTGTTTTCGATCCGCCGCAGTTCCAGCAGTTGCGGCGTCAGCGAATTCTGCCGGATGCGGTTAGCATCCGCCTCTCCCTGCGCACGCGTGACGAGCGATTTGGCGTCGCCTTCGGCCTCCGCGATTTTCTTTGCCGCTTCCGCCTGGGTCGTCGCCAACTCGTTTCGCGCGCGCTCCGCCTGCTGAATCGCTTGCGCCTTAGCGGTAATCGCCGTGGCAATCACGGCCGGCACGCGGGGCGCCCCGATAAACCCGAACTGTTGCACGCTTACGCCCACGGGGGTCATTTTCAGCTCGATCTGCGACTGCACCTTGCGCAGAAACTCCGCCTTCTTCTCCCCGTAAATATCTTCCACCACATAGGTAGACGCCACCTCGTTTAGCGAATTCCGCACCACGTCTCGCAAAATCCCGTGCGTGAAAGTATCCATGTCCGAAACGCGGTACTTGACATAGAAGTCTGGCACTTTTTCTGGCTCGATCGCATAGGACAGCGAAACGTCCACGAAAATCTCCATGCCTTCCTTCGAGTTAAATCCCATCTCTTCATTGATGGGATGTCCTTCATTTGTGTCTTTCGTCCATTTCACGGTCTGCACGTAAGTAGGGAACTCAATAATCTGCGTGCTCAGCGGGGAGTACACGACCCAGCCCGTGCGCACCGGTATTTCCGACGCTCCGCGCTGTTTGCCCGCCAGGTTGATTTCCACGCCCACGTGTCCCGCCTCGATGCGCGTCACGCGAACGAGGAAAAGTCCCAGCAGCACCACGACGAGTAGCGCTCCAATCGCAACTACTCCGAGCTTTAGAAACGGGCCAGCTCTCTTCATCTCAAACTCGGCATCATCCCGCCCGCCGCCTTTTCCAAACATATCCATACACTGGCTCCCTCCGCCTCTAAACCACCTTGGCACTGCGCTGCTAGTCTGCCACCCACCACGTTAGGAAGTCATGATGCGCTAACCCGCAGAAAATAGGTAGTTTCTGACACAATAACTGTACCTTGTACGTTTGGGAGCCAGGCTGGATTGCGCCCGCTCGCCAAACGTTAAGAAACAACGGAGAACGGTTGCTGGGCTATGGATGTGCCCAATCCAAGCCCTGGAATCCAAGTCTCGGTCACTCTTCTGCCTCCACAATCTGACTTGACACGCGAGGTCCTATAGGTAGAATAAGGACCTGTAGCCAGACTAGGTGTCAAACGACATGCCCACTGAAAAAAACGACCTGCATCGCGGTACGCTCGACATGCTGATTCTTAAAGTCGTCGCCTCTGGCCCTCTTCACGGCTATGCCATCGCCCAGCGTCTCAATCAAATCTCCAAGGATTACTTTCAAGTTCCCCAAGGCTCGCTCTACCCCGCACTTCACCGCCTCGAAGAGCGCCAATGGCTCGACGCCGAATGGAAAGACACCAGCACCGGACGGGAAGCCAAGTTCTATACCCTGACCAACAAAGGCAAGAAGCAACTGGAGGCGGAAGTCCTCGGCTGGGAGCGCCTTTCCGACGCAGTTTCCCTGATTCTTCGTACCGCGGACTAAGGAACGGCCATGCGTATCCATGGGCTACGCCGCCTCGGAAATAAGCCGCTCGTCGAAAAACAACTCGACTCTGAACTCCAATTCCACCTCGAGCAGCAAATCGCCGATTACCTGGCCTCCGGCCTATCTCCCGCCGAAGCTCGCCGCCGAGCCCATCTGGAATTTGGCAGCGTGGAAGGTTTCAAGGAAGAGTGCCGCGAAACCCGCTGGGACAATCTACTCGACACTTTCATCCGCGATTTCCGCTTTGCCCTGCGCGGTCTGCTAAAGGACCGGCGCTTCGCCTTGGTCTCGATTTTCGCGCTCGCGCTTGCCATCGGCGCGTCCACGGCGATGTTTAGCGTGGTGGAGAACGCTCTTTTTGAGCCATTCCCTTACAAGGATCAGCGCAATCTTGTCGTCGTTCATATCCGCGATGTGGATGAGAAGGACAACTCTCGCAGTGTGTTCACCATGCCGGAAATTGAAGAAATCCGGAAGCAGAATAGCGTCTTTGAAGACACCGCCGGCAACCAGCAGGACGACATCGTCGAGATGGGCACCGACACGAGTCTCCGCCTGGACGGCAACTTCGTTACCCCCGGCAGCTTCGATTTTCTCGGTGTTCCTGCGCTTCTCGGCCGCTCCCTGGCAGATGGCGATTATCAGACGAATGCGCCACCTGTATTTGTCCTGCGTTACAAAGCCTGGCAAGGCAAGTTCAATTCCGACCCTGCCGCAATTGGCCAGACTTTTACGCTAAACGGTGTAGCTCGCACTCTCGTTGGGGTTATGCCACCGCGCTTTGCCTGGGGCGGGGCCGATCTTTGGGTACCGTGCAGCTACGAAGCCGCGCAAACTCTAAAAAGCGGGCAATTCGACAAATATTGGGGCTTCGTGGCGCGGCTTAAGCCCGGTGTTTCGGTGGATGAAGCGTCGGCGGACATGACGCTGATCGCCAAGCGACTTGCGACGCTATACCCAAAGGACTATCCCAAGCATTTTGACGCCAGCGTGGAAAACTTCGGCCACGCCGTGGTCCCACAGCAATTTCGCAACAGCCTGTACCTTTTCCTCGCGGCCGTGTCGCTTCTTTTGCTTATCGGGTGCGGCAATGTCGCCAATCTTTTGCTGGCGCGGGCGACGACTCGCCAGAAGGAATTTGCCGTTCGTGCGGCACTGGGCGCCAGCCGGCAACGTCTGATTCGGCAGCTTCTCGTGGAGAGCCTGTTGCTTGCTCTTGGCGGCGCAGTTTTGGGCGTTCTTTTTGCCTGGGCGGCTGTCAGGGTTCTTTCCACTTCGATGCCTGACGGCACCGTCGCGTCGGAGACGGTTATCGAGATGAACCCAACGGTTCTGGCCTGCGCTCTTGTGATTGGCGTGGGCACAATTCTCATCTTCGGCCTCGTGCCGGCATTGCGAGCCTCACGCTGCGATTTGCAGGATTCGTTAAGGGACGCAGGAAAGGGCCTTAGCGGCACGGGCAGCAACGCCCGTCTGCGAAATTCCGTGATTGTCCTGGAAGTGGCTCTCTCGCTTACATTGCTCTTCACCGCGGGCCTCTTCATTCGCAGCTTTATGGCCCTGTCGCATGTGCCTCTTGGCTTCGCCATCGACCACGTTCTGAGCGCTCGCGTTCCTCTTCCACCCAACCGGTACAAGACCCCGGCCCAAATCAGTGCCTTCTACCGCCCTCTTCTTGAGCGCCTCAAGTCTCTGCCGGGGGTCACCGCTGCCGCCACTGCCAGCTCGTACGCGCCCTATGATTGCTGCCCGAGCGAAATCGAAATCTTGGGGAAAGCTCATGAGGAGAAGCCGACCGCCACTGTGCAACTCAGCAGCGAAGACTACTTCCAGGTGCTTCGCATTCCTTTTCTCGAGGGGCGCACATTTCTGGCTGGTGAGATGAATGATGCGCGAAAAGTAGCTGTCATCAATCAGAGTTTCCGTTCGCGCTATTTCCAGAATGAGAATCCCCTCGGTCAGCGTGTTCATTTGAAGTTGTTGGAAACGCTCGATGATCCGCTGAAAAACGCCTGGTTTGAAATCGTTGGAGTTGTGGCGGATGCAAAGAACCACGGATTGCAAAATCCAAACGATCCGGAGGTCTGGTTCCCCTACACGGTCTACCCCAAGCCGGCGTGGGCGCTGCTCGTCCGAACTGTAAACGAACCCGCGAAGATGATCAACGAAATAGGCAAAGAGGTCTGGGTCTCCGATCCTGGTGTGGCCATAGCCGATCCGGAATCTATGGAGCGAGTACGCGACGTCAGCCAGCTGGCCCAGCCGCGCTTTGGCCTTTGGTTGGTTACGGTGTTCTCCGCACTTGGCCTGGTACTGGTTACCATCGGCGTATATAGCGTGATGGCTTACGCGACCTCGCGGCAAACACACGAATTTGGAATTCGCATGGCGCTTGGCGCGGAGGCTGGGGATGTGTTGGGAATGGTCCTCCGAAAGGGAACTAAACTCTTAATGGTAGGCATCGGCATCGGCTTGGCCGTGAGCTTTGCCGTTGCTCGAACCGTGGTTACCCAACTCTGGGGCGTCTCCGCCTTTGATCTGCTGACTCTCGTGGCCGTCGTCCTGCTGCTGCTCTTGGTGGGGCTGGCCGCGTGCTGGATACCTGCGCGCCGGGCCACTCGGGTCGATCCCGTTACGGCGCTCCGCTATGAATGATCCAAAATTCAGGGGCGAAAGGAGTAGCGCGGTGAAAAGAGAGGAGTTCGGCGCCAATCTCGGATTCTGTGATTCGATGTCCGCCGACTAGGACAATGGGTATGGGGACACGCTGGTTACGCCGCCTTGGACACAAGCCTCTCGTCGAAAAGCGGCTGGATTCGGAGCTGCAGTTTCATCTTGAGCAGCAAATCGCCGATTACCTTGCCTGCGGCCTTTCGCCAGCCGAAGCCCGCAGGCGCGCCAACCTCGAATTTGGCAGTGTCGAAGGCTTCAAGGAAGAGTGCCGCGAAGCTCGCTGGGAAAATCGGCTGGAGCTCTGGCTGCATGATATGCAGTTCGCGCTGCGCGGGCTTCGCAAGAATCCTCGATTTGCCTGGGCGGCCATTCTTGCTTTGGCGCTGGGCATTGGCGCTTCGACGGCAATATTCAGCGTTATCTATAACGCGCTCGTCGCTCCCTTTCCTTACCAAGATCAGGGACGCTTGGTCACTCTGCGTATCCGCGACCTTGACCAGCGCGGAGGCGAAGAGGGTTTCTTCAGGGGCATGTTTAGTTTTCGCGAATTGCGCGATTACATGGAGCAAAACCGTGTCTTCGACGCGTTCATTGCTAATTGCGAGATCGATGTGGTCTACGACTCGGGAGATAACAACAACTATTTAGCGGCCAACTACGTCACGCCTGGGACTTTCGAGATGTTTGGTGTGACTCCGCTTCTTGGCCGCGGCCTTAAACCCGCCGATTATCAATCTGGAGCGCCTCCGGTCTTTGTGCTGCGTTACGCGACATGGACGAATCAGTTTGGTTCCGATCCGAGCGTTGTGGGCAAAACTTTCCTCTTGAATGGCGTGCGTCGCACGCTCGTGGGGGTCATGCCTCTGCGCTTTGCCTGGGGAGGCGCCAGCCTGTGGATGCCTCGCGATCCCGGCGTCGTCAATGTAGTGCGCGGGTCTTTTCCGCAGTACTGGGGCGTTGTTGCGCATCTCAAGCCCGGCGTGTCGCTTCAGGAAGCCGAAGCTGACATGAACCTCATTGGCGCACGCATCGCGCCTACGTATCGCGATGATTATCCAACGCATTTCCATGTGGGCGTCGATTCCTTTGTCCACGCCGTCGTCGGCAACGGGTTTCGCAGGACGCTCTTTGTGCTGTTTGCCGCTGTTGGCTTGTTGTTGCTGATTGGCTGCGCCAACGTCGCGAGCTTGTTGCTGGCGCGAGCTACCACGCGGGGCAGGGAATTTGCAGTTCGCGCCGCTCTGGGTGCCAGCCGCGCCCGCCTGGTGCGCCAGCTTCTTCTGGAAAGTTTGCTGCTCGCTTTCGGCGGAGCAATCGTCGGCGGTTTGTTCGCGTGGGCGGGCATCCGCGAGCTCGACGCGCACATGCCCCCTTTTACGGTTCCCTCGGAAACCGTCATTGAAATGAACGTGTGGGTTCTGCTCTTTGGCATCGGCCTTGCTTTCGCCACAGTAGTTATCTTTGGTCTCTTCCCGGCATTGCAAGCTTCTCGCGTCGATGTTCAAGATGCTCTGCGGGGCGCGGGCAAGGGTCTCGGTGGAACGCTCGCGAAATCTCGATTGCGCAATGCCGTCATTGTTGTGGAAGTCGCGTTGTCGCTCATTCTTTTGTTCATGGCCGGGCTCTTCATGCGCAGTTTCGTTGCGATTCAGAATGTTTCTCTTGGGTGGCAGCCGGACCACCTCCTCACTGGACGGATCCCGCTTCCTTCTCAAGGTTACAAGACCGGTGCGCAGCTTGTTTCGTTCTTTGATCCTCTGATCCGCAACTTGAGATCAACGCCCGGGATTGAGGACGCCTCGCCGGTAAGTGCGACGCCTCCCTATGGAGGATTCGGGGGCAACATCGAAATCCCTGGCAAGACCCACACGGGCACTTGGGAATCGCTTATCCAACTTGTCGGGGAGAACTACTTCGAGGTCGTGCGCCAGCCCCTGCTTTCGGGCCGCTCGTTTACGCAAGAGGAAGTGAGCGCCGCGCGAAAGGTCGTAGTCATCAATCAAACGTTTCAGCGGCGCTTTCTCGGCGAGGGAGATCCGCTGGGGCGCACTGTGGTTCTCGACGTTTTGAAGAAAGTTCCTGATGCCGTTACGGATCGCTCCTTTCAAGTGATTGGAGTCGCTGCGGACGCGATGAATGTCGGACTGGAGAGGCCTACGGAACCGGAAGTGTGGATTCCTTACAGCGTTACCGGCTCCGGTATGCGCCGCCTCATCGTTCGCACCGTTGCCGATCCTGGCTCGATGAACGCCGCAGTCCGAAGGGCGGTCTGGGCTGTCGATCCGACCGTAGCGTTTGCAGAAGGTCAGCCGCTGGCCGAGGCCCTTAACACTTTTTCTTACGCTCAACCGCGCTTGGGCTTTTTTCTTGTGACAACATTCGCCGCGATTGGCTTGCTTCTCGTCACTCTCGGCGTCTACAGCGTCATCGCCTACACCACGGCGCGCCGCACCCACGAAATTGGCATTCGCATGGCCCTCGGCGCCGCACCCGCCGATGTCCTCAAAATGGTTCTGAAGCACGGACTTGCTGTTGTTATCCCCGGCATTGGGATCGGCATCGTTGTCAGCTTCGCACTCTCGCGCGCGGTCGCCGGCCAACTCTGGGGCGTTTCGCCCTACGATCCTCTTTCCGCCGTCGCCGTCGTCGTTCTGCTTCTGGCCATCGGCCTGGTGGCCTGCTGGATTCCCGCCCGGCGCGCCACTCGCATCAACCCAGTCACCGCCCTGCACTACGAATAATCAAGAAATTAACTTTTACTTCATTTTTTCACGGAACTTTTTGACGTGTAGCTCGTCTAGGTATATAGGTAGGTAGGCTACAGGTAGACAAGCTGTCTATCGTAGCTTGGGCCTGCATCGCGAACTCCAGCACCTCGAAAGGGAAACTTATGCGCCTATTAAGTCTAGTTGAATTAATGAGTTACATCGTAAAGAGACTCTTTGCCGTGGTGGCTGCGTCAGTCCTCGCGGCCTCGATCGCAGGGACCCCAGCGGGTGCGCAAAGCGACGCCGTTGCCGGAGACGCTTGCCTCTCGACGGCCATGGTCGGTCTGCTTGCGCGGGAAGGGAATGCCGTTCGCGTAAGCCCCTCGCCGGGGCTCGTCTCAGAAAAGGCAGGCTCCCGCGAGAACGAAAAGGGCATCGAGCTCGCCCGGGCACAGGACACCCTTCGCACTCTCGAGGAAGCGCACCATTGGTTCCTGAAGGGTGCGAGGAAAGGGTACGCGCCTGCCCAGGTAAACCTCGCTGTGCTTTCTCTTGCGGGCTGGGGCGCGCCCCCCAACGCGGGCACGGCACTGTATTGGCTACGGGAAGCCGCACGCCAAGGCTACGCACTCGCATACTTCGATCTAGGCATCCTGTACATGAACGGCTGTGGCGTGCATCGGGATTACCACGAAGCATTCAGCCAATTTGAGCAGGGCGCGAACGCTGGCGACTCGGCCGCGCAAATGAATCTTGGCTATCTCTACGATCAAGGTCTCGGCGTCGCCGAAGACCGTGCGCAAGCCGGCTTCTGGTATCGCCAAGCCGCAGAAAACGGCAACGCGCAAGCCCAATACAATCTTGCCGACTTGTATCTGCGCGGCGAAGGCCTGCCTCGCGAAGAAAGCACGGCCTTCGCCTGGTTCCAAAAAGCCGCCCAGCAGGGTCACACTGGCGCGCGCATCATGCTAGGTTCCATGTACGCCGAAGGCCGCGGCACAGAGAAAAACCTGCAATCCGCTTGTGAGTGGTTCTCTGCCGCAACTCTCCAGGGCGACTCCCGCGGCGCTGCCACTCTCCAGGCTCTAGAACACCAACTCACTCCCAAACAACTCGCCCAATCAAAAATGCACGCCCAGCTGCTGGTGCCGGGGCCCAAGCCGTACCGCGATGAGAGCGCTCTCTTGCACTAAGGAGTCTCTTGCTGTCTCGCGATGGATCGAAACCTCAATAGCGGCACAGCACGTTGTGTCCCCCGAGCAAGCTGTAATCAGTCTTGCCACCTGCCAGTCGAATTTAACTCGCAGATGTTGCGCTGGGTTTGCTGATCTCGCTCAAAAAACTTTTCCCGTGGAGAATCTTGCCTCCGAAAGTTTCCGCAACACTCTGACCCATGTCCGCCAAAGTGTGCCGCACGCCCAGATTTACGGCTGCGCCGCTACCCGGCGAATACGCCAGAATCGGCACGTACTCGCGCGAATGGTCTGTCGTAGGCCATCGCGAATCCGGATCGCATCCGTGATCAGCGGTAATGATTAACAGATCGGAAGCTCCGAGCAGCGCCAAGAATGGCTCGAGCAAGCGGTCAAATTCCTCAAGCGATTGTGCGAAGCCTTCGACATCCTTGCGATGACCGTAAAGCATATCGAAATCCACGAGATTGCAAAAAATCAATCCGCTCTTTCGTTCCTGCAACCCCGCCGTAAGTTTCGCCATTCCGTCCGCGTTGCCCGCTGTGGTCACGTACTTCTCCACCCCACGTCCATTGTAGATGTCATGAATCTTCCCGATCCCAAAAACCGGCACGCCGCGCTCCGCGAGCACGTCCAGCAACATCGGCTTAGGCGGATCGACGGCGTAATCATGCCGTCGTGTGGTCCGAGCAAAATGCCCCGTCCCTCCCGCAAACGGACGCGCAATAACTCGCCCAACGCGGTGCGGCCCATCCAGCAGTTTCCGCGCCATTTCGCACATACCATAGAGTTCCGCGATCGGGATCACCTCCTCGTGCGCAGCAATCTGAAAAACGCTGTCTCCCGACGTGTAGACAATCGGCTTGCCGGTCTGAACATGCTGTTCGCCAAGTTCCTTGATAATCTCCGTGCCCGATGCTGGTTTATTTCCAAGCGTTCCGCGTCCGATCTGTTTTTCAAACTCCGCGATCACTGCACTCGGGAAACCGTGTGGATAGGTAGGGAAGGCCTGATCCAGCCAAACTCCCGCCATCTCCCAGTGTCCGGTCGTGGTATCTTTTCCCGGCGAGTGCGTTACCCCCTTCCCATATGCGCCCATCGGCGATGTGGCAGGAGCCAAATGCGCAAGGGGCGCAATATTGGCAAGTCCCAGCCGAAGCAAATTTGGTAACGCCAGCGGCCGCGATTCGGCAATGTGCCCTAGAGTCGTTCGCCCCACATCGCCATAATCCGCTGCGTCGGGCAATTCGCCGATGCCCACGCTATCCAGCACAATCCAGACCACCCGTGTAAAATTCGCCATCGCCGTTCCTCGTTCTTAACTCTTGGCCGATTGTTCTTGCGCTGCGCTCCTGGGGTGCGCCCTTGGCGGCACTGTAACATAAACACCGATTCCTCTCGCGTGCTCCAGGGCTGGCGCCGCGAGCCGTTGACCACCTCCGGAAGGCTCGGTATCCTTTTGAAAGAACGCTTTTCTTGCGTATCCCTGAACTTTTTTCGTGGTCCGTGCGTACTACAGGGTGAAGAGGTGTGTGATGGTTCAAGACGGCACTCCCCGGCGCGCGTCCCTCGTTTTTCCGATCCTGCTCATCGCGGTCGGCGCGATCGTTCTCTACAGCAACTGGCGGCCGTCGTTCGATCCCTGGCCCATTCTCTGGACCTATTGGCCGCTCATCCTGGTCTTCATTGGCGCCGGGAAAATTTATGATAGCTGGCAGCGCCGCAAAAACCCTGATGCCCCAACGAGCGGCTCCTCCCTGGGCGCGACCGTGGGCGCCGTCGCTTTCGTCATTGTGCTGATCGCTCTCCTTGGAAGCGGAAGAAAATTCAATCGTTGGCGTGGTGGCACCGTCTACGCCATGCAGCATCAATCGCATACCGTTGACCGCCAAAATGCCAAGACCGTTCGCGCGACTCTGGAGTTGGGCGCGGGTGACATCAACTTGAGCGGCGGCTCCAGCCATCTTCTCGAATCTGATTTTGACTACCGCTCTTCGTCCGGCACACCCAGAGTCGATTACTCCGTCTCCGGCACCACGGGCGATCTCCGCATCTCTCAGGACGACAGTGACAGCCACATTCGCACCAGTTCCGACAATCACTGGACTTTGCACTTCGCCAATGACATTCCCCTCGAAATCAAAATCGACATGGGCGCCGGCCACGGCAACCTCCGTCTGCGCGACATCGACGTCACCCGCCTCAATCTGGAAATGGGCGCGGGGCAGGTCGATGTTGATCTCACGGGCGACCGCAAATCCGACCTCACTGCGGACATCGAAGGCGGCGTCGGCGAGGCCAGCATCCGTCTTCCGAAAAATGTCGGCGTCATGGTCCACGCCTCCGGCGGCATCGGCACTATCGATGCCCACGGACTCAAGCACGACGGCGACGAGTACACCAACGATCTCTACGGCAAGTCTCCGGTAACGATTCACCTAAAGGTCGAAGGCGGCGTTGGCCGTATCGTCCTTGCGCAAGAGCCGTAGTTCCCCCGAAGCGGCTCGCGAACGGCAGCCCAGACGTACCCAACGAACCGCGTTTGCTCCCATTTTCCCATGGTCGTATAATTAAAAGTTTAGGCAGCACGCGTCGAGCGCGCTGTCTGAGCTTCCCCTTGGCCAGCAAAGAACTCACACCCGTGCTCAGCGAACAAGAGGCTATCCGCGTCCGCGGCGCCCGGGTTCACAATCTTCGCAACATCACTGTCGAAATCCCCCACAACGCCATCACCGTAGTCACCGGCGTGAGCGGCTCCGGCAAGTCTTCCCTCGCTTTCGACACCGTCTACGCCGAAGGCCAGCGACGCTACGTCGAATCGCTGTCTTCCTACGCGCGGCAGTTCCTCGAGCGCATGGAAAAGCCCGATGTCGATGAAATCTCCGGCATCGCTCCGGCGGTCGCCATTCGCCAGAAAAATTCCACGCGCAATCCGCGCTCCACAGTTGCCACCTCGACGGAAATCTACGACTACCTCCGCTTGCTTTTCGCGCGTTGCGGACAGACTTTTTGCATTAAATGCGGCGCGGAAGTCCGCCGCGATAGCCCAGACGAAATCGCCACGCGTATTCTTTCGCTCGCGCCCGGCCGGCGCTTTTACATCATGTATCCGCTTCGAATCGCCCAACCGCAAGGAGCTAGCGGCCCGGCCCGCCGCGTCCTGAAGAAAAAACCTCCGCAACCTCCGCAAGAATCACTCAAACAAGCCCTCGGCGACATGCAACGGCGCGGCTTCAACCGCCTCTATCAAGACGGCCGCGTCCACGAATTTTCCTCTCCCGAAACTCTGCTGGACGTGGACTTCACGAAGGCCGTCTACGTTCTAGTCGATCGCCTCACCGTGAATCCCGAATCGCGCTCGCGACTTACCGACTCCATCGAAATCTGCTACCGCGAAGGCGGCGGCGAAGCTATCCTCGAATTCATCGCCGACACTTCGGCCAATGCTGCCGAGCGCCTTTCTTTCAACGAACGCTTCGAATGCAAAAATGATGGCACGCTTTATCAGGAACCGGAGCCGCGTCTTTTTTCTTTCAACAATCCCTACGGCGCGTGCCCGCGCTGCCAGGGCTTTGGCAACACCATCGATTTCGATCTCAATCTCGTCGTTCCGGATTCCGGCAAGTCGCTTGATGATGGCGCCATCGAACCCTGGAGCAAGCCGCGTTACCGCGCTCTCCTCCAGGACGTAAAAAAATGGGCCCGCGGCCGCGGCATTCCGCTCACGGTTCCGTGGCGCCAACTGACCGCCGAACAGCGGCGTCTGGTTCTTGAAGGCGATCCGGAAAACGATTTCGAAGGCGTAAAAGGCTTCTTTAACTGGCTCGAACGCAAGAAGTACAAACTGCACGTCCGCGTTTTTCTCAGCCGCTACCGCGGCTATGCGACATGCCCGGATTGTAGCGGCACGCGCCTCCGCCCCGAAGCCCGGGCCGTCCGTGTAGCGGGCCGTTCCATCACCGAACTCACCAAGCTGACCGTAAAGGAGGCACGGACTTTCTTCTCCACGCTGGTTCTTTCCGAATTGCAAGCCAAAGTCGCGGAGAAAATTCTCGAAGAAATTCGCACGCGACTGCAATTTCTCGATGAGGTCGGCCTCGATTACCTCACGCTCGATCGCCTTACTTCGACTCTCTCCGGTGGTGAATCGCAGCGCATCCAACTCGCCACATCGCTCGGCTCGCATCTGGTTGGTGCCCTCTACGTCCTCGATGAACCTTCCATCGGCCTCCACCCGCGCGACACGCAACGCCTCATCGACATCCTCAGGTCTCTCCGCGATCTTGGCAATACCGTCCTAGTCGTCGAACACGATCCCGACACCATTCGCGCCGCCGATCACGTCATCGATCTCGGTCCCGGCGCCGGAGAACTCGGCGGCAAACTCCTCTTCGCCGGTAACTACGAAGGCATGCTTGCCGACCAGAAGTCCCTCACCGGCCGCTACCTCAGCGGGGAACTCGCTATTCCCATTCCCAACAATCGCCACAAGCCCACCGGTAAGGTTCTCCGCCTCTACGGCGCAACGCTCCACAACTTGCAAAATGTCGATCTGATGATCCCGCTCGGCACTCTGACCGTGGTAACCGGTGTCAGCGGTTCCGGCAAGTCCACGCTGGTCCACGATGTTCTCTACCGTGCTCTCGCCGCAAAACGCACCGGTGGCAGTGTCAAAGAATTCTGCGACCGGCTAGAAGGCGACGCCAATATCCGCGAAGTGGTTATCGTTGACCAATCTCCCATCGGCCGCACTCCGCGTTCGAATCCTGCCACTTATCTCAAAGCCTTCGACTCCATCCGCGAAGTCTTTGCCGCCACGCCCGACGCCAAGCGGCGGGGCTTCACCGCGGGCCATTTTTCCTTTAACGTCCCCGGCGGCCGCTGCGAAACCTGCCAGGGCGATGGCACCGTCACGGTAGAAATGCAATTCCTAGCGGATGTCGAACTCGTCTGCGAAGAATGCCGTGGCACGCGCTTCAAAACCAGCGTCCTCGAGGTCCGCTATCGCGGTAAAAATGTACACGAAGTTCTGCAACTCACGGCCCGCGAAGCTCTGGCCTTTTTCACCGGCGTTCCCAAAGTCGTCTCCAAGCTCCGCATCCTGAATGAAATCGGCCTCGGCTATCTCCGCCTGGGCCAATCCGCCACCACTCTCTCCGGCGGTGAAGCTCAGCGCTTGAAACTCGCCGCGCATCTAGCCCGCACCGAAAACCAAGGCATCCTCTATATCCTCGACGAGCCCACCACTGGCCTGCATTTCGACGACATCGCGAAACTCCTCTCGGCCTTCCGCAAACTCCTGGAATCCGGCGCCTCGCTTCTGGTCATCGAACACAATCTCGACGTCATCAAATCCGCCGACTGGCTCATCGACCTCGGCCCCGAAGGCGGCGACCAAGGCGGCAAAATCATCGCCACCGGCACGCCCGAACAAGTAGCCCGCAATCAAACCTCGCACACCGGCCGATTCCTGGCCCGCGTTCTTAACAGCAACGGCCAGGCAAAGCGCCCGACCAACGGCGCATCCAAGTCCGCAGCACCTTCAGGTACAATCGCGAACGGCGCAGGAAATCGTCCGCCCGAACAATGATTCTCCCAAGTTTCCTCAGATGTACAGCGGTGGCGATCTTCCTCGTAGGGGCACGGCGCACTGTGCCCGTCTTGGCCGCCGTCCCGACTTATTCCGCCCAATCCAACCCCCAACAAAAATCCCCGCAAACCCAACCGCAATCCCGCACGCAGAAACTAGCCAACCCCCTCAACGATCTCCTGGAGGAAGCCCAGCACGACATCGACGCCAACCAATTCGAAGCCGCCCTCACGCCCCTCCAAAAATTCCTAGCCGAAAAACCGGAGATCGCCTGGGCCCACTTTCAACTCGCCTACGCCTACACCGCACTCAAGCGCACCGACCAAGCTCTCGCCGAATACGAACGTGCCACCACGCTGGATCCGAAAATGTCCGAGGCCTTCCTCAATCTGGGCATTCTTCTGTCCGAAAAGGATCCCGCCGCCGCGGTCGTTCCGCTGCGTCGGGCGGTTGATCTCCTCCCCGCGCAAAGCCGTCCGCGCTTCCTCCTCGGCCACGCGCTCGAGCGCTCCGGCGACATTCCCGGCGCAGTCGACGGCTACGAAGCCGCCCTGCGTCTCGATCCTCGCGACGTCGAAACGATCATCCACCTCGGCAATCTCTACGTCGGCCTAAAGCGCTATCCCGACGCCGAGACAAAATTCCGCGCCGGCCTGGAACTCGAACCGAAATCCCCGCAAGCGCTGCTGGGACTGGCCGAAACCCTGGACTTGCAAAAAAAGCCCGAAGCCGCGGCAGCCTTCCGCGACTACCTCGCGGTTCGGCCGGATGCTCCCGGCGCGCAATCTCGCGTGATCCATCTGCTCCTAGAACAAAAACAGTACGAAGCCGCGTTAACCGAATTGGATCGCTCCGACGCAGGTAAATCTCCCACTCTCGATTCCCTCCGTTCGCGCGCCGACATCCAAATCGCCCAGAAAAAATGGGACGATGCCATCCTCACCCTGCGTAAAGCCATCACGCTGGCCCCCCATGACGCAGAGCTGCGGGGTGGCCTGGGCCGTGTTTTCATGCAGAAACGCGATTTCGCTTCTGCCGAAAAGGAAATCAAGGCAGCGCTTGAGATGGATCGAAACAATCTTGTGTATTGGAAGGACCTCAGATCCACTTACTATCTTGGCGGCAACTATTCGGCCACTCTCGCCACCCAGGACTTGATCGCTAAGGTAGAAACTCCTGGAGCAGGCGAGTGGTTTATCCGTGCACTCTGCTACGATAAGCTGAACCAGCCCAAGCCTGCGCTCGAGGCATACGAAAAGTTTCTCGAGCTAGACCAGGACCAGAATCCGAACCAGGTCTGGCAGGCGCAGCAGCGCAGCAAGGTCTTGCGTCGCATGCTGGATCAGAAAAGGTAGATGCATGGGGGGCCGCCGCGTGGCGCGACGCGTCGCATTGCCAATCTTGCTGGCCGCGTTATGCGGTGTGGGCGCCGTTGCGGACAAGCTGAGCGATCTTCAGGCGCGCTTCGATACCGAAACGAATGGCGTGCACAAGGCAAAAATGCTGCAGAAACTTGGCGATGCCGAATTCGAGGAGGCCACCCGCGCCGAGAAATCCGGTGATTACAGCACTGTGGATTTGATCCTAGAGAAATACCGAGACAATGTTCGCGCTGCCTCCGAGGCCCTCGAGAAGGAAACTCCCGATGGCGAGCGCCATCCCAACGGCTACAAGCAGCTCGAAATGCATGTCCAAAAAGGCCTGCGGCAGGTGGACGAAATCCTGCTCATCGCCCCTGCGGAGTTCAAGCCTCCCCTGCAACTCGTTCGCCAGGACCTGTTGACCCTCGACGACAAATTGCTGCGCGCGCTCTTTCCGAGAAGACACGAAAAGAAGCCGCCGGACCCCGCAGTTCCGCCAACGAGGCCAGCAGATCCGGGAGTGCAATTATGAAACTGCGTCGGTGCGTTTTGTGTTTATCCGTGATGTTTCTTCAAGGCGTCTTGGTTGTTCGCGCCGGGTGTCAGACCCAGAAAGACTATCTTTCAGGCGTCGAAGCCGACAAAATCCGCGAAGCAGAAACGCCCAACGAGCGCATCGCCCTGTTCCTGACATTCGCCGATGACCGCCTCAAGAAACTCCAGTACGAATTCGACCATCCATCGCAGGCCAACCACGCGGAGATGATCAATTCTCTATTAAACGCCTACGTCGGCTGCGTCGATGATGCCGCGGACCTCATCCAGCTGGGCATCGAGAAACAACAGAACATTCGCAAAGGCATCGACCTGATGGCTTCCCGGACGAAGGATTTCCTCGTGATCTTGCAAAAAATTCCGACCGATGTGACGGACGCCGAATTCTATAAGGAGAATCTCGACGACGCCGTGGAAGGTACCCGCGACGCCTCCAAGGAAGCCGAAGCTGCCAAGAAAAACGTCGCCCCGCCGCCGGTCCGGCGAAAGAAATAAATGCGGCGAAGCAAATAGCCTCCGGTAAGGAACTGACCCCGGTGAAGGAATCTACCCCAACGAAGAAGCGGACGAGTTCTCCAGTGCCCGGAGGCGCACCACTCTTTCAGCGCGTTTTTACACGCCTTGGCTGCGCCGGGCGCCCCCCGCGTTTCCGGGTCGAATATTACCCGTACGCAAGTTTGGTGCTCACCATTCGCCGCCGCGAAGACGCAGTTTTCGTCCGATTCTCCGATCTGTTGCAGCACGCTCCACTCTCCGTTCTGGAAGGCGCCGCCGCCCTGCTCCTCTCCCGCGTCTATCGCCGCAAAGCTCCTCGTGTTTTAGTGGAGCCTTATCTGAACTACGCGCGCTCCGACCGCACCCGCAAGCGCATCAGCCGCATGCGCGGCAGGCGCGTGCGGCTTACCTCCAGCGGTCCACAAGGCCGACACTTCGACCTCGAGAAAATGTTTAAGGAGTTGAACGAAACGTACTTCGCAGGCACTCTCAAGCGCCCCCACATCGGCTGGAGCACGCGAAGCTGGCGTCGCCAATTCGGGTGTTACGACCCCGGCCCCAATCAAATCCTCTTAAATCGCAGGATGGATCATCCCGCCGTCCCCCAAGTTGCCGTCGAGTACGTGCTGTACCACGAAATGCTTCACGTCAAGCACCCCACGCGCCGCTCCGGCTGCAGCCTGGTCTCCCATTCCACCGAATTCCGCGCCGAAGAAAAACGCTTCGCCGAATTCGACCGTGCCCGCCGTGTGCTCGATCGTCTAGCCCGCTGAACACCAGCTCCGCCTTGCGACTTGGCATGCGGCAGCGGTGCGGTCTCCCATCAGCGCGTCTATCGTCCAGCGGGGTTACTTTGGGGCGCGCCGCAACTCGGGGGCAGCGTGGAGGATTTGCGCTTGGACTCGACGAAGGCCCAGTGCTTTTCAGTTATGTGCTGCCGAACGGCGCGCATTACTTCACGCAGGTCTTACTCGAATGAACGATTTCGGGACACCGCCAGGCGGTTTCTGGTGCACATTCCTTGGCGAGCCCGGCTGCGCAGTTGCGGAGCGCCTTCTGAGGCGGATCGCTCACCGCGCTGCTGCAAGTCTCGTCCTAGATCGCTGACTTCTTGTCTTTCTCCACTTCTTTATAAAGCTTATCGATCTTTTTCTGGACCTTATCCCGGTCCTCCGCTTTGGGATACAAATCCAGATAACGGGTGTAGGACTTGATGGCCGGCCTCTTCAATCCCTTTTTTTCCTGTGCCTCACCCAGCAAGCGGAAGGGCAGTGCGTAGCCCGGTTTCGCCGTTGTGGCGTCTTCGAAACGGTCGATGGCTGCATCCAGGTCGCCTTTATGCATGTAGTATTGGCCCACCTGCATGTCTTTTTCCGCGCGCAACGGGTCCCACTTCGGCTGATCCGGCGCATTCTGCGTGGCGTTGTCGCTGTTCGGCTTCGGCGGCTTCGGCTTATCCGTCGGAGAGGAAGGTTTGTCCGCCGGATTTGGCGGCGGTTCCTGCGCTCCGCCACGCACCGCTCGGCCAGGCACCAGGAAAGCAACGAGGGTTACGGAAAGCGCATTTCGCGTGAGTTTTTTCATGTAGTCCGCAGGGATAAGAGCCGCTCGCCGGGCATGTTGCCAGGCCTCTCGGGCGAGTCACCATTCACAATTCTAGTATGATGGAGATGGCGCAATAAATGAACCTTCCGCGTGAATTTCCATGGAACCCCGAGAAATAGCCGCGTTGCTTCCAGAAAGTCCCGGCGTCTACCTCTTCAAAGACGCCGCCGGCACCGTGCTCTATGTCGGCAAGGCGCGGTCCTTGCGCAGCCGCGTGCGTTCCTATTTTCTCGAGTCGAGCTGGGTCAACGCCAAAACCGGTTCTCTGGCCCGCGAACTCGCCGACCTCGAAACCATTCTCGTCGGCAACGAGCGCGAAGCTCTTGCACTCGAACACAATCTCATCAAGCAATATCGCCCCAAGTTCAATGTCCTTCTTCGCGACGACAAAACCTACCCGTACATCAAATTCACCGCTTCCGAAAAATACCCACGGGTCTATTTCACGCGCCGCATCAAGAAAGATGGCTCGCTCTATTTTGGCCCCTATTTTCCCGCTGGCCTGGCGCGCCGCATTCTGCATTTCGTTCACAAGCGATTCCTGGTCCCATCGTGCACCGTAGACCTAACGCGCAGCCATCCCCGTCCTTGTTTGCAGTACTACATCAAGCGCTGCCTCGGTCCTTGCTCTGCCGGCTTGACCACCGACGACCGTTACGCGGAAGCCGCCCGCGACGTGCGCCTCTTTCTCGAGGGCCGCCGCCACGACCTGATGAAAAGCCTCGAATCGCGCATGATGGGCGCCGCCGAAAAAGAGCAATTCGAACAAGCCGCTGCCTATCGCGACCTGCTCCGCACCCTCGAAGACATTGAAGAGCGCCAGCGCATCGCTTCCGCCCAGGGCGATGACACCGATGTGCTCGCTTACTACGCCGAAGCTCCTCTCGTGGCTGCCAATTTATTCCACTTGCGGGGCGGACGCGTCGTCGACCGCCGCGAGTTTTATTGGGAAGACCTGGAAGACTTCGACCCCCAGGAATTCGTCCCGTCGCTTCTCAAGCAGCTTTACTTGGAAGCCGACTATGTTCCAAAAGCCATCCATGTGCCCAGCGATTTCGAAGATCGCGAACTGCTCGAAGAAACGCTGACGGAGCGCGCCGGGCACAAAGTCGAAATCTTCACGCCGCAGCGCGGCAACAAACGCGCATTCCTGGACCTCGTCGAAAGCAACGCCAAGCACTCGTTCGAACAACGCTTCCGGGTATTGAAGCCGAGTTCGAAAGCCATCGGCGAAGCGCTCGAAAACGCCCTGAATCTCCCCGAAGAGCCGCGGCGCATCGAAAGTTTCGACATCTCGCACATCCAGGGAACGGACACCGTCGCCGCCATGATCGTTTGGGAAAACGGACGCATGAAAAAATCCGACTACAGAAAATTCATCATCCGCGGCGAAGATTCCAACAATCCGTTGGCCATCAACCCGTTGCCTGCCGCAGCACTATCCATCGCCAAAAACGACGACTTCCTAAGCATGCGCGAAGCAGTCACGCGCCGCTATCGCCGCCTGCTGGAAGAAAAAAAACCGCTCCCCGGTCTGATTCTCATTGACGGCGGCATCGGCCAACTCCACGCTGCCGCGCAAGCTCTCGATTCGCTGCAAATCATCAATCAACCGCTGGCGAGCATCGCAAAAAAAGAAGAAATCCTGTACGTCTTCGGCCAGGAAGACGATCCCATCGTTCTCGAACATCACTCGCCAGTCCTTCATCTTATCCAGCAAATCCGCGACGAGACGCACCGTTTCGCGGTCACCTTCCATCGCCAGCGCCGCGCCAAACGCCAGACAAAATCTGCCCTCGACGGCATTCCAGGCATCGGCCCGCGCACCGCGCAAAAACTCCTCCGCGAATTCGGCAGCGTCTCAAACGTCCGCCGCGCGGGCCTCGAAAAATTGAGTGAGATCATTCCGCGAAAAGCCGCCGAGAAACTATTCGAGCAGCTCGGCGCGCTCGAATCCACGCGGGAATCATAACGATAACCAGATTGAATAACGCATGCCGGTTAGCCCGTATTGCGCGCTTCGTGCCGCTATGTTACGGTTTTTGTGGAGGTTCTCATGGCCGACAATGTAGGTTCCAAGGTCACCTATTTCCTCGTGGGTCTCGGCGTTGGCGCGCTGGTGGGCATTCTGTTTGCCCCGAAATCGGGAGAAGATACGCGCGAGTATCTGGGCAAGAAAGCCGATGAGGGCCGCGACTTCGCGCAGCGTAAAGCGAAAGAACTCCGCGAACGCGCGGACGAGCTGATTGAGCGCAGCAAAGACGCTGCCACGCGCGGCAAGGATTCCATCTCGGCGGCTGTCGAAGGCGCGCGCGAGGCGTATCGTCGCGAAGCTTCGAAGTCTTGAAGCTGAGGGATTTTTAGGCCTGCAAATCTTGCAGCGGCGATGTTCGGCACGGCATGATTCCGTCCTCCTGAGAGGACGCGTGGGGCGGCGAGTATGCAAACCTGGCTGATGATATTCAGCATTGTTGCAGCGATGGCGCTGATTGTTCAGGGTGCCATGTTGATTGCGCTGTTTTTCGAAGTTCGCCAGACCAATAAGAAAGTCAACGGACTCGTCACCGATTTGCACACGCGCGTGGGCCCGATTTTGACCCGCGCGCAAATCCTTCTTGATGATACGCAGCCAAAAATTTCGAACATGGTGGCGGACGCAGCGCACGTCGTGTATCTGGCGCGCGGCCAGGCACAGAAGATGGACCGCGTGCTCACCGATGCTACGGACCGTCTTCGCGGGCAACTGAATCACGCCGACCGAATTTTGACCGGAGCTCTCGAGGCGGTGGAGGATGCCGGGTCGCAATTCCGGAGCACCATTTGGCGGCCGATGCAGAAAGCTTCCGCGCTGGTGCAGGGAATCAAAGTTGGACTCGATCTACTGCGCTCGCGACGCGAGCGCCGCCGCCCTGACGAACCGCTCGAACAAGAGGAAGAACTTTTTATTTGAGATTTCTGGCTTGCCCGTCGCCTGAGATTTTCCTTCCATCTCTTCTTTGACTTTCCTTTTCAAATCTTTTTTTAACGAATCCAGGCGCCGCCGAGGACGCGGTCGCCGTCGTAGAAGACCGCGCCTTGTCCCGGAGCTATGGCGCGCTGTGGAGCGTCAAACGTAACTTGTGCTTTGGTTGCGTCGATGGCGTGCACCGTTGCGGCGGCGGGCTCGTGCTTGTGCCGGATTTTCGCCGCCACGCGAACGGGCCCTGGTGGCTGTTCGATCGAAACCCAATTCATGCCCCGCACTTCAAAAGAAGTTTTGCGAAGGGAGTCGTCATCACCGACAACGACGCGGTTTTCCTGCGGGTCGATGGAAAGCACGTAGAGCGGTTTGCCCGCTGCAAAACCAAGACCTTTGCGCTGACCGATCGTGAAGTTGTGGACGCCGTTGTGATGGCCGACGACAGTACCGTGTTCGGTCACAATCTCGCCTTCACCATGCGGGAGAGAAATTCCTGCGTCCTTGGAATAGGCCTGGATGAATTGAACGTAATTGCCGGTGGGAACGAAACAAAGCTCCATGCTCTCCGGCTTTTCGGCTACGGGAAGATTGGTGCGACGCGCGAGGACTCGTACTTCTTCCTTGGTCAGCTCGCCAAGTGGAAACACGCTGCGCGAAAGCTGCTCTTGCGAAAGTCCCCAAAGAAAGTACGACTGGTCCTTGCTTTCATCGCGGGCGCGCAAAAGTTCCCAGCGGCTGGTTTGTTCGTTCTTGCGGATGCGGGCGTAGTGGCCGGTGGCCAAACGCTCCGCGCCGATTTGGCGCGCCATGCGCAGCAACGGCTCGAACTTCACGTCCGTGTTGCAATTGGTGCAGGCGATCGGCGTCCGGCCGGCGAGATATTGATCGACGAACGGGCGCACCACGCGCTGCTCGAATTGCTCCTCGAAATTCACCACGTAATGCGGAAAATTCAGATGCTGCGCTACGCGCCTGGCATCGTAGACGTCATCGAGCGAGCAGCAGCGGTGCTGCTGGGGGCCAGCGCCTTGCAATTCCGGCAAACGGCGCTGGTTCCAAAGCTGCATGGTGAGGCCAACGATCGGCTGGCCTTGTTCCTGGAGAACGGCGGCTACGGTCGAAGAATCCACACCGCCGGACATGGCGATAGCGACTAGTCCGCTTTGCGTTGGCTCGCGCGTGGGTAGCGTCTCGAATTGGGTAGTGGCATTCATGGGGACCATCTCAGTTTAACGGATTCGAAGCGGATACGCATGGAATCGCAAAGAGAGGCTTGCCGTTAGACATGGGAGGCGGTCTCCTTTCGATAGGTCGGCGAGAGCGCGCGGAGTTGCGCGACCGCGGCGGGGATGACGTCTAGCGCGATGTCGATTTCGCATGCGGTGGTGTGACGGCCCAGGCTGAAGCGCAGGCTGGATTTGGCTTGTTCCTGCGAGAGGCCGATGGCGGTAAGTACGTGCGACGGTTCGACGGCTCCGGAGGAACATGCCGCGCCGACCGAGCAGGCTAGACCTTTCAAGTCTAGCGCGATCACCAGAGCTTCGCCTTCGATTCCCGCGAACATGATGTTGCTGGTGTTGGGAGTGCGCGGCGCGAGGCCTCCGTTCACTCGGATTTGGGGCACGCGCTCGAGCAAGCCTTGCTCGAGTTTGTCGCGAAGTGTGGAGACCTGCTTTGCTTCGCCTGCCAGAGAGTTGCGTGCAATCTCCGCGGCTTTGCCAAGGCCTACAATTCCGGCGACGTTTTCTGTGCCCGGCCGGAAACCGCGCTGATGATGGCCGCCATAGAGAAGCTGACGCAGGCGAGTGCCGCCGCGGACGTAGAGCGCGCCTACACCTTTTGGCGCGTAGAGTTTGTGGCCGGAGAGAGAAAGCAGATGCGTATTTAGCCTGTTGACGTCGATGGGAATCTTTCCGGCGGATTGCACGGCGTCGGTGTGGAAATAAACTTTGTATTCCTTGGCGAAGCGTCCGATTTCTTCGAGCGGCTGGACGGTGCCGAGCTCGTTGTTGGCTTGCATGATGGTGATTAGGACGGTTTCGGGCCGGATGGCGAGGCGCACCGACTCGGGATCTGCCAGGCCTTCGCGGTCGACCGGAAGATAGGTAACGCTTACGGCTTGCTTTTCAACGGCTTGGCAGGCGTTTAGGACCGCTTCGTGTTCAATAGTGGTGGTGATTATGTGCGGTTGCGCGAGTTGGGCCGGCGAAATGCGCCCAGCCAAGCAGGGCTGAGCTACGCCGAAGATGGCGTGGTTGTCGGATTCAGTGCCGCCGCTGGTGAAGACGATTTCCTGGGGGTGGGCGCCGATCAGAGCGGCGACTTGCTCGCGGGCGGTTTCGACGGCGGCGCGGGCGTGTTGGCCGGGGGTGTGAATGGAAGAGGCGTTGGCGAATTCGGCGGAGAAATAGGGGAGCATGGCGTCGAGCACGCGAGGCTCGACGGGCGTCGTGGCGTTGTAATCGAGGTAAACGCGATTCATGGGGCGACCCTCAGAATACTACGAGAGGCTCCTGCGCAGGGGCCGGAGTGAACAGCCTTGGTAGGAAGGGTGTACACCCGCGTGTTTCTGTAAGATGGGCAGACCAAGGACCTACTGTTGACGACGTCTCGAAGGATGGCCAGCAAAAAACCCTGCAGCCCATGATTCTAGCGGCTATTCGGCGCGGAGGGCCTCGACGGGATCAACTGTGGCGGCGCGGCGGGATGGGACGTAGCTGGCGGCGAAGGCGGTGACCAACAAGCCCAGCGTTACGGCGAGGTAGGTGACGGGGTCGACCGGGTTGACGTGGAACAGGAGAGAGGACATCAGGCGCATGACGATGATGGCGGCGGTTAGGCCGAAGGCGATGCCGATGCCGGTGAGGATTAGGCCGTGGCGAACGAACATGCCGGTGAGGGATTGCGTCTCGGCGCCGAGAGCCATGCGGATGCCGATTTCGCGGACGCGCTGGGAGACGGAACAGGCGATGACGCCGTAGATGCCGACCACGCCGAGGAGGAGCGCCATGCCGCCGGCGACGGCGAGCATGATCAGAGTGAAGGAAGTGCGGGCCATGGAGCGAGTGTGGTAGTACTCGAGGGTATGAACGCTCGCCAGCGGGAGATTGGGGTTCACGGACCAGACAGCTTCGCGGACTTCTTTTAGAAACGAATCCGAGCCGGCGCGCGGGCTGCGAATGCCGAAGGCTGTGTAGTTCGCAACGTCGTGCGCCTGGCCCTCGAAGCGAACCCGCATGATGGGCCAATAGACCATGGATGGAGGAGTCTTGCTGACGCCGTCGCCGTAAACGTTGGCCGCCACGCCGATGATTTCGCGCCAGTCGTCGGTGGTGGCGACACGGATGCGTTTGCCGATGGCCTTGGCGGGGGAATCCCAATACTCGCGAGCGAAATTTTCAGAAATGACGGCGACGGGAAGCTTTTGGTAGATGTCCGTCCATGTGAAGTCGCGTCCGGCAACGAGTGGAGTGCCCTGGGTGGAAAAGAATCCGGGAATGACGAAAGCGAAGCGTCGAATCGGAGGAATTTGGCCTTCTGCGTACGCGCGATCCTGCGCGTAGACAAGGTCGTTGCTGGAGTTGCCGTCCATGGGGAACACGGTTGACAGGGTGACAGCGGAGACGCCTGGAATCGCTGCGATTTTGCTACGCATCTCTTCGAACGTGCGCACGACGGTCTCGTCGTCCTTGACTTGATTATTCGGTATGCCGATACGGAAGGTTTGCAATTGAGCGGGCTGGGTGAAGCCGGGATTGACGTGGGTGAGCGCGCGGAACGTGCGAATCATGAGGCCGGAGCAGATGAGCAGAACCAGCGCAAGGGCGACTTGCACGACGACGAGAACGCTGCGGGCGCGGTGCTGTTCGCGGCTTCCACTGTTGGCGCGGCCACCTTCGCGAATGCCGGTGCTAAGGCGCACGCCGGCATATTTGAAAATGGGGATGGTACCGAAGAGCACGCTGGCGAGAATGGAAATGACAAAAGTGAAGAGCAAGACCGGGCCGTCGATGCCGATTTCGTTGATGCGGGGAAGTCCGTCGGGTGCGATGAGGACCAGCACGCGTAAGGCCGCGTAAGCGAGTCCCAATCCAATGGCGCTGCCGAAGAAACCTAGGGTAATGCTCTCCAGAAAAAGTTCGCCAGCGATGCGGTACGGGCTGGCGCCAAGAGCGGAGCGAACAGCCAGTTCCTGGCGGCGGCCTTCGACGCGGACGAGGAGAAGGTTTGCGACGTTCGCGCACGCGATGAGCAGGACCAGGCCGATGGAGCCCATGAGCACCCAGAGGGTGCTGCCAACGTCGCCGACGACATCCTTCTTCAGGGGACGGAGATTCGGACCGATGCGAGCGTCTTCAAAAATCTTGGCACTGAAACCAGGAGGGGCGGGAAAAGTACGCGAGACGATGGGCAGCATGCGAGCTATGTCGGCGCTGGCTTGTGCCATGGTGACACCGGGTTTGAGGCGGGCGATACCCTCGTAGCTGAAGTTGCCGAGATTGGTCTTGTTGCGGTCCCATTTGAAAGGAAGAATGACGGCCGGATCCTTCCAATCGAGAAAATGAAAGCGTTGAGAGAGAACGCCGATAATTTCGTGCGATTTGCCGTCGAGTGTGATGGATTGGCCGATAACGGAGCTGGAGCCTGCGAATCTCTTTTTCCAAAAGCCATATGTGATCATCACGGTGTCCGGCGAGCCGGGCGAATCGTCCTGGCGTGTGAAGGAGCGGCCCAACATGGGCGGAATGCCGAGCAGGGGAATGATGGCGTCGGAGACATCCAGGGCGTCAAGGCGTTCGGGTTCGGCAAGGCCGGTAATGCTGACGGCATCCCCTTGGTAGACACCAATGTCCTGAAAAGTTTGGTTCTGTTCGCGATAAATGAAGTAGTTGGAGGGCGCCATGTTGAGATCGGTGATGTTGATGCCCGGGGCGGTGTGCCAGACGCCGATGAGTTCGTTGGGCTTGGGATAGGGAAGAGGCTTTAGGAGGACGCTCTCGAGGACGCTGAAGACGACCGTGTTGCCGCCGACTCCGGCAGCGAGCGTGATAAGCGTGATGGCGGTAAAGAGTGGGGCGTGCGCGAGGCGGCGGAAGACTTGTCTTAGATGGGTGATGAACGATTTCATGAACGCCCCCAGGGCTGTGCCATTGAGAGACGAAGAGCGGCAGAGCCTTAAGTAAGTAGTACGAAGTTGCGGGACGAATGTTCCAAGTACTTTGGCTACCGAAGCTTGCTAACTTGATTCTAGGCTTCCTCAACAAGCGAGTCCGTTCTCTTATGTACGGTTAGGTCGTCGGTTTGCCCGGGATTGTCCTATCATAGAATCGTGGAACGGATGTTGATGTTGCTGGGCCGGAAGCCGGTTTCGAGAAAAGGCGGCGCAGTGTAGACTCGCGGCACAGCAGCGAAAATGCCGCGGGTGGTGGCGGTAGAGGAGTTGGAAGCGATGGGTCAATCGATTCCTTTTGGACACCATATAGCGAGACCGCCAATGTCGGCGCGGGTCGGCGCGGGAAATAGAGCGAAGGTGGAGTCCGTGCCGTGGCCCATTTGGTGCATGGTTGCGGGTGTGGTGTGCGGGATGATCGGCGGGCCGTGGGATATTTCGTGGCATATGTCGATTGGGAGGGACACGTTTTGGACTCCGGCGCACATCATGATTCAGATGACCGGAGTTCTGGTGGGGATTGCGTGTGCGTACATGATTTTGACGGCCACGTTTGGGCACGACGCGATGACCCAGAATGTGTCGGTGAGGATTTGGGGATTCCGCGGGCCGCTTGGGGCCTTCATCGCGGTGTGGGGCTGCATTGCCATGTTGACTTCGGCGCCATTCGATAATTGGTGGCACAACGCGTACGGGTTGGACGTGAAAATTGTTAGCCCGCCGCATACGTTGCTCTCGCTGGGCTCACTGGGGATCAAGATTGGGCTAATGGCGTTGATGGCTGGGTTGATGAGCCGTGCGTCGGACGGCGTGCGCCGCACGCTGGGAGTGCTTCTGCTTTTTATTGGAGCGGGTTGCGTGGCGCAGATGGGAACGATTCTGACGGTCAGTACCTGGCCGACGGAAATGCACAATGCGGCATGCTACCTGGCGGTGGCGATTGCCATTCCCGCGGTCCTGATCGCGCCGGCTTGGGGTTCGCAGTGGCGATGGGGTTGTACAGTAGTCGCGGTGATATATACGACGATCTTGCTGGCGTTTGAGTGGATCCTGCCTTTGTTTCCGGCGGAGCCAAAGCTGGGGCCCGTCTATCAACACATAACGCACTTGGTTCCGCTGCGGTTCCCGCTGCTCTTGATTGTGCCTGCGATGGTGCTCGACCTCTTGTGGCGCAAGACCGGGGAGTGGGGGAGAGGGCAGCTGGCGGTGGTGACAGGACCAGCCTTTTTGCTGAGTTTTCTGGCGGTGCAGTGGCCGTTTGCGAATTTTTTGATGTCCCCTGCAGCGCGGAACCGGATTTTCGGGATGGCGTATTTTGCGTATTTCGATCCGGCGAATTTTCTTTATGATCCGTACCAGTTCAGAGGAGTCGAGACTCGCGGCCGGTTTTGGACGTTGCTGATGCTGGCGCTAGTATTTAGTGTGATCACGGCGCGGCTGGGATTGGCATGGGGCGATTGGATGAGGCGGATGCGAAGGTGAGCGCTGGGTCGGGCGGTTCTCATTTCGAGCGAACGAATTCCGGCGTGGAACATTCATTGAATTGAGGGGACACATGCATCGACGGATGCTCGGGATTCTTATAGCTATTTTGGTGACGACGCTTTCCGTCAGCGCACACGTCGGAAGTTCGGATGTATTTTTTGAAGGAGACGCGGGGCCGTACCACATTTATGTGACCGTGCGAGTGCCCCAGGTGATTCCGGGAATCGCGGAGATCCAGGTGCGCAGCGCTTCGAACGACGTCGAGAGGATCGCGATTGTGCCGATGCGCTTGAGCGGGGCGGGGTCAAACTTTCCGCCGACGCCGGATGTGGCGGAGCGATCGAAGCAGGATGCGCAGTTTTTTACAGGAAGCTTGTGGCTGATGGAATCTGGCGCGCTGAAGGTGCGCGTGTCGGTCGAAGGAAGCAAAGGCAAGGGAGAACTTGCCGTGCCGGTGCCGGCGTTTGCGCAGAGAACGCTTCCGATGGATCGGTCGCTGGGCGGGTTGCTGGGATTTTTGATGGTGTTCCTTGCGGTTGGACTGGTGTTTATTGCCGGAGCGGCTTCTCGCGAGGGAAATCTGGAGCCGGGAGAAACACCAACACCCGCGAAAACTCGACGGGCCAGGATGGTCATGGCGATTACGGCGCTGGTGGTGCTGGGAATTCTTTTTCTTGGGAAAGCGTGGTGGGGTGCGGAAGCCACGAACTACAAACGAGGTGTGAACTTTTTCAAGCCACCGGAAGCCGAGACGCGCCTCGAAAATCGAAACCGGCTGGTGATTTCCGCGAAGGGGCAGGACCCTGAGTGGTCGAAAGAAGTAGAAATGAAAGACGTGATTCCTGACCACCATCATTTAATGCACCTGTTTTTGATTCGCACGCCGGGGATGGATCGCATGTGGCATTTGCATCCGGAACGCGCGGAAGGCGGAGCGTTCGTGGAAGATCTGCCAAACATGCCCACAGGGCACTACCAAGTTTTTGCGGACATTGTGGATAAGGCGGGATTTCCGTGGACGCTGGTGGGGCAGATCGATCTGAAAGAGATTTCCGGCAAGGCGCTTGCGGGGGATGACTCGATCTGGACCGGAGCGCCGCTGGCGGTCGAAGCGAACCATGCCAGCGTCGCGCAACTTGCGGATGGCGGACGAATTGTCTGGGAAAGGGGGAGCGGGCCGCTGGCGGCAAACGCGGCCATGGTTTTCAAATTCAAGGTTGAGGATAAAGAGGGGAATCCCGCGAAAGACCTGGAGCCATATATGGGGATGGCCGGGCACGCGGAGTTCGTGAGTTCGGACATGAGCGTGTTCGCGCATATTCATCC
>Ga0210394_10001193_pt1 | contig 43347 bp, 37 predicted proteins | sample IncBWC12MmetaG_FD_160121 | JGI IMG/M metagenome (GOLD analysis project Ga0210394, IMG submission 160121) | Forest soil microbial communities from Barre Woods Harvard Forest LTER site, Petersham, Massachusetts, United States - Inc-BW-C-12-M | ecosystem: Environmental > Terrestrial > Soil >...
ATGGAGCCGAGAGCTCGGCCTGGCGGAATCGCTCCAGGCCCACATCGCTCGGGACCGCGATCGCGGGCTCACCGGGGTTGGACCCCACCGCTTCGACATCCTGCTTCGAATCGAAGGGCGTGCGGCTCGCGAAACCGTCTCGCGTGGGCAGCAGAAGCTCCTCGGTGTGGCCATGGCCATCTCGATGACACGCTACCTCGCCGAGCGCGCCGATCGTCCTTCGACGCTGCTGCTCGACGACCCGGTGGCCGAGCTGGACGCCGAACGTAGCGCTGCGCTGTTGGAGACTGTTCGGGGCCTCGGAACCCAACTCGTGGTGACCAGTTTGGAGGCGGACGATCGGCGCTTTGGGGTGCCTGAAGCGGTGTTTCACGTGGAACACGGAAGTGTCAAACAGCTATAATGACTGCCTCGTTTTCAGAGCAGCTTTATGTCATCCGACGACGTCTATGATTCCAGTAAAATCAAGGTCTTAAAGGGTCTTGATGCAGTGCGAAAAAGACCCGGAATGTACATCGGTGATACCGATGACGGCAGCGGCCTGCACCATATGGTTTTTGAGGTCGTGGACAACTCGGTCGACGAGTCCCTGGCCGGCTTCTGCGATCGGGTCGTGGTAACGGTGCATGCCGATGAATCGGTCACCGTATCGGACAACGGCCGCGGCATCCCCGTCGACATGCACCCCGAGGAGGGCAGGTCGGCCGCGGAAGTCATCATGACCGTGCTGCACGCGGGCGGTAAGTTCGATGACATCTCGTACAAGGTCTCGGGTGGCCTGCACGGCGTCGGTGTCTCGGTCGTCAACGCACTCTCGGACTATCTGCTGCTGACGGTCTGTCGCGACGGGCACATGTACCGCCAGGAATATCACCTCGGCGAGCCCGCGGCTCCCCTGGCGGCGGTCGGTGTCACCCAGGAGCGCGGCACCACGATCCGCTTCAGGCCCTCGGCGCAGATCTTCACCCACATTCAATTCAACTACGACACGCTGGCCAAGCGGCTACGCGAGCTGTCGTTCCTGAACTCCGGCGTGCGCATCGAGCTCATCGACGAGCGCGAGAACCGCTCCGACGTATTCCAGCACGATGGCGGCCTGCAGGCCTTCGTGGCGCACTTGAACCGCTCGCGCACGCCGGTTCACGACTCGGTCTTCTGGTTTCGGACGCAGGAAGGCGTGGTCACGGTCGAAGTCGCATTGCAGTGGAATGACTCCTACCAGGAGAGCATGTACTGCTACACCAACAACATTCCGCAGAAGGACGGCGGCACGCACCTCTCGGGCTTCCGCGCCGCACTGACGCGCACGCTCAACGACTACATTGAAAAGGAATCGAGCGCCAAGAAGGAAAAGATCGCCACCACGGGTGATGATGCGCGCGAGGGTCTGACCGCAATTCTTTCCATCAAGCTGCCCGATCCGAAGTTTTCATCGCAGACCAAGGACAAGCTGGTTTCCTCCGAGATCAAGGGCATCGTCGAGACCGCCGTGGCGCAGAAGCTCGGCGAATTTCTGCTCGAGCGCCCGCAGGATGCGCGCGCGATCGTCGGCAAGATTCTCGAAGCCGCGCGGGCACGCGAAGCGGCGCGCAAGGCACGCGAGATGACCCGTCGCAAGAGCGCGCTCGATATCGCGGGCCTTCCGGGCAAGCTCGCCGACTGCCAGGAGAAGGATCCGGCGCAGTCGGAAATCTTCATCGTCGAGGGCGACTCGGCCGGCGGCTCGGCCAAGCAGGGCCGCGATCGGCGCACGCAGGCGATCCTGCCGCTCAAGGGCAAGATCCTCAACGTCGAGAAGGCGCGCTTCGACAAGATGCTGTCGTCGGCGGAAGTCGGCACGCTGATCACGGCGCTCGGCTGCGGCATCGGCCGCGAAGACTTCGACATCGACAAGTTGCGCTATCACCGCGTGATAATAATGAGCGTCGATGGCGACGAGCACGTGTTCGTGCGCGATCCGCAGCGCGGTGTGCGCATGGTCCGCATCGGCAAGTTCATCGATGACGCACTGAACTCACGCATCCCCACGTCGGACCCGATCAGGGCGGGCGTCGATAAATTGACCGGCGTACCGCTCGGCGAGGTGCTCTGTTTCGGCCTCGAGAATCACTCCATCCGATTCCGCCCGATCAAGAGCGTCATTCGTCATCCGCTGCACGAGCGACTTTTTCGAGTGCGTACCGCCTATGGTCGTGCGGTGCGCGTCACCGCCAGCCATAGCGTCTTCATACATGAGAACGGAGCACTGAAGCTCAAACGCGGCGATGAGCTGCGCCTGGGCGATCGCCTCGCGGCTCCCGCCCGAATCCGCTTTCCGTCGAGTGCGCCGGAGAAGATCGATCTGCTGCGCGCGCTGCACGCCGTGCCGCGGGCGTCGAAGCAAATCTGGGTGCGCGGGCCGGCGGTTGAGGATTGGTTTAAAGCGGGCGTGCTCGACAGCCATCGTCAGCAGCCTGAACTGGCGGATCCGCGTGTCGACATCCCATCTGAGCTGCGAGTCGAGCTGGCCCAGCGCCGTCGCATGAGCGGCCTTTCGAACCGCGAAGTCTGCGCCTCGGTGGGCAACGAGCAGTACGCGGCTTCCGGCCACAACATTGTTCGCGACTATGTTCGGTTGTCCGACATCGACGCCGAGGATCTGGAGTGGTTCGCGGGCAGAACGGATCTCAAACTGACGCCAGAGCACAACTCAAACAGCGCTATTCCCCGATTTATTGCGGTCGACGAGGCGCTCATGGGGTTGCTGGGTTTCTATATGGCCGAGGGCTCCTGCTCGGAGAGAAACGGCGTGCGGCTTTCGATCGGGAAGGGCAATCAGCGATTCTCCGACGAAATGGCGCAAAAGTTCGCGCGCGTCTTTGGGCTACCCCCCATCGCTTATGCGAGCGCAGACCGTTGCACCGAGCTCAAGCTCGTAAATCGCGTGGCCGCGCTCGCGTGGCAGCACGTGTTTGGCTTCGCCAATGCCGATTCAACCACCAAACAGATTCCGGATCTCGTATTCAATGTGTCCGAAGAGCTCCGAGTCGCATTCATGCGCGGCTATGTTCTCGGCGACGGTACCGTCTGCAACAACCGGATTGCGTTCAACACGTCCTCATATGACATCGCGAGCGGCATCGTCTACTGCTTGAGCTCGTTGGGTGTCATCGCATCGATATCGGCGCGCGAACCGGATGGGATAGTGCGCGAGATCCGGGGTCAGCCGTGTGAAACCAGGCATCCGCACTGGACGGTCAGCATCACAGCAAAACAGGACTTGCGACTGCTGCGGATTGTCTGGCAGGACCACGCCGGCGCCGATGCCTTGGAAGAATTCCTGGCATCGCCGAAGACGGGCGGAAAGCGCGATTTCGAGTGTATCGACGGCGACCTAATGGCGCTGCCGATCCTCGGTATCGAAGAAGTGCTCGCCAGCAACGGCCATGTCTACGATTTTTCTGTCGATGGCGATGAGAACTTTATCGCGGGCATGGGTGGATTGTGCTGCCACAATACCGACGCGGACGTCGACGGATCGCATATCAGGACGCTGCTGCTGACCTTTTTCTATCGGCAGATACCACTGCTGATCGAGCGCGGGCACATCTACATTGCGCAGCCGCCGCTCTACAAGGTCAAGCGCGGCAAGCAGGAGACCTACGTCAAGGACGACAACGAGCTCAACGCGATGCTGCTCAACAGCGCGCTCGAGAACGCTGCGTTGTACGTCAACGCGGCTGCCGAGGCGCTGAGCGGTTCAGCGCTCGAGATGCTCGCGCGTCACTACATGGAAGTGCAGGCCATCACGCGCCGCTGGATGCGCCGCTACGACGAGCGGCTGCTCGAGCAGCTCGTGTATCTGCCGGCGGTCAGGTCGAGCGATCTCAAAAACGGCGAATTCATGCGCGAATGGATCCACTCGCTGGAGACGCAGCTCAATGCGCGCAGCGACGGGCGCTACAACTTCCGTGTCGAGCTGCGCTCGAGTGTCGACGGTCACGGACCACGCATCGTCGTGCGCAAGACCGAGCACGGTCTGGTCACCGAGAAACTGCTGCATCGTGAATTCTTCGAATCGGCCGAATACCAGCGGATCGCCGAGCTCGCGCGCACGCTGACCGGGCTGATTGGTGCGGGTGCCTATGTGTCGCGGGGTAACGAGCGCGAGGACATCGGCTCGTTCAAGCAGGCCATGATCTGGCTGTTCGACCAGGCGCGCAAGGGACAGACGATCCAGCGCTACAAGGGCCTGGGGGAGATGAATCCCGAGCAGCTCTGGGAAACCACGATCAACCCGCAGACACGCCGGCTCTTGCAGGTGCGCATCGAGGACGCCGTGGCCGCCGATGAGATCTTCACCACGCTGATGGGCGATCAGGTCGAGCCGCGGCGCGAGTTCATCGAGAAGAACGCGCTGGCGGTGGCAAACCTCGACGTCTAGAGTAGCCATAGACTCGCAGCACCGGGGTTCGGATGTAATATCCGGCCAAGTGAAGCGGAGACCTGCATGCCGACGTCATTTACGCTCAATGGCCATCCGACCATCCTCGATGCCGATCCCACCATGCCGCTGCTGTGGGCGTTGCGCGAGGTTGCGGGGCTGACCGGCACCAAGTTCGGTTGCGGCATGGCACTGTGCGGTGCCTGCACCGTGCATCTCGATGGACAGCCGATCCGTTCCTGCTCGATGCCGTTGGCCGCCGTGGCCGGCAAGCGGGTCACGACGATCGAGGGCCTGCAGAGTAAACCGGCCAAGGCGGTACAGGCCGCCTGGATCAAGCTGCAGGTGCCGCAATGCGGCTACTGCCAGTCCGGGCAGATCATGTCCGCGACCGCATTGCTCGAGAGCAATGCATCACCGACCGATGCGGATATCGACGGCGCGATGAGCGGCAACATCTGCCGCTGCGCCACGTATGCACGTATCCGGGCTGCGATCCACGATGCGGCGGAGGCCATAAAGGTATGAGCGCGTCGTCCAATTCAACGCGTCGCGCATTTCTCAAGGGCGCGGGCACAGCTACGGCCATCGCGCTTACGATCGGCTTCGAATGGGCCGGCCCTTCGCGCCGGGCGATGGCCAAGGCGACACCGGCCGGCGCACCGTTCGCGCCCAACGCCTTCGTGCGCATCGGTGCCGACAACACTATCACCGTCATTGCCAAGCACTTGGAAATGGGCCAGGGCTCCTACACCGGCATCGCCACGGTGCTGTCGGATGAACTCGATGCCGATTGGTCGCTGGTGCGCGTCGAAAGCGCGCCTGCGGATGCCAAGCGCTATGCGAACCTGGCCTTCGGCACCCTGCAGGGCACGGGCGGCAGCTCGGCGATGGCGAACTCGTGGATGCAGCTGCGTGAAGCCGGCGCCAAGGCACGCGCGCTGCTGCTCGCGGCCGCGGCTGCGCAGTGGCACGTACCGGTCGAGAAGCTCACGGTCAAGGAAAGCATCGTTTATCACCCGGACGGCAGAACCCAGGCGAGCTTCGGCTCGCTGGTGGCGAGGGCCGCGAGCCTGCCGGTGCCGGAAAAAGTCGCGCTCAAGGATCCGAAGGACTTCAAGCTCATCGGACGTCGAGCGTCTCCGCGTGTCGATGTCGCTGCCAAGTGCGACGGTAGCGCACAGTTCACGCTCGATGTGGCGTTGCCCGGTATGTTGGTGGCGCTCATCAAGCGCCCGCCGCGCTTTGGCGGCACGGTGCGATCCTTCGATGCCGCGGCCGCGAGCGCAATCCCGGGCGTCGTCAAGGTCGTGCAGGTGCCGCGCGGTGTGGCCGTGATCGCCAAGAGCTTCTGGGCCGCGAAGCAGGGACGCGAGGCGCTCAAGGTGGACTGGGATGAGAGCGGCGCCGAAACGCGCAGCTCCACCGCGATCATGGCCGAGTACCGTCAACTGGCCGAGAAGCCCGGCGCGAATGCGCGCAACGACGGTGATGCGGCCAAGGCGCTCGGCGCTGCCGCGCACACGGTCACGGCGAGTTTCGAATTCCCGTATCTGGCGCACGCACCGATGGAGCCGCTCGACGCCGTGGTCAAGCTCACGGCCAACAGCTGTGAGATCTGGGCGGGCGATCAATTCCAGACGGTCGATCAGGGCAACGCCGCCAGGACGGCCGGCCTCGCGCCGGAGCAGGTCAGCATTCATACGCTGTATGCCGGCGGCAGTTTCGGACGGCGCGCCAATGTGTATTCGGACTACATCGCCGAGGCCGTTTCAGTCGCCAAGGCCTTTGGCACCGACGGCACGCCGATCAAGCTGCAGTGGACGCGCGAGGACGATATTCACGGCGGCCTCTACCGACCCATGTACTTCCACAAGCTCGAGGCCGGTTTGAACGGCAAGCACGAGCTGACCGGTTGGCGACACATCATCGTGGGCCAGTCGATTCTGGCGGGAACCCCGCTTGCCGCCAGGAACAAGGACGGCATCGATGCGACCTCGGTCGAAGGCGCTGCGACGATCGCCTACGACATCCCCAATATCAACGTGCAACTGACGACCACGAACGTCGGCGTCCCGGTCCTCTGGTGGCGCGTCGTGGGCAGCTCGCACACGACCTTCGCGGTCGAGGCCTTCATCGATGAGGTCGCGCACGCTGCGGGGCAGGACCCATTCGCGTTTCGACGCCAGCTGCTCGAGCACGCACCGCGCATGAAGGGCGTGCTCGAGCTCGCGGCCGAGAAGGCCGGCTGGAGCAGTGGACCGATGCCGAGGGGCAGGGGCCGCGGCATCGCCGTGTGCGAGGCCTTCAAGACCTTCGTTGCGCAGGTCGCCGAGGTCACGGTCGATCAGACCGGTCAGGTCCGCGTCGACCGTGTCGTGTGCGCCGTGGACTGTGGCACGCCGATCAACCCCGACGTCATTGCGGCGCAGATGGAGGGCGGCATCGGCTTCGCTCTCGGCGCCGTGCTCTATGGCGCCATCACGCTCAAGGACGGGCGGGTCGAGCAGGATAATTTCAACAATTATCGTGTGCTACGCATGAACGAGATGCCGAAAGTCGAAGTGCATATCGTGCCGTCGACCGAGGCGCCGACCGGGGTCGGCGAACCGGGCGTCGCGCCACTTGGACCGGCCGTGGCCAACGCCGTGTTCGCGGCCACGGGCAAGCGTATTCACCTCCTGCCGTTCCCGAAACCGGAGCCGACATGAGCACCTCAACGTCTCGGCCGATCCTGCGGATTGTGGGGGCGCTCATCCTCATCGCCCTCCTCGTTACGGGCTATGAGGTACTCGGGCCCCAGCCTACCGATTTCGCCGGCGGCAAACGCATCGCGCTCACGGCGTATCACGAGCAGAATCCCACGGGCGTTCCGGCCGAACTGACATCGGCCAGCCTCATCGAGCGCGGCGAATACCTGGCGCGTGCCGCCGATTGCGAGGTGTGTCATACGGCCGAGGGTGGTACGCCGTACGCGGGCGGTCGCGCGTTCGTATTGCCGTTCGGCACGCTGTACTCCACCAACATTACGCCTGATCCAACCACCGGCATCGGCGGCTACACCGACGCCAATTTTCTCGATGCCATGCACAAGGGCATCGGTCGCGACAACACCAAGCTGTACCCGGCGATGCCGTACGCCAGCTATACCTATATGTCGGATGCCGATGCGCTCGCCATCATGGCCTATCTCTTCTCGCTGCCGCCGGTGAAAGCGCCCGCGCCGCAGAACAGCCTCGCGTTCCCGTTCAATCAGCGCAGCCTCATGAGCGTCTGGTCGCTGCTGTTCAATTCCGACAAGCGCTTCGAGCCCAACGTCGAGCGCAGCGCGCAGTGGAATCGCGGCGCCTACCTGGCCGAGGCCATGGGACACTGCGGTGAGTGTCATACCCCGCGCAATCTGTTCTTTGCGCTCAACAACCGGCAGAAGTTCGCGGGCGCCGTGCAGGCCGGCTGGCGGGCATACAACATCACGCCCGACAAAGACAGCGGCATCGGCGGCTGGAGCGATGCCGACCTCGCGCACTATCTGTCCTTGGGTCACGCGGACGGACGCGGTACCGCGGCGGGGCCGATGGGTGAGGCAGTCGATGCGAGCCTCAAATTCCTGAAGCCCGACGACATCGGCGCGCTCGTGGCCTATCTGCGCTCCGTAACCAGCAAGTCGAGTTCGGATCTTCCACAACCCCGAGCCAACCCCGCGCCGCGGACGCCATCCGACAGCCAGACAGCGCGTGTGGATCCGCACGGCAAGGCTGTCTACGAAGGTGCCTGCGCGGGCTGTCACGGTTGGTCCGGCGAAAGCCCGATCATCCCGGCAGCGGATCTGACGGGCACTCGCGCCGTCAACGATCCCACGGCCACCAACGTGGTACAGGTCATCATTCGCGGCGGACCGCGGCACGTCGCCAACGATCCGAGCAACATGCCGGCCTTCGGCAGCACGTATTCGGACGAGGAGATCGCCAGCGTCGCGAACTATGTCACGGCTCGATTCGGCGCGAAAGGTTCGGAACTGACCGCCGCGAACGTGGCGAAACTGCGCACCGAGGACTGAAGGCGTTTCTATCGAGGCGACGGCGACGGCGACACCGCCGCGCCGCCGGCGTCCTCGGTCGCGAGTCCGCCGATGGCCGCCCAATCGAGCTTCTCGCCACCCTGCGCCAGCAGTCGCAGGAAGCGATCGTTGAGCAGACTCACGATCGGCATCGGCACGCGCAGGCTCTCGGCTGCAGCCATCGTCAGGCGGATGTCCTTGTACCCGAGTGGTGAGGCGAAGGCGGCCGGCTCAAACTTGCCCTCGGCGATCAGGCCGCCGTAGATCTTGTACGACGGCGCCGGAAACATGGTCGAGGTCAGAAGCTCGACGTACGCCTTGCGATCGATCCCTGCCTTGCCGATCAATGCGATGGCTTCGCCGAGCGATTCAATCGCTGCAGCGATCAGGAAATTACCGCTGAGCTTGATCAGATTGGCGGCACTCGGCTCGGTGCCCATTGGGATCGTCTTCTGTCCCGCGGCGTCGAACAGCGGCTGGCAGGCCTCGATGGCGGCCGGATCACCGGCGGGCACGATGAACAGCTTGGCTGCGGCGGCGGCCTCGGGCCGTCCAAACACCGGCGCGGCCACATAGCGCTGGCCGGCCTTCGAGTGCGTCTCGGTGAGACGCTTGGACAGCGCCACGCTGATGGTGCTCATCGACACGTGGACGGCGGCCCTCGGCAGCGTCGCGAGCAGCCGCTCATCGCCCCAGACCGTTTCGGTGACGGCGTTGTCATCGGCGAGCATCGTTATGACTGCCTCGCCGCGACAGGCATCCGCAATGCGCGCGGCCTTGCGCGCGCCCAGCTTGACCAGCGCGTCGGCCTTGTCGGCGCTGCGATTGTAGACCGTGACCTCGTGTCCGGCCTTGACGAGGTTCGTCGCGATGGGCGAACCCATGCGACCCAAGCCGATGAAACCGACCTTCATGCGAATCTCCTGCAAATTGCCGCCGTCCGCGCTGCGGCCCGTGATGTTGGAGCGACCTCTGCCGCCTGTATATCGGTGTCGTCCGACGCCGGGCTCACTTTCGCAGCGCCGGTGCCGGATCACGCACTGCGAGCGTATAGAGCGCGATCAATGGCGGCACGACAAAACACCAGTTACCCCGAAAGGCATAGAACAGCGCCGCTCCCGTGCAGCCGAGCGCAAACGCGGCAACGCTCGCCGACATGCGCTTGAGCCGCCCCCGAATGGTCCGCCTGTCCTCGGTCGACAGGCGCCCCATGGTGTCGGCCAGATCGATCATGAGTTGCGTGGTGTTGCCGGTCATGATGGTCGTCGGCGATGTGTTCGCCATGTGAATGCGATGGGTTGCGTTCTGGATCGCCATCGCCGTCACCAGCGTCATGCCCGTGACCAGCGCCTGCCAGCCGTCGCCGCTGTGGAAGGGACCTAAGCGGATCGCAAGGTAAGCACCGGTGATCAGCAACAGCAGCATGACGCCGAGCAGCGTGCGCAGCGCCGGCCAGGGACCGGCCGGCAGCGCGTTGCTGAGCAGGCGCGTCGTGAGCACCACGGCGCAGAACATCGGCAGGGCCAGCAGCTTCGCCACCACGCCGCTGGTGCCGAGTACCAGCGCCGCGCCGAGCGTGACGAAATTACCGGTGACGTGCGAGGTGAACAGTCCGTGCAGCGCCAGGAATCCGGCCGTGTCGACGAAGCCGCCGTTGACGCTGAGCAGCACCGGGAGGGAAGGTTTCATCGCACGATATCCTCGAGGAGCGCGAAACCGCCAGTGTAAAATGAAGCCGACCCCCATAGGAGAAATGGCCGCAGCGCCCGCTGCGGTCAATGCCGCGAGTGGGCTTCGATCCAGGTCTGGGCCTCGGCGTTGATGTCGCGCGGATTGCGGCCGGCGGCGGCGATCGGCGCGCCGATCACGACGCGGATCGTTCCGGGCTTCTTCATCAGTCCGCGGCGCGGCCAGAAGTAGCCCGCGTCATGCGCGATCGGCACGATCAATCGCCCGGTTTCCGATGCCAGCAGCGCGCCGCTGACACCGTACTTGCGCGTCTCGCCGGGCGGCATGCGTGTGCCCTCGGGAAAGATCACGATCCATTCGCCTTCGGCGAGCCGCGCCTTGCCCTGCTCGAGCACGCTGCGCACGGCAATCGCGCCGCTGCCGCGGTCGACGGCAATGGCACGCAGCAGCTTGATGCCCCAGCCGACGAACGGTATCCAGGTGAGCTCGCGCTTGAGCACCCACACGTGAGGCGGCAGCAACAGCGCCTGCGCCACGGTCTCCCAGCTCGAGGAATGCTTGATGTACGCGATGTGATTGCCGGCCGGCAGGTGCTCGCGTCCCTCGACGCGATAGTCGAGCCGGCAGGTCCAGCGAAGCGCGCCCAAGATCACACGGGCCCAGACCCGCGCGAGCTCGAAGCGCCCACGGAACGGCAGCAGCAGGCAGGCGCATGAAAAGAAAATGCCGTAGAAAAAGGTCCACAGCAGGAAAAACGCCGTGAAGCACAGCGAGCACAGTAACTGCAGCGCCGATGCAGCAGCGGTCACGGCTCAGCCCGGCAGGCGCGACAGGTCGGCGATGCCGGCAAACAATGCCCGCAACTGTGCCAGCAGCGCCAGCCGGTTGTTACGCAGTGCCTCATCGGGATCGTTCACGAGCACGCGATCGAAGAACTGATCGACGCTGCTGCGTAAACCCGCCAGCCGATCGAACGCCGCGGCGTATTGACGCTCGCGGATCAGGGCTTCGACCGGCGCCCGCAAGCCATCGAGCGCACGGTGCAGTTCCTGCTCCGCCGGCTCGCGCAGCAGCTCGGTGCGGATGGCGTGCGTCGCACCGGCCGGCGCCGCGGCGGGCGCGGATTTCCGCAAGATGTTGGCGATGCGTTTGTTGGCGGCGGCCAGGCTTGCCCCCTCGGGCGTCCGCGTAAACGCCACCAGCTCGCGCAGCCGCGCATCGAAATCCAGCAGCGAGCCCGGCCGCGTCGCGAGCACCGCATCGAACATCTCGGTGCTGACGCCGCCACTGTCAGCGCGCTCGAGATGCTGCGCGCGCAACCGCTCCACGATGAAATCGTAAATCTCGCCGACCAGGGCCGCAGTGCGCGCGGCCACGTCCGGCAAGGGCACTTGCCGCACCGCGCGTTCGAGCAACGCCAGCAGATCGAGCTCGCGTTCGTGCTCGAGCACGATGCGCAGCACACCGATCGCGGCGCGACGCAACGCGAACGGATCGCGCGTGCCACTGGGCTTCTGGCCGATGGCGAAGATACCGGCGAGGGCATCAATCTTGTCGGCCAGCGCCACGGCATCACCGATCGCCGAACCCGGCAGCGCATCGCCGGCGCCCCGCGGCAGGTAGTGCTCACGGATCGCTTCGGCGACCGCGGCCGGTTCGCCGTCGGCGAGCGCATAGTAGCGGCCCATGATCCCTTGCAGTTCGGGAAATTCTCCGACCATCGCAGTCGACAGATCGCATTTGCAGAGGGTCGCGGCGCGCGCCGCGGCGGCGGCATCGGCGCCGATACTCGCGGCAATCGCTTCGGCCAGGGCCGCGATACGGCGCGTGCGGCTGGCCTGCGAGCCGAGCTGCGCCTGGTAGGTCACCGCTTCGAGTCCCTCGAGCCGCGAGCTGAGCGGCTGCCTGCGGTCCTGCCGCCAGAAGAATTCGGCGTCCGCGAGGCGCGGCCGCACCACGCGCTCGTTGCCCGCGCGCACGACCGCGGGCTCGGGGCTGTCGATGTTGCTGACCGTGATAAACCACGGCATGAGCTCGCCGTTCGCTTGCTCGAGCGCGAAGTAGCGCTGATGATCCTGCAGCGTCGAGATCAGCACCTCGCGCGGCAGCGCCAGGAAGCGCGCATCGAATTGACCGGCGATTGCCACCGGCCATTCCACCAGCGAGGTCACTTCATCGAGCAGTGCATCGGAGATGAGGGCGCGACCCTGGAGCGTCGCGGCGAGCGACTCGACTTGCGAGCGCAGTATCCGCTGGCGCTCATCGAATACGGGCAATACTCGGCCGCGCTGCTGCAGGATGCGTGCATAGCTCGCGGGCGAACGCAGCTTGAGCGCACCGGGCGCCATGAAGCGATGGCCGAAGCTCGCGGTGCCGGCGCTCACGCCGAGCATCGAGGCTGGGATCAGCTCGGATCCGTGCAGCATCAGCAGCCAGTGCACCGGCCTTACGAATTGCGCCTCGAGCGCACCCCAACGCATGCGACGCGGAATCGGCAGTGCATCGAGTGCTCCTTGCACCACGCCCGGCAGCAGCTCGGCGGCAGCGGCACCGCTCTTGCGTCCGCTGTAACGCAGATACTCATTGCCGCTGGCGTCGCGTTCGGTGCCAAGTGCCTCTACCGGTACGCCGCAGCTGTTGGCAAACGCGAGTGCCGCGCGGGTCGGAGCACCCGCGGCATCGAAGCTCAGCTTGCGCGGCGGTCCGCGACGCGTGATCTCCTGGTCCGGCTGCCGCAGGCTCAGGCGCCGCACCAGCAGCGCGAGCCGACGTGGCGTTGCATACGAGGTCGCCGCGCCATGCTTGAGTGCGAGTTCCTTGAGCCGTGCTATCACTCCGTCGGCAAACGCGCGCTCGAGCGTCCGCAGCGCCTTCGGCGGCAGCTCCTCGGTGCCGAGCTCGACCAGGAAATCGCGATTCATGGCGCCACGGCCTGCCGCAGCAGCGGAAAGCCAAGCGCTTCCCGGCTGGCGTAGTAGGCCTGCGCCACACCGCGCGCCAGCACGCGCACGCGCAGGATGTAGCGCTGCCGCTCGGTCACCGAGAGCGCGCCGCGCGCATCGAGCAGGTTGAAAGTATGCGAGGCCTTGAGCACCTGCTCGTAGGCCGGCAGTGCCAGCGGCACCGCCAGCAGCGCGTTGCAGGCGCTCTCGTGTTCGTCGAACCGTCGCAGCATCACCGCGGTGTCGGCATATTCGAAGTTGTACGTCGACTGTTCGACTTCATTCTGATGAAACACATCGCCGTAGCTGACGCGGCCGCTCGGGGCCTCCGTCCAGGTGATGTCGAAGATGCTTTCAACACCCTGCAGGTACATCGCCAGGCGCTCGAGACCATAAGTGAGCTCGCCGGTAACGGGCCGGCAATCGAGTCCCCCGACCTGCTGGAAGTAGGTGAACTGGGTGATCTCCATGCCGTTGAGCCAGACTTCCCAGCCGAGGCCCCAGGCGCCGAGCGTCGGCGATTCCCAGTTGTCTTCGACGAAGCGGACGTCGTGGATGCGCGGGTCGAAGCCGAGCGCACGCAGGCTGTCGAGATACAGCTCCTGAAAGCCCAGCGGCGAAGGTTTGATCACGACCTGGAACTGGTAGTAGTGCTGCAGCCGGAACGGGTTGGCGCCGTATCGACCGTCGGTCGGACGGCGCGAGGGCTGCACGTAGGCGGCGCTCCAGGGCTCGGGTCCGATCGAGCGCAGGAAGGTCGCCGGATGAAAAGTGCCGGCGCCGACTTCCATGTCGTAGGGCTGCAGGATCACGCAACCGCGCGCGGACCAGAAGTGCTGCAGGGCGAACAGTAAGTCCTGAAAAGTCTGGGGCTTGGGGCCGATCTTCGGTCGTTGCATCAGGTTCGGGGCCTACCAGCGGGACGCGCGAGTATAAGCGAGCGCAGATCCCGCGCCGGAGCTTCCCGCGGCGCCCTGAGGAGCCGCCGCGCTGCCGAAGGGCGGGACTATGACATATGCACTATGATAGGGCATTGGCGCGCTCGCAGGGATCGCGCAAATTCCTAAACGTCCGAATTCTCAAGCAAATTGAGTGGATAACGGTTGGCACGCTGGCTGCATCCTAATGGGGCTCAGCCAATAACAATCAATCAACAGGAGGCGATATGAGTTCACGCGATGTACTGCACTTGATCAAGGAAAAAGAGGTGAAGTGGGCCGATCTGCGGTTCACCGACACCCGAGGCAAGGAGCAGCACGTCAGCATTCCGGCACGTTATGTGACCGAGGAGTTCTTCGTCGAAGGCAAGATGTTCGATGGCTCGTCGATCGCGGGCTGGAAGGGCATCAACGAGTCGGACATGATTCTGCTGCCCGACGCGTCGACCGCCGTGCTCGATCCGTTTTTCGAGGACGCGACGGTCAATCTGCGCTGCGACATCATCGAGCCGGCGACCATGCAGGGCTATGAGCGCGACCCGCGCTCGCTCGGCAAGCGCGCCGAGGCGTATCTGAAGTCCACGGGCATCGCCGATAGCGCGCTGTTCGGACCCGAGAACGAATTCTTCATCTTCGACAGCGTGCGCTGGGGCTCGAATCTGCACAGCGCGTTCTACGACATCGACTCGGTCCAGGGCGCCTGGAATTCCGAGACCCGCTATGACGAGGGCAACAAAGGCCATCGCCCCGGTCTCAAGGGCGGTTACTTTCCGGTGCCGCCGGTCGATGCCTACCAGGACATCCGCGCCGCGATGTGCAAGGCCTGCGAGGAAATGGGCCTGATCGTCGAGGTGCACCATCACGAAGTCGCCACCGGCGGGCAGAGCGAGATCGGTATCGGCGCCAACACGCTGGTCAGGAAGGCTGACGAGGTTCAGATCCTCAAGTACGCGCTGCATAACGTCGGCGCGAGCTACGGCAAGAGCGTCACCTTCATGCCGAAGCCGCTGGTCGGCGACAACGGCAGCGGCATGCACGTGCACCAGTCGCTATCGAAGGACGGCAAGAATATCTTTGCCGGCGATAAATACGCCGGTCTGTCGGAGATCTGTCTCTACTACATCGGTGGCATCATCCGGCATGCGCCGGCGATCAACGCGCTCACCAACGCCACCACCAACAGCTACAAGCGGCTGGTGCCCGGCTTCGAGGCGCCCGTGATGCTGGCGTATTCGGCGCGCAATCGTTCGGCCTCGATCCGCGTACCCTGGGTCTCGAGCCCGAAGGCGCGCCGCATCGAAGTGCGCTTCCCGGATTCGACCGCGAATCCGTACCTGGCGTTCGCAGCCATGATGATGGCCGGCCTCGACGGCATTCAGAACAAGATTCATCCGGGCGAGCCCGCCGACAAGGATCTCTACGATCTCGAGCCGGAGGAGGCCAAGCACATCCCGACCGTGTGCCATTCACTGGATATGGCACTGGAGGCACTGGACAAGGATCGCGAGTTCCTCAAGCGCGGCGGCGTATTCACGGACGATGTCATCGATGCCTATATCGGTCTCAAGATGCAGGAGGTCACGCGCCTGCGGATGACCACGCATCCGGTCGAGTTCGATATGTATTACAGCGTCTGAGCTTATGGTAGCTGGGGCGCGGTGAACGTAGCAGGAGGCAGTCGACAAGCCACCGACGCCCACGGCCATTTTTGTGCGCCATGGCCGCGAAGCGGTATGCTTGGAAACGATGCGATCCACCGTTCGCCGCGGCTTGGTGGCCTTGAGTCTGCTTGCACTGAGCGGCTGGGGAGCGGCCGCGACTTTGTACAAGTGGGTCGATGCGCAGGGCGTGGTGCACTATTCCGACACCCCGCACCCGGGCGCCGAGGTGATCCAGGTGTCCGGGGCGCAGACGTATCACGACCCGCCAGTGCCGACGACCCCCGCAGCCGCGGCGGCGCCGCAGCTCACCAACGCAGCTTATGTCGCCTGCTCCATCACGCAGCCGGCCAACGAGGCCGCGCTGTTCGCGCCCGAGTCGGTCGATGTCAGCGTCCAGTCGAATCCGGCGTTGCGGGCGGGCGATCAGCTCAGCGTCCAGGTCGATGGGCAGGCGCTGGCGCCGGTCAGCGAGGACGGTCTGAAGTTTCAGCTGCAGGCACCCGATCGCGGCACGCATACCGTGAGGGCGCAGATACGCGGTGCGGACGGCTCAGTGCTCTGCGATGCGCCGGCGGTGAGTTTCTCGGTGCAGCGGCCCTCGGTCAACTCGCCCGCCTCGCCGGTCAAACCTCACTAGAATCGGGTTTTTCGGCCACCGCGGAGCGACGCGATGGCCATTGAATACTTCAGCCCCTCGCCGCTGTCGCATTTCGATCCCGCCGACCTGCTCGACGTGCTGTCGACCGGTCTGGTCATGCTCGATGCGCAGCTGTGCGTGGTCTACGCCAACGTCGGCGCGCAGGACCTGCTGGCCGTCGGACTGAACCAGGCGCGCGGCCATCCGATCACCGAGCTGTTCGAGGACTCGCAGGCGCTCGATCTGCTGCTGCGTCGATCGTTGGAACGCGGCGAGCCGTATTCCGGGCACGAGATCGCGCTCATTCCGAGGCTCAAGCAGGGTCATCGCGAGCCGGTGGTGGTCGATGTGACCGTGACGCCGCTCGAAGGACAGGTGACCGGCACACATCTGCTGCTGGAACTGGCCGATGCGCGCACGCGCCAGCGCATCTCGCGCGAGAGCGAGATGCTGTCGCGGCTCGATGGCAGCCGTCTCATGCTGCGCCAGCTCGGGCACGAGATCAAAAACCCGCTCGGAGGCCTGCGCGGTGCCGCGCAGCTGCTCGATCGCGAGCTGCACGACGGCGGTCTCAAGGAATATACGACCGTCATCATCAACGAAGCCGACCGCCTGCGCGCGCTGGTCGACAGCATGCTGGGGCCGTCGGCTCCGCCGCAGAAAGTGTCGGTCAACATTCACGAGCTCTGCGAACACGTGTTTCATCTGCTGCGCAGCGAAGCCGCCGCCGGCATCACCATCGAGCGCGACTACGATCCGAGCCTGCCGAACGCCCTGTTCGCTCGCAACGAGATCATCCAGGCGCTGCTCAATGTGGCGCGCAATGCGCTGCAGGCGGTCGATCCGGCCGACGGCCGCGTGATCCTGCGCACCCGTGTCCTGACCAACATCAACATCAGCACGGTGCGTCATCGCCTGGTCGCGAACCTTCAGGTCGAGGACAACGGGCACGGCGTGCCGCAGGAACTGCAGCGCAGCGTGTTCTACCCACTGGTCACGAGCCGCTCGACCGGGACCGGGCTCGGACTCGCGGTGGCGCAGGATCTCGTGACGCGCCATCGCGGCATCGTCGAATTCGAAAGCAGGCCCGGACATACCGTTTTTTCACTCTTACTCCCGCTGGAAGGTGCTGAATGACTGCTCAACCGCTGCGTGTCTGGCTCGTCGACGACGATACCTCCATACGCTGGGTGCTCGAGCGCGCCCTCAAGAACGGGGGCATGGTGCCCAAGGCATTCGATGCCGCGGAGCCCGCGCTCGCAGCCTTGCGCAATGACACCCCGGATGTGTTGATCACCGACATCCGGATGTCCGGACACTCGGGGCTCGACCTGCTGCGACGGGTTCACGATGCCCATCCGGAACTGCCGGTCATCGTCATGACGGCCTATTCGGACCTCGGCAGCGCCGTCTCCGCCTACGAGAGCGGCGCGTTCGAATATCTCGCCAAGCCGTTCGATATCGACCAGGCGGTCGACCTGGTCAAGCGCGCGGCCGCAGCCGGCGTACGCAGCGTCGATGGCGTGGTGTCGACGCCCACGATCCCGGAGCTGCTCGGCCGCGCGCCGGCGATGCAGCAGGTGTTTCGTGCCATCGGCCGCCTGTCGCGCTCGAGCGTGAACGTCCTGATCACGGGTGAGTCGGGTACCGGCAAGGAGCTCGCCGCGCGTGCGCTGCACGAGCACAGCCCGCGCGCCAATAAACCCTTCATCGCGCTCAACACCTCGGCGATTCCGGCCGAGCTGCTCGAGTCGGAGTTGTTTGGTCACGAGAAGGGCGCATTCACGGGCGCCGACAGCCTGCGCCGCGGCCGCTTCGAGCAGGCCGACGGCGGCTCGCTGTTCCTCGACGAGATCGGCGACATGTCGACTTCGCTGCAGACGCGGCTGCTGCGCGTGCTGGCCGAGGCCGAGTTCTATCGTGTCGGCGGCCAGACGCCGATCCGGGTCGACGTGCGCGTGATCGCGGCCACGCACCAGAATCTCGAGGAGCGCGTGCGCAACAGCCAGTTCCGCGAGGACCTGTTCCATCGTCTCAACGTGATCCGCATCGAGCTGCCGCCGCTGCGCGCGCGGCGCGAGGACGTGCCCGATCTGCTCGAGCATTACCTGCGCGTCGCGGCGCAGGAGCTCGGGGTCGAGCCGAAGGCGTTCACGGCCGATGCGCGCGAGAAACTCAGCGCCTATTCATGGCCCGGCAACGTGCGCGAGCTGGTGAATTTGTGCCGCCGATTCACGGTGCTGGCTCCCGGCAACGAAGTACGCGCCGAGGATCTGCCGCCGGAAATCACCGGCGCGGTCGCGACGGCGACGCCCGAACAGGACTGGACCGCCTCACTGGCGACCTGGGCAGATCGCCAGGCGCTGTCACCTCCGCGGCCGCTGCTCGACGACGCACTGCCGGCCTTCGAGCGCACGCTGATTCGCGTGGCGCTCAAGCACACACAGGGTCATCGCCAGGATGCCGCCAAGCTGCTGGGCTGGGGCCGCAATACGCTCACACGCAAGCTCAAGGAGCTGGCGATGGACGATTTCGACGATCAGGAATGAGAGCTTCGCGCTCGCTCGCCTGCGCACCGCTGCTGCTGGCGGGCGGCTGCGTGCTCGCAGCGATGCTCGGAGCGTGCAGCCGGCATGAGAGCGGTCCGGCGCCCGCGGCAGCGGACGTGCGCGCGGCGGACGAAGAGCCGGTCCTGAACGTCTACAACTGGACCGACTACATCGATCCTGCGCTGATTCCAGCCTTCGAGAAGGAGTCCGGGATCAAGGTGAACTACGATGTCTTCGACGCGAACGTGGTCCTCGAGACCAAGCTGTTGGCGGGCCGGACCGGCTACGACCTGGTGGTGCCCACGGCGCCATTCCTGCAGCGACAGATCGCCGTCGGGGTCTATCAGAAGCTCGATAAGTCGCTATTGCCGAATCTCAGGAACCTCGATGCGGACTTGACCGCGCGCATGGAGCCGAACGACCCCGGCAACCAGTACGCGGTCATCTATTTCTGGGGCACGTCCGGCGTCGGCTACAACGCGGCGAAAATTGCCGCGGCGATGCCGAACGCACCCACGGACAGTCTCGCAATGATCTATGACCCCTCCGTCATCCGGCGCTTCAAGGACTGCGGCGTCTCGATCCTGGACGCGCCGGACGAAGTCCTCGAGACGGTGCTGCTGTATCTGGGCAAGGACCCCAACAGCGAATCGCTCGCTGACCTGCGGGCGGCGGAACAAGTGCTGCGGTCGATCCGGCCCTTTCTGCGCTACATCCATTCCTCGCGATACATTGCCGATCTGGCCGGCGGCGAGATCTGCATGGCGCTGCTCTGGAGCGGCGATTATGCGCAGGCACGTTTGCGTGCCCGCGAGACGGGAACGGGGGCCCGGCTCGATTACATCCTGCCGAAGGAGGGCTCGATGATCTTCTTCGATGTGCTGGCTATCCCGGCCGATGCCGCGCATCCCAGGAATGCGCATCGCTTCATCGACTACCTGTTGCGGCCAGAGGTGTCCGCGAAGAACTCGAGCGCCATGCACTTTCCGACGGCCAATCAAGCGGCCTATGACCTCGTGGATCCCGAGGTTTACCACGATCCCGCCATCTACCCGCAAACCGTGGAGCGGGCGCGTCTGCACCCCATGGCCACCCACAGCCTTGGCTTTGCGCGGGAACTCAGCCGGATGTGGACCCGTTTCAAGACCGGCCAGTGAGTACCTTCGGCACTCGTCGGTGTCGAAAGTCCGCAATGATCTCTCGCGCCGCATTGTGACCGGGCGCGCCCGTGACGCCGCCGCCCGGATGCGTTCCCGACCCGCACATATAAAGACCCGGCAGCGGTCCGCGGTAGTCGGCGTGCCCGAGCATCGGCCGTGCCGAGAAGAGTTGATCGAGCTGCAGCGCGCCGTGAAATATATCGCCGCCCACAAGCCCGAAGGTGCGCTCGAGATCCAGCGGACTCATGATCTGCCGGCCGAGCACCGCGGCCTTGAAGTTCGGTGCGTAGCCGGTCACGGTCTCGATCATCAGATCGGCCACGTAGTTGCGATGCGCATCCCAGGATTCCCCGCCCGGTAACTGCGGTGCGACGTGCTGGCAGAACAGGCTCGCGACGTGTTGTCCGGGCGGCGCCAGCGTGTGGTCGAGTGTCGAGGGAATCAGCATCTCGACGATCGGCTGCCTCGACCAGCCGCCCATGCGGGCATCGAAGTAAGCCTGTTCCATGTACTTGAGCGTCGGCGCGAGAATGATGCCGGCGGTGTGGTGATCGGCCGGCCGCTTGCCGGGCAGGCAGCGAAAGTCCGGCAGCTCGCTCAGTGCCACGTTCATGCGGAACGTGCCCGAGCCGCAGCGCCATTGTGAGATGCGCTCGCGAAACTCGGTGCTGAGGGCATTCGGATCGATGAGTTGCTGGTACAGCAGCTTCGGGTTGAGGTTCGAGACCACGGCGCGCGCGCGAATCCTCTCGCCGTTCTCGGTGACCACGCCGGCCGCGCGCCGCCGTTCGATGATCACTTCGCGCACCGGACTGCGAACCCGGATGTCGGCGCCGCGCGCAGCGGCCGACTTCGCCATCGCCTGCGTGATTGCACCCATACCGCCGATCGCGTGTCCCCAGACACCCTTCTTGCCATTGGTTTCGCCGAACACGTGATGCAGCAGCACGTAGGCCGAGCCCGGCGTATAGGGGCTGGCGTAGTTGCCGACGATGCCGTCGAAGCCGTAGACCGCCTTGATCGGGTCGCTTTCGAAGAACCCATCGAGGTAATCGCCGGCGGAAGCAGAGAACAGCCGCAGCAGCTCGCGTTGCAGCTTCAACTCGAGCCGGCGTACCCGGCCGCCGACTCGCGCGGCGCGCAGCAGCTGCGGCAGCGCCGATCGCCAGTCACCGCGCACCACGTTCGGTGGCGTCTGCAGCACCAGCTCGCGCAGCACATCGGCAATCAGATCGAGCCGCGCACCGTACTCGGTCAGGCGCTGTGCGTCGTTGTACGAGAATTTTCCCACTTCGGCGGCAGTGACATTCGCACCGGTGCAGAGATAGCGGCCATCGGCGGTCGGCAGGAAGTTCGACAGCCGGCGCTCGACCACCCTGAGGCCATGGCGCGGCAGCTCCAGATCGCGAATGACCTTGGGGTTCAGCAGCGAAACCGTGTAGGCCGCGACCGAGTTGCGAAAACCGGGATGAAACTCCTCGGTCACCGCGGCGCCGCCTACGACCGCTCGTCGTTCGAGCACCGTGACCTTGAGCCCGGCAGCCGCCAGATACGCCGCGCAGGTGAGGCCGTTGTGGCCGGCGCCGATGATCACCGCATCGCACTGGCTCGAGGGGTTGGCCATGCCCGCGATACGCAGTTCCTCAAGGGCTCACGAATGAGCCGCTCACCGTGACGATGTCACTGTGGCCGACATCGACGAAGGCGAGTCCGGCCGTGCCCCATCGCACCAGCCGGGTCGAGGTGAGGTTGCCGTTCGGCAGCGGCAGCGTCGCTATCGAAGCGTGCGTGGTCAAGTCATACGACTCCAATTGCGCGCCGCTGAAGGTGCTGCTCGATGCGGCGGTGTTGACAAAGAACGCGCGGCTCAAAGACACATCCGGCGTCATGAGCAGATTCGACAGCGGTGCGGCGAACGAGCCCGTCATCATCAGACTCGCCGGATCGACGACCGCGCCGCCATCGAGGTACAGCAGGTTCTGCGCGAAATGCTCGCGCCCGCTCGGCTCGCCAGTCTGATCGCCGGCTGGCGTGACGCCCGAGGCATCGACCGTAAACGCATAGAGCTCGGCCGTCTGGCCAACGCCGTTGCTCGAGGTGCCGTAGAGCGCCGCGCCGGTGCTGCCCCATACGGCTGAATCGATGACCTTGAGGGGGGTGACGTTGACGAATCCAAACGTATTGGTTCGCGCCGCGGCGTCGTCGAAGATCACGAGACCCATGGGATTGCCCGCGGCATCCTGCATCGTCACGGCGATGGTATGCGCATTGTCCGGGGCCACTTCGATGGTACGCGCGTAGGTCGAGGTGCCGTTGTAAGCCGGCAGCGGAATCGCGATATCCGCCGTCATGCCCGGCAGCGCATAGCGCTGAATGCTGCTCGAGTCGGCGAGCCCGACGTACAGGTAGGAGCTGTCGCTCGCGATCGCCATGACACTCGGCGCGCCGGCCACGGCCGCCGGCGAGCTCAATGCGCCAGTGGCGGCATCGAGAACGGAGATGCTGCCGGAACCGCCGCCGCCGAACGGCAGCGACACCAGCAACCGGCTGTTGACGCCGTCCCAGACGATGTCGGTCGCGGTGATCGGCCACGCATTGATGGTGTAGCCGTTGCTGCCGCCGACCATGTTGGTGACCGTGTAGGTGACGCTCAATGAAACGGCCGGCAGCGGGTTTTCGCAGCCGCTGTCGAGGCAGGCATTGACCGTTACCGTGTCATGATAGACGCCGGCACCGAGCTTCTGGGGCTGCAGCAAATAGATCGAGAGGTTGCCGCCGATGGCAGCGGGCGTGGCGCTGTAGATGGCGGTGTCGACGCCATCGTGCGTGGTGCTGGTGGAGACTTGCGGTGCGACCGGCACATTGGTGAAGGTCACCGCAACCACGGGCGCCTTAGGAAAACCGATCGGCATCGAAGTCAGGAATTGCTGCGCACTGACGCTGCCGGTCGACAGCATCACGCCCGGCGTCTGTCCGGCCGGCGCTGGGCCGACCACGTATGTGAGCGTCACGAACTGGCGCTGGGTCAGCGGTTGGACGCATTCCGAATCGGCGCACAGCTCAATCTGCAATGAGTCGGTGTAGGTGCCGGGCTTGAGCTGATAAGGCGGCTGAAACGTAACGATCAGCGCCGAGGGGGCCCTGCCCGGCTGATTGCCGACGATGGTCGCGACACCATTTCTTGAATAGGCATAGCCGATGTACACGCCGCTCGGCGCATCGCGCGGTGTCAGGCCGATGGTCGCGCTCGGACCCGTTGCCTGAGCAATCGTGGCCTTCTGCGAGACGGCGCTCGTCGATATCACCAGCTCCGGGCTGCCGGTGGTGGGTTCAACGCCTCCCCCACTTCCACCCGAAGAGCGGCCGCAGGCGCACAACAGCAGGCACAGCGCAGCCACAGTGGACAGCAGAGCCGGTTTGAGAAACATCCGCTGTTCTCCCCTAGAACCCGCCGGTCTCAACCCGTCTGGGTGGCGCATCTTAAACCGAATTGGTGCAGCCTGATCACGCTAAACTTGCTGTCCATGTCGAGCTGGTCACAAATGTTTCGTCAGATCCTGATCGATAACAGCCTGTCCGACTGGCTCGCCGCCACACTGGTCTTCCTGCTGATCTTCACGGTCCTGCCGTTGGTACGCAGCTATCTGCGTGCGCGCCGCAGCCGCTATGCCAACCGCGATCTGCCGCCACCGGTCGCGCTGCTGGCGTACCTGATGGACCGCACCAGTCGCATCGTGCTCTGGATCGTGGCGATCTATGGTGCCGAACGCATTTTGATCTTGCCGCACCGGCTCGATCGGGCGTTCGAGATAGCGATCGGGGTCGGTTGCTGGCTGCAGCTCGGTATCTGGGCCGGCGCGGCGGCGCGCTTCGGACTGACGCGCCAGCAGGAGCGCTCGGGCGATCCGGCGGTGGGTGGCTCGATCAACATCGTCTTGTTCGCGCTGCGGCTGATCATCTGGATCGTCGTGGCACTGCTGGCGCTCGAGAATCTCGGCATCAATGTCGGACCGCTGATCGCAGGGCTCGGCGTCGGCGGCATCGCGATCGCACTGGCGGTGCAGACCATACTCGGAGACCTGTTCGCCTCGCTGTCGATCGCGCTCGACAAGCCGTTTGTCATCGGCGATTCACTGCGGGTCGACACCTTCGAGGGCGTGGTGGAGCAGATCGGCATCAAGAGCACGCGGCTGCGCAGCGTGACTGGCGAGCAGATCATCATTTCGAATGCCGATCTGCTCAAGAGCCGCGTGCGCAACCTCGGCCGCGCCAGCGAGTGGCGTGCGTTGTTCACGATTTCGCTGGCCTACGACACGCCGGCGGCGCGAATCGAGCAGGTGCCGGCGCTCGTGAGCGCCGCGGTTGCCAGCTATGAGGGCACGCGCTTCCTCTACTGCCTGCTCAAGCAGCTGGGTGAGTCGGCCTTGGGGTTCGAAGTATGCTTCTTCGTCGAGAATGCATCGGGCCGCGACCTCGGGCGCGCGCTCGACCAGGTCAACCGCGAAATCCTGCGCTCATTTGCACAGGCTGGCATTGGGTTCGCGACACCGGCGCGCACGGTGTGGCTGCGCGACGGCCGAGGGCCTCAAGGCGATGCGTCGGGCGTGAAATTGGCCGGCGAGCGGTAGCTGTCGAAGCTGGGTCGCCAGCGCGTCAGCGCACCGAGCAACGGCGCCCGGGCCATGCAGCGCAACAATCCGTGCCGGTCGATCCACTCGGCATAGCGTCGATACACCGGATCGAGCGCCAGGTGGCGCTCCTCGGTCTTGGCACGCAGGTAGTAAATGCCGTTGAGCATGCCGAGCAGCAGGCAGCAGCGCAGCGTTGCACTCCAGCTGACGCCGATCATGAACGGCATCGATACCAGCCACCACGACAGATTCTTGGCCAGATAGGCCGGATGCTTGCTGTAGCGGTACGGTCCGTTGGTGATGATGCCGCGATGGGTCAGGTTGGAGAAGCGCGCGCCAAAAGCAATCGTCGCCCAGACATAGATCACGACCATCGACAGGATCAGCGAGCCCCAGAGCGCGTACAGCCAGGGTGTGCCGCTGAACCAGTGGCCCCACTCGTGGCCGTTGTCGTAGGCGATGTACTGGGTGCCGATCACCGACCAGAACGGTTCATAGCAGATCAGCGCCACGAGCCAGCCGAACGCGCTCGGCTCACTGGAACGGATGTGCGTATCGGTGAGCTTGAGCGACATCAGGTAGGTCATCGAGACCAGTGCCACGTCGATGAAGTAGAGCGTGAAATAAGCCCAGTCGAAGTAGCCCTGGAAGCCATGCAGCCGGTTCAGGTCGTAGTGCAGCAGCTTGTCGAGGTCGTTGCAGAAGTAGGTGAACATCAGCGGCAGGTAGTAGCCCTTGACCAGCCAGCCGAGCAGATGCTGGCCGATCACGGGGGCCGACACGTCCTGCCACTGCAGTGCCAGCAGCCGTCCCATCTGCCAGAGCGCATCGCGCGGCTCGGCAAGCCGCCGGTCGACCCAGTGGAGATAGGGCAGCGATACCACAGCCCATACGGGCAGCAACACCCTGAGGGCCTCCCAGTAATTGCCGTAGAAGCCCTGCGGGCCATATTCCGGAAACAACCAGTACAGGAGCGCAATGCAGCCGACCGAGCCGATGAGTCCGAGCAGCTTGGTCAGGGTCCGCGGCCAGTCGGCCGCCCCGGCAGCCACCAGCGTGCGACGCTGTACCCGCTGCCACAGCAGATCCGGTATGAAGACGCCGAGCGCCGTGACCGCCATGACGATCAATGCCTGATGCGAGATCTTGGGATCGATCGGCCAGAAGTTGAGACAGGTGACGGCGAGCAGCATGCAGACCGCGCCGCTCCAGGCGACCAGCGCATGGGTCGCCGATGCGGGGCACGCCATTGCGGCCGCGCCGGGCCGGGCGCTCATCGGCGCTCCCGGGGGCGTGCGCGAACGTGCCACGCCAGCACCAGTGCCGCCACGAAGATCGGCTCCATCGGCTTGCGGTAGCGGCCCTCCATGACTCCCTCGCGCTGCACTGCCAGCAGGCTCAAGGCGAGCAGGGCGCACACGGGCAGCAGCCATTCGCGGCCTCGATAGATGCCGCGGCCGCACGCGATCGCACAGCAGAGCACGATCGGCACGAACAGCCAGCGCAACCAGATGCTGAGCCAGCACACCAGGCTTGAGCGATCGTTGTCAGGCCAGGATTGGCCGAACAGCAGATAGCAGAGGTTCTCGGCAAAGTCCTGCCAGCTTGCGCTCCACGATCGCGGCGGCATCTGCGCCAGTGTGCGGCGCCAGTCGGCGCGGCCATTGCGCGTGTCGATCGTGATCGCAAGCACGCCGATCCTCGAACTGGTCCAGTCGGAGAACGGATAGAACGTCGGGTTGTAGTAACTCGGGCTGCCGAACAGGTAGACGCCCTGCCGGCCGAAGTCGATCTGAATGCTCTTGTTGTTGCCGGCGTGATAGATCTCGTTCAAATACAGGTTGCCGAGCGGAGCGAAGTATCCGAGCGACGCGCGCCCGTGCATTCCGGCCGGAACGATCAGCAGCAGGCTCAGCATTACGCTAAGCAGCAGCGCGCGCAATTTGTGCGGCTGCAGCAGCAATGCCCACAGCAGACAGACACCCGCAATCGGCAGTACCACGATGCGCGCGAAGATGGCCGCGAACCAGACCACGCAGGCGACGATCCAAGCGGCGGTGTCTTGCCGCCGCAGCGCGCGCAACGTCATTGCAAATCCGAACCCGGTCAGCGTCAGCAGCAGTGTCTCGGTCATGAAGTAGGCGTAGCCACTCAGAAACGGTGGCCAGAGGCCGATCAACACCGCGCCGCGCAGCGCGGCGGCGCGCGGCATGAGCTCGCGCAACGCGCGGTACCAGCCGTACGGCATGGCCGCGCACAGCGCCCCGCAACCGCTCAGGATCAGCGCGCTCGAGCCGTCGGCCAGTTGCCGGAGTCCAAACAGCCAGAGCTGGTACATGTAGGGATCGCCGCTGCCCATGACCGAGGGCGCCAGGAACCGGCCGGCGTTGTCCCAGTGGCGCTGCGGGTCGGAGAACACGTGCGTCAGCGGTGAATTGAAGAACGGGTACAGCAGCCGCAGCACCAGCACGCTGCCGAACAGCGTGCTCCACCGGACATCGCGCGCACTCAGCGTGCGCATGAGCTCAAGGGTCCTGCGGCAGGAACAGCCACAGCAGCAGATAGATCAGGAGTCCGGCTCCGAAATACAGCGTCGTCAGGCAGAAAATCACTCGCCAGGCCCACGATGGCAGATCGGTATGAGCCCCAAGACCGCCGCAAACGCCGCCGACGAAGCGGTCGCTGCGTGAGCGGCTCAGGTGCTGCAGGAAGGAGCGCGCGGCGCTCGGGGGCGGTGCGCCTTCGAGCACGTGTGCCTTGGCGCGCACGAACTCCTCTTCGCTGATGGCGCCGCGATCGCGCAGCGACTGCAGTTTCTCCAGCTCCTCGGCAATGCTCATGCGCACTGCCGCGCCGCAGGAGAACTGTCGAGTTCGAGCGTGCCCACGAGTTGCGCCACCGATTGCAGCCGCTGCGCGCTCAGGTAATCGGCGATACCCTGATTGACGCTGCGGCACACGAGCGGATCGTAGAACAGCGCCGTGCCGATGCCGACTGCGCTGGCGCCGGCGACGATGAATTCGAGCGCATCGCGCGCGGTCGTGATACCGCCCTGTCCGATGATCGGAATGCGCTTCGGGCCGGCGACTTCGTAGACTTCCCGGACCTTGAGCAGCGCGATCGGCTTGATCGCCGGGCCCGAAAGACCACCCTGCCCGTGACCAATCACGGGCCGGCGCGTGTCGAGATCGATTGCCATGCCGGTGACGGTGTTGATGACCGCGAAGGCGTCGGTGCCGGCCTCGATGCAGCGCCGCGCGTTCTCGCGGATGTCGGTCTGATTGGGCGACAGTTTGGTGATCAGCGGCTTCTTCGTGACCCGGCGGCACGCGGCCACGACGCGTGCCGACATTTCCGGCACGTTGCCGAACTGCACGCCGCCTTCCTTGACGTTGGGGCAGGAGATGTTGATCTCGATGGCATCGATGCGCGAATCGTCGAAGCGCCGCGTAACCTCGATGTATTCCTCGATGGTCGAGCCGCAGGCATTGGCGATGAAGCGCGTTTCGGAAAAATCCAGCGTCGGCAGGATCTCGCGCACCACGCAGTCGACGCCCGGGTTCTGCAGACCGATGGCGTTGAGCATGCCGTCACTGGTCTCATAGACACGATGCGGCGGATTGCCGAGCCGTGGCGCGCCGGTGGTGCCCTTGAGCACGATCGCACCAGCGTCGCGATTCGAAAATCCTTCGACGCGCGTGTATTCCTCGCCGAAGCCCACGCAGCCCGACAGCAGCACGATCGGCGAGACCAGGTCCAAGCCGCAGAAACGGATCGCGAGCGAGGCAGGCAGGGCTGAGACGGTAGCGGAGTTCATCGGGCGATTATGCGCACGCGGGCTCAAGGTGTCACGGTAGCGGCGATGGCCCGGCGCAGCACCTCCTCGGAGCGGATCGAATTCATTGCAGGTGCAGTTGACTCGCCTTGATGACGGCTTCGGTTCGATTGCGCGCGCCGAGCGCCTGGAACACCAGCGCGATGTGATCCTCGCGCACCCCCCCATGAGGAGGGGGCTGGCGGCAGCGGGATAGACTGGTGTCCCATGTTCCACGTCGTGCTGCACGAGCCGGAAATCCCGCCCAACACCGGCAACATCATCCGGCTGTGCGCCAATACCGGCTGTCGCCTGCACCTGATCGAGCCGCTGGGTTTCGAACTCGATCGGCGCTCGGTGCGGCGGGCGGGTCTCGACTACGCGCTGCTGGCATGCGTTGAGACCCATCCGAATCTGGCCGCCTGCCTGCAAGCGTTCGGCGCCAGCCGCGTGTTTGCGATCGAGACCGGTGCTGACTACCGCTACAGCGATGCGCAGTTTGAGCCGGGCGATGTACTTTTGTTCGGCGGCGAGACTCGGGGCCTGCCGCCGGCGGTGCTGGCGGCTCTGCCGGCCACGCAGCGGCTGTCGCTACCGATGCAGTCGGGCAATCGCAGCCTGAACCTGTCGAACGCTGTGGCCATCGTGGTCTACGAGGCCTGGCGCCAGAGCGGATTTCGCTAGTCGAACTCCGGTTTGACCGGCCGCGCCATCAGGCCGCGTACCACCTGCCAGGCGGGCAGTTGCTCGTAGAGCACGCCGAAGATGCCTTCGGCGATCGGCATCTGCACGCCCTCGCGCGCGGCCACGCGGCGCAGCGCCAGGGCGGCCGGATAACCCTCGACCACCTGTCCAATCTGCTGCAGGGCGCTCTTGACCGGCGCGCCCTGGCCGAGCGCGAGCCCGAACCGGCGGTTGCGGGAATGATCGTCGGTGCAGGTCAGCACCAGGTCGCCGAGGCCGGCCAGGCCCATGAAAGTTTCGCGTCGCGCTCCGAGCGCGACCCCCAGGCGCGTCATCTCGACCAGGCCGCGCGTGATCAGCGCGATGCGCGTGTTGGCGCCGAAGCCCAGGCCATCGCACAGGCCGGCTCCGATCGCGAGCACGTTCTTGACCGCGCCGCCGACTTCGACGCCGGTGATGTCGGTCGAGGTGTAGGCGCGGAAGCTGGCCGATGACAGATCGCGCGCCAGTCTGTCGGCATACTCGGCTTCGGCGGAGGCGATGGTCATCGCCGTGGGCAGGCCGGCGCCGACTTCGGCGGCGAAGGTCGGACCGGACAGCACTGCCACCGAGCGCCCGAAACCGAGCACCGCGTGCGCGACCTCGTTCGGCAGCATGCCGGTGTCCTGCTCGAAACCCTTGGTGGCCCAGCACAGCCGCACCGACTGCGGCAGTAGCGGCTGCAGCTGTTGCAACAGGGAGCGGAAGGCGTGGCTCGGAACGGCCAGCAGCACATCGTCGACGCCATCGATCACTGCCTCGAGCGCGGGGAACAGGCGCAGAGTGTCGGGAAACGAGGCGTTTGGCAGGTAGCGCTGGTTCACGCGCTCGCGTGCCAGCAGTTCGATCAGGGCCGTGTCGCGGCCCCACAGCCGCGCCGGACGTGCGGCACGCGAGCATTGAATCGCGAGCGCCGTGCCCCACGAGCCGGCGCCGAGCACGGCAATGTCGGCGCGCGCCGCGAGGCTGGCTGTCACGCGAGGCTCCTAGTTCCTGGTGACGTTCGACGCCTCGTTCTGCGAATTGGCGTACAGCGCATCGAAATTCACCGGCGGCAGCAGCAGCTGCGGGAAACCGCCCTGGCTCACGAGCTGCGACACCACGGCGCGTGCGTACGGGAACAGCACGCCGGGACAGATGCTGCCGACCGCGCGCTTAAGATCCTCGCTGCCCAATCCTTGCATCACGAACGCGCCGGCCTGTTTGACCTCGACCAGGAACAGCGTCTGCTCGCCTTGCTTGGCCGATACCGTGACTGTCAGGACCACTTCGCGCAAATCGCCGGCGAGCGGCTGTACGTTGGTGTTGAGGTCGAGCGAGATCTGTGGGTTCCACTCGCCATTCGCGCGTGGTCCTTGCGGCGCCTCGAACGAGCAATCCTTCAGATATACGCCTTGCAGTACCAGCTGCATGGCCGGCGGCGCGGTGGAATCGGTGGCGGGCGGGATCTCTTGATTAGCCATGTTGGAGCGACCTTTGGAACTGGTTTGAAATGAGGATTGGGTCCTATACGCGGCAAATCAGCGCCCCGCGAGCAGCGGATCGAGGCCACCGGCCGCCTCGAGGGCATCCAGATCGTCACAGCCGCCGATGTGACGATCACCAATGAAGATCTGCGGCACGCTGCGTCGTCCGCTGCGCCGGATCATCTCTTCGCGCTGCTCGGGCAGGGCCTCGACGTCGATTTCCCGGACGCTGACATTCTTCGACTGCAGCAGCGCACGTGCACTGGCGCAATACGGACACCACGACTTCAGATACACGACGACCAGCGGCGCGGCCATGCGCGGGCTCAGCCTCGCGCCAGCGGCAGATTCTCTGCGCGCCACGCGGCCAGGCCGCCGCGCAGGTTGAACACCTTGGTAAAACCCTGCTGTACCAGGGTGCGTACGGCGCCCGAGGCGGTCATGCCGCGATCGCAATAGACGATCAACGGGCGTTCCTTGAACCTCTTCAGCGTTTCGGTGGCGCTGCCGATCTGCGCGGCATCGAAATGCCGCGCGCCGTTGATGTGCCCGGCGGCATAGGCCTCGGCCTCACGCAGGTCGAGCACCGTGGCGCCCTGATTCATGAGACGGATCACTTCCTGCGGCGGCAGTCCGCCGGCGTTCTGCGAGCGCAACCACATCTCGTAGGTCAGCACCGCCACGGCCGCGAGGCCCGCCAGTGCTGCCAGGAATGGATGATGCGCGCAGTAGTCGAACAGTTGGTCCATCGGATCTCCGCCGGAGCCTGCCATTATAGCTGCTCGCGCTTGCGGCTTGCCCTACACTCACCGGCCACATGACTCGCTTCGCGCCCGCCGTGCTGATCGCGCTGACCTTGAGCCTGATCTGCGCGGCGCTCGCCGCGACGCCACAAAGGACCGAGGCGCAGCTGCGCTCCCTGCGGGAAAAGATCGAGCGCATGACGCAACAGGTCAGTCGCGACGCGGTCCAGCGTGACCGGTTGTCGGCCAATCTGCGCGCCGCGGAGATGTCGGTCGGCCAGGCCCGCGGCGAGATGGCCCGTATCGGCCGCGAGTACGCCGACCGCAGCGAACGCCGCAATTCCCTGAGCACCGAGCGCGGCGCGCAGCAGCGCGCGCTCAGCCAGGAACGCCAGGCACTCGCGGGCGAACTGCGGGCCGCCTACCTGATCGGCCGCGCGGAGCCGCTGAAATTGCTGCTGGCGGCGCGCGATCCGCTGCGCAGCGCGCGGCTGTTCGCCTACTACGGCTACTTCGGCCGTGCCCGCGCGCGCGAGATCAGCGCCATCCAGCAGCACGTGCAGCGGCTCGACGGGCTCGACGCCGAACTGGCGCAGCAACAGAGCGAACTCGCGAATCTGAAGGGAGCCCAGCAGAGTCAGCTGCAGCAGCTCGAGCGTTCGCGCAGCGACCGGCAGCGAGTGCTCTCGAGCCTGGACTCCGAGGCGCGCACGCGCGCGCAGAGCCTCGCGCGCCTCAAGACCCAGCAGGCCGATCTCGAGCAGTTGCTGTCGCAGCTCAATCGCTCGCTCAAGGCTGTGCCGCCGCCGGAGACCTCGAGCGCCTTCGGCCGCCTGCGAGGCCAGCTGGCCTGGCCGGTCGCTGGCCGCGTCACGGCCGCTTTCGGCGATACGCGCGCCAGCGGCGTGAAGTGGGACGGAGTGGTGGTCGCAACCGAGCGCGGCGCACCTGTGAAGGCCGTCTCATCCGGCCGCCTGGTCTACGCCGACTGGCTCCCTGGACTGGGTTTGCTCGCCATCGTCGATCACGGTGAGGGTTACCTGAGCCTGTATGGACATAATGAGCGGCTCTACAAGGCCGCCGGCGAGTCCGTGGCCGCCGGCGAGGTCATCGCCGCCGCCGGTGACAGCGGCGGACGGCCAGAGCCCGAGCTCTACTTCGAGATCCGGCGGGAAGGCCATCCGGTCGACCCGCGCCCCTGGTTCCGGGAGCGCCGTCCGGGACCCTAGCGCCTGGAGTCTTTGGCCGCATTTGCCTGAAAAGCGACATCCGTCAAGGCGCATTTGACCTGCGTGGGTGATTCTGCGATCCCAGAGGGACACCGTCACGCATGAGTAAACCAGGCCCCGACCGCGCTCCAACGACCCCATGGTCGTCATTGGAGCCATACTCCCAGCTCTTGCGCGCGCTGCTGCCGCGCATGAACAGCCTGAGTGTGTTCGATGCGCGGGGCCACATGCACTGGTCGAGCGAAGGCTCTGTGGCGCCCGAGATCTCGACCGCGATCGTCGACGAATTGAAGAACATGGCGCCTGACCCGATGAGTGCCGGCTTACAGCGCATGGCCGGCAGTGAGCCGATCTACCTGTTCTGGCTCATGGCCGATGACGTCGCGGCCGATGGCCTGCCGTTCGTGGTGGTGGCGATCGGTTTCCGCCACAGCACCGATGGCGAGCAGCGCACGTTTGCGTTCGTGCATGGACTCGTGAAGCCGGCACTCGAGTGCCTGCGGCGCGAACTGCTGGCACGCCACGAGATTCTGAATCTGCACTCATCGCTGGCCGAGCAGGACAACGATCTGGAAATGCTGCTGTCGGTATCCGGCGGCGGCCCGGATGCCAAACCCGAGAGCGCCACCGATCTCAAGGACATCGTCGCCAGTGCCACCGAGCATCTCAAGGTGGGCCTCGCGGCATTGATCATCCCGGAGCGCGGCATCGCTGTCGTGCATGCTTCGAGCGAAGCACCGCTCGACACCTCGCTGCTGGCCAAGGCGCACCGGCATCTGTTGTCGATGGCGCAGGTCCGGCGCGGCGCTTCGATCGTCAATCGCATGGTGCTGCAGACCGGTGCCAACGAGGTGGTCTATCGTGTTCTGGCCAGTCCGATAGCACGCGCGGATGGGCGCTGCGTCGGTGTGCTGGCATTGTTTCGCGCCGAATCCGCGCCCGAGTTCACGCCGCATCATTCGCGCCTGATCGAACTGCTGGCGCGGCGCGTGTCCGCGGTGCTGGCCCACAGCTACGACGCGCTGACCGGCCTGCTGACCCGCCCCGCATTCGAGCAGCGAGTCCGCCGCACTCTGGAGGAGCGGCCGGTCGGGCCGAGTGGCGCGGGCGCCTCGAATCCCGCACCGGCGGCCTGGAGCGCACTGTTCATCGACATCAACCGCCTGCACGTCATCAATGACAATTACGGCATGCCGATGGGCGATCGTGTGATCACGCAGCTCGGCGAACTGATCCGCAAGCGCATTTCGCCCGGCTCGAGCGCGGCGCGCATTTCCGGCGACCGCTTCGCGATCATGCTACCCGCGGCCCTGGACGATGCGGCAAAGTTTGCCGAGTCGCTACGCGCCGGCGCCGAAGAAGTCGCCGCTTCGCTCGGCGACGGCAAGATGCAGGTCTCGATCAGCGTCGGCGTCGCGGCCATCGAGGCACGCACCAAGGAATTCGTACACGCGTTTGCGGCCGCCGAGACCGCCTGCAAGGCTGCCAACGATCGCGGCCGCAATCGTGTCGAGGTCTATCACGACGCCGACGAAAGCATCGTCCGCCGCTTCACCGACATCGATCTCATCAGCAAGCTCCGCAGCGCCATCGCCGAGGACCGGCTCGAGCTCAACGCGCAGCTGATCGTGCCGCTCGGCGGCCACGGCGGCGCGCCGCACTTCGAGATCCTGCTGCGCATGATTGCCGAGAACGGCGAGATCGTCGGGCCGGATCATTTCATGTCGGCAGCGCATCGTTACCAGCTCATGCCGACGCTCGACCGCTGGGTAATCGGCCGGGCGATCGAAATGCTCAAGCCGCACACCGAACTGCTCGCCACCAGCCCGGTGGTATTCTCGATCAATTTCTCCGGTCAGTCGCTGCAGGATGCGGACTTCACCGAATACGTCGCACACCTGATCGAAAGCAGCGGCCTCGCGCCCTCGGCGCTGTGCTTCGAGCTGACCGAGAGCGCCGCGATCGGCAATCTGTCGCGCGCCGAGGTGCTCATGCGCCGCCTGCGCAAGCTTGGCTGCAACATCGCGCTCGACGATTTCGGCACCGGACTGAGCTCGCTCGCCTATCTGCGGACCCTGCCGATCGGCATGCTCAAGATCGACGGCAGCTTCGTCCGCGACGTGCTCAAGGATCCGCGCGCTGCATCGATGGTGCAGGCGATCGCCCAGCTGGCCCGCGCCATGTCGCTGACCACGGTGGCCGAATACATCGAGACCGATGAGATCCGCACGCGCATCGAGGAGCTCGGCGTCGACTACGGCCAGGGGTTCGCGATCGCACAGCCCGCGCCGCTGGCCGATGTGCTGGCCGAGTTGCCCCTGTACGTGGCGGCCGCGCAGCCGAGCGGCAGCTGGTCGAAGGAAGGGGCACTGGGGCGGGCCAGCGACGCCGCCTGATCGGTGCGCGCGCTCAAGGCCCCGGCGCTGTAATATTATTGGTAAATATGTCGAATCGTGCCCGCCTGACCCTTGCCCTGTTGCTGGGCCTGCTGCTCGGAGTATCGCTGTCGGTCACCGAACGCGTACTCGCCGAGCGCGATCCCGGCGGTGAAGCGGGTGCGATCCGCTCGGGCAGCGGCGGCAGCCGTGCGCTGCCCTGGAGCGATGCGCGCCTGCTGGCCGAAGTGATTCAGCGCGTGCGCGATAACTATGTCGATGCCATCGACGATCACAAGCTCATGCAGAACGCGATTCGCGGCATGGTCGAGGCGCTCGACGATCACTCGACCTTCCTGAGCCCCGATGAGTTCGAGGACATGAAGGTCAGCACCACGGGTACCTACCCAGGCATCGGCGTCGAGGTGGCACCCGGCAAGGATGGAGTCAGCATCGTGCGGCGCATGGCGAACTCGCCGGCCGAGCGCGCCGGCATCGAGGTCGGCGACATCATCGTCAGGATCGACGGTGTCGAGATCGACCCGGCCGATCTCGACGCCGCGATTGCACGCATGCGCGGACCCGAGGGCAGCCCAATTCATCTGACGATCCGGCGCGCCGGCAGCAGCGCGCTGCTCGATTTCAAGGTCGAGCGCGCGCAGGTGCGCCTGCAGAGCGTTGCCGCCGAGATGCTCACGCCCGAATACGGCTACCTGCGCATCACCAGCTTCACCGATACCACACCGGTCGAGCTCGAGCGCGCGGTCGCGCGGCTCGAGCACCGCAGCGGCGCCAAGCTCAAGGGATTCGTGATCGATCTGCGCAACAACCCCGGCGGTGTACTCGACGCGGCGGTACAACTGGCGGACGATTTTCTCGATCGCGGCACGATCGTCAGCGCCGAGGGCCGTACGCGCGAGGCCAGGTTCCGCATGGAGGCCAAGCCCGGCGACATCAGCAACGGCGCCACGCTGGTCCTGCTCGTGAACGGCGGCTCGGCCTCAGCCTCGGAGATCTTCGCGGCGGCGCTGCACGACAATCATCGCGCCACCCTGATCGGCCGGCGCACCTACGGCAAGGGCTCGGTGCAGACCATCATGCCGCTGTCCGACGGGCAGGCACTCAAGATCACGACCTCCCGCTATTTCACGCCCTCGGGCGCATCGATCAATGGCGTCGGCATCGTGCCGGACACGGTCATCGACGGCCCCGAGCAGCCGCCGGCCGAGATGGACCTGGTCGACGATGCCACGATCGCGACGCTGTCGCGGCGCGACCCGCAGGTGCTGCTGGCACTGCAGACGCTCTCGGGCCATCCCGGCCAGATCGCCCGCGGCACGCCCGACGCGCCCTCCACCGCACCCGTCGCCCAGTGATCGTCGATCTGTTCCTGCACCTCGACCATCACCTGGTCGAGCTACTCGTGCAGTACGGCGAGTGGATCTATCCGATCCTGTTCGCGATCATATTCGCCGAGACCGGCCTGGTCGTGACCCCGTTTTTGCCTGGCGATTCGCTATTGTTCGGTGTCGGCGCGCTGGCCGCGGTCGACCAGAGCGGCACGCTCCGGATCGGCTGGGTGTTCGTGCTGCTGGCGCTGGCAGCGATCGCGGGCAATTCGGTGAACTACAGCATTGGACGCGCGCTCGGGCAGCGCGCCCTGACCGGGCATTACCGCTTCATCAAGCAGACCTACCTGACGCGCACGCAGCATTACTTCCGCCGCTACGGCGGGCTCACCGTACTGCTGTCACGCTTCATGCCCATCATCCGCACGTTCGCGCCGTTCGTCGCCGGTGTCGGTCGCATGCCCTATCATCGCTTCCAGACCTTCAACGCGGTCGGTGGTGCGGCCTGGGTGGCGCTGTTCGTGTTCGGCGGATTCGCTTTCGGCAACGTGCCATGGGTCAAGACACACTTCAGCGTGGTCACCTTGATCGTGATCGCCATTTCGCTGCTGCCGATGGGTGTGGTGGCCATTCGCGGGCGGCGCCCAGAACCCCAGCCGGGTACGTGACGCCATGAGCGATGGCACGCGTGGCTACGCCCAACGGGTCGACATCAATGCCGACATCGAGCTGGTCTGGCGCGCGTTGCTCGAGCCGGCAACCTTGGCACAGTGGTACGCCCCCGCTGCGCGCGTCGATGCGCGCGAAGGAGGCGTCTATCGCGCGCGTCATGGCGCCGAGCTCGATCGCGAAGCGCACATCGATGTGTTCCTGCCGCCGCGTCGCCTGCGGCTCATCTACATGCCGCTGCCGAACCTGCCGGACGCCGGCACCGTCGTGGTCGAGGATTTTCTGCTGGATCGCGATCCGAATGCCGCGCGCGTGCAGGGCGTGGCTGCCGTGACCATACTGCGACTCATGGGCTCCGGCATTCCCGAAGGCGCTGCGTGGCATCCGACCTACGTGGCATTGCGCCGCGGCTGGGAGCGAGCCCTGCCGCGGCTGAAGATACTGCTCGAGAAGCCGGAGGCGCCGGCTCCCAGCGGACCGCCAAAATTCAACCGTCTGACCGGGAATTAGTCCGGGTGCGCGCCACGCGGTAGAGCAGCACGGCGAGCGCCGTGAACATCGCCAGACCCAGCAGCGTCGCACCGGGCTCCGCGAGCTGCAGCGATTTCGGCAACGCCATGACATCGGCGCGGCCCGACGCCACGATCGGAATCGCAAGGACCACGCCGGTCAGCGATTCGCCTGCCACCATGCCGGCCGCGAACAGCATGCCGCGGCCGCCGAGACTCAGCGCTTCGGTCGGATTGCGGCCGCGGTTGGCCAGATGAGCCACCAGCCCGCCGAGGAAAATCGTGGTCGAGACGTACAGCGGCAGATAGATGCCGACCGCGACCGCGAGCACCGGCACGCGAAAGCGGCTGCCGTGCGCGCGCAACCACTCATCGATCGCGATGATCGCCACGCCGATCGCGCCGCCAATGGCGATCAGGGCCCACGGCAGGCTGCCGCCGAACAGCCCCTTCGATACCGCTGCCAGCATGGTCGCCTGCGGTGCGAGCAGCGGATGCGGATGCAGCGCATCCGGCACGCCGATGCCATAGGCGGTGTTGAGCAGATTGAGCACCGGTGCCAGCACCGTGGCACTCGTGATGGCGCCGACCCCGATCATCAGCTGCTGTCGCCACGGCGTCGCGCCGACCAGCTGGCCGCACTTGAGATCCTGCACGTTGTCGCCGGCGATCGACAGCGCGCAGCAGACCGCCGCACCGATCATCACGGCGGCGACCGGACCGACGACCGGATCGCCGCGCGTGAGCACCAGCAGCATCGCCGAGGCGGCCAGCACGGTCGAGATGATCATGCCGGACACTGGATCGTTGGAGCTGCCGACGATGCCGGCCATGTAGCCCGAGACCGAGCAGAACAGGAACGCCAGCACGATCATCGCGAGCGTCATCGGGATGGCGACAGCAAAGCTGCCGACGACCGAGTCATACATGGCCATCAGCGGCAGCGATGCGGCCACACAACCGGCGAGCACGTACTTCATCGGCAGATCGCGCTCGGTCTCGGGCACCCCGGCCGCAAAGGAACTGCGCGCGGCGCGGGTCGCGGCCAACCCGGCGCGTACGCCCGCGAGCAGCGAGTCGCGCAGCGAAACCAGCGTCCAGATACCCCCGACCAGCATGGCGCCGACACCGAGAAAGCGCAGGTGGCGGCTCCAGAGCGTTTCGGCGGCGTCCGCGGCCGACAGCCCCGCAAGGCTCGCGGACAGCGTGGCATCGTGGCTCAGGAAGTGACTCGCATAGATCGGAATCGCGATGTTCCAGCAGATGATGCCGCCGGCGAGCATGACGATGCCGACGTTGAAACCGCAGATGTAGCCGACACCGAGCAATGCCGGCGACAAACTGGTCTGTGTGTAGGCGATGCTGCGGCCGAAATAGCGGCCCACCGTGGCATTGTCTGGAATCAACTGCAGGCCATTGGCGGCCGCGAGCTTGAGCACCGCGCCCACGGCGGCCGCCATCGCCAGCAGCCTCGCGCCCTGTTTCGGGTCGGCGCCGGCACGCAGTACCTCCGCCGCGGCCGTGCCCTCGGGAAATGGCAATTTCAGATCGACGATCAGCGCGCGCCGCAGCGGCACCGAGAACAGCACGCCGAGCACGCCGCCGAGCGCGGCGAAGCCAAACACCCAGCCATAGCGATACTCATGCCACGCGCCGAGCATGACCAACGCCGGGGTCGTGAAGAGCACTCCGGTGGCGACCGATGAGCCGGCCGAGCCGCCGGTCTGCACGATGTTGTTCTCGAGTATGCCGCCGCCACCCAGCAGCTTGAGCACGGCCATCGACACCACGGCCGAAGGAATCGCCGAGGCCACGGTCATCCCAGCGAACAATCCGAGATAAGTGTTGGCGGCAGCCATGAGCGATGCCAGCACGATCGCCAGTATCACGGCGCGCAGCGTCAGTTGTGGAGCGTTGGCTGCGCTCACGTGCTCGAACCCTGCCCCGGCGCGTTCTCCTCGGCCGCGGGAGTGCTCTTCTGCAGGATCGCCGCGAACAGAATGCCGCCTTCGTAGAGCAGGTACATCGGCACGGCCATCGCCGTCTGTGACATCACATCGGGCGGCGTCAGAATGGCCGCGACGATGAACACCACGATCAGCACGTAGCCGCGCACCGAGCGCAGCTTCTGCAGGCTGACCAGGTTGGTCAGCACCAGCAGCACCACCGCCACCGGCGTCTCGAACGCCACGCCGAAAGCCACGAACAGCGTCAGCGCGAACTGCAGGTAGTTGCTGACGTCGGCCATGAGCTGCACGTTGTGGGGAGTCGTGGCGATGAAAAATCGGAACACCAGCGGGAACACGAACCAGTACGAGAATCCGACGCCGAGGTAGAACAGCAGGATGGCCGACACCAGCAGCGGCACGGCGAAGCGTTTCTCGCGCCGGTACAGCCCCGGCGCCACGAAGGCCCAGATCTGGTAAAGCACGTAGGGCATGGCGATCAGCAGGCCGGCCACCAGTGCCAGTTTCAGCGGGGCGGTGAAAGTCGCGGTCACCGTCGTGGCAATCAGCTTCTGACCCGGCGGCAGCCTTGCCACCAGCGGCGTCGACAGCCAATCGAAGATCGCATTCGAGTAGTAGGCACAGGGCAGGAAGGCGATCAGGACCGCGATCATGATGCGGAGCAGCCGCGATCGCAGCTCGAGCAGATGCGAGATCAGTGTGCCTTCCGGCAGGGGCTCATTGTCCTCGCTCATGCGGTTCCGTCGGCGGCGCGTCGGTCTTGGGTGTCAGAGGCGTCATCGGTGGATTGGGCGGCGGCTGCGTCTTCAGATCGACATTGCGCTTGAGCGTCTCCGCCTCCTGCTCGAGCTGCTCGCGAAACTGCCGCGCCATCGCGCGAGCCCGGCCGACCCAGCGGCCGATCGTGGCGGCGACCCGGGGCAGCTTCTCGGGCCCCAGCACCACCAGCGCGATGCCGAATATCACCAATATTTCGGAGAAATCGATCCCGAACATCGCACGCCGGCTTAGGCGTGAGGCGCAGTCTTGTTATCGGCGCCGGCCGCCGGCGCCTTGGGGGCGACTTCAGGAAATTCTGCGTCCTTGTTCGGTCCGTTTATCTGCTTGGTCTGCTCTTCGCTCTCCCCGTCGCTCATGGCCTTCTTGAAGCCGCGGAAGGCCGAACCCAGGTCCGAGCCGAGGGTGCGCAGCTTCTTGCCGCCGAACACCAGCAACACGATCAGCAGGATTATCAACAAGTGCTTGGGGGCGAACAGATCCATGCGACGCTCCGTTTTCCCGATCATAGGCCATTTGGCGCCGCACAACTAACCGTCGGGTCAAGCTTTTACGGGTCCCATCACGGTTCTGGCCGGCCGTCGGTCTCGAGCCAGAATGTCACCGGGCCGTCATTGATCAGCGACACCTGCATGTGCGCACCGAACTGACCGGACTCGACCGGGGTGTGCGCCGCGCGCGCCTGTTCTACGAGGTACGAGAACAGCGCCGCCGCCGCCGCGGGCGCGGCGGCGGCCGTAAAGGAGGCCCGATTGCCGCCTTCTGTGTCCGCGGCCAGCGTGAACTGGGGCACCAGCAGTAAACCGCCGCCAGTCTGCTTGAGGCTCAGGTTCATGCGTCCGGCGACGTCCGGGAACACGCGATAGTCGAGCACTCGCTGCAGCAGGCGATCGGCTTGAGGGCGTTCGTCGCCCCGAACCACTCCGACCAGCGCCAGCAGGCCACCGGCAATGGCGCCGATCGTACGGCCCTCGACCTGGACTGCGGCACAGCTGACACGCTGGATCAACGCAATCATGCAGTGGTAAATCCCAGAGTCACCCCGTACACTTTCGGGCGCTTTGTGCCCTGTTCCGCGCCGCATTATTCATCAATAACCGCCGGAGTCGGTATGCCCCTGTCGAGTCGTGCCGTGCTCCATGTCCTGTTTGCATCCGCTGCGTTGGGGTTCTACGCCCCGGCACATGGCGCCGGCGATCCCGCGCGCGGCAAGGAGCTGTCGTATACCTGCCTCGGCTGCCACGGCATCCCTGATTATAAGAATGTCTACCCGACCTACAGCGTGCCGGAGCTGGCGGGCCAGCATCCCGAGTACATCGTCGCGGCACTGAAGGAATACAAGAGCGGCGAGCGCTCGCACGGCACCATGCACCAGCAGGCGGCCTCGCTCTCTGAACAGGACATGCAGGACATCGGCAGTTACTTCGGCGTCGAACCGCTCCCGCCCACGGCGGCACCGGTCGGCACCGCGCCGCCCAGGGTGGCCCTGTGCGGCTCCTGCCACGGCAAGAACGGCGTCGGCATCACCGGCGACTATCCCACGCTTGCCGGCCAGCACGCCGACTACCTGGCGCGCGCGCTGCACGAGTACGCGCACGGCGATCGCAAGAACGCCATCATGCCGAACTTCGTCAACGGGCTGACCGAAGAGGATATCTCGCAGCTCGCGCAGTATTACTCCAAGCAGAGGCCGCCGCTGCACACGCTCAAGCGCCGCCAGACTTTCCTGTCGTCGTCGACGAACTAGCCGGCACCTCGCTGCCGGGTGTCGCCCCGGCTCGCTGCCGACGCAGCCGTCAGTGCATCAGCTGCGCCAGGAAGTTCGCCGCCGCATCGTAGTAGGCGTCGCGATTGGATTTGCGCAGGAATCTTGCGCCCTCGTCAGATGCCGCGAGGTACTGCACCGGTGCGCCGTTGGCGCGCAGCCGTGCGGCCAGCTGCTCTACCTGGTAGGCCGGGACGTCCGGGTCGCTGCGACCGTGTACCAGCAGCACCGGCCGGCGTATCGACACCACGTTCGACACCAACCCCAGGTGCGGCGGAAAGGCGGCGATGCCGCCGCGCAGCCGATCGCCATACTGCGCCAGACAGGCCAGCGCCAGATAACTGCCGTAGCCCTCGCCCATCACCATGATGTGATTGAAGTCGAGCTCATGCTGCAGGCCGATCCACACCAACAGCGAGCCGACGTCGCGCGTGGCATCGTCGCGCAGCTCACCGCGGGCCAGCTCGCTGAAGCTGCGGCCGAAGCCGGCCGCGCCGCGCACATTGGGTGCCAGCACGACGAAGCCGAGCTCGTTGACGAGGAACTGCACCAGCGGCTCGAAGCCTGGACGGTACTGCAGGCCGGCCCCGCTGCGCAGCAGAATCAGCACCGGATGCGGGCCAGCGGGCGCGGTTGCCGTGCCGGCAGCGCTGGCCGGCGTGCCAGTCGGGCGGTAGGCGTAGGCCGATAGCATGCGCGGCTGGTTGTCGACGCGATCCCAGGTCGGAAAACGCACCAGGGCTGGCGTGATCAGACTCGCGGCGTCGATGGGTCCGAGCTCGCTCTGGGTCCAGCGGGTGAGTTGCTGCGTCTCGGGCTCGAGCACGTAGACATCGCGTGGCGAGCGAGCCGACTCGAGCGTCAGGGCCAGGCGCTTGCCGGTCGAATCGAATTTGAGACTGCTGATCACACCGGGGGGCACCGCGCCGGGATTCAGGTCGAGCTTGCGTTGCTGATCGATCAGCGTCAGGTGGCTCAGGCCGCCGTCATTGCTGGTGTAGGCCAGGTAGTGACCATCGGCGCTTTCATCGAACAGCTCCACATCGCGCGTGGATTCAACCGAGAGCGCGCGCATCTCACTGCTCGCGGGGTCGACCGCCTGGAGCTGCCAGAAATCCGCACCGGTGCCGGTGCCCTCGCCACTGCGCAGCAACAGCAGGTCGCGGCCGTCGGGCGCGAACCGCGCCAGCCGCGACCGCAGCGGCGTGGGGGCTGGTTGCGCTCCCTTGCCTTCGGTCTTGCGTGCGAGTGCCAGTGGCGCAAGGGCACCGCTC
>Ga0210394_10001194_pt1 | contig 43336 bp, 40 predicted proteins | sample IncBWC12MmetaG_FD_160121 | JGI IMG/M metagenome (GOLD analysis project Ga0210394, IMG submission 160121) | Forest soil microbial communities from Barre Woods Harvard Forest LTER site, Petersham, Massachusetts, United States - Inc-BW-C-12-M | ecosystem: Environmental > Terrestrial > Soil >...
ATCGCCCGCTTTGCCGCGATCGGACAGCACCTCGGCGACGATGCCTTGAGTCCGCTTGATCATTTCCTGAGCGGCGCGACGCGTAAAGGTCAGCATCATGATGCGCGAGGGATCCACGCCGTTCAGCACCAAATGAGCCGTGCGATGCGCCAGGGTATTGGTCTTGCCGGTTCCGGCCCCGGCGAGGATCAGCAGGGGTCCCGCGGTGACTCCCTTGTCCGGGACCGGCGTGCCGAAAGTAGCGGCGCGACGCTGCTGGGGATTCAGCGAGTCGAACGCAGTTGTCTTGGCTTTCATCATGGCTGTCGATACTGTACGTATATCCAGATTGCGGCGCAATACTCCGGTAACCTATGGAAGCATCGCGCATTGCGCCGGTGCCGCGCGAGGGTGCAGATCACACACTCCAAGACTATCGTGCGTATCCTTATGAATGCAAAGCTGAACGCCAAGGTCCATCGATGTTGAAACCCACAACCGTCAATACCCGACTCGAGCATCGCGGCCGCGTAGTTCAAGTCTCCACCGAACGTCTGCTGTATGCGAACGGCCGCGAGTACGACATCGACCTGATCCGCCATCCTGGGGCGGCGGCGGTGGTCGCCGTGGACGATCATGACCGCGTTTGCGTGGTGCGCCAGTACCGCCACGGGGTCGAGGACTTCTTGTGGGAAATTCCGGCTGGGAAGCTCGATGCCGGAGAGCCCCCTGAGGTCTGTGCCAGGCGCGAACTGGCCGAGGAAACTGGAGTGCAGGCCAAGCTCTGGACTTCAATGGGATTGTTCATTCCAGCACCAGGAATATTTACCGAATTGATCCATCTGTACCTGGCGCGCGACCTGGAAATCGGGCCTCCAAAACCTGACGCGGACGAGGATTTGGAGCTCAAATGGCTGCCCCTGGACGAAGCCATCAATCTCACCATGAGCGGCGCATGGAATGACGGTAAAACGGCGCTCGGTCTTTGCCGCGCCCGATACCAGCTGCAAATGTGACGCTGCGCGGGTTTTCGACGCCCGCGCCTTGACTTAACCCGTGTATTGCCTAAAAAGGTAGCGTGAGTACTGATAAGCGAAAATCATCGTCCAATCCCGGCTCCCCGGGGTCGGCGGAACCGTCCTCGAAGGATGGCAAGTCTGGTGAAAAAACCACCGGCCGGGTCAAATTCGACGAGCGCGGCAACGCGGTTTGGGAATGGCAGATCGCCACCGGCGCATTTGGCCGGGAAGTCAGCACGCAGCGGCTGCAAAAACTCGAGCACCCGGCCCTGTCGATCGCCGACGAAGACACCCGGCCCAACGCGGTCAGGGTCAATCCGTTGGGCGCAAAAAAGGGCTACGACCCCTATGACAGCGGCAAGCTCGGAAAAAAGCCTGAGAAGCCAAAGACCGATTTGCGCAAGCTCGGCGAGTGGCTGAAATTGAAGAAGCAGGCTGAGAAAAACAAGGAAGAAGAGTCCAAGGACTGACTACGCCAATGCGTGGCGCAGTTTTGCTGCGTGCCCCAAGCGATAGAAGCTGCGCAACTCGCGCACCATCGCCTCAATTCGCGCCACCCCGCGATTCACAAAACGCCGTTCCAGGCGACGGCAATAACGCGCTGCGAAGCGATGCGCGGTCCTATAGCGTTCATATTCATGGGGCTCAAGGCGCGCATCGAATCTGACGCGGTCGAAGAGCCGTGCGTGCACTTGCACTGGGTAAAGCATGGCCCCCGTTTGGCGGGCCAACAAGAATACCGTCACGGCATATTTGTCGACCTCCGCCTGGGTTTCGAGCTCCAGCAGCGACACCGGCAAATCGCGCTCCAGCCGCCAGGTCGAATACACGAAATGGCTCACCCCCTCGAGCGCCGTGCAGTAGTCCGCCAGGTTATGTTCGGTCAATGCGCGATGCGGATCGGCGTGCTCCAGGCGGCGCAAAACTTCCGGATCAAGATACAGCGCCACGCCGGCGCCGGGTGAGCCGCCGGCGTCCGATGTTTCGGCAAGCAATAATTCCTCTTCGGTCGCAGGCAGATCCCTATCCTGCCCGCGGCCCGCGACTGCGTGCCGGTCGGTGACCAGAAAATCGTATACGTCGTACTGCAGTTCGACGTCGTACAGACGGCCGAGAAGCGACTGCAAACCGCGCAGCACCATGCATCAGTGCTCGCGGCGCGCACCGCCCGCCGTGACCGGCTGCACGCCCAACTGGCGCAGCAGTCCGTGCGCGCGCGGGCTACCGGTCTTCATCCACATTTCGTAGAGGCGCAGTATGTCCGCATCGGTGTGGCGATAGGATGTCTCGCTCACCTCGTTCAGTGCATCGACCAAACCCTGAAATTTCTGCGCGAGCTGCGCGTACACGCCGGCGACGCAGCGTCCCGACAACGAGCGCTGCAAGGTGTCGGCCAGCGAGCTGTATGCATTGCCGCCCATGGCGATGTGATAGTCGATGTCGATCAGCTTGCGCGCGAAGCTGCGCGCGAAAAACCCGGCGACAAACAAGGACACATCGCCCAAGCGCTGCAGACCGCGCTGCCGCGCGCTCGCGCTCGGCGCCTCCAGGGCGTCCGCCAGCATCCGCGCCAGCGGCCTGATTCGCAGCCCGTCGGGCGTGCGCTCGTACAGGGCATCGGCCCTTGAGAACATGGTGAGCAGATTGACCACGTACTGCTCGGCCTGTTCGTCGATGTCGAGATGTTGATGCTTGCTCGCCGTGTGAAATGCGTCACGAAAAAATTCGCGCAGCGAACTCACCGCTACCACAGGCCCGGACGTTGCTTGCATGCTTGGCATCCTTTATGAGCTGACACCATCCTATCGACAAAGCTACAGCCAAGTGAATGCAAAAAACGCGAACTGGCGTCAGAAAATGCCTATATTTTCAGTGTTTTTGTGATCAGCAATCAGGTCGGTAGGCTGCTAACCGATGCGTGCATCCGCTTGGTGCTAAATAATTTCCGCAAGCGTCGAAATGGTGCGTGACGGCGGCTTAAGATCCGCCGGCCACTGTTTCGCATCGCGGTTGAGCCACGCCGCTTGCAGCCCGGATTGCATCGCGCCGACCACGTCCGCGTGCGGGTCATCGCCGACATGCAGCACGCGCGCCGCCTCGACGCCGGACAGTTCGAGCAGCCGCGTGAAGATGCGCGCGTCCGGTTTGGCGGCACCCGCCGCAATGGCGGTGACGTGCCCCTCGAATAGATGTGCGATTCCGCAGCGCTCGAGATCCGCGTTGCCGTTGCTCAAGGCGAACAAACGATAGCGCAGGCGCAGGCGCTGCAGCGAGGATTCCACGTCGTCAAACAGCTGCACGCGGTTGCGTGCGGTGAAGAACACTTCGAATGCCTCATCGGCGTGATTTTCATCGTAGCCTGCATCCCTGAACATCTGCGCGAGTGCGCTGCGACGCAGGAACGTAAAATCGTGACTGCGCTCGGGGAATTGCGCGGCGACGCGCATGCGCAGCGCCCGCATCGATGTCGCGTCGTGATGGCGCATGATGTCCGGGTGCCGCTCCCGCAGCCAGGAAAGCATCGCGCTTTCCGCGGCGATCATCAGCGGCCCCACCGGCCACAACGTGTCGTCCAAATCGAAACTTAAAACCAATGGTGTATTCATCGACAAACTTTTGCCTGCTAGAATTTGCGCAGTGAGTGTAAGCGAACCCAACAGCGCGCCGCCGCTGCTCGTGCTCGGCAGCAAAAACTACTCCAGTTGGTCGCTGCGGCCGTGGCTATTCTTGCGCAAAGCAGGCTTCAATTTTCGCGAACATGTGATTGCATTCGACGCCGGCGATTATCAGGCGCAGATTGCCGCGCTTTCGCCGTCGCGCCGCCTGCCCTTGCTCATCGCCGGCGGCGCTAAAATCTGGGATTCCCTCGCCATCTGCGAATACGCCGCGGATTGCACGGGCCGCGGACTGCCGCAGAATCGCCATGCGCGGGCTGTGGCGCGCGCGGTAGCCGCCGAAATGCACTCGGGCTTTCAGTCTCTGCGCAATGAAATGCCGATGAACGTTCGCGCGAGAAAGCGGCGTGTGGCGTTGACTCCGCAGCTTTGGGCCGATATCGCTCGCATCGATGAGATCTGGGCCGCCTGCCGTCGGCAATTTGGCTCAGGCGGCAGCTGGCTGTTCGGCGATTTCAGCATCGCCGATGCCATGTTCGCGCCGGTCACGTTTCGTTTTCAGACCTATGGCGCCGAATTGAGTCCCGCGTCCACTGCCTACCTTGAGTTTGCGCTCGAAGATCCCAGCTTGCGCGAGTGGCAGGAAGCCGCGTCGCATGAGGGCCATGTCTTGGCCGATGTGGATCGGGTCGGATCGTTGCAGAGTTAGGCCGCACCGGCAGTTCTTGAGGGCTACAATCAGCATTCTTTTCAATTTAAAGAGCAAAACATGGCTGCCGAACGCATTGCCCACTGCCTGGTCCTTTCACTGTTTGCGGCGGTGGCCGGCGCCGCCGGCACCGCAGTGGAACCCTCGCAGCCTTTCAGCGTGCAGGACATGGTGCGCATGGAGCGGATTTCCGAAGTCGCCGTGGCACCCGAGGGCAAACGCGTCGCCTTTACGCAGCGCTCCACGGACATGGAGGCCAACAAAGGGCGGACCGGCATCTGGCTGCTCGACACCGGCAAACGCGGTGCGACGCCGCTGCGCCTCACCGACGGCTCGGCCAACGCCTCGGCATCGCAGTGGAGCCTGGATGGGCGCTTCATCTATTTTCTGTCCAATCGCACCGGCTCTTCCCAAGTTTGGCGAACCGCGGCAAGCGGCGGTTCGCGCGCCGAACCGCCGGGCCCCGCCGCGCCGGCCGACCCCACGCAGGTCACCAACTTGCCGCTCGATGTCGGCAGCTTTCGCGTCTCACCCAAGGACGATCGAATATTGGTCAGTCTCGATGTCTTTTTGGACTGCGCGGATCTGTCCTGCACCAAGCAGCGCCAGGAGACCGCCACTCATAGCGCGGCGACCGGTGTCCTCTACAAGGAACTATTCGTCAGACATTGGGACGCCTGGAGCGATGGCCGGCGCTCGCAGCTTTTTGCGATGACGCTGGACAATTCCGGGGTTGCGCGCGGGGCGCCCGTAAATTTGTCAGGCGGCATCGGTGATGTTCCCGGAAAACCCTTCGGCGGCCGGGAAGACTATGTCTTCAGCCCCGACGGAACGCAGGTGGCGTTCTCGGTTCGCGCCGCATCCGGCGAGGCATGGTCGACGAACTTCGACATTTACGAAGTTCCTGCCGACGGCGGCGCCCCGCCCCGCAATTTGACGGCGGATAACAAGGCCGCGGACGCGCAGCCGGCATTCTCCCCGGACGGCGCGCAGCTTGCGTATGTCGCAGCCGACAGGCCAGGTTACGAATCCGATCGCTTTCATCTGATACTGCTCAACCTGGCATCGGGCGTGAAGCGCCCCCTGACACAGAATTGGGATCGATCGATTGCCAGCTTCGCCTGGTCGCGCGACGGCAAAACCCTGTTTGCCACCACCGATCATCTCGGCCAGCGCCCATTATGGGCGGTCGATGTGGCCAGCGGTCGAGCGTCTGCCATCACCGGTGCGGGTGAAGTCGAGGGATTCGGCGTGGGCGCATCGAAGGTGTTTTACACCGCCAGCAATCTTGCCAACCCGGCCGATCTTTACTCGGTGGGATTCAACGGCGGCAAACCCGTGCGGCTCACCCGCTTGAATCAGGCCGTCCTCGAGCAACGCAAATTCGGCGAGTACCAGCAGTTCAGTTTTCCCGGCTGGAACGGCGAGAATGTCTTTGGCTACGTCGTCAAGCCAGTTGATTTCAAGACAGAGCGCAAATACCCCGTGGCCTTTTTGATTCATGGCGGCCCGCAGGGCAGTTTCGGCAATGCCTGGAGCTGGCGCTGGAATGCAGAAGCGTTCGCGGGCGCGGGCTACGGCGTGATCATGATCGACTTTCACGGCTCCACCGGCTACGGCCAGGCATTCACCGATTCCATCAGCGGCGACTGGGGCGGCAAGCCGCTCGAGGATTTGAAGCTCGGCCTGGATGCGGCGCTCAAGGCGAACCCCTGGCTCGATGGCGAGCATATGTGCGCCCTGGGAGGATCCTACGGCGGTTTCATGATCAACTGGATGGCGAGCCAGTGGTCGGATCGCTTCAGGTGTTTGGTCAGCCATGATGGCATCTTCGACCAGCGCAGCATGTATTACTCGACCGAAGAACTCTGGTTTCCGGAACACGAATTCGCCGCTCCCGAATACAAGAATCCAGCCGCATACGCCAAGTTCAATCCCATCGACCATGTGAGCAAATGGAAAACGCCCATGCTGGTGATTCACGGGCAGCAGGATTTCCGCGTTCCTTACGCACAGGGCCTGGCCGTGTTCACCGCCCTGCAGCGCCAAGGCGTGCCCAGCGAGCTGCTGTTCTTTCCGAACGAGAACCATTGGGTACTGAAGCCGGCCGACAGCGTTCAGTGGTATGAGGTGGTGTTGAGCTGGCTCGGCCGCTGGACCGGACAATGAGGCTTCGGTTAGAGCCGCCTATTGCTCGAGGCCGCGCCAAGCCGCCGGGTAATTCGCACCGAGCTGCAAGATCCGGTGCAGCAACTCGTCGTAGTTCAAGCCGGCGGTCAGCGCCGACGCCGCGAAGTCCTCCGCGGCCGAAAGATTGGGGTTTGCGTTCGCTTCCAGCACGAACAACTCGCCGTCGGATCTGAGACGAAAGTCCATACGCGCGTAGCCGGTCAAGTGCAGTGCCCGAAAGATGCGCTTGGACAATTGCTCGAGGCGCGCCGCCGTGCCATCCGGCAGATCCTTGGCCGCGGCCGTCGTGATGCCATAACGCTTTTGATAGCCGCGATCCCACTTCACCTTGCGGGTGGCGATGGCCGGTAGATTTTCCGGCAGCGAGCCGAAGGTCATCTCCCACACCGGCAGCACCGTGAGCCGGTCGTTGCCCATCACTCCCACATACAGTTCGCGGCCCTCGATGTATTCCTCGACCAGCGCATCGGAATGGGTTTGGTGGTGAATGAACTCGATCCGCTCCGCCAGCTGCTTCTGGTCGGCCACCACCGAGGCCTGCGCAATGCCGAGCGACGCGTCTTCAGTCGAGGATTTCACGAACAGCGGAAAGCGCAATTTTTTTGGAATCCGCGCCTTCTTGCCGCGTGCGAACACCATGAATTGCGGCGTCGGCACGCGATGATAAGAGAGCAGCTGCTTGGAGAGAACCTTGTCGCGCGACAGCAGCATGCCGCGCGGATTGCACCCGGTGTAGGGCTGGTGCATGAGTTCCAGAAATGCGACGACGTGCTGATCGTAGGTGACGATGCCGTCGAATTCCTCCAGCAAGTTGAACACGATGTCCGGCTTCCAATCGCTTATCGCGCGGCGCAGTTCCGACAAACTATCGCTCAAGCCCAACGGCATTACTTCGTGTCCCGCCTTCTTCAGCTGGGAAATCACGTCGTATTCAGTGCGCCATTCTTCTATCTCTTTCTCGGTCGATCCTTTCAACGAGTCGGGCGGCACCAGGGTCGAATGCACGAGAACCAAGGCGCGCGCTTTTTTCACAGCGCCACCCGCGGCAGCTTGCGATCCTCGTATGACTCAGCCAGCGTGGATACCACCCACAGCAATTCGCCCTTCAGTTCGCGCCGCGAGCCGCGCACGTACAATCCCAAGCCTTCACAGCGCTCGATCATCAGGCGCAGCACCTGGTGCACCAGATACTCGCTGAACGCGCCTGAGCGCAGGATCTGCTGGCGCAGTGAAATGCGCATTTCACGCAGGACACTGGCCGCCTTCGGCGAGGCGCGCGTGCGCGGCGCCGTGGTGAACACTTTGAGCAGTAATTCGTCGGCGCCCGAGCGGCGCGGCAGGCGATAGCGCGCCAGCTTCTGCTCATAGTGTTCGCGCAAGGTGCGCGTATCGCCGGTCACGTCCTCGATGCTGCTGCGGTCCGACACCAAAGGCTTCTGGTTACCGATCTGCTGCGCAAGCTGGTCGATGAACTGAAGTTTCGAATACGCTGGCCAGCCCGCATATTCGCTCCGCCACTGGGAATTGGGTTTGAGCCATACGGCAAAGGTCTCGGCAAAATCTTCCGTCGGATGCGCTTGCGCATACCACGCGCCCAGGTGTTGAACGAAACGTCGGCTCCCCGGCCGCGGCCGATAGGTATCCGGATAGGGCAGCGACGCCGGTCCGAAAACGGCGCGCCAATGCTTGCGCCGCCGCAGGCGGTAGGCGGAGTCAATGGCGTGTCCCGCCTCATGGCGCAGAATGCGCATCAGCCAGTTTCGATTGCCGCCCTCCACTTCGCGCATGAATCGGCGTTCGATGCGCATCAGGCGTTTATGCGCCAGATAAAATGGAATCGCGATGCCGGGAATTCCATCCGGCGAGAACCACTCCTGGGCCAGCCAGCAGTGCGGCCGAAAGCGTATGCCCCGCAGCCTCAATTCTCGGTACAGGCGCTCGATGGCGCCCTGCAATTCGGTGCCCTGAACGCGGAGCTGCAGGTCGCAGAATCGCAGACTCAGGAGCTGATCGTCGGTCAGCCTTTCCCAGGCGATGCTGCGTGCGCCGCCGCGGCGCTTGGCGGCAGTCAAGCCCGTCCCACCTTAAATCTCTTCGACCTGAGGCTCATCGTCGCATTCCGGCATGGGTAAATTTACACGGCGGCCGTCGAGCCCGGCAAAATCGAATAGTCGCGAATCCGCCAGCTGCGATCCGGAGACATTGCAGATGCTGGAAAAAATTGCCTCGATGCGGCCGGGAAATTTCTGTTCCCACTCGCGCAGCATGTTCTTGACTGCGGTGCGCTGCATGTTGGTCTGCGAACCGCACAACGTGCATGGAATGATTGGAAACGAGCGCGCTGCCGCGTAGCGGGCGATCAATCGCTCCGGCACGTAACTGAGCGGCCGGATGACGATGTGGCGGCGATCCTCGCTGAGCAGCTTCGGTGGCATCGCCTTCATCCTGCCGCCGAAGAACATGTTCAAAAACAGCGTCTCGACGATATCGTCGCGATGATGCCCCAGCGCAATCTTGGTGACGGCGTTTTCCGCGGCAAATCTGTACAACGCGCCGCGCCGCAGGCGCGAGCACAACCCGCACATGGTTTTCCCTTCCGGAATCACACGCTTCACCACGGCGTAGGTGTTCTGCTCGATGATGCGGAAGCGCACGCCGAGATCGCCGAGATACTTGGGCAGCACCTCGACCGGAAATCCCGGCTGTTTCTGATCGAGATTCACCGCCGTGATTGCAAAGCTGACCGGCGCGCTGCGCTGTAGGCTGAGGAGCATGTCGAGCAAGGTGTAGGAGTCCTTGCCGCCGGACAGACACACCATTACATGATCGCCCGCGCCGATCATTGCGTAATCGGCAATGGCTTTGCCGACCAAGCCGCGCAGCTGTGCCTCGAGCTTCCTGAAGTTATTGGACCTAGATTTGGGCGCCGCGGCCATGCTGCTCCTCAGGGCGCTTCGAGATACTTGGCTTCCAAGTATCTTAAGTAAGCGGCTGCCGTCAGCGGCTTGCCGGTCGCTTGTTCGATGAGTTCTTGTACGGGCAACCTCGCGCCTATGCCGTGCACGTTGTCTCGCAGCCAATCCATCACGCCGCCAAATTGACCGGCGGCGATCTCCTCATCGAGCTCGGTGCGCGCCGCACGCATGGCTTCGTTCAATTGGCCGGCAATGACCGCCCCCAGGGCGTATGACGGAAAGTACCCGAAGTGCCCGACCGCCCAATGGATATCCTGCAAACAACCTTCGACATCGTTCGCCGGACGGATGTTCAGACGCTGTTCGAGGTTCGCGTTCCAGGCCTCCGGCAAATCGGCAACCGGCAGCGACCCTTCGAGAAGTTTCTTTTCCAGTTCGTAGCGCAGCATGATATGCGCAGGATAGGTCAATTCATCGGCGTCCATGCGGATGCAACTGCGGCGCACACGGATCAACAGCCGATATAAATTCGTCTCTTCCCATTCCGGACCACTCACCTGCAAATACTTCTCCAGCAGCGGCCGCAGGTATTTCACGAAGGAACGGCTGCGGCACAGGTTCATTTCGAACAGCAACGACTGGCTCTCCTCGAGCGCGAGGCCCCGGTCTCGGCCCACCGGCTGATCGCGCCACTTAAGCGGCAGCCCAAGGTCGTACATGGCGTGACCGGTTTCGTGCACCGCGCCGAGCAGTCCCGAAAAAGGATCGGTCAAATCAAATCGCGTGGTAACCCGGATATCGCCGGGCACGCCTTCCGTGAAGGGATGTTCGCTTTCGTCGAGACGCCCCCGTTCGAAGGGGAAGCCCAAGGCTTTGAGCACATCCACCGCCAGCGAGCGCTGGCGCGCGACGGTGAACTTGCCCGTCAAGGGGATGGGAGCATGCGTCGCCTGGACTTCGATGGCCTGATTGATGAGTCCGGGGAGCTTGCGCGACAACGCCTTGAATATGGTATCGATGTCGGCCACCGTGATGCCTGGGGTAAACCCATCGACCAAGGCATCGTAGGGTGCCAACCCGCGCGCCTGGCCGAGCAGCGCCGCCTTGTCCCGCACCAGATGCACCACTTCTTCCAGGTGCGGCGCAAGTAGCTTGAAATCATTGGCTTTTTTGGCTTCGACCCAAAATACTTCGGCGCGCGCAGTGGCCTTGGCCAGGCGTGAAATGAGCGACGGCGGCGTCGCGATGGCATGGTCGCGCTGCCTGCGCATCTCGCGAAGATTGGCGAGCGGCCAGTCCTCCATTTGAGAAGCGCCCGCCTCGGCGCGCTCCAAAAGCCGCGCCACCTTCGGAGTGGTGAGCAAGGCATGGTGCTCGGTCTCGAGCGCCGCCAATTGTTCGCCGCGCACATCGGCGCTGCCGCGCGGCATCATCACCGCGGCATCCCAACGCAGCAGCGATAGCGCGCCGCGAAATGCATGCAGGCGGCGAAATTCTTGCTCCAATTGCTCGTAAGGCGAGGCGGCCATGAGACCCTTGTGGCGGCCCGGTGGCACGCGCTTTAGTTTGACCGATAAGTCTAGCAGACCCGCAAGCTAGCAAGACCGCGGCAACGGTTACGAAAAATGCCGCTGCCTCAATGAGTTATTGCGACTCGAGCGAGAATGAGCCGTGTTGGCGAAACGGCAAATCTCTCAAGAATGGTAAATCGATGCTGGCCGCTCCGGTGAGATCATAGTCGATCGATTTCGCGTTCTGATTCACCTTATCGGCCAGCACCATCCACGCCAACGCCACGTTCGCGGTGATGGTCATGTCGAACTCGGATTCGCCAAACGCCGGAACCGTGAAGGCATGATCGCTGACCCCGCTCGCGATTTGCTGACCGCCGACATGAAGTTCGGTGTGCAGCCCGCGCACGGGCAGCTCGCGGTCATTGGGATTTTGTATATTGAGTTTGACCGCAAATTTTTGCTGCAGCAGGTTGGCGCTCACCATCTCGATGCTGATCACCGAGACGTTGGGACGATTGAATTTTGGCGCCATGAGCGAACAGGCCCCGACGGCCAACGCGCCGACAGCCAACGCCAAGGCAATGCCCGCCCAACGCCGGAGCCTCAACAAACTCAGGGCCAGCCGTGGCAACATGCGGGAAATGATACCGATTCCACGGGCGAGATCCTTCACCATCATCGCGCTATCCGGACCCTGGGCGCTTGGCGCGGCTGGTGCCGATGTGCCGCAGGGAGCACCTGTGACGGCTCAGCCGGTCGCCTGTCTTGCCTCGGGCGACGGCTACCTGCGTGCGCACCTTGGCGGCGCCATTGATGCGCGCCTTGATTGGCCCAACAGCGGAACCCGCTGCGAAGGCGAATCGCGCGACAACCCACCCGGCGTGCGCTTGAGCTTTCAACGTGCATCCGGTGCGGCGCCGAATCTGCTGCTGGTATTCGGCTTAACCGGCGTTCGCGAGGGCCAGTCCGCGCGTGAAGTGAGAGCCAATATGACCATCATCGTGCAGGGGACCAGCCATATTTTTGGCACCTTGGGCGATTCGCGCTGCACGGTGGATTCCCTGACGCAGCGCCCGCTCAAGGCCGCCGGTTCCTATCGTCTCGAAGCGCGCGGCTTCTGCACACAACCTGCCCACGCGGTACGCGGCAAGGGCGACGTACTGGTGAGCACCTTCGAATTCGCAGGACCGGTAACTTTTATTACGGAGAAAAATTAAATGCAGCTGGCGGCCACTTGGAGGGGCGATGCGGTGCGCAGATACCTCGCCGGGAACTGGCTTTGGATACTGGCCGTTGGCGCCGCCGCGGCTGCTGCCCCGGCCCGCGCCCAATACGTTGAGCCCCTGTCCGCGTTTCCGCAAAGTTCACTTTCCATCCGCACCGCGGCCGGCAAGCTGATCAATTTCAAGGTCTGGACTGCCGACTCGCCGCGCCGCGACGAGCAGGGGTTGATGTTTGTCCACGAGATGGATGAGCACGCCGGAATGCTGTTTATATTTCCCCAGAGCAAGCGGGTAACCATGTGGATGAAGAATACCTACATATCCCTGGATATGCTGTTCATGAACCGCCTGGGAAAGATCGACTACATAGCCGCGCGGACGACCCCGCTGTCCGAGGACATCATCGGACCGCCGGACCCTGAGTTCGCGGTGCTGGAGTTGAATGGCGGCGCGGCGATGAGGCTTGGCATCAAAGTAGGAGATTTTGCCCTACATCCAAGCTTCCAGCGCCCCAATTGAGACTCCAACCGCCTCGACTTCCGGGCCACGGCCATCTGTAGCGCAAAAACAACAGTCAAAGTGAGGCCGGACGGGCATTCGAGATCCGCGCCGTGACCTTTCACAGCTCCTGCGACTCAGGAAAATTGCCGGTCTTCGCGAGGCGCGCGGTTGGTTGCCCCCCTCTCCGGGTACCGTCAGCAGCAGGGGTAAGCCGCGCTCGCAAGTATTTGGCGAGGGCGAGCTGCTACAAATCGGCAGACAATTTGCAGACGCAGCATGTTTGAATCGCTCATGCAGCTTGTGTAACAGCTGATTGGCATGTTGTAATCGGTGCACATCTCGGACCGGCCCCACTGGGAGACAGGCGCAGACGCTGCGCGGGCTATCCGAAACTCGAATTGAATCGCCTAATTCATTGAAGGGAGCAGCAAATGGGGAATAATCGCAAATTGCAGTATGCAATCCGCGCCGCTATCGCAATGGCGGGCGCAACTGCAGCGGCACCGGCCGCGTATTCGCAAACCGCAGCGGCCGCCACCGAGCCGGCGCCGGAATTGCAAGAAGTCGTGGTAACCGGATCGCGCATTCAGCAAAATCCAAATGACATATCCATCAGCCCGGTCGTCAGCGTCACGGCGCTCGAGATCGCGCAGACCGGCTTGGTGCGCACCGAGGACTTGCTCAACAACCTGCCGCAGGTGGTCGCGGAGAACAGCTCCGGTCAATCGATCAGTGCGAACGGCACGGCCACGGTCAGTTTGCGCGGCTTGGGCTCGCAGCGCACCTTGGTCCTCATCGACGGCAGGCGCATGGCCCCGGGCGGCGGCTTAGGCACTTCCGCGAGTCCCGACATCAATCAGATTCCCGCGGCGATGATTCAACGCGTCGACGTGCTGACCGGTGGCGCTTCCGCCGTGTATGGTGCGGATGCGGTCGCGGGCGTGGTCAACTTCGTGATGGATACGCATTTCCAGGGCGTGCGGCTGGATGCGGACTACGGCTACAACAGCTACAAGAACGACAACCAGCAATATCTTGGCCTGCTGGCAGCGGCAGGTGATCAGATCCCGCCGAGCACCACCAACGCGGGAGCGAATCGCAGCGCATCCTTCCTCGCCGGCTCGAACTTCGCCGACGGTAAGGGCAATGCCACGGTGTATTTCACTTACCTGAACAGCTCGCCTGCGGTCGGCTACCAGTACGACTATGCGGGTTGCACGCTCAACACGCCGAGCACGCTGCCCGGGCCCGGAGGTTTGAAGTGCGGCGGCTCGAGCTCGAGCGCCACCGGACGCTTCTTGGAATTGGGTAAAGTCGCCGGCACGGAAACCATCGTGTCCGATTCGACCGTGGCCAAAAACGTTCCCGGCGGGGCGTTTACGCCCTACAACGCTTCGTATTCGTACAACTATGGTGCCTTGAGCTATCTGCAGCGCCAGGCGGACCGCTACACGGCCGGCGCATTCTTGAACTACGACGTCAGCGATTATGCGAATGTGTACTCGGAGTTCATGTTCGCGCGCAATACCTCGCAGGCTGCGTACGGCCCCAGCGGTGCATTTGCGTTCTTGACGCCGCTCATCAGCTGCGCCAACCCGCTGCTGAGCGCGCAACAAGTAGGGGTGATATGTAATCCTGCAAATCTTGCGGCCAACCAGGCGCAATTCCCTCAGGCCACGGGCAACAATGTCCTGTTGTACCTGGCCCGGCGCAGCGTCGAGAGCGGGCCGCGCCTCGATAACTACTACTCGAACAACTTCCGCGAGGTACTTGGGGTCAAGGGCAAGATTGCCGAGCCTTGGAGCTATGATGCGTACGCTCAGGTCACGATTACGCAATTGGGGGACGACCAAGGCAACTACCTCGGCGCACCGCAGATCAACAATGCGCTCAACGTGGTCGCCAACCCCGCGGTCGGCGGCGCTCCGGGTCTTGCGGTAGGCGCACCGGTCTGCCAGTCGGTCCTCAATGGCTCGGACACCAAGTGCGTACCGTGGAACATCTATCAGCCGGGCGGAGTCACCGCGGCACAGCTGGCTTACCTGGAAGTCCCCTCGACCTACAACATTGTGCAAACGGAATACATCGCGCACGTGGACGCCACGGGCGATCTCGGCAAGTACGGCATCCAGATCCCGACCGCCTCAAGCGGCATGATCGTCAATATCGGCGCCGAGTGGCGGGAAGAAAAATACATTTTAAACCCCGACTACATCTTTCAGAATGGTTACGGTTCGGGCGGCAACGGTGCGGTACAGCCGATTAACGGCCAGTTCCGTGTAGGTGAGGCGTTCACCGAAATGACCCTGCCCATCATGGATGACAAGCCGGGCGCTTATGCTCTGTCGGCGAATGCCGGCTACCGCTACTCGAGCTACACCGACGGCTTCGACACCAACACCTACAAGTTTGGCCTGGAGTGGGCACCAATCCGGGACATCCGATTCCGCGGCGGCTACAACCGCGCGATTCGCGCGCCCAGCATTGGCGAGCTTTACGCACCCCCGACCATCGGTGCCGGCGGTACGGCGGATCCTTGCTGGGGAGCGGCGGCCGGTGGTTTGGTGAATGGCCACACGCTGCAATTCTGCGAAAACACCGGCGTGACGCCTGCAGAGTTCGGCCACATCCTGCCGAACCCCGCGGCGCAGATCAACACGTCGGTGGGCGGCAATACAGGCCTCACTCCGGAGAAGGCGGATACCTACACGGCGGGCTTCGTGTTTCAGCCAAGTTTCCTGCCGAATTTCGTCATGTCCGTCGACTACTACGACATCAAGATCCAGAACACGATCACCTCGTTGAGTTCCAACACGATCGTCAACAATTGCGGTCTCACCGGCTTGGCATCGCTCTGCGCTCTGATTCATCGCGGCGCGGGCACGGGCTCCTTGTGGTTCAACAATACCAATTTCGTGAATGCGGATGAGGTGAACATTGGTACCGTCACCACGAAGGGCGTGGACGTTGAAGGCCACTACCTGTGGGATATCGGTTCCTTCGGCAAGTTGACCATGAATCTGGCCGGGGTCTACACCAATTCATTCGATACCCAGCCTCTGCCCACCAGCGCATCCTATGACTGCGTGGGGTACTACGGAACCACCTGCAACGACCCAATCCCGAAGTGGCGTCATGTGCTCGGAACCACCTGGGCCACGCCGTGGTGGGGTCTCGATGTGACCTTGCGGTGGCGCTATATCGGACCCTCGAATTCCGACCGGACCAGTTCGGATCCGCAGCTGTCGCAGACGTATCTGGCGTCCGACTCGCACATCGGCGGCTACACCTACTTGGACTTCTCGGCGTCGATCCCGATCGGCAGCGCCGTCAACTTCCGGGTGGGTGTGAACAACCTCGCCGACAAGGCGCCACCGGTGGTCGCGAACGGCAACTATTCGGACTGTCCGAATACCTCCTGCAACGACAACACCTGGGTTGGAACCTACGACACCATGGGCCGTTACATCTACGCGCACATCCAGGCCAAGTTCTAATCGAAGCGTAAAGACTTTCGAAGCAAAAATTACGGCGGGCTCTTTGCCCGCCGTTTTTTTTATGGGTATTGATCGGCAAGGCTGCCGAGCGCGTCCTTCAACGGCTTGAGCCACGGCTCGTAGTGGCGCCACTGGTCTACCGCCTCCGAATAGATCGGGCGGCGCACCTGCTCGGAACTGACCGTTTGCACCACCCGGGGATTGTCGTAGAAACGCAGGCACCCAGGTTCAAACGGCAGACGGCAATAATCGAGCAGACGCCGCACTTCGCCTTCGGGATCGGCGACCAGCCGTTCGTAGTGAACGCGGTGCACCCGCCCGGGCAGCACGGCATCGATGTGCTTCATGAGCTCGACATAGTCGCGGTAGTAGCTGCCGAGTTCGCCAAGGTCATAGCTGAAACTCATGCGCCGCGAAAACAGCTGTTTGTAGCAGGAGAAGGCGCAGGCCATCGGATGGCGCCGCGCGTCGATGATGGCAGCGCGAGGGAACATCAAGTGGATTAGCCCCAGGTGGCTGAAATTGCCCAGCATCTTATCCACGAAGCGCGGCAGCCCCAGCGGCCGATGGCCGCGGGTCTGCGCAAGATATCGTTCGGCCATGCGCTCGATCTCGGCGCGGCTCAGCGATGCGACCGACGCCAGATATTCCGCATCGCCGCGACCTGCGCGCAGGTAGAGCTCCATGACCATCGCAGGGACATCGGGTAGCTCGCGCGTGCCTTCGACCTGTGAGTGGCTCGCCAGAATCTGCTCGAGCAACGTCGAGCCACATCGCGGCAGGCCGACGATAAAAATCGGGTCGGGCCGCTTGCTTCCCCAGCTGGAACGATCCGCGTAGAAGGGGGTCGTATACAGCGCTTTCGAGGATTGCAGGTAGGCCGTAGTGGCCGCCGCGTCATATTCCAGCGTGTACCGTTGCTGCTCGTTGCCGCGCGCATAGTGTTCGAACGATTCCCCAAACCGCTTCGCATCCTCGAAGGCTTTGCCGAGCGCGAACGCGAGGTGTTTGCGGTTGGATCCGATCTTAGGGCTCCGCGCCAGATGTTCCTGCATCAATAAAATGTCCGCATCCGTGAAGCGGAAAGTCTTCAGATTGGCAAGCGCCCAATAGCCTTCACCGAATCCGGGCTGCGCGACGATCGATTGCCGGTATGCCTGGATGGACCGCGCCTGCTCACCCATCTCCCGCAATAGATTCCCATAGACCAGCCACCCCTTCGCATCTTCCGGATGTGCGGCGACGACCTCCTCCATCAGCGAGACTGCTTCGGCGCCACGGCCAACCAAGCGCATGGCAAGAGCCTTCAGCGCGAGGTATCTCAGGTGTTCGGGTTCGTTGGCAAGCAGTCGCTCAATGAGCGGCAGCGCCTCGTCGATCCGCTGCTGCTGGTACAGCAGTCGTGCCAGGTCATGGCGGGCTGCCGCGTAACCGGGGGCGTACTCCAGGCATTCTCGGAGGTTTTTCTCCGCCGCTGCATGGTCCTCCCGCTGGGTTGCAATATCCGCCAGCATGCGCAATGCGACCACATCGCGCGGCGAATGCGCGAGATGCCGGCGCAGCATGTCGTCGGCCGCGTCGAGCCGGTTTTCGGCGGCTGCCACGCCCGCATCGGCGAGTTCCGGCGGCTCTGGCGCCAGCCGACTGTATGTCAAGTAAGCCGTGTCGCCCTCCAGCGTATTGCCGGCCAGAAATTCTTGTGCCGCAAGTTCCCGCCAGCCATCCGCGAACGCGGCGTCGAGGGTAACCGCGCGCTGAAATGCAGCGAGGGCGTCGGCGCCGCGGCCGCCGGCGGCGTAGCCGCGGCCGAGCTCGAATTGCATGACGGGCGAATCCGGATGCGCTTTACAAAGCGCTTCGAGTACGCCGGTGGCGGTTGCCGGATCGCCGAGCCGGCGGCATGCAGCCGCCAGCAGCAGGTTGGCTTCCTCGTGGTCCGGGCTCTTTGCAACGATGTCGCTGGCATGGCGCGCGGCTGCCGCAGGGTCAGAGTCGAGCAGCATGGACGCACGCATGAGCAGAAGGTCGGCAGAGGCGTCAGATGTCAAATAGGTCCTCCCAAGATTCAAGGCTTGGCCGATCTAAACGAACTCGGATGGGTAAGTCAACGCAGCGAGGCTTTGCAGCCCTTGGCCAGGCGGGCCGCCGCCGGCCCATGTGCGAGAGGACGATGGGCAGCGCTCTGTTATACAATTACAGCTCGTGAATACCGCAAGCTCGGCGCCGCTCGACGACGCCACCATTATCCGCACACTGCAGGCCTCTAAGGCGGAGGCGGCTGCCGGCCGGATGCCGGAATCGGATCAGCTGCTGGCCGGAGTCGCGCAGCGGGCTCCCAATCACCCGGCGGTCCTCAATGAACTTGGCGTGCGCATGCTGGGGCGCGGCGCAGCTGATAAGGCGCAGGCGCTGTTCGCGCGTGCCACCAGCGCGGATCCCAAGCACCCTGCCCTTTGGTCGAACCTGGCATCCAGCCTCAAGGCACTCGGCCGCCGCGCCGAGGAGATGGACGCGATTGAAAAGGCGCTCGAGCTCGAGCCACGCCATTTGTCTGCGCTGCTGCAAAAAGGTGCCTATCTCGAGGAAACCGGCGATCCGCGCAACGCCGCACGCGCCTACCAAAACGCGCTCGACTGTGTGCCACCCGGCGCCGACCTACCCGCCAACATCAAGGAAGCATTTGCCCACGCGAAATCGATGGTAGACGCCGACAGTGCGGCCCTGGCCAAGCTTCTCGAGGAGCCGCTCGCCGCAATTCGCGAGCGGCATGGAGGACGGCGTGAACCGCGCGTCGAGAAGTGCCTCGAAACCGTGATGGGCAGGCGCCGCGTTTACCACTCGCAGCCGACCTGGATGTACTTCCCGGAGCTACCGGCAATCGAGTTCTTCGATCGTTCGGAGTTCCCGTGGCTCGAGGCGCTGGAGGCTGCTTCCGGCGACATACGCACGGAGCTGATGCGGGTTCTGGTTGCTGATCGCGATGGACTGCAGCCCTACATCGATTTTCCGAAGAGCATGCCCCTGGATCAGTTCCGGGAGCTGAACCGTTCGCGGCGCTGGAGCGCGTATTTTCTGTGGAATCAAAGCCAGGCGATCGCCGGGCACATCGCCCGTTGTCCGATTACCGCACGGTCGCTCGAGGCCTTGCCGCGCTGTCGGGTGGATGGCCGGGCGCCGACGGCTTTTTTCTCGATCCTCGATGCGAATACGCGCATCCCCGCACACACTGGAGTCACTAACACGCGCTGCACCGTACATCTACCCCTCGTGATACCGCCTGATTGCGGGTTTCGAGTGGGAGCAACCACGCGCGAATGGATACCCGGTCAGGCGTGGGTGTTCGATGACACTATCGAACATGAGGCCTGGAACCTATCCGATACGCCGCGCGCCATCCTGATTTTCGACATGTGGAATCCGCTGCTCACCGCCGCTGAACGCGAGATGATCAAGACCGCCACCGAGGTTTACCAGAACTACTATTCGCTTCCTCAGGAGAACGCACTGTGAGCTTGCGGCGAGTCGTCGCGCGCGCTGCGCGCTTGAACTTGATTCTGGTCTTCGCCTCCGCCGCGGCGTGGCCGGCCGGCGCGCCCACTGCCGCTGACCTCGCCCGCTGCGCTGCGATGACCGCACCTGATGCGCGGCTCGCATGCTACGACAGCCTGTCGGCGCCGCCCGCGCCGGCTGTAACCCCTGCGCCACCGGCGCCTGTGACCCCCACAGCGAGCGCTCCTGTGCCGCCGTCGCCGCCGCCAGCACCGACGGCGACGGTTACAAACGCGGTCGCCGCGCCGGCCGCAACCCGCGCGCCCGCAGCGCCAACATCAGTACCGGCACCGGCATCCAACGGCAACGCTGCATTCTCTGCCGCGCCCGTGGATGATCCGCAGAATTTCGGTTTCTCCCTGGCCCAGGTGCAGGCACACACCCAGGCACCGCCCCCGCCGGGTCTGCAATCCATTCAGGCGCACCTCACCAATGTATTGACGGACCGGCAAGGAAACGGCTACGTGTTGCTCGACAACGGGCAGATGTGGACATACCAGGGCGATGACGGGCGGATGCGCCCGGGTGAGCCGGTAACGATCAAGCGCGCCTCACTCGGCTCGTACATCATGGTGACGCAGTCCAAGCGCTCTTACCACGTGACACGCCAGCGCTAATTATTGGGCTGAGGCTAAGTCTCGCGACCTAGGGCGGTATCGAGCCGCTGCACCCACGGTTCGAGCACGGCCAAGATCGGCTGCAGCTGGGCGCTGTAGTTTTTCCAATGATCAATGCCCGATCGATCAAGTCCGCGCGCAAGCTGCGCGGTGCTCGGCGTTGCATGCTCGCGCGCCTGCACACGGGCTGCGAAATCGCCCATGTCGGCCTGCCACTTGAGCCCCAGGAACCCGCAGATTGCGCGTGTCTCTTGGGCAAGGTCAGCCACCAAGGTTTCGTAGCGCACCTCGTGCCAATCAAGCCCCAGCAATGGGCGCACCCGATCGGCGAAGTGCATGACCGCATCATAGAACGCCGCCGCGCCCGGCAGCGTGAGCAGTTCGTACATCGCAGGATTCATCTTGAAGCGGCGCCGAAAGCAGCTGAGCACGACGTCGCGCGGATCGCGGCTGGCGAACAGCACCTTGGCACGCGGAAATAGACGCGCGATCAGCGGCAACTTCAGCGTGTTCAAGGGATATTTGTCGACGAACATCTTGCCGGCGACGTCGATCCCGGCGTTGCGCACGCCTTCCCAATACGCCGCGCGCAGCGGTCGCAATTCGCTCTCGTCCGCCCGTGCCAGCGCCGCGAAGTTCAGCGGCTCGCGCATGAACTTGAGAACCGCGTCGGTCAGAAGTTCATGCTCCTCGATGCTCGCGACCTGCGGATGGCCATCGAGCACGACCTCCAGCAATGTCGTGCCGGAACGAGGAAAACCGAGCAGGAATACGTGTCCGAGCGCACCGGCCGAACCCGCATCCAGCGACGCATCCTGCGCCCAGGCTTGCCCATTGAAGCACTCCATTGCCGCACTCAGGGCACGTGTGTAGGCGAGCATGCTGGTGCCGCTCGCGAAGCGCCGATGAATTTGCCGCAGTGCTTCGTTGCAGGCCGAGTACGCATCGAACGCCTCGGCGTACCGTCCCAGGGTATCGAGAACATCCCCCAGCAAGCCGCTGGCGCGCGCCTTGTCGGACGGGCCCGCCCGTGAATCGAGGATGAGCTGATGCAGCAGCGTTTCAGCCCTGGGGCTGGCACCGCTCGCCAGTTCCGCGGCCGCAAGGCTCAGCACGGCATCGGGAAAACCGGGAGCCAACTTGAGCGCCTGTTCGGCCCAGCGCCGGGCCTCCTCGTGTTCGCCGCGGTGGGTCGCGATCGATGCAAGTGCAGCCGTTGCCGCGAGATTGCCGGGTTCCAGCTCCAACGCCCGCAAGTGGCTCTGCTTCGCACGGCCCAGCCACCCTAAGCTGATCAACGCGTTGCCCTTGTTGGCATGGGCAAACCCCAGATCAGGATGCTTTTTCAGCAGTTCGTCCACGTGATGCAGAGCTTCGTCGGGGCGATCGAGACGCTGTAGGCACAATGCCAGGGCGTTGCGCGCGCCCACGTCGCCGGGCGAGATAGTGACGGCGCGCTGGAGCAGCCGCAGTGACTCCTCGAATTTGCCCTCCTGCTCCAGCCGCGTGGCAAGCACATTCAGCAGCAGCGGATGCTCGAACCCGCTCGCAAGCGTTTGTTCGGCCAGTGCTCCGGCGCGTTGAAAATCGCGATTCTGAGCATATGTCAGAACCGCGCGGAGCGTCTCCATGTCAGCCTCGAGATTGCGGGCCATCTGCCCAAGCGTACCGGATTTCGCGGCGCACCGCAGATGTGGGAAAATCGCGCCGGGCGTAATGTTCACAGAGGTAACCTTGACGGGAGTTCCAGAGGCGATGTTGCGCGAAGCAACGCAACTGCAGCGCCAGAACCGCGTCCCGGAGGCTATCGATGCTTACCTTGGCATACTTAAGCGCTGGCCGGAATTGGCTGAGTGCTGGTTCAATCTGGCCGTGCTGCAACGACAAGCCCGCCGCCTCACCGATGCTCTTGATTCCTACCAGAAAGCCCTCAACGCGGGCGTCTCTCGCCCCGAGGAAGCCCACCTCAACCGCGGCGTGATCTACACCGATTACCTCGGGCAGCATGAAGCCGCGGAACGCGAGCTCAAGGCGGCGCTGTCGATCAATCCGGGCTTTACACCGGCACTGCTCAATCTCGCCAATCTGTACGAGGACCTCGGGCGCCGCTCTGAAGCGCAGGGGATCTATGCGCGTATCCTGGCACTCGACCCGCGTTGCTTCGAGGCACTTGCGCGACTCGCCAACCTGCAGCCGCCCGCGGCTGCGGATCCCCTTCTGGTCGCGCAGCTGCAGCGCGGGCTTGCGGATGGAGCGGCATCGGCTGCCGAGCGCGCGAGTCTCGGCTTCGCACTGGGCCGGATGCTTGACGCGGCCGGCGATTACCAGGCAGCGTTTGCGGCGATCGATGCGGCGAACCGGGCGAGCCGGGCCAGCGCGGCCCCGCACATCGTGCGCTATGACCAGGTGCGGCAGCACGCTTTCGTGGATCGATTGATCGCCGGCGACACGGCACATTCGCGAAGGCTGAGCCAGATGCGGCCGCGGCCGATGCCGCGGCCCGTATTTATTTGCGGCATGTTCCGGTCGGGCTCCACATTGACCGAACAGCTGCTGGGCGCCCTCCCAGGCGTTGCCGCGGGCGGCGAGATCGATTTCCTGCCGCGAATCGTGGCCAGTGAACTGGTTCCGTTTCCGGAATCGCTCGCCACGATGCCGCAGCAGCGCTTGGACGACATCGCCGGGCGCTATCAAGCGGAGCTCAAGCGGGTCTCCGGTAATGCCGAGTACGTGATCGACAAGCGCCCCGATAATTTTCTGTACATAGGTCTCATTAAAAGCCTGTTTCCGGACGCCCGTATTGTGCACACCACGCGCAATCCGCTCGACAATTGCCTGTCGATTTATTTTTTACATCTGGATCAGCAAATGAGCTATGCCTTGGACCTCAAGGATATAGGACATTATTTCCGCGAGTACCGCCGGCTCATGACACACTGGAAGAGCATGTTCGCGTCCGATATCTTCGACTTCGACTACGATGCGCTGGTGAGCGAACCCAAGTCTGCGCTGGAGCGGCTGTGCGCGTTTCTTGGGCTTGAACCCCCTGGCGCCGTACCGCGGGCTGCGCCCACGGGACTCGCGGTGAAAACCGCCAGCGTCTGGCAGGTGCGGGAGCCGCTGTATCGCACATCGTCGGGCCGCTCGCGACATTACGCCGACCAACTCAATGAATTGCACAACTATCTTGCCGATCTCTTATGAATGCTGCACCGCCACTCGTAGTGCCGATTCTCGCCACCCCCTTCGGCGTCGTGCCGTTGCCGGAAGCGGGCGCGCTCAACCCGGAACTCACAGCGCTGTTCACGGCACGCATGGCGACCGACTCATCGCCGCAGGCAGATCCTTTGTGTTACCGCAGCCGCGATGACCTGTTCGAGCGGCCGGAGGAGCCAGTGCGCTCGCTGGCCGCCGCGATTGTTCGGGGCGTGTACGCCGTGGTCGAGACCGTAAACGAATTCACCGTCGCGCAATTGCGTGAGTTAAAGCTGGAGGCGCGCGGTTGGTTCACGATTGTAAAACCGGACGGCCGCGTGCCGGCCGCCAGCTATCCGCTGACGGCATGGTGTGCAATCTACTGCGTAGCCGCTCCGCCGCCCTCGCCGGCCCGCGCCGACGCCGGCGCGCTGCGGCTTTACGAGACACGGCTCGGCACGATGTTTCAGGACGCCACGAATTCCATGATGAAGATGCCGTACAAACCGAGCCACTGCAGTTGGCGACCGGTACCTGGGAATATGGCGGTTTTTCCGGCTTCGCTTACTCACGAAATCGCATTATTCCGCTCCGTCGGTGAGCTGATTCTCGTCACAGTCCGCCTGCGCTTCGTGGGACCGGGCCAGCAGGGCATGCCCCGATGGTAGGTCCGGGGATCAAGCTGAATCCCATGTTTGCGGTGCCGTTCGGCGAGGCGAGATTGGCATCTTGCGAGCGCTTGAACCGCGAGCTCGAGACGCTGTTCTTGGCGCGGGAGAACGACGAACATCGAAACCCAACGCCGAGCCATATTCCGCAGCAGGAGACTTTCGAAAGCCGCTTCAATTTATTCCTGTGGCCGGAAGCCTGTGTGCAGGAGTTGCGCCGGTTCATGCTGGATGCCGTGGTGCACATGGTGCTCGAGACTACGACACTGCGGCCCGAAGATGTGGGGCGCATGAAATTTCATAACCACACCTGGTTTCACGTGTCGCGCTACGCGGGCTCATTCATCGCCCACAACCATCCCCTGGCGTCATGGTCCGCCGTGTACTGCGTGCGCGCCGGAGAAGCCGCGTCCGACCATCCGGACAGTGGCGTACTGCGATTCCTCGACACGCGGCAAGGCGCAGACGCCTACATCGACCCGGCAATCGCCCCGCTGCACCGCGAATATGCCCTGCGCCCGCTCGAATTTCGGCTCACCGCCGGGCAGCTGATCATGTTTCCCTCCTATGTGTTCCACGAAGTGGCGCCTTTCTACGGCCGCGACACCCGCATAACCGTTGCGACCAATTGTTGGTTCGCGTGAGCGGAGAGATCTCGAACAGCAGCCGCGCCAAGCTCGCGCAGGCGCAGGCGCTTGAACGACAAGGGCGCTTGGCGGAGGCCGCAACGCTGTATCGCGAAGTGCTTGCAACTGAGCCGCGCAACGGCGAGGCGCTGCATTCCTTGGGTGTAGCAATGGCCAAAATGGGCCGCCTGCAAGATGCCGTCGGACTCATCGCAGCGGCGCTTGAGATTTCACCTGACAATGCCGGCATGCAGGCCAACCTCGCCAACGTACTCTGCGGACTTGGCCGTTACACCGAGGCGATCACCCACTACGACCGCGCCGTGGCGCTGCAGCCCAATCTCACGCCAGCCTATAGCGGGCGAGGCAAGGCGCTGTTGGCGTTGAACCAGCTTGATCCGGCGCTGGCAAACCTAGGTCAGGCCGTTCGGCTCGCGCCGAACGACGCGGAGAAGCATAACGATCTCGGGGTTGCGCTGGAGCGCGCCAACCGTCCATCGGACGCGCTGCATTTTTTTGCGAACGCGATCTCGCTCAAACCCGACAACGCGGAAGCGCACCATAACCGCGGAATCGTCGAGATGACGATGGGGCGGTATCCGGAGGCACTCGCCAGTCTCGACCGGGCGCTCGAGTTGCAACCGCAGCAAACTGCAGTGCATGCCAATCGCGGGCTGGTGTTGCTCGCGCTCGGTCGGCAAGCCGAGGCTCTTGCAAGCATCGATCGCGCACTCGCAATGCAGCCGGGCGATGCGAACCAGTACCATGCCCGCGGCGTGGCGCTCGTGAACCTCGAGAGGTTCCCCGAGGCACTCGCAAGTTTCGATCATGCGCTCAAACTGGCGCCGGCCACCGCAGCGACATATCTCTGGCGCGGCAGGGCGTACGCCCAGCTTGGGCAACTGGCCGAGGCGCTCGAGAACTTCGACCGCGCTCTCATCCTCGCTCCAATGGATTTTGAAACGCATCTGCAGCGCGGCATCGTGCTCGCGCGGCTCGAACGCAGCGACGAATCCCTCGGCAGCTTCGATCAGGCCGTAAGGCTCGATAGGAACAATGCGGACGCACTCAACAACCGCGGTGCGGTACTGGTGCGTCTCTCGCGCCCAACCGAGGCGCTCGACGATTTCGTCAATGCGGTCCGTTGCAAACCCGATTTCGCGGACGCGTACACCAATCTCGGTAACACGCAGAAAGGCTTGGGGAGGTATCGCGAAGCACTGCAGAGTTTCGACCTGGCGCTTTCGTTGAAGCCGGAGGACGCCATGGCGCTGTGGAGCAAAGCGGTGCTCAAGCTTGCAATGGGATCATTTCGAGACGGTTGGCCCTTGTATGAAGCGCGCCTGCGGCTCGAGAACAATCCTTTGCAACAGCGTAAGCCAGGCGCGCGCTGGTCGGGGGGCGAGTCGCTCGAGGGCAGAACGCTGCTCGTGTACGCCGAGCAGGGACTGGGGGACACTCTGCAGTTTTGCCGCTACATCCGGCTACTGGAGGCGATGGGCGCGCGGGTGGTTTTCGAAGTTCAGCCGGTACTCAAGAAATTGCTCGACACTCTCGATATGCGCGGTGCGCTGGTCGGCCGCGGCGACCAGTTGCCGCCCATCGACCTACACACACCGCTCGGCAGCCTGCCGCTGGCCTTCCACACCGAACTCGGCAGCATTCCCGGCGGTGTGCCCTACCTAAACGTCGATGCCCAGGCTGTGAGCCGATGGCGAGAGCGACTGGCCTCCTTGCCGGGACTCAAGGTGGGGCTCAATTGGCACGGCAACACGGAAGCCGAGAAGCGCGCCGCGCTGCAGGCTCGGTCCTTCCCGCTTGAGGCAGCAGCGCCGCTATCGAGGCTCCAAGGGATAAGCCTGGTGTCGCTGCAGAAGGGCGCAGGCGCCGAACAGATCGCTCAGGTCGGATTTGGCGGCACGGTCGTTCAATTGACCGATCCCAACTTCATGGGACCTGATGAGATCGCCGAGGAAACCGCCGCAATCATGATGGGCCTGGACCTTGTGATCACTGCGGACACAGCCATCGCCCACCTGGCGGGCGCGCTGGGCGTTCCCGTCTGGGTAGTGCTGCAGGCGGTACCGGACTGGCGCTGGCTCATCGAGCGCTCCGACAGCCCCTGGTATCCCACCATGCGGCTGTTCCGCCAGCTTAGGTGGGGGGACTGGCCGGAAGTCTTCGAGCGTGCCGCAATCGAACTCGCTGCCTTACGCGCAACTGCCCGCGACCAAGGCCCTAAGCCCGTGTAATTGAACGGTGGGCAACAGAGTTGCTCTTCGGGCCGGCCGCGCGATTGGATGCAAAATGTGCTGCAAAATTGTTACGAATTCGTCATTTATCCCGCACGCCGGCAGGAGAAGACATGAGCTTAGACAAATGAGTAATAATGACGCCGTTGGCCGGGTCTTTTACAGGAGCAGCAATACCGCTGCGTTGAAAAACTAACGAGGATCAAAATATGCAGATCAACAAACTGTCGAGCGCGACAATGGCCGCTGCAGCCGCCATGTTGTTCACTTCCGGAATCAGCACTGCCACATTCGCGGCAGATGCCGCCACCATGCATTGCACGGGTGTGAATTCCTGTAAGGGAACTTCCGAGTGCAAGTCGGCAAAGAACAGTTGCAAAGGTCAGAACAGCTGCAAGGGTCAGGGTTTTGTCTCGATGACGAAGGACGCATGCACGGCTGCCCAGGCAAAAGCCAAGGCCGCCGCTCCTGCGAAGTAAGCGACTCCCAAGCGTTGACAAGGGGCCGGACGCATTCGCCCGGCCCCGATTTCCATGAAACTCTGCGGCTTTGGTCTGGGTCTACGAACACCCCACTATGAGGCCATCTTAAGCGAGCCTCATGCCATCGATTGGCTCGAGGTGATCACCGAAAATTACTTGGTCCCTGGCGGCAAACCGCTGCATTACCTCGAGCGTATACGCGAGCGGTTCCCGATGGTGATGCATGGGGTTTCGCTCTCCATCGGCAGCACCGACCCCATCGACTTCGAGTATTTGCGCATGGTGCGGGCGCTGGCCTCGCGCATCGAACCGCATTGGATATCCGACCACTTGTGCTGGACGGGAGTCGACGGACGGAATTTGCACGATTTGCTGCCGCTGCCCTACACCGAAGAAGCGCTCTCGCAGGTGGTCGCGCGAGTCGGGCAGGTTCAGGACGCCTTGGGAAGGCAGATCTTGCTGGAGAATGTTTCCAGCTATCTTACGTTTCACGCCTCCGAAATGACCGAGTGGGAATTTTTGCGCGAGGTGGCATTGCGCGCGGACTGCAACATCCTGCTCGACATCAATAACATCTATGTGAGCAGCGTCAATCATGGCTTCGACGCGATGCACTACCTGCAGGCCATGCCGAAATCGCGAGTGCGCCAATTTCACCTCGCCGGGCACAGCGACATGGGCGGCCACCTGATCGATACCCATGACCATCCCATCGTGGCTCCGGTGTGGGATCTGTACTCGCAGGCTGTTGCGCAATTCGGCGCGGTGCCGACCATGATCGAACGCGACGACAACATTCCGGCCTTGAGCGAGCTGGTTGCGGAACTTGCCGTGGCGCGCGATCTTGCCGCCCGGCACACGCGGCAGGCGGCATGATGCAGCTGCGCCAATTGCAGTTCGACATGCAGCGCCATCTGCTGGGCGAGCAAAGCGGCGTCATTGCGGGCATCGTGGATGCGCCGCCGCTGCCGGCCGCGGATCGATTGGCCATCTATCGCAATGCCTACCAAGTACGGCTGATCGACGCGCTCGACGACACCTATCCAATTCTGCACGCACTGCTCGGCGACGAGATGTTTGTCGCATTGGGCGAAGCGTTCGGCGCCGCGCACCCATCCGTACACCGCTCGATTCGCTGGTACGGACGCGAGCTTGCGGATTTCCTGGCACGCTGCCCGCCCTACGAGGAACAGCCCATTCTCGCCGAGGTCGCGCTGCTCGAATGGACGCTGGCCGAGGTGTTTGACGCCGCGGATGCAGAACCTAAGACACGCGCGGCGTTATCAGCCATCGATCCTAAGGCTTGGGCCGCGCTTGGCTTCGAGTTTCATCCTTGCCTGAGGCGCCTCAAACTGAAATGGAACACGGTGGCTGTTTGGAAAGCCATGAGTGCCGATGCGGTGCCCCCCGCACCCGAGCTCGGTGCGGCGCCCGTGGCGTGGCTCTTGTGGCGGCAGAATTTGCAGAATTATTTTCGGTCAATGACCGCCGTCGAAACGGCAGCGCTCGATGCGGCCCTGCGCGGGCGTAATTTCTCGCAGATTTGCGAAGATTTGCGGGCCTGGCTGCCCGACGATGAGATCCCGCCGGCCGCCGCAACCCTGGTGGGAAATTGGGCGGACAGCGGGATCATTATCGCATTGCGCTAAGAGCGCGGCTTCACCACCGTGGATTTCTTCGACGGTGTTTCTCCCTAAAGCCCGCACTTAATCGGATTCAGGTTCGACGGGGCGTCATTCACACTGTCTTCAAGCGTCGAGAGGCTCGCCGCTAAGCAGTCGTCGAAAGAGCACCCATCATGGCGTTGTTGAGAAACGGTTCTGCCATCCGTCGCGAGATTACCGCAGCACAGCGGATTCCCTATGCGGCTCACGTGGCGCCATCCGTGATCAGCACCATGTTCGGCGACTACATACAGGTCTTCCGTCTAGGAGGAGCGAGTTTCGAGACCAGCGATGATGACGAGTTGAATAATTGGCACGAGCGGCTAAATGTCTTGTGGCGCAACATCGCCAGCCCCAACGTCGCTGTGTGGACGCACGTGATCCGGCGCCGCGCTCGTGTCGCATCTGATGCGCGTGCGAGCGGCGCAACGCGGCAGTCCGATTTGTTGTTTGCTGACGGTCTTCACGAGAAATACCATCGCCGTCTCGCAAATCACACCTTGATGGTCAATGAGATTTACCTGGCCATCGTGCATCGGCCAACTTCCGGTATGGCGACCGGATTGGTGTCCAAAGCGATCGCGAGGGGCGGGCGGACGAGCTCCCAACCGGTTCTCACCGACGCACTCGATGCCTGCGAAAAACTGAGTCAGACGATGTTTGCTTCCCTGGCGCGCTACGAACCAGAACTCCTGGGTGCCTACCGTGCCGGGAATATTTGGTGCTCATCGCTGCTCGAGTATTTGGGATTGTTGATCAACGGCGAGTGGCAGGGCGCACCGCTGCCCGCTGGACCCATCAATCGTGCGCTTGCCACATCGCGCCTGCTGTTTGGAACGGAGGCCATCGAATACCGCTTGCCCACCGCGACACGGGTCGGCGCGATGCTGGGAATCAAGGAGTATCCGACGCCCAGCGTTGTCGGTATGTTCAACCGGCTTCTCGCGGCGCCGTTTTCGTTCGTTGCAACTCAATCCTTTTCATTTCTAACCAAATCGACCGCACAGTCTCTGCTGCAACGCCAATTCAACCGCATGGCGAACGCCGGCGATTTCGCAGTCTCGCAAGCGGCCGAGCTCAAAGATGCACTGGATGCACTGACCAGCAATGAGTTTGCCATGGGAGATCATCATTTCTCCCTGCAAGTGCTTGCCGATGTCGCGGAGCCGAGCGCGGACGCCCAGCGCGGCAATCGCCTCAAGACGCTCAATGATTGCATCGCGCTGGCGCGTAGTATTCTCGCCGACACGGGCATGCTGGTGGCGCGCGAGGATTTGGCCCTGGAAGCTGCATTTTGGGCGCAGCTACCGGGCAACTTCCCGGTTAGGCCGCGCAAGGCGCCAATAACATCGCGAAATTTCGCAGCGATGTCGCCGTTTCATAACTACCCGGTCGGCCGCGAAAGCGGCAATCACTGGGGTGCGGCCTTAAGCTTGTTTGTCACGAGTGCCCGCTCGCCGTACTACTTCTCGCTGCATGCCAGCGACCCGGCGGACCCCGACGGCGGAAGCCGCAAAGACACGGGCCACACGCTGATCTGTGGTCCGACAGGGTCGGGAAAAACCGTATTTATCGGATTCTTGGTGGCCATGCTGAGCAGGCAGGGAGTTACTCAAGTCATCTTCGATAAGGATTGCGGGCTTGAGATTCTGGTGCGGGCGCTCGGAGGGGAATACCTGCCGCTGAAGAATGGGCTGGCGACGGGGTTCAACCCGTTGCAGCTGCCGGTGACGCCGGCGAATGTCGAGTTCCTGAAAGCGTGGCTGCGGGAATTGAGCAAAGGCGAGTCGCGACAGCAATCCGCTCCATTGAATTCGGTGCGGGAATCGGCCGATCTGGACCAGGCGTTGCGAGGCACGTTGAGTCTCGAACCGAAATCACGGCGACTCTCGCGCTTGGTGGAATTCCTCGATCGCACCGATCCAGAAGGACTCCATGCGCGGCTCGTTCGCTGGTGCGATTCCTGCGGGGGCGACTATGCCTGGGTGTTCGACAACGCTCAGGATAGCGTGGTGTCGCGATTGTCCGGACGCGCGCTGGTTGGGTTCGATGTGACGGAATTTCTCGACAACAGTCTCACGCGCGCGCCAGTCACCCTGTACTTGTTTCATCTCGTTCGCCAGCTATTGGACGGCCGGCGGTTCGTTTGCTGGATGGATGAGTTTTGGCGGCTGCTGGCGGAGTCCGCTTTCGAATCCTTCGCAAAGGACGGGCCCAAGACATGGCGAAAAATGAACGCCGCGATGTGCCTGGCGACCCAAAGCCCAAGCGATGTGCTCGACAGTCCCATCAGCCGGACTCTGGTGGAACAGACGCCGACAAAAGTATTTTTTCCAAACGCCGATGCCGACATCGCCGAATACACCGAGGGCTTCGGTCTCACGGCGCGCGAATACAGGCTCATCAAGGATCAGCTCGAGCCGGGCTCGCGTATGTTTCTGGTCAAGCAAGCGCATCACAGTGTGGTCTGCCAGCTCGATCTGAAAGGCTTTGAGGGCGAACTGGCGGTAATTTCCGGACGCGCCTCCGAAGTCAAACGCATGCATCAGATCATCTCCGCCACCGGCGCCGAACCCAGGTCTTGGGTGCCCCGGTTCATGGCCGCACATGAACACTGATTCCGTGAATACACCGCTCAACCCAAAGGAGAAGCCATTTATGAGAACTCGCAAGGCCCAACTATCTCTTCTGTGCTTGGTTGCATCGAGCGCGCTGCTGCCGGCGGCACACGCACAATGGGCCGTGATCGATGCCCCGGCGCTGGCGCAGTTGATTCAGCAGGTTGAGACCACGGAACAGCAATTGGCCACCGCGCGTGCGCAGCTGCTGCAGGCACAACAAGCGCTGCAAACCACGACCGGCGTGCGGGGCATGGAGCAGCTTCTCAGCGGAACGATTCGCAACTATCTGCCCCCTGACTGGCAGCAAGTGACGGCAGCGCTGCACGGATCCAACGGCTACGGAAGCCTATCGGCCGATGTGCAGAATCTCATCGCGACCAATGCCGTGCTGTCGCCGCAGCGGTTGGCAACGCTGCCGTCGAGCGGGCAGCAGCTGGTTCAAGGCGAACGGCAATGGAGCGCCATGCAGCAGGCGCTCGCGCATCAGGCGCTTGCAAATGCCAGCAATCGCTTCGCAGCCATGCAAACGCTGATTGCGGCTATTTCGACCGCTGCGGATCAAAAGGGAATTCTTGAATTGCAGGCAAGGATCAACGCCGAGCTGGGGATGTTGCAGAACGAGCAAACCAAAGTGCAGCTGCTGAATCAATCAGCATTGGCCCAAGTGTCGTCGCTATCGCTGCAGGCGAGAGAGCAAGTGCTCGACGGCCACGGCCGCTTCGAGGCGCGCTTTCAACCGGTTCCTTGACGGACTATGAGGCCGCTGGAGTCATATCGCTCATGGGATTTTTTGCAACGTTTTGGTCGTGGCTGAACGGGCAGCTTGCCGGCTACATCGGCGACAACACGGCACGCTTGGCCGGCATCCTCGAGCCCGCCGTGGTCACTTTGGCGACCATCTACGTCATGGTTTGGGGTTACTTGCATCTCATGGGCAAAATCAATGAACCCCTAGACGCGGGACTCAAACGGATCGCGCTGATCGCGCTCGTCCTTGGGGTGGGCCTGAGGCTCTGGCTCTATAACACTCTGATTGTCGATACCTTCTATAACGCGCCGGCACAGCTTGCGGCCGCGATGGTGGGCGCGAACGATCCCGTCGGCACCATCGATGCCATCTGGGACAGCGGCGGCATCGTGGCCGGAAACCTGTGGGACAAGGGCGGCCTGTGGAAGGGCGATTTTGGATTCTATCTCGCCGGCGCCGTGGTCTGGTGTTTGATGGGCATCCTTTGCGTATACGCGATGTTCCTTATCGCCCTGTCGAGCATCGCTCTCGCGCTGCTGTTGGCGCTTGGGCCGCTGTTCATCGGGCTGCTGTTTTTTGACGCCACACGGAGGTTTTTCTCTGCCTGGATCGCGCAACTCGCCAACTACGCCCTGATTACCCTGCTGACCGTGATGGTGGCCGCGCTGTTGCTGCACGTCGTGCAATCGTATGCCGCGCAAACCGCGGCGCGAGGCAGCGCGATCTTGACCGTGGATGCGCTCAATATGATGTTGATCGCAGTTCTGGTGTTTCTCGTATTGCGGCAGGTCATGCCCATCGCGTCCGGATTGGCCGGCGGCCTGGCGCTCCACTCTTTCGGCATCGCCAGTCGCAGCGGCGCTTGGGCGGCGATGACGGCGGCGCGACTGGCGGAACCGGCCGTCAAGCTTGCAGCGCCCTTTGTAGCTCGCAGCGCGGGCTTTGCGGCGCGGGGAGTGGGGCTGGCGGCGCGCGGTGCCGTTACGCGCATTAAACGCCAAGGAGGGTGAGATGAAGTTGGTTCTGATGTTTTGCCTTGCGCTAGCCTTTAATGGTTGCGCCGCTCCCAGCGTACGCTGCGATTCCCACCTGCAACCGATCAATCCGCCCGGCGCGAACGTCGCTTCGTCATCCGCCCGCCCGGCGCAGAAAGTCCCATGATCAGCGCGCCCTTGATCCAGGAATATTTTCGCGAAGCGGAGTCCTGGGATAGAGATCGCGCTGCGCAGTTTCGACGCAGCGCGCGCGCCGCATGGTGGGTGGCGGGGGCGGGTTGGCTGTGCGCGGTCGCGAGCGCGCTTGCGCTGATGCTGCTGATGCCTTTGAAGCGGGTTGATCCCTTTCTGGTGCGGGTGGATAACAGCACTGGCATCGTCGACGTTGTGCCGGTATTTGCCGGCCGCGCGACCCAGGAAGAAGCGGTTACCCGCTATTTTCTCGCGCACTACCTTACCGTGTGCGAACGCTTCAACTTCGCCACTGCAGAAAGTGACTACGAAGAATGCGGCGCCTTTCATTCGGCACAGCGCAATCAGGTCTGGTTCGCCCAGTGGACCGCCACAAATCCACTGTCCCCTCTCAACCTGCACAAGGATGGAAGCAGCATTCGAGTTCAGGTCAATTCGGTGAGTTTCTTCACCCGTGCAAGTGGATTGTCCGACCTCGCGCAGGTGCGATATTTGAAAGTTCTGCGTCAGGGATCCGGCGCCGAGGAATCGTTCACGCACTGGGTTGCCACCATTCAGTACGCGTACGGGGAACCCGCGAAGGACCCGAAGACCCGCCGCTGGAATCCTTTGGGTTTCAGAGTCGTTGATTTCCGTGCAGAGCCCGAAGTTTTGAGCGAGCCGGCCGCCGTCAAGGACCCCCAGCATATGGAGGCGCGATGAACACCGTGACGCGATGCATGGGGCGTTGCTTCGCACCGGCTCTAGTGCTGAATGCGCTTTTCCACCACACCTGCCTGGCCGAGACCGTCCCCGCGAGGGGCGCTGTGGATCCGCGCATCCGGGAAGCTGCATACGACACAAATGAGGTCTACAAGCTTCGCGGATTCGTCGGCTACCAGATCGATTTGGAGTTCGAGCCCGGCGAGACCTTTACCGGGCTTGGCGCAGGCGACATCGAGGGTTTGTCGTTCGTCGGCCAGGAAAATCATCTGTTCTTGAAGCCCAGGGCAACCAAGGTTGCGACGAATCTCACCGTGCTGACCAGCCGTAGGCATTACCACATTGATTACACCGCATTGTCGCAACGACCGGCCGGCGAAGACGACGTGATTTATGCCCTGCGCTTCACCTATTCGCCATCGCCAGCGCAATTCGCGGCCGATACCAAGGCGAAGCGGCTCGATTCGCAACTCGAGAGCGCAGAGGCGAATCGGCCCCACAACACCGACTACTGGTATTGCGGACAGGCTTCCCTGCGGCCCGTAGCCGCCTCCGATGATGGTGTGCACACGCGATTGAGATTCTCTGCGAGCTCCGAGCTGCCCGCGATCTTTGTGCGCAACGATGACGATAGCGAGTCGCTTCTGAATTTCAGCATGGATGCGGGCGATGTAATCATTCATCGCATCGCGCGGCGGTTCATCTTGCGTCGCGGCACACTCACGGGATGCATCGTCAATGAGGGATTTTCGGGCGCAGCTAAACGACTGGATTCCGGCACGATGGCGCCCAACGTGGAGCGGCGCGTGCAAGGGAGCGTGCCATGAAGCAGAAGCAAGAGCAGCAGGAGCAGGAATCGGGCCCGGTGCACGGCGAGCGTAGCGAAACGGTCAGTCGAGCGACTTCACTTCAGTCGCGAGCCAGCAATGTCTTGGCGATCGGTCTCATGAGTGCGCTGGGACTGGGAATGCTCGCGTGGTATTACGCGAATGCGGTGACGCGCCAAGATCGCGCGCGCCAAAGCGCGCAATCATTGTCCAGAAAACAAGTTCAGGGCGACATGACCCTGCCGAGCATAGGCCGGATTGATCCGCCACCGCCTGCTGCGACGCCGACGCCGTCTCCGGACTTAGCTGCTCAACCGGCGCCTCTGATGGCGACGCCGCTGCGCGAGATTCCGCTGCAGGTCAGTCAGGCGGGCGGCGCCTATGGATCGGCGCCCGAGAAAACGCCGGCGCAGCTTATCTTAGAGCGGCAATTGTCAGGCGCCGCATTCTCGGCGCAGAGCGCGGCATTGAATGTCGTACCCGCCGCTCTGCTTCCGACACCGCCGTCGGGATCGCAGGACTCGGGTGAATTGACCGCACTACTGCGGCCCACCATGACAACCGCAGTTCGCGCACAAGTATTGGCGACTCAACGCCTGTTGCTGCCCAAAGGGGCGTTCCTGGATTGCACGCTGGAAACAGCCATCGATTCCACGCTGCCGGGAATGGCCACCTGCGTCATGGCAACCGACACCTTTGGCGTCGATGGGCAGGTGGTGTTGATGGAGCGCGGCACAAAGCTCGTCGGCGAGACCCGCGGGCAGGTGCAGCAAGGCTCTGCGCGCGTGTTCGTGTTGTGGGATGAAGCGCGAACCCCGGCGGGCATCATCGTTCCGCTCGCATCGCCGGGCGCCGACGAGCTCGGTCGCTCCGGCCTTCCGGGAACCGTCGATCGTCATTTTTGGGAACGCTTTGGCGCTGCCATCCTGGTTTCCGTGATCGACGGAGCCGTTCAGGGCGCGGTTCAGGCAAGCCGCGGCAGCAGCGGCACGGTCATTGTAAATCCGTCGGCGACCCAAGATGTCATGACGGAGGTGCTGAAAAGCACCATCAATATTCCGCCTACCGTACTGAAGCGCCAAGGCGATCGCATTCAAGTGCTGGTGGCGCGCGATTTAGATTTCAGGTCGGTTTATGAACTCAGATCCGTCGCCACCGACCGTTGAGCGCGCTTCTGAGGCGTCGGCGCTTGCGCTGACGCTGCGTGCGCTGCGGCCGTTTCTTGCCCACAGCGACGTGATGGAGCTTTGCATCAATCGGCCCAACGAAGTATTCCTTGAAACTCGTGAGGGATGGCGCCGCGAACAGCTGGCGTTTGCCGACTTTGAGTGGTGCAGTCGTCTGGCGAAGCTGGTCGCAAACGGGAGTCATCAGCGCATCGACGCCACAGCGCCATTGCTGTCAGCATCTCTTCCCAGCGGCGAGCGCGTCCAAATCGTCATGCCGCCGGCGACAACGCCAGGGTGCGTGGCGATCGCCATCCGCCGCCCGGCCGAACAGGTGTGGAGCATCGAGGATCTGGCAAGCCGCGGCATTTTTCGCCGCACCAGGCATGCCGGCGAGATGCTCGATGAAACCGAGCAGCAGCTGCTTCGCCTTTTGGCGGCGTCCGAGTTCGAGGCATTCATGCGCCTCGCAGTGCACAGTCGTAAAAACATCGTGGTATCCGGGCCGACGGGATCTGGCAAGACCACGTGGACCAAGGCGCTCGTTCGAGAGATCCCAAGCGACGAGCGGCTCATAACCATCGAAGATGCACATGAGCTGGTGCTGGACCGCCATCCGAATCATGTACGCCTGTTCTATTCAAAAGACGACCAAGGCGTTGCGCGAGTCAGCCCCAAGCAGCTGCTGGAGGCGTGTCTGCGGATGAAACCGGACCGGATATTGCTGGCGGAATTGCGCGCGGAGGAGGCGTTCGACTACCTGCGCAACGTCAACTCCGGTCACCCCGGTTCCATCACCAGCGTTCATGCTACCAGTGCCGAGCTAGCCTTCGAGCAATTGGTGCTGCTGGTGAAACAGAATCAAAGCGGCCGCGAACTTGCGCGCAGCGACATCAAGAGCCTCTTGTACCTGCTGATCGATGTCGTCATCCAATTTGGCGTCGACCGTCATGAACGTTTCATCAAAGAAATCTGGTACGACCCGGAGCGTAAGCGCCGATGATGGGCGGCGCCTTGCAAGGATGGTCGGGAATCGCCCTAGCGTACGCAGCGGTTCATGCCCCAATGATCGCCGGACTGATTCGCGCACGCGCGAATTTGCGCCAATTCTTGTTGTCCCCGGTCGCTGCGCTGCCATTGACGGCGGCCGCGGCGGCCGCTGCCGCGGCGTCAAGCTCCTGCATCGCGCTGCTGGGGTTTGCCGCCCACGGTCCTGTGCAAGTTGCGGTCTCTGCGGGCATCAGCGCCGCGCTCGGGTTTGCGGGGGGCCATGTGATCGCGCAAGGCAACGCCGTGGACAAAACTCATCAACGCGGTTCCATCGTTGCCGAGCAATTGCCGTCCATAAGTTCGCGCTCGAGCCGGGCGGCGCGAGACACTGGTCTGACACTCGCGGGCGTCCGGGTCCCTGCGTTGGATGAGGCAAAGCACTTCAAGTTGATTGGCACCACCGGTACGGGAAAGAGCACCGCGATTCGCGAAATCATGACTCGGGCGCTCGCGCGAGGCGACCGGGCGGTGATCGCGGATCCGGACGGCGGTTACCTACGGAGCTTTTACCAGAAAGACCGCGGCGACATCGTCCTCAATCCGTTCGATGACCGCTCGGTCAAGTGGGATCTATTTGCTGAGATCCACAGCGCTTATGACGTCGAACAATTGGCGCGCTCGCTAATCCCGGATCACGACGGTCCGGATCGAAGTTGGCGCGAGTATGCGCGCACGTTCTTCACATCAGTCACCCGGCAGGCGCATGAAGCCGGAATTTCCGATGTGGGGGAGCTTTACCGGTTGCTGGTCGCGGCGGAAACCAGTGAACTGCGTACACTGGTTCGCGGTACGCCTGCCCAGCCGTTCCTGGATGAACACAACGCCCGGATGTTCGATTCGATCCGATCGGTGACGAGCTCGGCGGTTGGCACGCTCGACTACATCGCGCAGCAGAGAGCTTCAGGGTTTTCGATACGCCAGTGGGTCAATGAGCAGACTTCCGGCGTTTTGTTCATTCCGTACAAAGCCGGCCAGATCGCAGCTTTGCGCTCGACAATTTCGGGTTGGATGCGTCTCGCCATTTTCGAAGCCATGAACCATGGCGGCGAGCAGGAAGAGCACGGCGGTCGAGAGAATCGGCCGCTTTGGTTCGTCATCGACGAATTGGATGCGCTGGGACAAATCGACGGATTGAAGGACGCCCTCGCGCGCCTGCGCAAATTCGACGCGCGCTGCATCCTGGGCTTTCAATCGATTGCCCAAGTTTCGAGCACCTATGGTCATGGTGATGCCCACACGATAGTGGAAAACTGCGGCAACACGCTGATCTTACGCTGCTCGGCCAGCGAGGGAGGCGGTACCGCGCGATTCGCGTCCCAGCTCATCGGTGAACGCGAGGTATTGCGGACCACGGTGTCAAAAAGCCGGCGCTTCACGGAGGTGCTGGCATCCACCACGCACAATCAGCATTTCAGTGTGGAATCCGCCGTACTTCCCTCGCAGGTCGAGCAGCTTCCCGACCTCACCGGCTATCTGAAATACGCTTCGAACCCCACCTGGCAACGCGTGCGTCTTGATGCGATCAGCGCGTGGCAACGTCGTCGAGCCGCAGACAGCAAGGCCGAATGCGGGCGCACTGGCGCGCGCATGCGAAAGCTCTGGGAAAGAGATCATGACTGATCGCACCGCAGCGGCCGACGATGCAACGATGAAATTCGGTCTTCTCATGGAGAGTGCGCAGGCTCATCAACGGCTGGCCGAGAGCCAGCTCGACAAACTTCGAGCACACACGCAAGACCTGGACAGCGTGGTACGAGATGAAATACGACGCACGCTGGTCGAGGAGCTGCAAATGCTGACCGCGGAAACCACCCGGGCAGCTCACGCGCTGCAGAGGGTCAGACGCGGCGTCGGCCTGCGCGGAGTGTTGTGGAGTTTCATGCTTGCGCTGATCTGCGCGTTGGCTCCGTTTGCCGTCGCGCGTTGGGTTCTGCCGTCGGCAACTGAAGTGTCCGCATTGCGCGCTCAACGCGACGAGCTGCGCTTGAATGTCGCGAAGCTGGAACAGCTAGGAGGGCATATCGACTGGCGGCGCTGCGGCGACACCAGGCGCCTGTGTGTTCGGGTTGACCGCAAAGCGCCCACCTATGGCGAAAGGGCCGACTACCTGGTGATCGATGGCTACTGAACTGACTTGGCCGCTTATCGTCGAAGGACTGCAAAACCGCAATGCGATATGGCTGGCTGTCGCGCTGGTGCTCTGTGCCGGTGGATGCTCGAAGGTTTTACGGCGCCAAGCGTCCGAGACGCATAAGCGCGGCGTATTGTTGGCCAACGGGGCGTCCCTGCAGCGCCGCAGCGCCCGCTGTAAGAGGGCGGGATCGGAACTGCTGACCTTGGCAGGCATCGCCATACCTGCCGCCGATGAAACCAAGCATTTCAAGCTAATTGGCACAACCGGCACCGGCAAGTCGACCGCCATTCGCGAGCTTCTTGGGTGCGCGATTGCACGCGGCGACCGGGCCGTATTTGCGGATCCCGACGCCGGTTACCTGGCGAATTTCTATGACCGCTATCGCGGCGACATAGTGCTCAACCCCTTCGAGCGGGATTCCGTCAAATGGGATTTGTTTGCTGAAATAAGAAACAGCTACGACGTGGATCAACTGGCGAGCAGCCTGATACCAAACTGCGACGACCCGGCGGCTCGCGAGTGGCGCGGCTATGCGCGCACTTTCCTGGCCGCCGTGGTACGGCGCTGCCATCTTACCGGCCGGCGCGACGTCGCGGATCTATGGCGCTTGTTGACGGTGGCCTCGGCGGATGAGCTGCAGCCCATTGTCGCAGGCACGCCGGCGCAGCCTTTTCTCGACGCCGATAACGCGCGAATGTTCGGCTCGATACGGTCGGTGACGGGATCTGCGATTGCGGCATTCGAATACATCCAATGCCAGCGCAGCACTGCTTTCTCAGTGCGCAATTGGGTGAAAACCGGCACCCATCCGACCATGTTGTTCATTCCCTACCGGGCAGGCCAGATTGCAGCGCTGCGCTCGATGATTGCCACGTGGATGCGTCTCGCGATTTTCGAGGCGATGAATCAACCTCGAGATCGCGATCAGCGGCTCTGGTTCGTGGTCGACGAACTCGATGCACTCGGTGCAATCGACGGACTAAAGGACGCGCTGGCGCGATTGCGCAAGTTCGGATGCCGATGCGTCCTCGGTTTTCAATCAATCGCCCAGGTTTCCAGCCTGTATGGTCCTGGAGAGGGCCAGACAATCGTGGAAAATTGCGCGAACACACTTATTTTGCGATGTTCGGGCAGCGAAAACGGTGGCACCTCGCAATTTGCCTCGCGATTGATCGGCGAACGCGAAATACTCAGGCGCCAGGTTTCCCGCGGCAAAGATCGAGAGACCGTGTTCTCAGCGCGCGGCGCGCGCCGCTCCCGCAGCATCACCGATCAGCACGTGACGGAAATTGCCGTCATGCCGTCCGAACTGGAACAGCTGCCTGATCTATGCGGTTACCTCAAAGGTGCGTCGTCCGCAGTCTGGCTGAAGGTGGCGTTCACTCATTGACGGAGTCCGCATGGCCGAGTCGCAGCGTCCTGAGCCCAATTATCGATCACCCAAATACGGCATCGCCCGCACCGATACGCGGTGTTGGCACTGCGGCGGGTCGACTCGTGTTCTAGCGCTACTGCTGCCGGAAGATCACGAAACGCTGGACGCCGAGACGGCCGCAGAATCGAACGCGTGGCAGCGCGCAGGCGCCAGCGCATTTCTGTTTTACGTGGCTTACCTGCCGGATGGCGTGCAGCGCCGGCTGTTCCAACTGTCCCCGACGTTTCGCGCGGCGCACAGCGAAGCGACGGCGAACTGCTACTGGGCGAATCACTGCGAACACTGCGGCTCGCTGCTGGACGATCATGAACTGCACTGTGAAACCGACGGCGCCTTCATGCCGAGCAGCGAAGCTGAAGCGGAAAACATCCTGGTCTTGCAAATAAGCGAGCCATTCGACGCCCTGGCCGCGGGTTACGCGCTCGACCCCGAGTTCCTTCGATTCATGCGCAAGGCCTAACGCCAGGTGGCCGTTTATTTCCTGAATCTAAAGACCTTTGGACGCGCCGGCGGCAGCAGCGCGGTGAGCGCTGCTGCGTACCGCGCCGGCGAGCGCATCCGCGATGAGCGCAGCGGCAAGACTTACGATCATTCCGATCGCCGGGATGTCATGCACAAAGAAGTCATTCTGCCCAGTCGATTCGCCGCCGACGAAATGAGCTGGGCGAAAGACCGCGCCAATTTGTGGAACACTGCGGAAGCTGTCGAGAAGCGCATAAATGCGCGCGTCGCGCGCGAGTACCTGGTCGCGTTGCCGGTGGAACTGTCGCCGGCGCAGCGCATAGGATTGGTTAAAGGATTCTCGCAGGAGCTTGCAGACCGTTACCGATTCGCCGTCGACTGTGCGATTCACGCGCCACGGGATTTTCCCGGCAGCGATCCGCGCAACTTCCATGCCCACCTGCTCGCCACGACTCGTGAAGTTACCATCGAGGGACTGGGCAGCAAAACCACTTTGGAGTGGAATGATGACAGCCGTCGAAACGCCGGATTGGGACCTGCGATCAACGAGCTGCTGCACGTGCGAGCGCGTTGGGCGGCAGCCACCAACGAGGCGCTGCGCGACGCGCACGTGTCTGCTCGCATCGATCATCGCACGCTGCGGGCGCAGGGCATTGACCGTGAGCCGCGACCGCAGATCCCACGCGCTGCATTTGAGATGGAACGGCATGGATACCGAAGTGTGCTGGCCGAGCGCATGCGTGAAGACTATCAGGCGCGAGTTGAGGCGCGGCTGCAGCGATCGGCGGCTCGGGATGCGATTCCCGCGATACCGCAAAGTCTCGAGGAGATCCGCCGACAGGCCCGCGAGAATTGGCTGCAGATGCGCCGGGGCCACGCTGAATCGACGCCTCGTGAACCGATGGAGCGCGCCAAAGATGACGATCTCACTCGGTAAATGATCAGTAAGATCGCATATGCCTCTTGCTACGTTTACTCGCCCGCCGGTGCGGGTGCCGTATGCGAACGGTCGCGGCTGCTGCGCGCGTTGTTGAAGGCTGGCGATGCGCACTTCATGGTCAAGTACGCCGTGCGCGTTCACCAGCAAGTCGCAGACTCAGCGCAACTGGCGGGTTTTTTTCGGGCCACTGATGTCTTGGTGCCGGTGCCCGGAAGCGCGCCCAACACCTGCGGGAGCACCTGGGTGGCGGCGGACCTTGCGAAGGCTCTGGTGCATGAGGGCTTGGGCAGCATGGCGTGGCCTGGATTGCGGCGTATTTCGGCGGTGCGCAAGTCCGCAACCTCGGCCCCGGGGGCGCGTCCCAGCGTCTTGCGCCACTACGAATCCTTCCTGACGGAGCGTCCGCCCACGGCACTGGCGAGCGTCGTGCTCATTGACGATGTGGTTACCAAAGGGCGAACCCTTTTGGCGGCTGCCACACGTCTGCAGGAAGCATTTCCCGAAGCGGATATCCGTGCATTTGCGCTGCTGCGAACCCAGGGGTTGATCCCCGGGGTGCAGCGGCTACTGGACCCCTGCAGAGGCGAAATCCGCTGGAAGGCGGGCGATGCGCACCGCAATCCGTGAAGGCCACCGCATATTTCGACGCAATCCGCCAGCGAATCGACCGGCGCTGCATCGAGGAATTGTGGATCGAGCGCGCAATCCGGGCCCCGTTACGGGAAACTCGTCAGGCTGACGGTCGAATTCGTCGATGGAATTGCATACCAGAGATGGAAAGACGCTATCTTCGGGTTATCCTGTTGGAGGACGGACAGACCGTCCACAACGGGCCCGATGATGCGCGAG
>Ga0210394_10001195_pt1 | contig 43262 bp, 36 predicted proteins | sample IncBWC12MmetaG_FD_160121 | JGI IMG/M metagenome (GOLD analysis project Ga0210394, IMG submission 160121) | Forest soil microbial communities from Barre Woods Harvard Forest LTER site, Petersham, Massachusetts, United States - Inc-BW-C-12-M | ecosystem: Environmental > Terrestrial > Soil >...
CTAAATGTTCGTCCGTCTTCCAGCGCGAGGGTCGCGCGCGTTGCGGGCTGCTCCGTCAGTGTATCCTCCAGAATATTTCATCGCGATGCCGCGTTCACCGTATACGAAGAAGATAGCGAGCCGAAATGATCCACCGGCCAGTACGCGAAAACCGCCTTGCCATAAATATATGGCCGGCTGACGGGTCCGAAAACGCGCGAATCGTTCGAGCTGTCGCGGTGATCGCCCATCACAAAATAATTCCCATCCGGAATCTGCACCGGGCCGTAGCTGGAACCGTCCAGATAGCTCGGCGGAACGTACGGTTCCACCAGCTCCTTGCCGTTCACATACAAATGACTGGCGCGCAACTCAACCGTTTCGCCCGGCAATCCGATCACGCGTTTGATAAACGATTTCGAATGGTCCAGAGGATACCAGAAAACCACCACGTCGCCGCGCTCGATCGGCTCGAAGCGGTACACAAACTTGTTGATGAAGATGCGCTCCTGATCGCTCAGCAGCGGCGCCATGCTGGTGCCCTCCACTTTTACGGGCTGATACAAAAAGATGATGATGACCAGCGCCAAACCCAGCGCCACGGCCAAATCGCGCGTCCAACTGCGCAATTCCTGCCGCAAACGTGGCAACGTGGAGTTGTTCTGCGGCTCTTGCGACTCAGGCTGAGTGTTGTCCGGCATTCGGCTCTCAAATATTTATAACACGGTAAGATAGCGCGCGCCAAGTGTGCGCCGCATGCAGTGTCTATGACGCTCTACGCGCGCGATCGGTTGCAGAATCAACTGCAAATCCAAAGTCAAAATCACCACAGACGAACACCGATAAACCGTCGAGCCATAGGCTCTTGAATTTGTAGCTGCCGCATCGTCCCGTGACTTTCGAGAGGATGCGAGCATGCCTTCGTTTGCTTCAGTTCAGCCTCGCGCAAATTGCAAAATGGCAGACGTAGCACCGGCGTCTCGCCGGCTCTTTTGCTCTGAGTTTTCACTGCGCCCGGCGCTGACCCCGGTATAGTCGGGGCGTCTCGGCGGCTTATCCCTCCGTCACGCATCCAGCGCAAAATGCAAAATCGCCAGCGAAGCCAGCACCGCCGTCTCCGTCCGCAAAACCAATTCGCCCAAGGACGCCTCCATGAATCCCGCCCCGCGCGCCGCCGCCAATTCCAAATCCGTCCACCCGCCTTCCGGCCCAATCGAAATCTCGGCCGACCGCGCCGTAACATCCCGCAACACATCCTGAATCGGCGGCGCATCGCTGCGCTCCGAAAGTAAAATTTTGCACTGCGCACTGGAAGCCCGATAAGCCTTTTCCAGCGTAATAGCCGCCGCGATCTTCGGAGGTCGCAAACGCCGCGCCTGCTGCGCCGATTCCAGCACAATCCTCTCCCAGCGCGCATGGCGCTTCGCCGCTGCGGCAACCAAAGCCTTGTCGGTCCGCGCGGCAATCAGCGGTGTGATTTCGCTCACGCCCAGCTCGGTAGCCTTCTCCAAACACCACTCGAAGCGATCAAACTTCACCAACGCAATCAGCAAATGCAAATGCAGCGCAGGCTCGCGCGCTTCGATCGGCTCGACCAACGAAAATTCCACGCGGTTGTCGCCGCGTTTCAGCAACCCCACGCGTTCGACACGCGCCAGCCACACCCGTTTTCCATCGCTCAATTCGTAGAGCTGCCCAGGCTCTGCCCGCAGCACGCGGCCAAGATGCTCGGCGGTGTCGCCGCGCACAGTCGCAGTAGCATCCTCGAATTTATCAACGAAAAATCGCCGTCGCATCGTTGGGATTGTATCGTGGCGAGCGAGGAATCACCCAATTACATAAGGATAAATCGAAGCAGCGGTGAAAGGCAAATCGCTCAATCCAATTCCCTGAAGACAAGCGGATCCATCCTCAACTTGGGACCGAAGGTACTCACACTGTCTGGTCGATCACGCACCTTTCGGCAGGAAGGGCTAAATGCTTGCGCAGAAACAAAAACGTCATAGAAGCCCGGAGGAATATCAACAGAATACGCGCCCAATTGGCCAGTCTGGAGGCGTACGTCTTCACCCAATCCAACATTCGACTCCAGTCCAACCGTCGACCCACTCGAATCCCAGTGAATGATCACTACCGCGCGAGAAATTGGGGTGCCTTCTGAATCCGTTACCGTCCCGGAGAGCTTGCCGTTCTTGAAAGCTGGCGCGAGTGCGGACAGCAAAAGCAAGGAGACGCAAAGCAGACCCCTAAGAAAAATGCCCATTGCTCCGCTAAGAAATCAGCGCAGAACTTGGAGAGGCGACGACAACACTCATCCGAAAATATCCTTAACCTTATCGAAGAACGTGGAATTGCGCTCCGCCGGCTTGTTCTCCACTTTCAGCGTCTGCCCCAGCTGCTCCAGCAAGCGCCTCTGGTCGCGCGACACTTTCGCTGGAATCACCACGCGGATGCTGATGTACAGATCGCCGCGCCCGCCGTGCGGATTGGGCAAGCCCTTGCCCTTCTTGCGGAAAATCTGGCCGGACTGCGTGCCCTCGGGAATTTCCAGCTCCTCTTCGCCCTTCAACGTCGCGACCTTGATCTTGTCACCCAGCGTCGCCTGCGAAAAACTGATTGGAATTTCGCAGATCAGGTCCGATCCGCGCCGTTCGAAGAACGCGTGCTCTTTCACTTCCAGAAAAATGTAAAGGTCGCCCGGCCCGCCGCCGTTCGTTCCCGGCTCGCCCTGCCCCGTCATGCGCAGCCGCGTCCCGGAATCCACTCCCGCTGGAACGCCTACCTCCAGCGTGCGTTCGCGTTCGATGCGGCCCAGGCCGCGGCAGCTCGCGCAAGCGTCCTTGATCGTCTGCCCCGCTCCCTGGCAAGCCGGGCAAGTCCGCGTGATGGAAAAAAATCCCTGCGAGTAGGCCATCTGGCCGCGCCCGCCGCACGTCGCGCAAGTGGACATGCCGGTGCCCGGCTTCGCGCCGGTGCCCTTGCACGCGTCGCAAAGTTCGTGCCGCGACAGCTGAATCTTGCTGGAGATGCCCGCCGCGGCCTCTTCGAACGAAAGCGACATGTCGTAGCGCAAATCCGCGCCACGCTGCCCGCGCGCCCCGCCACGGCCGCCGCGCCGCCGGCCGCCGCCCAGCACTTCATCGAAACCGAAAAGATCGCCGAGAATATCCTGAAATTCCTCGAAGATCGTCGAATTGAAGCCGGTATCGAATCCGCGATTGCCCAGACCAGCCGCTCCGTAGCGGTCGTACACCGAGCGCTTCTGCTCGTCGGAAAGTACGGCGTACGCTTCCGAAGCCGCGCGAAAATTGTGCTCCGCCTCTTCCTTCTTCTCAGGATTGCGATCCGGATGCCACCTCAGCGCCGCCTTTCGGTAGGCGGATTTAATCTGGTCGGGCGTAGCGTCGCGCGCCACGCCCAGAACTTCGTAAAAATCATTGCCCTTGCTGGCCGCCATCGCTTTTATGTCTCCAAGTTATGAAAATTGAAATCGTGCGAGAATCGCTCACTTCGCACCGCTTGTGCGCGCTAGTTCGACGGCGCCGACGCTACGCGCACCATCGCCGGCCGCAGCACGCGATCGTGAAACATATAACCCTTCTGCATTTCTCCGACCACAGTGCCTTCCGGCTGCTCCGCCGTCGGCACATTTTCAATCGCGTGGTGCAAGTGCGGATCGAACGGCTTGCCCACCGCTTCGATCGGCTGCAGTCCTTGCTTCGCCAGCGCATTCCACAGCTGCGTGCGAATCAGTTCGAACCCTTTGCGGTATTCCGCGCTGGCCGAGCTGTCCTGGCCAGAGGCGAGCGCGCGATCAAAAGCATCCAACACGGGCAGCACCTGCTCGATCAACACTTCCGCGCCGCGATGCCGCTCCTGCTGCCGTTCTCGCTCGACGCGCTTGCGGTAATTTTCAAAATCCGCCTGGCGTCGCACCAACATATTCTGCAAATCCTGTTTCTCGGCGGCGAGCTTCTGGATCTGCTCAGCAACCGATACTTCACCCGCCGGCAAGGACTCCGGCGCAGACTGATTCGCCGCGGCATCCCCCGCCGCGTCAGCAGCGGCCGCGAAACCGTTCTCGGGAAAATCTACATCTTTACGTAGTTTGTGTGACGCCAAAGAAATCAACCCCCTTCTTGCTCTTCGGAGAAAAACTGCGCCATGAATGCTACCGCAGTAATCACGCGCTCGTAGTGCATGCGCATGGGCGCCAGGATACCCAGTGTTCCCTGCACCTGGTCTTTAGATGAATATGACGCGGAAACGATGGCAAGATGTTTCCCCGCATTCGAAATCTTGTCCAGACCCAGCTCCACGTGCACCGGCTCCGGCGATTCAATGCAACCGCTCAACAGCGCAATCAAGCGATCCTTCTCTTCAATCGCCTCGAGCAACTCACGCAATTGTTGTGGGTCCGTGAAATCCGGCGACGCCGCCATCTGCGCCGCGCCATCCACATAAATTTTGCGGTCGGCCACATCGCCCAGCACGCTCGGGTCGCACAGGATCAGCGCGGTGCCCGCCAGCTGTCCGTACTGCTCGCGGTCCTGTTCCAATTGCTTGCGCAGATCCGCGCGCATCGCCTCTAGCGTCCAGCCAATGTAATGGCGGTTCAAATATTCCGACGTGCGATCCAGATCTTCCTGCTGAAATGGCCGCTCCGGACGAATCAATTTGTCGCGCGTCACGCCGCCGCCGGAAACCAAAATCACCAGCACACGCCCATCCGGCAAAAGCAGAAAACGCAAATGCTCGACGACGCTCCGCGCCAGCGGTGGCGCGATAAAAATACCCAGCCCGCGCGAAACCGCAGCCAGCACATGGCTGGCGCGCTCCATCACGGCTTCCGGAGTCTGCGCAGCCGCCAACTCGCGGCGAATCCACAACAGGTCTGCGGGGCTGGCCGTCGCCTGCGCGGCCACCTGCTCTACGAAAAATCGATACGCCGCCGCCGTCGGAACCCTGCCCGCGGAAGTGTGCGGTTGAAACAGCAAGCCCGCGTCCTCTAAGTCCGCCATCACGTTGCGCACGGTAGCCGAACTAAGCGGCTCGATATGCCGGTGCACAATGCTGCGCGAGGAGACCGGTTCGCCCGTCTCAATGTACGCGCGCACCACGTCCGTCAGAATCTGCTGGTGGCGTTTCTGTTGTAAAACCGTTGGACTCATAGATTTCCACCGAGAACGAGCCCGCGCCGCGCTCGACGGCGCACGCTCGCACACTACCGCTCTGATTTTAGTGTAGTCGCTGCGCCGCAGGCCGTCAACTTGACCCCAAACCACAGTCGCGCAATACGCACATCTTTATTCAGACTCCGCTCCGCGAACTGGCAGTTGTAGCGGCGTGCTCACGCCGCGCACCGTTGCATTTCCCGGGAACGCCAATCTCCCGATTGGCGATCCGCGCCACGTCTTCCCCGCCTCAGCCACGGCGGGGGCTCGGCTTGTGAATCTCGCTGCAGCGCGATTCATCCTGAGATCCCGCGGTGCGGGATCGATGGGCTGCGCCCCAACTTGCCAAGGCGTCCGCTCCGCCGCCTTCACGATTGTCGGAAACGAACTTGCGCGCCGTTAGCCTCGTATCATATTGTGTACGGGCAATTACCTCTGGTGCATACCCCTCAAAGCGGATTTCGTGTGGGAGGATGGATGAGAATGACGAAAGTGTTTGTACTGGCAGCGGCCATGGCAATGTCCTGCGGCCCCATTTTTTCTCAAGCCCCCGCGCCAAGCCAAAAAGCGATCGCCACAACCCCATCAACCGACACGGCAACCAAACCGCTCTCCACACGCATCGTCGCCTACCAGATCGAAGCCAAGCTCGACCCCACCAAGCACACCATCGCCGCCAGCGAAACTCTCACTTATAAAAACCTGACCGGACAACCGCAGCAAACGTTTCCCTTCCATCTCTACCTCAACGCCTTCCAACCGCAGTCCACTTTCATGACCGAAGTGCGCCGCTCAGGCACGCGCGGCAACGGCCCCGACTCCGACTGGGACCCTAAACATTTCGGCTCAATCACCGTGGACAAACTCGAAGTCGAAGGTGCTGGCGATCTAACCAACAAATTGGAATTCATCCATCCCGACGATAACAACACGGCAGACCGCACGGTTTTTCAAGTCACTCTGTCGAAACCAATCGCTCCCGGCGCCTCCGTGCAGTTCCACATCGTCTTCCACGACGTGCTTCCCAAAGTCGTCGAACGCACCGGCTACGTCCGCGATTTCGATATGGTCGGCCAATGGTTCCCCAAAGTCGGCGTGTGGTGGAAGAATGCCTGGAACTGCCATCAATTTCACGCCAACACCGAATTTTTCGCGGATTTCGGCACCTTCGACGTAAAGATCACCCTCCCGCAAAACGAAATCGTCGGCGCCGGCGGCGACCTGGCTTCGTCTGAAAATAATTCCGACGGAACAAAAACGCTCGTCTATCATTCCGAAGACGTCCACGATTTTTCCTGGACCGCCAGCCCCAGCTTCACCGTTGTTGAAGATTCCTGGACCGGCAGCCAAGGCCCCGTGAACATTCACTTGCTGATGTCGCCCGGCCACATGGCCTCAGCCCCGCGCTACATGAAGGCACTCAAAGGCTCGCTGCAGCTGTTCGACCAATGGTATGGGCCCTACCCATACGATCGCATCACGGTAGTGGACCCTCCGCATGGCGGTAGCGATGCGGGCGGCATGGAATATCCAACTCTGATTACCGCCGACACCGGCGCGCATATGCCCCAGGGATTGCTGGCTCCGGAATTTGTCACCGAGCACGAGTTCGGTCACCAATACTGGTACGGCATGGTGGCCACCAACGAATTCGAAGATGCCTGGCTCGACGAAGGAATCAATAGCTACACGGAAGTGAAGGTGATGGACGCGATCTACGGACACAACACCTCGTTCCTGAATTTCCCGTTCGCGCAACTGGGCGAAACCGAGGAGCAGCGCAACGCATATTTTTCGCTGCCAGATATGGATCCGATTTCACGCTTCGCCTGGAAATTCATTTCCAGCGATTCCTACGGCGGCATCACCTACGGCAAGACGGCCACCGTCCTGATCACGCTGGAAAAAATAATTGGCGAAGACACCATGCAACAGGCGCTGCACACCTACTTCATGCGCTACCGCTTCACGCATCCCACCGGCGAAGATTTTCTGAAAACGATCGAGGAAGTTTCGGGAAAAGATCTGCACTGGTATTTCAATCAGGCCATCTACGGCACGCAAATCCTGGATTACTCGCTCGCTGACGCCCACTCCGATCCGGTGAAGTGGTGGGACACTTCGGCGCACGGTTCCAAGGCCAACGCAAAAGACGAAGTGTACCGCACCTACGTGACCGTCGCGCGCAAGGGCGATTTCATTTTTCCAGTGGACGTCGATATTAAATTCGACGATGGTTCCGCCGCCGTCGAGCACTGGGACGGCCAGGACCGCTGGGTGCGCTACCAGTACGATCGCAAGGCCAAGATCCAATCCGCGCAAATTGACGCGCACAACCAGATCACCCTGGACCGCGACCCCTTCAACAACAGTTTCGTGAAGGAAGCGGATCCGCGCGCGGTGCACAAGCTCAGAACCATCTGGGTTTTCTCCAGCGAATGGCTCTCGCAATTGCTGGCTTGGCTCACCTAACGATATCGAAGGAGCAACGCGAATGGCTGCAACGAATCGAGGAACGTTCTTTTCCGGCGCCGGGCTGGTGTGGAAATGGCAGCGCCTGGTTTGGTGGGTATTCGCGGTCTGCCTGATTTTCGGCTTCTTCTCAACGCAAGAAATGACCGAGCGTGCCGCATCACTGCTGAACCGCAGCATGGCCGCGCAACGTCTGGTCAATGGGTTCGACGTCGGCGCGATCACTGAGCTGCTACAACTCCCGGATTCGCCCCTGGCAATTCAAGGCCACAACATCGTTCATTTCTCAATGCTGTTCGTCGTATTTATGCTATTTGCGACGGGCGGCATCCTCGCCGCCTACGTGCTCGACGAAAAACCCACGACCACGGCCTTCTTCGAGGCCGCCGGCCACCATTTCTGGCGTTTTTTCCGTCTGCTGATTTATCTCGCGATCGTGCTGCTGCCGATCGCGGGCCTCGCCGCCGCCTCGAACGCGATACACACCCACATTGACGAGCAATCCATTTCTCCCTATTCAGCCGACCATTTTGGCGAAGCCGCGGTCGTGGCGATACTGATGCTCTTGATCCTCGTGCGCCTGTGGTTTGACATGGCCCAAGTCATCGCCGTCGCCGATGACGAAAAGAAAATGCATCGCGCCCTCCGCCGCGCGTTGACATTGCTGCGCCGAAATTTCTTCTCGCTGTTGTGGCTCTACTTGCGTGTCAGCATCATCGCCTGGGTCCTGTTTGGGATCGGCCTGCACTTCTGGATGTACCATGTGAACCCGCAATCCAACGTCGCTGCGTTTCTGCTCAGCCAATTGATGATTTTGATTTGGATCGGCACACGCCTCTGGCAACGAGCCAGCGAAGCCCTCTGGTATCGCGATCACCAGGCGAATCAGGCGCCGGAGCCGGCGTGGTCTCCGTCGCCCGCTCCCATGTACGTACCTGTCGCCGCCGAACCGCAAGCCTAAACGGTCCGTCGCTCATTGTGCTTTTGCATTTGGAGCGCCGGCGTCTCGTCGGCTCTTCGCGGTTGCATTAGATCGAGCAGTTGGCGGAAAACGCACACCGAGTGTCATCCCGCACGGAGTCCCGCGTCTTTTCTTTCCTGCCGCAGTTTGGCAGGCGCGCGACGCAGAGAGGGATCTGCTGTTCGCGCCAGCGTCGCCTGTTTCATCGTTGCCAGACCGCACCCGCGAAACTCCCGCCATTCACCGCACCAATTCGCAGCCAATCGAGTAGTAAACTAATCCCCGCTACTCGGAGGCAGGTTTTGTACCACCCCCACGCCGAATACTCACAACGCCTTGCAGCCCGCCTGCAAACCGTCGCCGCGAAAGACGCTCAGCACAAGCAGATTGGAAACGCCAAGCTCACAACGGTCGTTGCCGCGATCGTGCTCCTCTGGCTTTCACGGAAAGACGAAGTAATCTCCACGTACTGGCTCGCGATTCCCATCGTGATTTACGCGGGCTTGGCCGTAGTGCACGAATTCGCCCTGCGCGCGCTCGCCCATGCCCGCACCGCCGTTGCATTTTACCAGCGCGGCCTCGCACGCCTCCAAGACCGCTGGGCCGGAATCGGCGCATCCGGCGAACGATTCCGCAATCCCAAACACGTCTATGCCGATGATCTCGATATCTTCGGCACCGGCTGCTTGTTTGAACTGCTCTCGACCGCCCGACTTCCAATGGGCGAAGAGCGCCTCGCGCGATGGCTCAGCGCCGCATCGCCCGTGCCGGCGATCCAGGAAAGGCACAAAGTTATCGTCGAGCTGCGCGACAAACTGAATTTTCGCGAGGAATTGGCGTTGCTCGGCGAAGATTTGAAAGTGCGCCTCGATCCGCGCTCGCTGGAAAACTGGGCGGAAGCGCCACCTCTGCTACCCGCAGGTCCGTGGCGAATTGTCACCGCGCTTCTCGCAATTTCCGCCACATTCAGCATAATATTTCTGCTGGCTACATTGAAAATCTTTCCGCTGGCGGGCGTACTAGCGCTCGAAGTGGCCGTCCTGCTCTGGCTGCGCGTACGCGCCGAAGAAGTGGTTTCCACTCTGGCGTGCAACGCCGAGGGCCTGGGCCTGTTCGCGGACGTTCTGCGGCGCCTGGAACAGGAGCCGTTCGCTTCGCCGCGCCTGCAAGACTTCTCAACAGAATTGAAGTCCGGCCACCAAACCGCCTCGCAGTCAGTGCGCCAACTTGCAGACATCGTTTATTGGATTGACGCGCGCGAAGATTTGCTCGGCCGCCTGTTGGAATTGCCCATGCTCTACGCCGTGCAGTGCGCCTTCGCGGCGGAAGCATGGCGCAGGCATTGGGGCAATAAGTTGCGCGCCTGGGTGGACATCGCGGCGGAAATGGAAGCGCTGCTCTCGCTCGCCGGCTATTCCTACGAGCATCCGGACGATCCGTTCCCGGAATTTGTCGAACAGCTTCCCAACGCGCCGGCCGTTTTCCTCGGCGAAGAGCTTGGCCATCCCTTGATTCCGTCGGCCGAGTGCGTGCGCAACACTGTACGGCTCGACACGCAGACGCGCGCGCTCCTGGTCAGCGGCTCGAACATGTCCGGAAAAAGCACGTACCTGCGCACGGCGGGGATCAACGCGGTGCTCGCGCTCGCCGGCGCGCCGATTCGCGGCAAATCGCTGCGCCTGACGCCCATCCTGCTCGGCACCAGCATTCGCCGCGTGGATTCGCTGCAAGAACACCGCTCCAGTTTCTACACGGAGATTCTGCGCATTCGCGATGTGTTCGAACTAACGCAGGACTCGGCGCGCGTGCTGTTCCTGTTCGATGAGCTGCTGGAAGGCACGAATTCGAACGATCGCCGCATCGGCGCCGAAGGCCTGCTGCGCGCGCTGCTTGAGCGCGGCGCTCTCGGCATCGTCACCACTCACGATCTCGCGCTGACGGATATCGCGCAGCTCGTGCCGGGAGCCGTGCGCAACGCGCATTTCCAGGATTACGTTGAGGAAGGAAAAATGCGCTTCGATCACAAACTGCGCGACGGCGTGGTAGCCAAAAGTAACGCCCTGGAACTGATGCGTCTGATTGGCCTCAAAATCTAGCGCGCATCCTGGCAGCGCCAATCTCCCGATTGGCGCTTTTGGCTGTGTCTTTGAAGGTGTAACGGCCGGTTCAGGTCCATCGAACCGGGCAGCCATTGACGTTACCGCAGAATCTTTGTGCGTCGTGGCTTCAGCCACGCCATAAGCCCGCCGCAGGCAGTGCGGCTCTAGCCGCTCAAGCTCTGCCTTGGCGTTTGCACCGCGGACTCCGGATGTCGCGCGGGCAAATCGAAAAGCGCAAGAGCCGGCGAGACGCCGGCGCTACGTCCTATGCGTTATCGATCTGCGCTCGCTGCAACCGGTCGGAAAAATCAATATAGACCGTCTTCCACTCCGAATAAAAATCCAGCGCCGCTTCGCCCGATTCGCGATGCCCGTTGCCGGTATTCTTGATCCCGCCAAATGGCAAATGGGTTTCCGCTCCGATCGTAGGCGCATTCACATAAACAATCCCGGTCTGCAAATCGCGTTGCGCGCGAAACGCATTATTCACATTCCGCGTGTAAATCGCGGCCGACAATCCGTACTGCACGCCGTTCGCAATATCCAGCGCCTCGTCGAAATTCTCAAACGGAATCACCGCCACCACCGGGCCGAAAATTTCCTCCTGCGCGATGCGCATCTTCGGAGCGCAATCCGTGAACACGGTCGGCTCGTGGAACCAGCCGCGTCCCCACGCCCCGCTTTCGAGGCGATGTCCGCCGGTCGCGAGCTTCGCCGTTTCGTCTTTGCCGATCTGCACGTACTTCATCACCGTATTCAATTGCTGCTCGTTGATGCACGGTCCCATGTCGGTAGAAGGATCCAGACCATCGCCAACTTTCAGCGCCTTCACGCGCGCCACGAATTTCTCGACGAATTCGCCGTACACTTTCTTGTGGACCGCCACGCGGCTCGCGGCCGTGCAGCGCTGCCCGCTCGTTCCAAACCCGCCCCACACTGCCCCGTCCACCGCCAAATCCAAATTCGCATCGTCCATCACGATGATGATGTTCTTGCCGCCCATTTCCAGGTGGCATTTCTTGAATGTAGGCGCGCAAGCCTGGCTCACGATTCGCCCAACTTCAGTAGATCCGGTAAAACTCACGAGACCAACGTCTTTATGATTGAGAAGTGGCGCGCCGGCTTCGGGACCATCACCGAACACCAGGTTCATCACCCCGCGCGGCAACCCGGCCTCGGTCAGCACCTGCAGCAAATTGTAAGTAGAGAGCGGCGTGTCTTCCGCCGGCTTGATCACGACGGTGTTTCCCGTCACCAGCGCCGGCATCGCCTTCCACGATGGAATCGCCATCGGAAAATTCCAAGGACAAATCAGTCCCGCAACTCCCACTGGCGTGCGCAAGGACATCGCAAACTTGTTCGGCAGTTCCGACGGCGTGGTTTGCCCAAACTGCCGCCTTCCCTCCCCGGCCATCAGGTAGGTCATGTCAATCGCTTCCTGCACGTCGCCGCGCGTTTCCGCCAGCACTTTGCCCATCTCGCGCGTCATGTCGCGCGAATAATCTTCCTTGCGCTCGATCAAAATCTCCGCCGCGCGATACAAAATTTCGGCGCGCTTGGGCGCAGGCGTCAGCCGCCATTTGTCATAAGCGCCCTTGGCCGCGTCAATCGCCAGGTTCACGTCCTCTTCGGTGGACGCCGGGAACATTCCCACCAGCTCCCCGGTATTCGCGGGGTTGCGATTCTCGATGGCCTTGCCGCTGCGGGCCTCGACCCACTCACCGTTGATGAAATTCTTGAAAACCTTGGGCCTAGCTGGCGTCGCCATGCGTATTCCTCCCTAACATCAATCGTCCATCACGATTTTTTCAGTATCAGTGTTTGATGCCGCGCTGTTTCCGGAGATTCAGAGTAGCAAGCCCCTGCGCACCCCGTCAACGCGGAGCCATTCCGGTAGCACAGGCAATCTCGCCTGTGCTTGTCGCAGTTCGCAGCGGCTATTCATCCCGACCGGCAGCTGCCTGGGAACGCCAATCTCCCGATTGGCAAACTTGACCAGGTGTAGTGAACAAATGCCCGCGTCGCGAGTCGAGGTTCACGGGCCACTAATCAGCAATCACTAATCACGAATCATCTGTTCCCCGGTTTGACCCTAACCCCCACGCCCTCCGCACTTTGCCTCCTCTTCGCCCCCACCGCAACTTTCCGCCACCAAGCGTGTTTCACTATCAGACGCAACCGAAGGCACCCGGGGGCGTCCGAAGGCAGTAATAGACACAAAGGCTTTACGGGCTCAGAAGGGGCCCAAATATGAAACATTTCGCGAAATACTTAATAGTTTTTGCAGTGCTTGGAACTGCCTTGGCTCTCGCGCCGAACGCTAACGCACAGCGCGTCGCCGTGGGTGTAGGGATCGGCCCGGGATATGACGGTCCAGCTCCCGTTTGCGCGTACGGCTACTATGGGTATTACCCCTACGCGTGCGCGCCTTACGGGTACTACGGTCCTAGCTACTTCTCCGGCGGCCTGTTCATCGGCGCTGGTCCGTGGTTCCACGGCGGTTGGGGCGGACGTGGTTTTGGACCCGGCTGGGGCGGACGTGGCTTTGATGCACGCGGTCGCGGCTTTGACGGTCGCGGGTTCGGCGGACGCGGCGCAGCTGGCGGCGGATTCCACGGCGGCGGCGGAGCACGCGGTGGCAGCTTCCACGGTGGTGGCGGCGGACACAGCGGCGGCGGTCACGGCGGCGGCCATCGCTAATCCGTATTCGCAGCCAAGCTGCAGCTAGACTGCAGCAGCAACGAGACCAGATGTAAGTTTCAGCAGTAACCGAAACGCTCGAACAGCAGTCAGCACGGTACAACGCCCATCCTTCCCAAAGCTCCTCCCGGGAAGGATGGGCGTTTTTGTTTCTCTCGCCTCGAACGCCCTGCTCCGGCTTTGCGTCTGCACGACTCCGCTTCCCGCGCCCCTCTACTCGATCGCATTCCGCAAGCATGTTACGCTTAACGTAACGCGTACTTTCCGGCACAGTCAGAGCGTGATCGCCAGTTTTCCCGACAAGCGGACCAGGGACTTCTCCGCCGGGAAACGCGTCAAGACCTTCGCCGGATTCGAACGCTCCGCGCGTTTGAAGCTCGAGTGCCTGGAAGCCGCCACTTCCATCCGCGACCTGGCGGCATTGCCGGCAACCGCTTCGAAGCGTTGTTAGGTGAACTTAAGGGCCAGTACAGCATCCGCATCCACGACCAATGGCGGATTTGCTTCGAGTGGCCCGGCCATGCTCCAGGGCCATCAAACGTTGAGATCGTTGATTATCACTAGGAGGATCACCGTGGCCGTCACCGCTGTTCATCCCGGCGAACACTTGGCTGAGGAACTCGACGCACTCAATATGAGCGCGGCGGAACTGGCGCGCAAGCTCCGTGTGCCGACCAATCGCGTGACGCAAATCTTGAACTGGACGCGCCGCATCACCGGGGACACGGCCTTGCGCCTCGCTCATTTCTTTGGCACAAGCGCACAGTTCTGGCTCAATCTCCAGAGCCTCTATGATCTGCGTCTCGCCCAAGAAAAGGCCGGTAGGTCCATCAAGGCGCTGCCCACGCTGAAGCGCCCACAGTCCGCCAACGCATAAAGGCCTGCCAGCCTAACGCTCTCTTGCTGGCCCGTAATTTCCCGATACGCAACCGCCCGTCGCAATGTGGCGCAGGTCCGCGCGCGCGACTTCCCTCCAGGCGCCGCAACTCCTTTGCTTTCTGCCTGTGCCCGATTGGAAGCCCACCTGCCTCAGTGCATTGCGTTTCGCCAAGGACCAAGCCACAACATGGCCATCGCAGAGCAAGATCTCACCGTCGCGCAGGCGTTTCAAATCGCCGTCAAGCATCAGCGCGACGGCAACCTCGCGGAAGCCGAGAAACTGTACAGCAAGATCCTGCAGGCGCAGCCGACAAGCCTGGACGTACTGATCAATCTCGCGTCGCTCTCATTCGTGCGCGGGCGGGAAGCCGAAGCCCTCGCGCTGATCACCGGCGTCCTGACCGCGCATCCCACCTCAGCGCGGGCCTACGCGCAGCGCGATCGCGTCAATTTCGTACGCGAACGAGCCGGCGATCCACGGGCACGGCGGGAAAACGAAGAAATGCGCCCGCACAGAGGCCAGCCGACAGGAGTATGAGGCTTAGGACCACCCTGTGAGCCCTGGCGTAGTGACTCCTGGATTCGCTGGCGGCCTCATCCACGCGTTGACCCTGAAATTCGACGAAGCGGTTCCAAGCGTCGTGGTATTGGAGTACCAGCGGAAGCGTCTGCTCGACCATGGCCGTTCGCGCCGGGTCAAAACTCGAGCGTAAGAATGGCTCCTGAAGAACGGAGCTGCTTCGGAAGGGTAGTTGAATCTTGCGCTAGTTGGAGTTGACAAGTTAATCATCCGACCGCGGGCCGGCGCGCAAGAGTTACAGGACGGCGTCACTGCTAGAGCATCCAGCCGCCGGTTACGTTGATTACCTGACCGGTAATGTAATCGGCGGTGTCGGAGGCGAAGAATTTCACGGCGGCGGTCACGTCTTCGGCGGAGGGGGGGCGGCCCATGGGGGAGCGGGCGTCACGGATGCGACGGGCTTCGTCGGCTGTGAGTTCGCGTTCGTCAATGTTGGAGGGGTTTATCACGTTGACGGTGATGCCGCTCTTGGCTTCTTCGATGGCGAGCGAGCGGGAGAAGGAAACTACCGCGGCTTTGGCGGCGGCGTAGGCGGAGATAGTTCCCTGCCCGAACGCGCGTTCGGCGCCGACGGCGCCGAGGTTGATGATGCGTCCCCAATGTTGGCGGCGCATGGCTGGGAGCGCGGCTTTGCTGGCGTGGAAGACGCTGTAGAGATTGGAGGCGATCACTTTTTGCCATTCGTCGGCGGAAGTGTCGGCGACCAGCTTCCAATTAAATTCACCGACGTTGTTGACGAGGATGTCGAGGCGGCCGAAGCGTTCGAGGACGGCGTCTATCAGGAATTGAACTTTTTCTGGGTTGGTGGCATCGGCTTCTACTGCGAAGCATTCGGCGCCTTGTCCTTGGAGTATGCGCAGAGCGTTTTGCGCGGTGGTCTTGTTGGCGCGATAGGAAATGGCAATGCGGACGCCTTCTTGGGCTAGTCCTTGGGCAATGCCTTTGCCGATGCCCCGGCTGCCGCCGGTGATGAGCGCGGTGCGATTGCGTAGTGGCACGCTGGCTCCTGGAATTCGAGTCGCGTAAGTATAATGAATTTTTTGACGATTTGGGCGAGCGAGTCGGAGAAAAACAGAGGAGCAAGTCAACAGCACCACAGATGCACGCGGATGAACACGGATAAAGTCGAAACGAAGAGAGACGCTTCGCTGCGCTCAGATGACGGCGCGCGAGGAATCAGCCCATGCGGGCTACAACTACTGTTATGTCGTCGGCTTGTTCGGCTGTGCCGGCCCATTGTTCGGCGGCGGCTATCAGATTTTCGGCGATCGGCTGCGGGTGGAGGCTGCGTTGGCGGAGGACTTCATCGCGTAAGCGGTGGACGCCGAATTCTTCGCCGTAAACATTTTCGGGTTCGGTCAGGCCGTCGCTGAAGGCTACAAAGAGACTTCCCGGCTCGACTTTGATTGTGCCTTGCGTGAATTTGCAGTCTTCGATCAGGCCCACCACTGTGCCGCCTTCGCTTAATTCTTGCACATTGGAACCATTCACGAAAAACGGGGCGAGGTGTCCGGCGTTGGTATAAGTGAGCGTGCGCGCGGCGACGTCGTAAACCGCGTAAAAAAAGGTGGCATAGCGGTCGTCGGAAGTGTTGCGGAAGAGATGGCGGTTGAGGCGCGCAACGAGCTCGGCTGTGCCGGAGACGCCGTCGAAGCCGGCGTGGCTGCGGAGCGTGGCTTGCAGGCTGGCCATCAGCAGCGCGGCGAAAATGCCTTTGCCGCTGATGTCTGCGAGCGCGATGCCCACGGTGTTGTTGCCGGTGCGGATGAAATCGTAGTAGTCGCCGCTGACGACGCGCGCGGGGCGGCAGATGGCAGCAAGTTCCAGGCCGGGAAGCGTGGGTAGCACTTGCGGGAAAAGTTGCGATTGAACTTCGCGGGCGATGACGATTTCGTTTTCGAGTTTCTGGCGCTTGCTTTGTTCCTCGATTAACTCGGCGATGGAGCTGGTCATTTCGTTGAAGGATTCGCCGAGCGCGCCGAGCTGGTCGCGTTGGTGCACGCGCACACGCTGGGTGAAATCGCCGCGGCGAACGTGCAGCGTGGCTTTGTAGAGATCGTCCACCGAGGTGGTTATGGTGCGCGTGAGGACGAAACCGGTGGCGAGCCCCGCGATGCCGAGGAGCAGGAAAATTACAGCGGCGGCGATCAGCAGGATTTCCAGGACGGGGCCGACATCGCCCACGGAAGTGAAGAGGCGGCGGCTGAGCGCGCTGGCGCGTATGCCGAAGGAAGCGAAGACGGCGGCGGGCGCCTCGGGTGGCTGCGGGCCGACATGGGCTAGTTCGATGGTGGCGACGCCGTTGATGCGCACGTCGGCCCAATTTTGCGGCGGACCGAGGGTGCGGCGGCGGCTGGCGATTTGTTCGCCGGGGATGAAGACGTGGCCGTTGAAATTGAGCGAGATGCCCGGAGGATTTTTATCGCTGCCGGGACGCAGCGGGATGATAGCGATGGGGCCGAATTCGGAGGCGAAGCTGTCCAGGAACGCGGAGTTTAGTGGCGTGGCGACTACGAGATCGAACGGGCCTGCCGGGCCGCTTTTGCGCACGGCCGCGGCGATCCAGATTTTTCCGTCAATTTCGACCAGGCCTGCGAAATGTTGGCCGTCTTCGGACAGCGATTGGATCAGGCGCTGGCCTCGATTGGGGAAGACGCGGAGGTCGGGCCATTCGCGGCGTTCTGCTTCAATTAGATTGGCTACGCCGGGGCGCTGCAGAATCGTTTCGTTTGCAGTCGAGGCGCCGTGCGCGGCTTCCATTTCGACGGCTCCGGCGAGAGCGTCGGCGTCTGCGGCGATGGTGCTGATGCGTTCCTGCAGATCGTCGTGGAAGAGGTGCGCGCCGAGTTGCAGGTAGAGGCCGTAGGTGGCGAGGCCGGCCATGGAGAGGAGCAGGATTACTGGAACAACGGCGATAAAAACGTAGGTCACGATTAGGCGATTGCGCAGAGTCCACATGAAGCGGCCGCGCAGCCAGGGGATTAGGCGGACGAAGAGATAAACGGTGGCTAGGAAGGCCAGGAAGCCGAGGAAGCCGGCGAATGGGATTGTGGGGCGGAAGATGAGTGCGACGCGGGTTAATGCGTAGAGGAGAACAAGTGTCGTGGCGAAAATGTCCAACGGCGAGGTGTGCCGTAGGAAGATGATTAGTCGGCGAAGAGAGAGTCGGTTCACTTTGGTTTGCGTTGAGCGTTAGAAGAATAGCTGAGGTGCGGGCGTTAGGGAAGGTGGCGAGGCGAGGCGGCGAGAGCGCGGAGGGCGAGGCAAGCCTCGCCTAGCACGATTTGCGATGTGGCTGAGTCTGTGGCGAAAGCGGCGGCAAGCCGCCGCACTCCAAGAAGGATTGTGGCGCGCGGCAATTCTGCACGACCGCGTTACAGGGCGCTGCGGTCGTTTTGTTGGACGCGGCTGTGATGGCGGCTGTAGCCGAAATAGACTACCAGGCCGATGACCAGCCAGATAATCAGGCGGGCCCAGTTAACCCAGCCTAGTTTGTACATCATGTAGCCGTTGAACAAAATGCCGAGGATGGGGACTAGCGGGACCCAGGGCGTGCGGAAAGGGCGAGCCTGCCCGGGGTTCGTTTTGCGCAGAACCATGATGGAGATGCAGACGATGATGAAGGCGAAGATGGTGCCGATGTTGACCATCTCTCCAATGATGTTAATGGGAGTGACGCTGCCGATGATTGCAGCGATGAGGCCGACGAGAATCGTGTTCTTGTACGGCGTGCGAAATTTCGGGTGAATCGCGGCGAAGAATTTCCGCGGCAGCAGGCCGTCGTTAGCCATGGAATAGAGCACACGGGTTTGGCCCAGCAGCATCACGAGCATCACGCTGGTGAGGCCTGCGAGGGCACCTGCGGTGATGAGGTAGGAAGCTTTGGTTAAGCCGCGATCGAGGAAGGCGACGGCCAGCGGCGCTTCAATATTGATTTCTTTCCAGGGCACCATGCCGGTGAGGACGGCGGCGACGAGAATGTAAAGGATCGTGCACATCACAAGTGAGGCGATGATGCCGATGGGCAGGTCGCGTTGCGGATTCTTGGCTTCTTGCGCGGTGGTGGAGACGGCGTCGAAACCGATGTAGGCAAAAAATATGTACGCGGCACCTCTGCCGATGCCGCCGAAACCCATGGGCGCGAAACTGGACCAATCGTGGCCCCAGTTGGAGGGGCTGATATAACGCATGCCGAGAAGGATGACGAAGAGCACGACGGCGACTTTGATGATGACGATGGTGGCGTTGAACGAGGCGCTTTCCTTAATGCCGATTACCAGGACGGCGGTGATGATCAAGGCGATGAGGAATGCGGGAAGATTGAAACCGAATTCGACGCCGAACAGAACGGGCGCGGCCACCAGATCGTGAGCGCGCTGGAGAAGTTCGGGAGGCTGCGCGGTGATGATGTCTCCCACGCGGGCGAGAAAGGCTTGGGAGCCCATGACGAGGGAGGGATCGGAAGCGTGGGCCATCTGGCGGGCGATTACATTTTCGGCGGTGACGAGGGCGGTCCAGTGGTCGTAGGCGAGCCAGAGCGGCATTTTCAGATTAAAGATCTTGAGAAATTCGATGAAGTGATTGGACCAGCCTGAAGAAACGGTGCTGGCGCCCATGGCGTATTCAAGAGTCAGGTCCCAGCCGATGATCCAGGCAATCAACTCGCCGAGCGCGGCGTATGCGTAGGTGTAGGCGCTGCCCGCAAGCGGAATCAAGGCGGCGAATTCGGCGTAGCAGAGGCCCGCGAAGGCGCAGCCGAGGCCGGAGATTATGAAGGAGAGCATGAGGCCGGGGCCGGCATAATGCGCGCCGAGGCCGGAGAGCACGAAGATGCCCGCGCCGATTACGGCGCCGACGCCCAAGGCCGTCAGGGAGACGGGGCCCAGCGTGCGCTTCAGGGTGTGCTCGCCCGTGGCTTTCGCTTCGTTCAGCAGCCAGTCCATCGGCTTCTTCTTGAACAGCGGATTGCTCATGCGGCGCGTCCTCCGTCGATGTGGCACTGCGGCAGAAAGTCAAAGGCACCACTGATGAACACAGATAAAGGCATTGATATTTCACATGCAAACCAATATGGCCTGCGGCAAACGCCGATGAAAAATAACACAGAGCCACGCGGTAGCTACTACTAAATCGTCGTTGGCGTCGAATCCTCGTGACGGCCGTCAAAAGCGAAGTCAAAGGCGCCCGTCCCGCAAGGCGGGATGGCCGCTACTGTTCGATCCCGCACAGCGGGATCTCAGGATGAATCGCTCGCCGCGGCGGGCGATTCACAAAATCAAAAACTGCCGCGTGCGGCGGTGGCTTGCGCCGCTAGCGCCAGATATTCGCGCGCGCGTTGCGCTGGGTCCGGCGCGTTTAGCAGATCGCTGATTACCGCTACGGAATCGGCGCCAGCGCGGAACACTTCACCGGCGGACTTTATTGTGATGCCGCCGATGGCTACGAGAGGTTTCCGCGTTAGTTTCCTCGCGACGCGTATCAGTTCCAGGCCCACTACCGGGTCGGGATTTTCTTTTGTAGCTGTCGGGTAGATTGGGCCCACGGCTATATAGTCTGCCGAAGTGTGGTCGGCGGCGCGGAGTTGTTCGAGATTGTGTGTCGAAATTCCAACCCATTGAGGACTCGGACAGATTTGGCGGGCTGCTTCTACCGGGAGATCTTCCTGGCCCACGTGGACACCTGCGGCGATTGCGATGCTGGCGATGTCGGGGCGGTCGTTGATTATGATGCGGACGTTTTGGGGAACGGCCGTGATCAGGGCGCGCGCGATTTCGTGGAATTGGCGAGGCGGTGTGTGTTTGGCGCGGAGTTGGATCACTTGCACGCCGGCGTCGGCGAGTTTATGGGCGAGGGACACGAGTGATTCGATGGGTTGCGCGGGCGTGGCGTCGACAATAGCGTAGAGGGTGGGAAACATTTAAGCTCGGTGTCGCGACCTTGGTGCGGAGCGCCAATCGGGAGATTGGCGTTCCCAGCGGCTCCTATTTGGCTGCGACGGCCAGCGAACGGTCCAGAAAATGGGTGTCGAATTTGCCGGCTATGAAGTCGGGGTCGGCCAGGATTTTTTTGTGCAACGGGATGGTGGTCTTGATGCCTTCGACCACAAAGCCGTCGAGCGCGCCATTCATGCGCGCGATTGCTTCGGCGCGGTCGTTGCCGTGGGCGATTATTTTGGCGATCAGCGAATCGTAGTACGGGGGGATTACCGCGTCGGAATAGCTGGCGGTGTCCACGCGGATGCCGGGGCCGCCCGGAACGCGGAAGGCGGTGATGCGTCCGGCGCTGGGGACGAAAGTTTCTGGGTCTTCGGCGTTGACGCGGCATTCGATGGCGTGGCCGCGAAATTCGATGGGGCCGAGAATATCGGTGAGTTTTTCGCCCGCGGCGACGCGGATTTGCGATTTCACCAGGTCTACCCCGGTGACCATTTCGGTGACGGGGTGCTCGACCTGGATGCGCGCGTTCATTTCGATGAAGTAGAGGTCGCCGGATTCTTCGCGCAGAAATTCCACCGTGCCGGCGCTGGAATAGCCGAGTTTTTTCAGCGCATCCACGACTTGTTTGCCGATGCGCTTGCGCGTGGCGGCGTCCATCGCGACGGAGGGTGATTCCTCGAGAACTTTCTGGTGGCGGCGCTGGAGCGAGCATTCCCGCTCGCCGAGATGCACGACGTTGCCATGCTTGTCGCCCAGGACTTGAAACTCGATGTGGCGAGGGTGCTCGATGAGTTTTTCGACGTACACGTTGGGACTGCCAAAGGCTTGCTGGGCTTCGGCTTTGGCGGTCTGAAACAGGGGAATCAGCTCGCGCGCGTTGCGCACGATGCGCATGCCGCGTCCGCCGCCACCTTCGGCGGCTTTGATCATCACGGGATAGCCGATTTCCGCGGCGATTTTTTTCGCGGCGTCTTCGTCGGGGACCACGCCGACGCTGCCGGGAATGATCGGGAGGCCAGCGGTGGCCATGGCTTCGCGGGCTTTGTCTTTTTCGCCCATCAGGCGGATGGCGTCCGGCGCGGGGCCGATGAAGGTGATGTGCGAGGCTTCGCAGACTTCGGCGAAGTTGGCGTTCTCCGAAAGAAAGCCGTAGCCGGGGTGGATGGCGTCCACGTTGGCGATTTCGGCGGCGCTGATTACCTGGGGAATGTTCAGGTAGCTTTCGCTGCTGCGCGGCGGGCCGATGCAGATGGCTTCATCGGCGAAGCGCACGTGCAGAGAGTTGCGGTCGGCCTCGGAGTAAACCGCGACGGTTTTTACGCCGAGTTCACGGCAGGCGGAGAGGATACGCAGGGCGATTTCGCCGCGATTGGCGATTAGGATTTTTCGGAACATGGCGGTTGAAGACGGATGATTTATAAGCCCCTAGTAGTCAAAACACGGCGAGTCTGAGACCCGCCCCCTACCGAATCTGTGCCAGGTGCTGGTGGCGCGGGGACGGGATGCCGTGCCCCCACGAATTCAGAACGATGCAACCGCAAAGAAAACTCAAAGGCAACATCAACGGCTCTCCGCTAAAGCTGGCCGCTACAAATTCAAAAACAGATTCAACAACGACACCGATGGCAATGGCATTTTTATTTTTTCCGGTGGGGGCGGACGCCGAAGAGGGCTTCGCCGTACTCTACCGGATGACCGTTCTCGACGAAGATGCGCACTACTTCGCCGGCTGCGTCGGATTCGATTTCGTTCATCAGCTTCATGGCTTCGATGATGCAGAGCACCTGCCCGGTTTCGACTTTCGAGCCGATGGTCACGAAAGGATCGGCATCGGGGCCGGCAGCGACGTAGAAGGTGCCGACAATCGGCGACTTCACGATGTGCAAATCTTCGGCGCGCATGGCATCGGCGGCGGGCTCGCGCGGTGCGGCGGCAGGCGCGGCAGCGGGTGCATGGCTCGCGTGCGGCGCGGCAGAAGCTACGACGATCTCCGGCGCTTGGGCCGGCGGATAGGTGTAAGCGGGCGAGGACGGCTTCTTCAGGCGGATGCGGAAGCCCTGTCGCTCGTATTCAAATTCCTCGAGCCCATGCTTGCGCATGAAGTCCAGTAGCTTTTCGATTTCGGGGAGGTCCACGCCGTGCACGGGTGAGCCGGATGCTGCGTTGGGAGTCGGTTTTTTCGCCATTTAGAGTTCTAGAAATTCCCGGGAAGCGCTGGTCAAGACTTCCGCGCCCTGCGAGGTTACCAACACTTCATCCTCGATGCGAATGCCGCCCAGGCGTTCGACGTAGACGCCCGGCTCAACCGTTACGACCATACCCGCTTCGAGCAAGGTTTCCTCTCCGCGGCCCAGCCGGGGCATCTCGTGAATTTCCAGGCCCAAGCCGTGCCCGGTGCTGTGAGTGAAGTATTGTTCCAGGCCCAAACGCTTGAAAACTTTTCGCGCCGCAACGTCCACGGATGCGGCCGAAATTCCCGGCCGAATGGCGGCCATTGCGGCTTCCTGGGCTTCGAGAACTGCTGCATAGAGCGAGCGCACTTTGTTACGCACCCCAGCACGCGCTCCGACAGAAGACCGTCCCAGGAAGACGGTACGTGTCATATCGCTACAGTAGTCGCGCAGTATAGCACCCTGGTCAAGGACGACCAACTCGTTTTTCCTGAGGAGTTTGGGCGTCGGGCGCGCGTGCGGCCAGGCGGAGCGCGGGCCGGAGGCGACGATGGTTTCGAAGGACGGGCCGCTGGCTCCCTGGAGCTTCATCGAGCGTTCAATCTCGGCGGCGACGGCCAGTTCAGAGACGTCGGGTTTGACGTGGCGGACAGAGGCTGTCCAGACGTCGCTGATGAGGCGCGCAGACTGGCGCATTCGGGCGAGCTCGTCAGGGTCCTTTACGGCGCGCAGCCGTTCGATCAGGTCAGGCGCGGCAAGCCAGCGCACGCGCGCGCCTGCCGCGAGTTGAAGCGCGGTTTTCTGGGCCACGGTAACCTGGGCGGGCGCAAAGCCGAGGCGAATGGCGCCGCGGCGGCCCTTCAGGGCTTCGGCTACGGCACGGATCAATCCGTGCGCGGCGATGGCCGTGGAGGCGTCGTAAACTTCCTGGCGAGCTTGCAGAGTGTAGCGGCTATCCGTGAAGAGAGTGGCGCGGGTGTGTTCGACGAGAAGGATTCCGGCGCTGCCGGTGAAGCCACAGAGATAGCGGATGTTGGGAAGATGGGTGACGAGGAGCGCATCGGCGTTCAGGGCGGAAAAAGAAAGCCGGAGCCGATGGATCCGGCTCCGGGCTGATTTCACGTGCACAGGTTTTTGGGCCACCACCCGCGTTCAAACCCCTCTCTCCGCCGCTACAACTAGCCCGGCAGAATGCGCGGGGTTAGGAAGAACAGAAGTTCCTGGGCCGTGGAGCTGACCGTGGTGTGCTTGAACAGGTTGCCGATGATGGGCAAGCTGCCGAGCAGCGGCACTGTTTGAATGTCGGTGCGCTGGTTGGTGACGATCACGCCGCCGATCACCATGGTGCCGCCGTCCGCCACCAGGACCTTGGAGCTGGCTTCCTGGGTGTCAATGGCCGGAATGCCTTGGACTCGCGGTATGGAAGAATCAATCTGGTCGTTCTTGACGTCCACGTCCATGTAGATGGTGCCCTCGGAAGTGATCTGCGGAGTGACGTCCAGCTCCAGCACCGCGTCCACGAATTGCACGGAAACGGTGTTGTTGACGACGGTCTGCACCGGGATCTTGGTGCCTTGCTTAACGATCGCCTTCTGGTTGTTCTGGGTAATCACGCGCGGCTTGGAGATCAGCTTGCCGACGCCGCGATCTTCCGCTGCGGTGATGATTTCATCCAACGCAAACTTGCTGTTCTGGAAGATGTAGCTGAAGCCGCTGGTCGGCACGGCAGCTCCCAGGTTGGTAAGAAGGGGCATGGACCCCTGGGTCGGCGTCGTGGAACCAGGAGGCTGGGTGCATTGGCCCCCGACGCACAACGGCGGAGCCGGGATATGAAGGATCGGGCTGGTGCCGACGGCGTTGGCGCCACCTACTGTGCTACCGCCGTTGTTAAAGGCGGCGGCAAGGGACGTACCAATTTCACGAGAGAAAGAACGGTTGGCCGCGACCACGCGCGCTTCGATTTCCACCTGTTGCGACTTGCGGTCCAGCTGGCGCAGCAGGTTATCCAGGACCGGGAGAACCGTGGGAACGTCCCGAATGATCAGGGTGTTGGAACGGCTATCGGCCAAGATGTCACCGCGCGAAGAGAGGAACTTCTTCAGCGTGGGAACCATGTCCGCGGCCTTGGCGTAGCTGAGAACGCGCGTGGTGGTGACCACGTCGGCGGCCTCCGTCTGAGCCTTAGCCAGTTCGCGGTTCTGTTCGGCTTCGTGCTTCAGAGTTTCCTTGGTGGCGATGCGCAGAACGTTGCCATCGAGTTGCTTATCGAGATCATTGTTCTTGAGTACGATGTCCAGGGCTTGATCCCATGGCACGTCGTCGAGAACGATCGTGAGGCTGCCCTTTACGGCAGGATCCACGACGACGTTCAGGCCGCTGATTTCGTGGATCAGGCGGAAGAAATCGCGCAGGTCCACGTCTTTCAAGTTGACGGAGATCGGTTCGCCGGAATAGTGCCCGGCAGGAGCGGGCGTGGGCGCCTGCTGCGCAGCGGCGGAAGCTGCCGCAGCGGCTGGAGCAGCAGCGGGAGGCGCGGAGCTGTCGCTGATTTCAGTGTATCCCGTATTTGCGGCGACTTGTTTAGGCGCGGCGGCTGCGGCCTGAGGCGCGGGCGCAACCGGGACGGCCAGGGCCGCGGAGGTTTGCGTCAGAGCCGCGGGAAGAGCGGACACCGGCGCCGGAATATTTTCTGGGGCGCTCGTCGGAAGTACGGGAGCGCTGACTGCCTTCGTGGTCGTGACGTCGGAAGGCTGGCTATTCGCGGCCGGAGCAGAGCCACTCGAGCCACCGGATGCAGGGGTGGCGGCCTCGGCGCGGAAGGCGACGGTGACGGCGTTGCCGGAAGCATTCACGCTGTACCGAGCCGGCGCGCGCAGATCAATCACGATACGCGAAACCTCCGGCGTGAATTGCGCCAGGCGGATCTCCTTCACGGGATCGAGATTGCTGGCAATTTGCTTTTCGGCGGTCTTCAGGTGCGCGCCGGAAAAATCAAGCACGATGCGATCGGGATTGTGCAAGCGGCTCACGTGATAGGTGAGCTTGGCGTTGCCGACCACGTTCACTTGGGTCTGCGCGCCAACCTGCGCGAGGTTCACCTGTTCGATGTTTTGAAAGTCGGTGGCGGGCGCCTTAGCGTCCCAGGACTTCGCGGCGATGGGCTTTAGAGTTGCCGGAGCGGGCTTCGCGGCGGGCGCAGGCGTTATAACAGCAGGCTCGACAGAGGTCTCCGCGTTACCGTTGGCGGAAACGAACAGCGAGAGCTCCTGATTGCCATCGCGAGCGATGCGCGGTGTAATGCCGGGCCGCAGCAGGATTTCCAAGCGCACTACGGGCTTTTGACCCGCGGAGTATGTGGTCAGGCGGTAGCTCTTGACCAGCTCCGAGGGCACCACGCGCGCGCCGGAAGTATCGCCGGCCGAGACGCCGGACAGGTCGAGCACATAGAGGCTCTCGCTGGGGCGGTACGTGGTGTATTCGAAGGGGCCGTTGGCCTGAGCATCCAGGGTCACGGCGCCGTCTTTCACCACGGCCTTCACATGCACCACCGGCGCATCACTGGCCGATAGCGCTCCATTCGTCAACATCAGGGCTGCCGCCACGAACGCAGTCAGGCCCCACGCCCTCCGCATAATCCTCATTGCTGCTCTCCTGCACTCGGGTAGATTCGTTTCGTAACAATTTTTTCGATCGATTTCCCGAAAGCATCTCTGGAAATTTCCTTGAACGTGACACCGTCCAGGCCAATCTTTTCCACATCGCCGTCGTAGAGTTGGTCGCCTTCACGAAGGAAATAAACGCGCTGATCGGGATTGGTGACGACCGCGAACATGCCGCTGGGCGCACGAATGGCGCCGTCCACGCGGATGGTAGCGACAACCAGGCCCGCTTTGCCCGGAGGAAGAGGCGGCCCGCCGCCCGGCTTGTGTACATTGACCAGCGGCAGAAAAGGATCGCGCTCGGCTATCTTAACGACCGCCGGATTGGGAGCCGCAGCGTTAGCGTTCGGAGCGGCCTTGGGCGCCGCTGCCGCCGCTTTCGCTTTGTGCGCGGGCTTTTTGGCCGGCTTGGCCTGCTGCGCCGGAGCCTGTGGCTGTGCCTGAGCCCGGGTTGCCGGGACGAGGCAAAGGGACAGTGCCAGCGCGGTAAGGAGTACGTTGAATGCCTTTGGCAGTCTCATCGTTATCGTCCTATCGCTTTGCCGGCGCAGCTGCCGCCGCGGGCGGCGGAGCGTCCGCCGCCTTTGAAAAGAAAGTGGTAACGGTCATGACGCCGGAAACGGAAGCTCCCGGAGCCAGGCGATACGTGCTGGATTTGGTCGCCACGCTGGAGAGCTTCAAATCGCCGACGTTGATGATGCGCGAGAGCCTGCCGAGCTTGGAGAAGAAATCCAGCACCGCGAAATAGGGTCCGTCGCAATCAACCTCGAAAGGCACCTCGAAGTAGAATTGCTTTGGGGCGACGGGCAGAGCCTTGAGGCGGCGAATGGTGACGCCGGAACCGGCGGCCGCGCTCTGGATCATGAGGATGAATTCATCCACCTTTTTTTCTTCCGGGACGATGGTCTGGAGAGTGGCGAGCTGTTTGGAAAGCGCATCCATTTCGGACTGCAGCTCGGCGCGGCGCTGCTTGTAAACGCGCAGGCTGGCGACGTCCGCTGCGAGCGGCTTTTCTTCCTGCTGAGCGGCTTCCAGCTCGGTGCGGACGGTGGACACTGGAAGCCCGGGTATGTAGAACCCTGCGGCGATCAAGACAACGGCGAGCCCCAGGAAAAACAGCGCTTGAATCGGCCAGGGCCAATCTCGAAAAGCGGTAGCCATCGTTAACTCCTCCCCTTGGCCGCGGGCTGCGGGGGCGTGGTGGTGCTGGTTCCAGCAGCGGGCTTCGCCTGGGGTTGACCCGGAGCGGTGGCAGGCTGAGCGATCGCAGCGGACATGGTAAAGCCGTAGGTGGTGACGGACTTCTCCACATCGTCCTCTTTCGCTTCCTCGATCTCGATCTTGTCAAAGTAGCCGGAGCGCTTCATCTGGGTAATGAAGTTAGCGATGGAATTGACGCTACCAGACTCTCCGGTGATGTGCAGAGTGTCGCCGCTGCGATCCAGCGAGGTGAGCCAGAGCTGATCGACGCGGACGACGGTGTTGGCGACCATTTGGAGCAATTCCTGGGCACCAGTACGGTTCTTCTGGAGGCCTTCGATGATCCCAATCTGCGTCTGCAGCGCGGCCTTCTGAGATTCGAAGCGGTCAACTTCCTGCTTGATCTGCTGCAGGCTGGTGCGTTCGGCTTTCAGGGCAGCGATGCGCGCGTTGGTCTCATCGAGCTGGTGCTTCTGCGAATAATAGGTGACGGAAAGAACCACCAGCGCGATAGCGAGGGCCGCGACTCCCAGCAAAATCTGTAGCGTGGACTCCAGTGGCACGGATTGTTTGGTGGCCTTGGGACGGACCTGGCCCAGTAAGTTGATGCGGATCATGGCGTATCGAAGCTCCTCAGCGCCAGGCCCACAGCGATCGCCAGGCGCGGCGCCAACTCACGGATCTGGCTTTCATCGTGACGCCCAGGATTGATTGCAATTTTACGGAACGGATAGAGTTCCTCGACCGGCATCGCAAATTCCTCTTTGAGCAGCTCCAGCAAGCCGGGAACGCGAGCCGTGCCGCCGGCGACGTAAATGCGGCGGATATTTTCACCGCTGGCGGTCGCGCGGAAGAAGTCGAAGGTCTTTTGAATTTCCAGAATCAAGATATCGGAGACGGAGCGCAGAATCGCGGTGCGCTGTTCTTCGTTGACGCCCGCCAGGGTACCGCCCATCTTCAGTTTTTCGGCGTCCTCGAAACTCAGGTCCAGTTCTTTCTGCAACGCGTCGGTGTACTGATTGCCGCCGACGGAAACGTCGCGCGTAAACAAGGGCGTCCAGCCGCGAACGATGTTGATGTTCATGACGCTGGCGCCGACGTTGAGCAAAGCGACGACTTGCGAGGGGTCGGGCTCGTAATTGACCTCGAAGCAGTTCTGCAGGGCGAACGCGTCGATGTCCACAACCACCGGAGTCTTCCCTGCCTGTGCCAGCACGTTGGTGTGGTTCAGGATTTTGTCTTTTTTGACCGCGACCAGCAGCACGTCCATCTGATTCTCGGTGGCCTCAAGCAACTGATGGCTGAGATTCACGTCGGCGATGTCGAAAGGTATGTGCTGGCTGGCTTCGGCCTGCACGCGGTCGAAGAGCTCGTCCTCGGTCATCAGCGGCATGCTGACGCGCTTGACGATCACGGAGTGGCCGGACACGGAAGTGGCCACGTCTTTCGTTTTAATTTTTTGATTGTCGAAGATCGAGATGATTTTCTCGGCGACCGAAGGAGCGTCCATGATGGCGCCGTCCACGACGGTATCCTGGGCGAGGGTTTCGATGCCGTAACTGACCAGCTCGTAGCCGGCCTTGGTCTTCTTCAGCTCGACTGCCTTGACAGAACTCGAGCCGATGTCCAGGCCGATTAATGATTTCGTTTTACCCAGATTGAACATCGCGCGGCCCCTCACTCCTCACCCCATCCCGCTTCGCAGGACGGACACGGCTTCATCTGGTGCATAAAAATTTTCTTGGAGAAAACTCTCAAAACCCGCTTACCGCTTCGCCACATCACCCCGGCAACGGCGCTGACCCTGGAGAGGTCCGTCAGTACTGCTACGCCCGGTACCTTTCCTCTTTCTCCGTTTATTACATCCGCAGCACAGAGTGTCAAGCAACGTGTTCCGATGGTGTGCTATTGGTAAAACATAGACCGGAAGTACAGGTAGGCGAAAAGTACAGGTGAAAAGGACAGGTAGGGTGTGGCTAAAGGGCTGAAATACTGCGGGAAAGGCCCAAAAAGGCGAACAGTTTGGCGTTCGCCTAAGGTTTACTTTTTGTTCGGTAGGGTGAGTTTAAGTTGCTGCCAAATTGCGTCCGCGCGCTTTTTTGTAGCGTGGTCCATTTTTATTTCGTCTGGCCAGCGGCCAGCGTAACCCTCTTCCGGCCATTTGCGCGTGGCATCCACGCCCATCTTCGAACCGAAATCCTGGCGGCGCGCGGCATGATCCAGAGTGTCCACTGGACCGAGAACGAACTGGATATCGCGCTCGGGATCAATGGCGCAGAGCGCTTTCCAGACGACTTCGCTGGAGTTTTGCACGTCCACGTCGTGATCCACGACCACAACCACTTTGGTGAACATCGCCTGGCCGAGCGACCAGATCGCATTCATGATTTTGCGCGCTTGGCCTGGGTAGCTTTTGCGGATGGCGACGATCATCAGATTTTGGAAGATGCCTTCGGCGGGCATGGCCACGTCCACAATTTCCGGGTACTGCATCTTCATCACGGGCATGAAGACGCGCTCGATGGCGTGGCCCATGAAATAGTCTTCCTGGGGAGGAGGGCCGACGATGGTGGTTAGATACAGCGGGTCTTTGCGGTGGGTGATGCATTGCACGTGGAAGACGGGAAACTGGCCTTCGAGGGAGTAGAAACCGGTGTGGTCGCCGAAGGGGCCTTCCGTGCGCATCTCGCCGATTTCGACGTAGCCTTCGAGGACGATCTCGGCGTTGGCGGGGACTTCAAGGTCCACCGTATTGCAGGCGACCAAGTCCACCGGGTCTTTGCGCAGGAAGCCCGAGAACATGAACTCGTCCATGTCGGGTGGAACGGGCAGGATGCCGGCGAGCGCGGTGGCGGGGTCGGCGCCGATGGCTACGGCGACTTCGAGTCTGCCATTGGGATTTTTCGCGCGGCTGCTTCGGTAATGATCAGCGCCGTGCTTTTGCGTTTGCCAGTGCATGCCGGTGGTGCGGGAGTCGTACACCTGCATGCGGTAACAGCCGACGTTGCGTTTGCCGTTTTCCGGATTCTTGGTGATTACCATGGGCCAGGTGATGTAGCGGCCACCATCCTGCGGCCAGCACTTCAGGATTGGAAATGCGTCGAGCGAAAAATTATGGGTTAGGACGACTTCCTGGCAGGCGCCGTTGCGGACGGATTTTGGAAAGTATGAGCCGATTTCGGCGAGCTTCGGGAGCATTTTCACTTTTTCCAGGAGCCCTTGGGGAGACTGCAGGTCGAGGAAGGAGCTGATGCGGCCAGCGACTTCTTCGAGCGAGTCGACTTCGAGCGCCAGACACATGCGGCGTTCGGTGCCGACCAGATTCGTGACGACTGGGAAGCGCGAGCCCTTGGGGCGTTCGAAGAGCAAAGCTGGACCGCCAGCTTTTACGGCGCGGTCGGAAATTTCGGTGATCTCGAAGACGGGGTCAACTTCGAGCTGAATGCGGCTTAGCTCGTTTTGCTTTTCCAGTTTGTGGATGAAATCGCGCAGATCTCGGTACGCCACTTCCCCTCCCGGTGTCGGTCTTGGCTTTGCCACTTTAACACGGAGGGTGGGGTGGTTGAAGTTGGGAGAGAAATTCAAAAGATTTAACACCGAGACACAGAGGAAAGCGGAGAACACATAGAAAGACAGAGCTCGCAGAGCGAACGACGGAGCTGCCGCGCAGATGGCGCGGGCGCGGAGGGCGCCGATTGGGCGGCTACTTCGCGGCAGCGCTGACGGACGCAGTGGCAGGAGAGTTGGCCGAAGAACCGGCGTTCACGGTTTCGTTTCTGCGCGGCTGAGCGAGCAGGTGGGCGGCGAGATCGCGGTCGCGACCTACGAGCGCACTTTTGCAACTGGTGAGGAGCGGGATTCCCAGTGTTACCGCTTCGCTGACCTGACGGAAATCGTTCGGCAGGCGTGCAAAGAACGATTGCTTTAGATTATTGTCCGAAGGGGCGACCGGTTCTTCGTCGCTGCGCAGCGCGCGATGAATCACAATCTGAAAACGAGCGCGAGCAATGCCGCTGGAATCAACGGCACCGAGATACCGTTTGAGCATGCCCACGGCCAGCTCGGTGGGCTCGGCGACCAGCAAAAGAGCATCTGCCGTTTTCAGGATGCTGGCCCACTCGGCGGCGTTCACGAAACCGAGATCCACTACCACGAGGTCGAACGCTCCACATGCCAATTCTAGAACTCGCAGCAAATCCTCGATGGTGATGGACTGCCGCTGTTCGGCGCGCATCGCCGCGTGCAAGTGCCCGACGAGAGTCTCGATGCCGGACTTCTGGCGCGTGAGCATACTGGCAAGGAGGGCCACGTCGAGACGGTTCGCAGGTTCGAGAGCGTCCAGGAGAGTGAAGCGGGGGCTGAAGTCGAGCATTAAAGGATCTGGCCGAAGGGACGCGCAAATTCGAGCAGCGCGATGCGCTTGCCAGTGAGGTGGCTCAATTGCGCGGCGAGGTTGAGGGCGCCAGTGGTGGTTCCGACGCCGCCCTTGGGGCCATTAACGATTATTAATCTTTCGGCCATACCGTGAGCCTCCCAACGTGGATTCCGCAAATGGTTATGCGTGGCAAGTCGTAGGAGACAAATCTGCTCGCACGGTTACAATGACGGGCAATTTCAATGCCACCGTCGCGGGCGCCGAGGTCCTTCGCGCACATCTCTCTACAAGTGGCAAATTGAACCGCCATACTGTAATCATCGGCAAGCGCTGGAGAATCCTTACGCGATTTTGAGGCGGAAAGGCGATATTATTTCGCGGTCCTTTGCGTTCCCGGTTGAGCACGGTAAGGGAAAATCTCACGCAGCAACAGGGGAGCAGCGCCACTCGATGAGCAAACAACATTTTTACTTTAAGCTGATTCCGCCGCGGCCGACGTTCGGCACGGATATGACCGCCGAAGAGAAAGCGCTGATGCAGCAGCATCTGACGTATACCCGCGAGGCGTTCGATGCCGGAAAGGTTTTGATCTACGGACCGGTGCTGGCGAGCGCGGGAGCTTTCGGCGTCGCGATTTTGGAGATGGAGGACGCGGCGGAAGTGCAGCAATTTGGCGATGCGGATCCGTCAATCAAGGCGGGAATGAATCGCTTTGAGTTTTTCCCGATGCGCGTGGGAGCTGCGCGCGGGACCGCTTGAAATTGTATCGCGTGCGGGATCCGCGCGATGAGCTTTTCACCGGGCTGCTTGATTAGAAATAATCGCGGGCAGCTGGAATGAGCGGGCGGCGTACAATGGCAGTATAGAAGCTTCCCAAGCTCACTCTAAGTCACTCTAAAGTGTTGAAACGGCGGCATATCACTTTCGCAAGACGCGCCTCAGTTGTGACCTGATGTGACCCAGATGTGACCGCCAGAAAATCCACTGAGAAACTCGCGCAGAACCCCCTGCAAGGAATATCCTTTCTTTCAAGTTGGCTAACCTGTATCCACCTCCTGCGGCTGCATCGGTAAGGCAAAGAAGCTCTGCGAATGCTGAAAAGATTTCTCAGCGGCATTCGCGTAGCGACTGATTTCGTCTTCCACTCACGACGCGGTTCCCCACTGCGCGAAACAAGTGTGCTCACACACGGTCTGCATCCCGCGCTCAAGGCAGTTGGATTGCCGCAGGGAGGATTGCACTGTTTTAGGCGCGGTTGCAATCGTCGGTGGGAGCTCGCTGGAATGAATCCCGCTGTACAACGTCAGATGATGGGTCACAGTTCGTCTGCGATGACAGCACGGTATTCTGGCGAAATTCCACTCGAACAAGTCCGAGTTGTGACCCAATGTGACCCAAAGCGTTTTGTGGCGGTCGCGTAAAGTGATAGAATCGTTTCACTTAGAAGCTGAGCGGGCGTCGTACAATGGCAGTATAGAAGCTTCCCAAGCTTCGGACGTGGGTTCGATTCCCATCGCCCGCTCCAATACTTCGCAAAATTCCTGTTGATTCGGCTGCCCTTGCTCGCCTTGCGTTCCTCTATTTGTGCTCATTTGACCCCGGTTTTGCGCCCATTTTGCGCTCAAGTCTATCTATAGGAGACACGATGTGACGACGAGAACTGTAAACCTCGCACCTACCCACGCGCACCGGGCGTGGCAGCGAGGAATAAAACTCCCGCACGTTGTCGCCTTCGTGCTTGAGAGTTAGCTCCACTACCTCCCCCGTGGTGGTGTCCAACATCGCCAACGTTTGCTGGCGAGCGTGCAAATCACATCCTATAATTCGCATCTCGGCCTCCTTCGGTCCGAGCTCTGTTAGGGTGAACACCGAACAGTTTACTCGGGCCGTCGCGAGGCCGACGTCGTTATGGCATCAATCGTCCATGTGGATTCAAGTTTCCGGTAACGCGACTATACGTCTAAGTGGAATTGCTTCCGGGTTGCCCGTCATTCGGGCACAATCGCCAAACCATTAGGGATGGCAACTTCTGAGATTTGGCGACTAGCCTGACGAGTGACAAGACCCAACTACGAGGCTATCGAGAAACCGCGTGAAGGACGACTTGCTGGGCCGCCTTTAAACTTTTGACGAGCGTATGGCTTCAACCGTGATCCCAAACCGATGTCTCAAAGTTTGCGGTGCCTGCGGGTATTAAGCTCTCATATCTAGCCTTCTCGCACTGTTGCGATCCCGTGGCGCATAGCATAGTGAATGAGTTCGGCGAGGGAATGGAGGCCAAGCTTGAGCATGATCTTGGAGCGGTGCGTTTCGACAGTCCTGACGGCGATTCCCAGCAATGCAGCGATCTCTTTATTCGTTTTCCCCTCGACCAGGAGACGGATGATTTCTACCTCGCGAGGAGTCACTCGGGCGTCTGCCCGCTCCCCTTGCCGGTGCCGACTTTTCGTTTTGAGAAAACCATCGAGAACGATTTCGGATACTTTGGGCGTTAGGAAACGCTTACCCTCCGCGATGGCTTTCACGGCTTTCGGAAGAGAGTCCGTGAGATCGGATTTCAAAATGTATCCGTGAGCCCCTGCACCCAATGCACGCTGCACCATCTGGTCGGACTCGTGCATCGTGAGCACAAGAACTTTGGCATCTGGAACTGCTTCTAGGATTTGGCGTGCTACCTCGACTCCATCTAGTTCGGGCATGCTTATATCGACTACGGCTACATCCGGTTTCATTTCCTTTGCTTTTTCTACTGCCTCACGGCCATTCGCCGCCTCGCCGACGACTCTCCAGCCCTGCTGGGCCTGAAGGAGCGCCCGCGCGCCACGCCGCACCAACCCGTGGTCGTCTGCTATTAGAATGCGCAGTTTTTTCATGTTCGTTCTCCACTGAGAGGGACCATTACCCGTACCGTAGTGCCCTGACTGCCTGAATCAATCTCAAGCCGGCCGCCGATCAACTTCACGCGCTCCTGCATACTGTGGATGCCGACACCAAGTTCAAACCCAGGCTCTTCTTTCCTTTTTTGTTCATTGCTAGAGCGGCCGTGGCCAATGTCGCTAATTTCCAGAATAAGATTCGAGTCTCGATCAATTCGTATCTTGGCTTCCTGACTCCCCGAATGGCGCTGGATGTTGGTGAGGCTCTCTTGTACCACCCGGAATAAAGCCAGCTCGATGTCTCGTGCCATCCGTCCGAGACGTGGCGACAGCTCCAATTCCACCCGGATTCCACTTCGATTGGTGAAGCCCTTCACATAGTCACGAATCGCGTCCTCTAATCCGGACTGATCCAACACGGCTGGGTGCAACACGTAAGAAAGCGTGCGGACTTCACGGATGCACTTTTCTGCCAATGCGTTACACTCGGAAATAAGCCGACGTTTTTTTCGCTCCGTCGAAGGAGTCAAAGCACCGAGTTGACCTAGCATTGTTGTTAGAGCGACGAGGTCTTGGCCTGTAGAGTCGTGCAAGTCCCGGGCGATCCTTCGTCGTTCTTCGTCCTGCCACCGCAGAAGGCGACCTGAAAGCTTTCGAAGGTCTTCCTCCGCCTGCTTGCGGTCCTTAATGTCTCGTATAAACCCCGTGAAGATATGGCGACGCTCCCTTATGACTTCTCCGAAGGAGACCTCGACAGGAAATTCCTCTGCATTCTTGCGCAATCCCACAAGCTCTATTCCCTGCCAGTTGATGTGCCGTTGCCTGGTCGCGAGATAGCGCTTCAAACCTACCTTGTGCATTTCGCGCAGGAACTCCGGCATGAGCATCGTGAGTGGACGTCCGATTAGCTCGGACGCTTCGTAGCCGAAAATTCTGATTGCCGCGGGATTTACAAAAAGGATTTGGCTGTCCTCGTCGATGCTGACGACGCCATCGTGCGCTGTCTCGACAACTGTACGGTATTGTTCCTCGCTATACCGCCGCGCTTCTTCGGCTCTCTTGCGTAAGTTAATATCAGTAGCAACAGCACCAGTTGCGTAAATGTTTCCGTGAGTATCGAGCAGCGGGAATTTGTGGACGATACTTGTATGTGGTCCGTCCTCCAGGAGGGTTATCTCCTCAAATTCCATGGTAAGGCCTGCGCGAAGCACTTGAAGATCATTCGCTCGAAATTCAGCGGCCTGTTGAGGGGGAAAGATCTCGCTATCCGTTTTGCCTTCGATCTTTTCCTGGCTTATGCCAAAAGCTCTCTCGAATTCTCTGTTCACCAGGAGGTAGCGACCTTCCGTATCTTTCAAGAAGATCAAATTGGGGCTGTACTCCAAGATCGCGCGAATGCGCTCCTCAGCTTGCCGCAGTTTCTGCTCGGCGCGCTTGCGCTCCGTGATGTCCAACGTGGTACCAACAAACTCGAGGGCGTCCCCCGATTTGTCAAAAACCGGCTTACCGATAGCATGGACGTATTTAAGGGAAGCGTCCGGTAAGACAATTCGATAATCCAACTCCCAATTCCTTCTTTCGGCGACTGCCGCATTGATTTCCGCTCCGTACCTGGGCAGGTCCTCCGGGTGAATTCTTTGTAGAAAGACCTCGCGAGTCAGCTTGGCCTTGTCGGGATCGATCCCGAAGATGCGGTAAAACTCCTCCGATCCAAACATGTCACCAGACGAAGGGTTCCACGACCAGACCCCCATTCGAGCGATCCTCTCGGCCATGGCCAGATAGATCTCTCCGCGTCTGCGCTCCTCTTCCGCCCGCTTGCGGTCCTCAATATCGATAGCCGATCCGTACCATTTGACGATGTCCCCATGCATGTCGCGTAAGGGCACCATACGCAGAAATTGCCAGCGATACTCCCCATCCGCCCGGCGCATGCGCGCTTCATCCACAAAGGGATTCCCATTCGCCAAGCTTGCTCGCCACTTCTCCACGCAGCCTTCGAGGTCTTCGGGTTGAATTACCGTCGTCCAACCCCAACCCTGCAGATCCTCTAGCGAGAGTCCCACATATTCCAGCCAACGTTGATTGAAATAATCGATGGATCCGTCAGGACGAGCGGAGTGTATCAGCGCGGGCGTTGTGTCCAGTACCAGACGAAGGTGATCTTCACTCCGCCGCAACGCATCTTCGGCGCGCCGGCGTTCTGCAATTTCCTGGCGCAGCTCCTCGTTAGTGGCTGTAAGTTGATTGGTGCGTTCGACGACACGTTGTTCGAGTCTTTCGTTGAGTCGCCGGACTTCCACTTGCGTCTGCCTATCTACCTCTGACGTCAAAATGGCTGCGCCGAGAACTAAAAAGGTAACAATAGAAATTCCATAGCCGCCGAAGGTGGAGATGCTCAAGGCGTGCGACAGATTCGGGGACGTAGCAGTCGGTACGAAGCTGACAGCGGCCATGCCGGTGTAATGCATCAGGGAAATGGCGACACCCATCGCCGCCGCGCTTATGACCTTGGCCAAGGAGGTTCCCCTGAAATCTTCGCGGTAGTCGAAGGTGAACATCAGCGCGATGCGAGAAAAAAAAATCGCAAGCACTAAGGACAGGGCCACGAGCACGGGATCATAGCGGGTTGTCGCCGCCAATCGCATCGCAGCCATGCCAACGTAATGCAGGGCGGCTACGCCGCCGCCGATGATGAAACTGCCAGTCCACGCCTGAACTGGCCCCATTTTTTTTCGAGTCGCCACATAGAGTGCTATTGCCGACGCAAGGACACCTATCGAGAGGGACGCCAGAACTGTGGGCCAGTGGTAGTCCACTGTGACCGGCAAGCGGAACGCTAACAACGCATTGAAATGCATCGCCCAGATTCCGATGCCCATCGCAATGGCGCCACCGGTCAGCCAGGCCGCTCGAACCCAGCCGCGCGCGGCGGTTACTCGTCCGCCAAGATCGAGTGCGGCGTAGGAGGCGGCGAAGGCGATTAATATCGAGCGAGCGACTTGGCCGTAATCGTAGGAACCTACAAGAGGAGTCCCGATCTGGATCATGGTGTCCTCCTCCAGATAGTGCACGGGGTGCACATCGGCCGGTCACCGAGATGGGGACATGCAGACGACTTCAGCAAATACCAGAATAACCGAACTGAGCAATTGTTATTATACGTAGATTTACGCACATAGCTATACGAATCGGTAATAAACCATATCCCGAGATAGTTTCCTAATGATTCGACCTACGTACTCTGCGGTATTGAAATGATATCGCTGCCCAGTGACTATCGGGCTGGGCCTTCCTTTCTCGAAAAGAAAATTGGAAAAATTGCTCGACCTCGCTCACCTCTCGCGCGCGGAGTTATCCAGTCAAGCTGGTTTTGGCGGACTGATCGGTGAATCCGCTCCGATGCGTCGGCTCTGTGAGTTAATCGGACGGATTAGCCAGTGCACATCCCCAGTTCTCTTAATTGGAGAGACTGGAACGGGAAAAGAGGTAGTAGCGCGGGCCATTCACTCGACTGGAACGCGCCGTGGGAAGACACTTGTCCCCATTGATTGTTCGGCACTGACTACGACGCTAGTCGAGTCCGAGCTGTTCGGACATGTCCAGGGCGCCTTCACAGGTGCAGACCACTCTAAGCTGGGTCTGCTCCAGTCCGCTAACAAGGGAACCATCTTTCTCGATGAGATCGGCGAATTCCCACTGTTCTTGCAGCCCAAGTTGTTACGTGCTCTGCAAGAAAAAGAGATAAGGCCGGTCGGGTCCACGGAGAGGATTCCAATTGACGGGCGGGTCATCGCCGCAACAAATCGAGATCTCGAAGCGGGTGTCCGGGCGGGGACGTTCCGTCAGGACCTGTATTTCCGATTGAAAGTTATACAAATCACGCTGCCCGCTCTGCGGCAGCACAAGGCTGACATCCCATTACTGGTCGCTCACTTTTTGGAGAAATTCTCAGACCCGGTGCAGCCGGTCCACGTGATCTCAGATGACGCATTGCGGCGGTTAATGGCCTACGACTGGCCAGGCAATGTTCGCGAATTGGAAAACACTATCGAATGTGCTGTCGCTTTAAGTTCTGACAGCGTTCTGACCGTTGATGACCTGGCTTCGGTCTCCTATCATGCCTCGGCCCCGCATCCTCCCGATGGCAACGAGATCGTGCCCCTGCAGGAAACGGAGCGTCGCGCCGTCCTGCGCGCTGTGCGGGCAACCAAAGGAGATAAGGTCGCCGCCGCACACCTCTTAGCCATTGGCAAGAGCACCCTTTACCGCAAGCTCAAGGAGTACGCCACAGGTCTCAAGCCAATGGAGACCTGGACACAGGATAGGAGCATTAGACACAATGGGACAGAACTTTAGTAGACGCGCCGTGGCAAAGCCCGCCATGGAGAAGCTAAGCCGCATTGTCAGTATTGCTGAAGACATTACCCGGCCACCAGAGATGTCTAGCCAACCGCTGGGGCTGAAGGAAAACCTCTCGGCTATTTCATGTCATCGGAGTCGAAGCCATGCCCTCGCCTGATCTCGCGATGGTCGGTTCGTACGACCACCGCCTTGTCGCTCTGTCTGTTGTTATCGCAATGCTCGCGTCCTATGCCGCACTCGACGTCGCTGGGAGAGTAACGTCGGCGAGAGACGGAATCCGGCTCGTCTGGCTAACAGGCGGTGCCGTGGCTATGGGTATAGGCATATGGTCTATGCATTATGTGGGCATGCTCGCTTTCCGCCTTCCAGTTTCGGTTCAATACGACTGGCCTACTGTAGTGCTTTCGCTACTTGCCGCCATCTTTGCTTCTGCCGCAGCCCTATTTGTCGTAAGTCGAGAGAAGATGAGTTTTGTTCAAGCCATAATTGGCAGCGTTTTCATGGGGAGTGGAATAGCTGGCATGCATTACATTGGTATGGCAGCGATGCGGCTGCCGGCAGTGTGCCGCTTTTCCTCCGCAATCGTAATGATTTCAGTCGTTCTGGCGATTGTGATTTCTTTGGTCGCGCTAGGGCTGACGTTTTATTTTCGCGGAGAAACGAAATCCGGCGGCTGGCGAAAGGTTGTAAGCGCAATTGTGATGGGAGCCGCCATCCCCGTCATGCACTATACCGGGATGGCAGCAGCCAGTTTCACGCCCTCCATGGTGACCGAAGGCAACCTTTCGCACGCACTCAACATATCTTCGCTCGGGACTACCAGCATCATCATAGTTACTTTTATGGCGCTCGGACTTACCGTCTTAACGTCCCTCGCCGATCGCGGCTTCTCCGCACAAGCCCTGAAACTTGAATCCAGCGAGAAAAGATCCCGGGAAATACTTGAATCAGCCTTGGATGCATTTATCGGAATGGATTCGAAAGGAACCATCGTAGATTGGAATACACAGGCGGTGGCTACATTCGGATGGCTGCGTGGGGAGGCTTTGGGTAAATTGTTTTTCACTATTATTATTCCTGAGCGCAACCGCGCCGCCTATGAGAACGGCCTTCCGTACTTTCTTGCGTCAGGTGAAGGTGCTGTTCTTAATAAGCGAATCGAAATCACAGCGCTACACCGGGACGGACACGAATTTCCTATAGAGCTTGCACTTACTCCCATACAGTGGGGCGAAACACGATTGTTCACTGCGTTTGTTCGCGATATCAGCGTGCGCAAAAACATGGAAGAGGCATTGTTCGTCGAGAAGGAACGAGCCCAAGTTACCCTCAACTCAATCGGCGATGCCGTTGCATGTACGGACATTTCCGGGAATATCACTTTCCTTAACCTCGTCGCCGAGAAAATGACGGGCTGGTCACACAAGGAAGCGGAGGGCCGCCCGATGGCCGACGTTCTGGAAATCCTGGACGCTACAAGCCGCAAAGCTAACTCCCACCCGATGGAGTTGGCAGTTGACCAAGATCGAACCGTCCACTTGCCGTCGAACAACATCCTCATTCGGCAAGATGGATTAGAAATACCAATCGAAGATTCTGTCGCACGCATCCACGACCGTGAAGGACAGGCGACCGGTGCGGTAATCGTTTTCCGCGACGTGAGCGCAGCCCGGGCCATGACATTGCAGTTGGCTCATTCAGCCCAGCACGACGTTTTGACCGGCTTACCCAATCGAGCGCTGCTGAACGACCGGGTCAGCCAGGCTATTATTTTGGCATCCCGACACGAGAAAAAAGTTGCAGTCCTGTCTCTGGATTTAGACGGTTTCAAGCACATCAACGATTCCTTGGGGCATCTGACGGGCGACAAGCTCCTTCAATCCGTCAGCAAGCGCCTCTGTGATTGCGTGCGCTCTTCCGACACCGTTAGCCGCCAGGGAGGCGATGAATTTGTCGTCCTGCTGTCCGAAATGGAACACTCCGAAGGTGCTGCTGCTACGGCCAGCAGATTGTTGCATGTAGTAGCCGAAGCTCATACCATCAACCAGCAGGATCTGCACGTCACTACCAGCATCGGTATCTGCGTATATCCCGGGGACGGCCTGGACGCTGAAACGCTCATCAAAAACGCCGACACGGCTATGTATCAAGCCAAGGAGAACGGGCGTCAGAGCTACCAGTTTTTCAAATCATCTATGAACGAACGGGCTGTCGAGCGTCAATCCATCGAGGAAGGACTGCGTCGCGCTCTGGAGCGCAAAGAATTCACTCTGCAATATCAGCCGAAGGTCAATCTGAAGTCCGGTGAGATTACCGGCACGGAAGCATTGCTACGCTGGAGCCCGGCTGGCCAGGGACTCGTCTCTCCCGCAAAATTTATTCCCGTCGCGGAAGATTGCGGCCTGATTCTACCAATCGGCAAGTGGGTCCTGCGCGAAGCTTGTATGCAAGCGCGAGCTTGGCTGGACGCACGCTTACCTCCCATCACTGTGGCAGTGAACATCTCAGCGATGGAATTCCGCAACGAACACTTCCTGGAAGGCGTGTTTGAAATCCTCAAGGAGTCAGGCTTGGACCCCAACCTTCTTGAACTTGAACTCACCGAAAGCGTTCTGATGAAGCGTGTCGAAGCCACCGGATCGATCCTTAAGACATTAAGAGAGAAAGGCGTGCGGGTGGCTGTCGATGATTTTGGGACAGGTTACTCCAGCTTGAGTTACCTCAGAAAATTTCCGATCGATGCCCTCAAAATCGACCAGTCTTTCGTTCGCCAGATCACTACTTCTCCTGCCGAAACTTCTATTGTCACTGCAATTATCAGCATGGGCCGTAGCCTCGGACTGCGCGTGATTGCCGAAGGCGTGGAAACGAAGGAAGAATTGGCTTTTCTTCAAGCCCAACAATGTGAAGAAGCTCAAGGCTACTATTTTGGCCGTCCACTACCGCCCGAGCGTTTCGTCAAGCTGCTCGAAAACGGCATACCAGAAGCGATCGTTGCCTAGAGAACGGGCGGGCTGTGCATTTGATTTTTCACTTGGTCGCGGTAGGGACGACCATCGCTGATCGCCCCCCGCACAGAACCGTACGAGCGGCATTACCGCATACGGCTCCCACCCACCTCGGATGAGTGACGAGCAGTGTTGCTACTCGTACACCGCTCCATCCCTGGGACACTCGACTTCCCCGCGCTGTGTCGGGCGAGTGTTGGATTAAACGATGTTCTCCTTGGCCCGCACCCTTTTCTCCCCAGGCTCCGCCGAAGCTTGCTCTTCTTTGTTCGTCTGGTTCATCGATACTATGGCGCGGTCCGACTCCTCCAGAGCGTGCGTGTCTGCCTTGTGGCTTTGCACCTTCGCAGACCGGCCTCCTTCCCTTGCGGGCCGAGGCGCTCCAGAGGTCTCCCGGTTCTCGGGCATGTTGTTTCTCAGCGTGCGCGGGTTCTCCGACTACGCAGGACCGACTGCTCGCTCGCGTTTATCGCGAACAATCGTGTTGCCTTCCTCCAATCAGGAGAGAGTCGGCGTCCTGGTTTTGCGTTTTTCGAAGCTCAATAGCCCGGCCCACTGATACCCTTGTCTACGCTTCGAGCGACACCTCGCGATGTCTCCCGCAAGACTCAGGGCCAAGATGGAGTCGCTGTCTCCTTTCTTGTAGGACTCTTTCATTCTTTAGTTGGGTCGAGGACTGGCGCGATACTCCGAAGGTGCAGCCTATCCGTTGCTCCCGGTTTCCTCTGGGAGTGCCTCACTAGCTGAACCGTAAGCTCGTTTCCAGTCCCCGCCTCATCAAACCCATCGTGCCGATTTCCAGCAATGGGCTTACCTGCTCGCTTCTAG
>Ga0210394_10001196_pt1 | contig 43254 bp, 30 predicted proteins | sample IncBWC12MmetaG_FD_160121 | JGI IMG/M metagenome (GOLD analysis project Ga0210394, IMG submission 160121) | Forest soil microbial communities from Barre Woods Harvard Forest LTER site, Petersham, Massachusetts, United States - Inc-BW-C-12-M | ecosystem: Environmental > Terrestrial > Soil >...
GTGATGTTGTCGTTGCCGAAGAAATAGGACCCACTTAACGTATTATGTTCGTTGATGTGGTAATCCACTTTGCCAATAGCATTCCTTGAGGAATCTACGTCTGGAAAGCCCCCAGTGATGCTCTTACCACCCGTCGCGTTCGGCCCGTAAGCGCCGCCGGTGCAACCGCTGTAGGGTGCCGTGATATTTGTAGGGCAGCCGAGAAGATAGAGGCTCTGCGAGCTGAACGCGACACCGTGGGTCGCAAGGTTATTCAGCGCGTCCGGAACGCTGTTGGCGCAATCCCCCGGCAGCGGGGGTCCTCCCGGAACGAGGTTGGGACAATTGGCGACACCAGAAACCGGTACTGTAGTCGGGGAATTGACTCCAATCGAATTGCCCACCGTGTAATTGCGAAATTCAAAACCACCAAACCAGAACAGCTTGTCCGGAATGATGCGCCCGCCCGCGGTGGCTCCGTACTGCTCCAGCTCGACCGGAGTCTTTGGGGTACCCACCTGGTTGAAATAGTTTCGCGCATCGAACGAATCCGAGCGGCCAAAAGCATACGCGGAACCATGAATCTGATTGGTGCCGGACTTCAATCCCACGCTGGTGATTGCTCCCGGCTTCCAGCCGAATTCAGCCTTGGGGTTGACCTGCGTGTTGAATTCCTGAATCGCGTCGATCGGCAAGATCGTCGCCGCATCGCCGGCGACAGCGGCCGCGTTCGTCACGCTGAATCCCATGAACGCTTCGTCATTGCTCAAGCCGTCCACAAGATAGCTGGTGTCTTCTGGGCGCGCGCCATTCGTCGTCTGCGTCCACGGTCCACCTCCCGGGTACACAGTCGTGCCAGGGCGGAGCGTCAGCAGGTTCTGGTAATTTCGCCCATTGAGTGGCAAGTCGTTGATGATTTCATTGCTGATCGTGCCACCAAGGGTCGTCGAAGTGGTGTCCACCATGGGCACCTCTTCGGTGATGGTAATGGTCTCCGTCGCCGAGCCGGTCTGCAGCACCGCATCAACCCGCAAATCCTTGCCGACTTCGATTTGAATGTTTTTCCGTTCGAAGACTTTGAAGCCTTTCACTTCCACGCGAACCGTGTAGGTTCCCGCCACGAGATTGATCGCGACGTATGCCCCGTCCGAGTCGGTGATCAGATTCTGCGTGACGCCGCGTGCTACGTCCATCACGGCCACCGTTGCGCCGCCAACATAGCCGCCGGACTGGTCGGTGACCGTTCCCAGAATGCGTCCGGTGTTTCCTTGCGGGAAGGCTGGGTTCAAGGCCAGAAGGCAAAGTACCCCTAGAATTCCCATGAATTTGATGATCTTGTCAGAATTGAACATTGCACACCCCTGTTAAAAGTAACCCGATCGAAAATCATCCCCACGAAATAGGTATAGTCGCTATACCATCATACGAAGACCGCTGTCAATCAAATCCTTCCATTCATCGCAGAAAAGAACGTGATAACAGGTCCCCTGAAATGCCACTGGTACAATGGACGGACCAGCAAATTCCCCACAAAATGCATAGATTTCGGCGCCAACCCCACGCCTCTCGACTGCACCGGGCGATCCACCGAAAGGCTATCTGCAATTCCTATGAGCCTAATTTGTTCTTTAATTGGAGCTAAGTATATGTTTCTGCTATCGCGAAAGTGGGTCAATAATCGGCTTTGGCTACTAATCGGTCAACGTACTAGAACCCCCGATTCAGGTAGCCTTGCGACCGAAGAATTGCAGTCTAAAACGAGCCGAATCGCGCAGAGGATCTTTCCGTTTAGGTGTGGAATTCGACATTAAGCAGGTCAATCTTGAACGGTATAAATCCAGATTTCAGCCCCACGATCGGCACGCGCTGGGACTCCCAGGAAGAGTCGGTCAAAGCCTTTATGGCCTTTGCCAAAATAGCCGGCTGTCCGCCCGCCCAGCGTCGAAGTTACCTTGGTCAAAAGATAATAATGATCGGGATCCTTTTGCTGAAAGACGCTGATGTAGCCTTCGCCGCCCGGAACGTAAATGCGTTTTCTGGCGGAATCGAAAGAAACTTCGTCGGCATCCTGAACACAAGGCAGCGCGGCAATCTGGCGGCCCGAATTGGTGTCAAAAACCGCAAGGCGCGCAGGTTGGTGCGTTGCCACAAAGAGCCGGTGATGCTCTTCGTCGAGGGCCATAGGGAAATTGTGCTCCAGGGTCATCGGCCAGCGCGCAATGGCGCGCGTCTTACGATCGATAACGCCGATTTGCTTTAGATCCGGAAGATTCACATAGATATGCGGGCCGGCAGATTCCAACTGAAACGCTTCGGGATGCGCTCCTAGCTTGTACTCTTCCGCGAGGCGCTCGTTGGTGGTTGCATCCACCATGGCAATGGCGCCTGTTTCATCTTCACCGTAGCCCACGTAGACGCGATGCTCGGCGGGATCGTAGCGCAGGTTGTCGACATCGCCGTGGAAGTCGATCTCCTGAATGAGATCCAAACTCGTGCCATCAAAGATGCGCAATTTGCCTTTGCTGCTGGCGACGAAGAGCTTCTTCACGTCGGGCGCGTAGACTACGCCCTGGGGATTCGGAATTCCGGTGATGCTGCGAGTACGAACGCGGGCGCTGATATCGATGACCTCGACGCTGTTGTTCCCCAACGCGGAAACGAACAACTGATTCTTGCCATCGAACCCGAAATGGTCGAAACGCCCTTGCACACCCGGTATGTTAATGGCTTCGGTTAATACGAGCGGCTGGGGCTTTTCGGTTGTGGGAGCCTTCTGCGGTGAGGAGGGCGAGCAAAAGACCGCGAGCAATAGGGCGAGACCAAAACCCCTCGACATTGTAGTCAAAGATAGTTCTCCTCTGAAGGTGGGTGGTTTCGCTAGCCGCTTCGACTTTGAGCGGCACATGGTAGCGCAAATCGCTTGACGAGGCAAAAGGTCTGATGGTAGAACCACATCCCGCCAGCATTGAGTTCCAGTTCCTCCTGCTGCGATTGAGGCCTTCATGCGCCATTGTTGTCACGGTGTCCTTATGGTTCTGAGCGTTTCGTTTGCTTTGTGGCTCTTGACTCCATCTTGGTATGTAGTCGCTCGTGGCCAATCGGTCACGGGAAACACGGCTGCCGAATCGATTGCGCCGCACGGCTATGTCCTTGGCACCAAGTCGATTAAGGGCTCCGCGCTTCCCGGAGAGTTGACCTTCGTTTTGACCAGGGACGAGGTCTATGTCCCGATCATCGTGCGCAAGCCCAAAGGTGACGGGCCCTTTCCAGCCGTGACCATGGGATGGGGCGAAGGCCGCGAGGGCATGAAGAAGGTCGAAGAACTTGCGGATAGCTTTTCCCAACTGCAGGACCGCATGCTCGCGAGGGGCTATGTGGTGGTCACGGTCAACTATCGCAATGAGATTCCCTATGCTTACGAGCAGTCCAAGCCGCCGCAGAATCTGCCTGACAGCATCAGCGGCGGGCAACGCATGCTTAAGTCCGGCCCAACACTCGATCACGAAGATTTGATTGCGATCCTGCGCTACGTACAATCGCTGCCGTACGTGAAAAAAGACGCCGTCGGAGCAATTGGCGTAAGTCACAGCGGCGAAATGATCATGAAAGCCGCGAGCGAATATACATTCGCGGCGGGCATATGCGTCGAACCCGCGGATCACGAATTTCTTACCGTGAATACCGGCCCGAACGCCCCGCGAAAAGACAACGAGATCCAGTACAACGATATTGAGGTTGCACGAAAGAACGCCAACAAAACGGAAGCGATGGAACGCATTGAGCGAATCCACACGCCTATTCTGATCTTCGGGCGTGACACCGATCATCAACAGGGGATCTTCAAACTGACGTACGAATGGATGAAAGAAGCGCACAAGGATGTGACTTGGACGAGCTTCGATCATCCCGTCCACGGATATGTTCTGATCCGCAACCAACCTGATGGCTCCTACAAGCCGGATGAGATCCAGCAGAAGACATATGCAATCTTCATGGACTATTTTGACAAACACTTGAAACGGTAGAGTACGCAGAGACTCGGTGACGTCCAGCAATTCGCTCTCGAAACCAGCAAACGTCCGAGACCAGAGGGTGTTAGAGATTTTCCAGAGCAGGCGTAAGGATTGTGCGGGCGCTAGCGTCGCGCTGGGCTTCGAGGAGGAATTGCATGCAAGTGGGATTTGCAGGTCTGGGAGATATGGGACAAGCGATTGTGCCGCGCCTGATTGCCGCTGGGCATACGGTGACCGGATGGAATCGCACCAAGGAAAAGGCGGAGCCGCTTTTCAAGCGGGGCATGCGCTGGGCGGATTCACCCCGACAACTCGCTTCGGGATCCGAGATAGTTTTTTCGATGGTAACGGACTCGGAAGCGGTAAAGGCCCTGGCGCTTGGCGAAAACGGAATCATCTCTGGATTGCGTAAAGACGCCGTATATCTGGACATGAGTACGATCGACCCCGAGGCGAGTCGCGCGGTTGGCGCAGAGTTCGCGAAGGCCGGCTTGACCATGATGGACGCGCCGATCTCCGGAAATACGTTGACGCTCGGGCAGGGCAAAGCGTCGCTGATGGTGGGCGGCGACAAAGAAGCGTTCAAACGTGTCGAGCCGGTGCTCCTCGCCATTGGACCTAAGGTGACATACATCGGAAAGCAAGGACTGGCGGTGCAACTGAAAGTCGCCATTAACCTGACGTTAGTGATCGAAGTAATCGGTTTCTGCGAAGGCGTTGCGCTGGCGGAGAAGGGTGGTGTGGCGCGTGAAGTAGCCGTGGACGCCATGTTGAAGAGCGTTGTGGCTTCGCCGGTCATCACCTACCGCGCACCGCTGATTCTGGAAGGGCACATTTCGGATGCCACCTATGGCAGCGTGAATTTACAGCAGAAGGACGTGCTGCTGGCGCTGGGCTTGGGACGAAAGATGGGTGTGCCGGTGCCGCTGGGAGCCGCCGCAAACGAAATGCTAAACGCGTGCCGCGGACTGGGGCTGGAACACAACGATTTCGTGACCGTCTACGAGGTGTATCGAAAGTTGGGAGGAATGTCGAAGTGAAACCTTATCGCACAAATCTACGAGATGTTCCTCATGTAGCCGGCCTATCCCACGACGAGGGCTGGATCAACATGCAGGTGCAATTCTTGATCGATCAGAAGACCGCCGGCTCCGACAAGTTGCTGATTGGCTGGACAGTTTTGCCGCCGGGTGCGCGCCACGACAAACACCGTCACCCGAACGTGGACGAATTTTTTGTGGTAATCAAAGGAAGCGGACACATCTACACCGATACGGGTCGCGAGCCTTCGGGACAAGGTGACGTGATTTTTACGCCGCGTGGGCACTGGCACGGCTTCGACAATACCGGTACGGAAGAGGTTGTCCTGGTGTGGGGATGGAGCGGTGCCGGCTCGCTGGAAGCTGCGGGCTACGAAATTCCTCCCGAAGGATACTGACTCAGATGGAGCGGCTGTTTTGAACGCATACGCAGCTTGGACTGACAAGCGCATAGACCTCGGAATGAGGCAGCAACTCAGGCAACGGAAAGAGCTCATACTCGCTGGGCACAAACCGTTGGGTTGGAAACTTGCGTTCGGCGGACCGGCCGCGATGGAACGCCTTCAGATCACGGCTCCGCTCGTCGGATTCTTGATGCACGACGCCCTGCTTCCCTCAGGTCGCACAATTTCGATCGAAAAGTGGACAAAACCTGCCGCGGAGCCGGAACTAGCGGTGTATCTCGGGAAGACTTTGCCTCCTGGTTCGGATCGCGCCACAACTATGCATGCCATTGCCGGCCTGGGTCCAGCCATTGAACTGGCCGACGTGGATCATCCTTCTGAAGACGTAGAAGGAACATTGGCGCGAAACATTTATCAACGGCATTTGGTCATTGGACCGTGCCAAATTCTTTATGCCGGAGGAGTCCTTGAGGGATCGAGGGCGCGCGTCGAGCGCGGCGACGTCGAAATTGCCGATACGACCGATCTGGAGGCTTTGACAGGAGAACTCATCTCCATCGTTCAACATACGGCAAACCTGCTTGGGTTCTTCGGCGAAACCCTCGATGCAGGCCAAATCATCATTGCTGGCTCAATCACTGCACCGATCTGGGTGCAGCCGGGTGAGGAAATCGTCTTTCACCTGTCGCGTTGTGAACCAATCTCGGTTCATTTCCCCGTAAACAAAATGGAACCAAAGGATTCCGATATAATCCAGCGCCTATGAGCGAAGCCCCCATGGAACTAGTTGAAATTCAGCGAACGAGCGACGTCTTGTCGTTTACGTTGAACAACCCCGATCAAGGAAACCAAGTCACCGGATCAATGTTCGATGCCATGTTGGCCGCGCTTCGGTCGGAGTCCAGGAATCCCGTTGCCCGCGTTTTGAGGATTCGCGCTCGCGGCACTGTTTTCTGCACCGGCCGGGAACGCGCGGGTCGCGACGCCGAGAGCGTCAGGCTCGAAGCGGCTCGCTTGATTGAATTCAAGCGCATGATTCGAACGTCGTCTTTGATCAGTGTCGCGGAAGTCCAGGGAGACGCCTTTGGTTTTGGATTGGGGTTGGCGATTGTCTGCGATTTCGCCCTGGTAGCCGGTCACGTTTCACTTTGTTTTCCGGAAATGCGCTCTGGCCTGGCTCCTGCGGCCATCATGGCTTATCTTGGCGAATATGCATTGCCGCGCTTCGCTTTTCCTCTGGTTCTCTTTGGCGAGCCTTTCACTCCTCATCGAGCTCTTGAAATCGGATTGATTTCGCAGGTGTGTGATGCGAATAGTCTTTCCAGCGAAGCCGATGCGCTAGTTGCACGCATTCTGAAACTGGATCCGGGTGCGACCCGCCGCTGCAAGGAGTTTTTTGTCACCGCGCAGAATAATTGCTTTGAGGAAAACTGCAGCCTTGCCACGGAAGCCCTTATCCAGGGCACCCTGGCCGCCCTCGGCAGGAAAAAGTGAACCGCTCGTGAGTGTTAATGCAGGCGCGCGCCTCGACCGGCTTCCCATCTCCGCATTTCATCGGCGCATCCTGACGCTCATTGCCATCGGAATGTTCTTCGATGGTTATGACGTGTACGTCGCCGCGACAGTTCTAGGTGCCACTCTGAAGAGCGGCTTTTCGACTCTCGCGCAAAACGCACAGTTCGTCTCGGCTACGTTCGTTGGCATGATGATCGGATCGTTTCTGACCGGTTTCCTTGGCGATCGCTACGGGCGCCGATTTACGTATCAGGCTAACCTCATCATCTTTGGTTTAGCATCCATCGCTTCTGCGTTCGCTCCCACCATGACCATTTTGATCCTGTTGCGCGGCGTGATGGGTGTGGGGCTGGGTGCGGAATTAGTGGCAGGCTATTCCGCGATGGCGGAATTCCTTCCGCCGCAGGCGCGCGGCCGCTGGTGCGGCATCTTGAACGCGGTGGTAGTCGCAAGCGTGCCGATTAGCTCGCTTGCCAGCACCTTGCTGATTCCGCGCTTCGGCTGGCGCACCATGTTTGTGATTGGTGGAGTAGGCGCGCTGGTCGTCTGGTACATGCGTAAAGCCATGCCGGAATCGCCGCGTTGGCTGGAATCCGTAGGTCGTTACGAGGAAGCCGAGAAAATGTTGCAGGAGATTGAGCGCGAGGTCGCTGCTCTTCACCCAACCCTACCCGAGCCGACACCGCCGCCCCCCGCAGCCTTGGATCGGAGTTTTTCTGTTTTGTTCCGGCCCGGCCTATTCTCGCGTTTGTTTGTTGGCTGCATATGTTTGATCGTCGCAAACACGCTCATCTATGGATTCGTCACCTGGCTGCCCACATTCTTCGTTCAGCAAGGACTGAGCATGGCGAATTCCTTCCGGTATTCCTTTCTGATGAGCATTGGCGCGCCAGTGGGCGCCGCCATCGGTGCGTCTACCGCGGATTACGTTGGGCGCAAACTGGCCATCATCAGCGCTTCCATGCTGGCAATCGTTTTTGGAGGAATCTATCCGTTCGTGCGTGACCCAATGTTGCTTTCAGTGACCGGATTTCTGCTGGTGGTTTGTATCTACATTCTGGTGGCGCTGCTTTTTGCTATCTATATTCCCGAGCTGTTCCCCACCGCCGTGCGCATGCGCGCTGTCGGCTTGTGCAATACACTTGGACGAATGGCGACGATTTTTACCCCGTTCCTGGTGGTGTTTTTGTTTCGATCTTACGGTGTGGGCGGAGTGGTGAGCTTGATGATCGGACTACTGGTCGTGCAGATCCTGGCCGTCCATTTTTATGGAATCGAACCGAAGATGCGGAGCCTCGAAGAAATGCACTGACCAGTCGGACATGGTTGCCGGGCCCGCCGCCACGGCCACGCACACTAGTTGCAATAGCTCCGTCGATGCCCTGGATTCTATTTGTGACGAATGTCCACGGGGGCTCGCGTCCGGTCAAGCGGAAACACTTGCAATTGCCACTTTAGAGGGACCGACGTCGGCACATAGCATATCGTCTTGTCGCACGCCTGATACTCGAGCTTTCCGGTAATCGTGAACGTTTTTCCATCTTTCCCCAGCGAGCCCCAAAACTCTGCTCCGGTGTTCACCTGTAGATCCTGGCTGATGCGAAATGTCCCTTCAAATGTGGGTACCTGCTCCTTGATCGCCGGCAAGTACAGCGTTTTCGACGGCGGGTAAACCGCTGGCTTCAATTCCAGTTGCGAAACCGGGTCCATCACCAGCTTGATCGGCTTATATCCCTTTGTGCCAGGCGCATATACATGGACATCCGGCGGCAGCCGAACTTCCGCAACCAATGTGACCCGCGTGCCGGGAACCGCAGTGGTATCGGATTGTTCCAGCGCCAGTTGCAGATGCGGTGCTTCCACCGTCTCCGTCACTTCTTGTCCCAATTCCGGGAAAAGCTTGAAAATCAGGCTATTCCCCGTCAGCCGCTGGCGGTATTTCGCTTCGAAAAACTTCTCTCGAATAATTCCATTCTCATCAATAAAGAAATATCCTGGCCGCGCGAAACCCCTTTGCATTCCGGTGGCTTCCTCATTCAGGACGCCGTAAGCTTCGATGATCTTGGAATCCGGGTCGCCCAGCAACGGATACTCGATGTTGTGCCGGTCGGCAAAATATTTCAGAATCTCTTGCGAGTCATAGCTGATCGCCGCCAGCTTGACTCCTTGCTTTTCCAATCTTGAAAATGCGCTTTGCAGCTGGACCAGCTGCCCTTTGCAGAACGGTCACCAGTCCGCCGAACGGAAAAACAGCAACACCGTGCCCTTCGGTCCCTTCAAGCTGTCTGGCGTTTGTATCTTCCCGAACTGGTCGCGCAGCGAAAATGCCGGAACCTTCTGACCTACCGAGAGCCCAATCGACATCGATTCGATAGCAGTCATCCGAATCGTCTCGCCATCGAGCGTTCCCCACACCGTCACGGCATCTCCTGGGTGTGCGGTTATCGAAGACTGCGGTTCAATGCTGTACATAACCCGCGTCGTATCGTCGTACAGCGCCAGCTTTGCACCCGGCAGCTCTTTGGTGCAGTCGGGCGATTCGTTAAAAGCTTCGTCAGCGTTGCAGGCGCTGGAAACAACGATGCCTGACCACGCCCTGGAACCAGCTGGTTTGTTCTGCCCAGCCAGGACAACCGGGACCACGAAGAACAGCGCCCCCAGCGAGAGAAAAAAGCGTTTCACCATGAAATGACCTAGGACCGATGGCATCAATTCGTAGCTTCCTTTCATCAAGCGAACCATCCGTGCTGCTGGTCTCAGTCTAGCGTCGTAAGGTCGCCGGACCAAGTCTACGCGCGAACAGCTGCCTGATAAGTTTGAATGTATAAATCAAAGGGAAGATCGCCAGGTGTACAAAAGCTGAACTCAACGACCCTGCCGATTCAGAGTCACCGAGGAGGCTTCCCCATGCAGAGTATGTATTACATCGGACGGATGTTCACATGGGGACGCGTACGGATCGAGTCTGCTGCCCCACGCGAGGCTCATTTCTTCAGTCTTTCCGGCCAATTGACCACCAGCGAGAAGCTTTGTTCCTTCTTTGCCAGCGGGGCTGTGTTCGCCAGAAACCGCCCATCGGGTGCGACATCGTAATACCGACCATTCAAGTTACCTGAGGCCAGTTCGAACAGCGCCTTCGGGCTGCTGAATTCAACAGGGCTCGCCTTCGTATTCACTTCCACTACCATTATTGTTAGACCTTCTCGATAGTAGATCTCTTTCCCGTCGCGTCTCCAAACCGGCCTCTCCCCCCCACTGGTTGAAACCTGGTACTGCGCTCCACCGGCCGGATAAGGCGTAATGTAAACTTCCTTTCTACCGCTGCTGTCTGATTCGTACGCCAGCCACCTGCCATCGGGAGAAAAGGTCGGGGCGGTCTCATTAGCGACCGAATGAAGGAAGGGTTGTGGCTTGCCGTCACCGCCAAGCGCCAAAGTGTAAATGTCCCCGCCAGTGGCGCGGTCGATGATTGCATACGCGAGAGATTTTCCGTCCGGCGACACGGTAAGGAACAACGCTCCAAACTGGTCCTTATTAAACTTGAGTACGGGCTTCTCTTCCCCGGAACCATCCGCCGCTCTCACATAAATGTCCTGCGGCCCATTGGCAGTCGACGTGAAATAGATCTGCTTGCCGTCAGGCGACCAAGTCGGACCCGCTCCATCGCTATTGCCGAGTGTCATCAGTGTCCTGGTCCCCCGCGAATCCAGAATTCGTATCTTGCTCTCCTTCACGCTGATCGTGTCCGCGACCACACGCGACCCATCTCGCGAAATGCCCACGTTCTTGTAGCGGTCATTCTCACCCTGCGTGCCTGTTACTTTTCCGTTCCGGTCGTACCAGACTAACTGCGAGCCCGTAGGCGCATCGCCCGCCATGTACACCAGTTTGCCCTCGGCGGAGGTCGAGAATTCCGCAATGCTGAAGAGTGGCTCAAAATTTGCATGTTCGACGATGGCCGCGGGGGCTCCGCTTAATACCCCTGTGCGTGGGTCAAACCGTTGTGCGACGACATTTCCATCGCGCCAAAAAAGCAAGTTTCCGTTCGCAAAAGTAGCGCTGCTGCATGTCCGCATTAGCGATACGTCTTGTTTCCCGTCGATGGAGGCAAAGTGCAACTCGTTCAGTTCCGTGCACGAACCGTTCGGTGCGTTTACGTAGAGGAAGTGTTCGCCGTCGGGCAGGAAATGTGGCCAGCGATGGCTAAGAACCTCCGCCGCAGGCACTGAGGAAGGCTTAACTTCAGCGATTGCCATCGGTGTCCCGCCATCAGCTGCCACACGAAGAATGGGGCTTAGTCTTGTCGCCGCAATAATGATGATTCCGGAACTTCCCCAGCTTCCTCCTCGGGCGTCAGCGGCGTCGCAGATGACCTGAACCGGCCCGCCGTCCGCAGCCACCCGCTTCAGCTTGCCATCCCCAAAAAAAGCGATCTCGCGCCCATCCGGCGACCAGAAGGGATAGTATGCGCCGCTGGTGTCATTCACCTCGCGGGCCTCCCCTGAGGCCAGCACCCGCAGCCAAATCGAGCAGGTCTTGCCTCCCAGCATCGACGCTGCTGCCGATTCCGTTTTGCAGCCGATAAACACAATCCTTCTCCCGTCGGGAGATATCTGCGGCGGTCCAATTCTTCCAGAGGTATCCGCAAACACTCCGGGCGGAGGAATTATCGAACTCATCAACGGCGGCTCGGGCGTAGGCCGTGTCGCGTAATGCATCGCCGCCATGGTCAGCGCCATCGCGACCAGCGTCATCGCTGCCCATACCAGTCCCCAGCGGAATTTCCCTGATTTCTTCGCGACTCCACCTGTCGCGCCATCCGCGCCGCTCTCGGCGGCCCACTTCATCTCACTCGCCAGGTCGCTGGCGCTCTGCCACCGTTCGTCGGGGAGCTTTGCCAGGCATTTCTTGACCGCGTGCTCCAGCGCCGGCGGCGTCATCGGTTTCGTCGCGTTGATCGGTCCCGGTTCTTTCTCCAGGATTGCCGACGCTACGCTCAACTGACTCTTCCCCTCAAATGCTCGCTTCCCCGTCACCATCTCGTACAGCACAGCGCCCAGCGAAAAAATGTCGCTGCGGCCGTCGAGTTCTTTGCCTTCCAGTTGCTCTGGCGACATGTATTGATAAGTTCCTACAATCGTTCCCTGCTCCGTCACCGGCGAATCCTGCGTCACCGCAGCCGTCATTGTGGCCACGCTCGCCAACGGCACTGCGGACTTCGCCAATCCAAAGTCCAGCAGCTTCGCGCCAGCGGGCGTCAACATGATGTTGCCGGGCTTCAGATCGCGGTGCACGATGCCCGAACGATGGGCCTTGTCCAGCGCATCAGCAATTTGCATCCCGTACTTCAATACTTGTTCCAGTGGCAGCGATCCTTTTTCGAGACGCTTCGCGAGCGTCTCGCCTTCCATGCACTCCATAACGAGATAGTCCATCCCGTCCTGATGACCAACGTCGTGCAGCACGCAGATGTGCGGATGGTTCAGGCTGGAGATGGTCTTGGCTTCGCGTTCGAATCGCTGCTTGCTGACTGGATCAGCGGAAAACTGCGCCGGTAGAATCTTAATCGCGACGGTTCTTTCCAACCGGGTGTCGCGCGCGCGATACACTTCGCCCATGCCGCCGGAACCCAACGGCCCAGTAATTTCATAGGGGCCAAGATGCGTGCCTGGAACGAGAGGCATAAGTTGCCGCGATTATAACCCCGGGATAGCTTCGCAGATACCCGCAGGCCTAGTAGAAAAGTTGTCACACTTACCGCGGAAGGGGCCGTGCTCGCCATATCGATTCGAGCCACCACGCGATAATTCCCGGATTGTCGGCCAATCGGAAGTAATTCGGTTACTTCCTATTTTGCCCGGAAGGTTGCGGGTCGGTACCTTCGGATGCTCCCTTCACAATTACCGCTCGCTTGGACTAAACTCCGCCTCACATAGTTCCGAATACCAGGCCCTACCTTGGGTTTTTCGCTAACTTCATCGATTAAAGGGAGGCCTTATGTTTACCCAACGATTCACATTGCTTGCAGGCGCTCTGCTACTCCTGAGCATGACCGTACGTGGCGACCAAAACACACCAACAGTCATATGCAATGACAATCGCACTCCCGCAGGAATACTTGCCCATGGCGTTTTACAGATTCATCTCGAAGCGCGGCAGGCGGTCTGGTTTCCCAATGGAAGTGACGCGGCACACCTTGTGGTTGCGGCGTTCGGGGAGGAGGGGCATGCGCCGCAGATTCCCGGCCCGCTGCTGCGTGTCCCGATGCGTGTCGAAGTGTCTGCGACGATCCGCAACTCTCTAGATCACACGATCTACGTCCACGGACTCGCGTCCCGCCCAGAGGCAAGTCTGCAACCACAGCCACCGGCGGATCCCACGACGACGGCCGACGCCGCAGCCACCCTTGAGATTCCAGTCGGCGCCGTCCGCGAGGTTCGCTTCAAATCCGGTGCTGCCGGCAGCTATTACTATTGGGCCTCGAATGATCGCCAATCTCTGCTGATGCGAACAGGACCTGATTCCATGTTATCGGGTGCTTTTGTCGTCGATACACCCGGCGCACACGATAGCGATCGGGTCTTTGTTGTCAACACATGGGTACCCGCCGGGGGCAACGCGTTCAATACACTACCAACGATAAACGGGAAATCCTGGCCAGATACTGAACGGCTGGTCCTCAAGGTCGGCGAGCCCACACACTGGCGGTGGATTAATACCAGCGATTCCGACCACGCCATGCATCTCCACGGGTTCTATTTTCAAGTGAATGGAGTGGGCGACCAGGATCATTTTCAAGAATTCGCTGGTCAGGAGCGGCTTACGGTTGTCACCCAGGAGATGCTGCCCGGTGGAACGTTTAGCATGACCTGGATACCCCAGCGCCCCGGCCACTGGCTGATGCATTGCCACATGACGTTTCACATGATGCAGCCAGAGAATTTGCCTGGATATGCAATAGCGGCGCACTATACTCCGGAAAACGCGGGCATGGGCGGCTTGGTGCTGGGCCTGGATGTCCAACCGTCGAGCGACTCCGCATCGACGGCGAGTAACGCGACGGCCGCTTCAAGTTCAGTCCACAAATTTCGTCTAGTGGTTCGGGAACGCCCCGGAAGTTCGCGTTATTTTGCAGGTTTCAGCTACGACCTTTCTGAATCTGCCACAGAAACTTCGCCGGCTGCGCTGCCTCCCGTGGGTAGCCCGTTGGTGTTGACGCGCGGGGAGCCTGCGGAAATAGAAGTGATCAACGAACTAAAGGAGCCGACCACCGTTCACTGGCACGGAATCGAGCTCGAAAGTCCGTACGACGGCGTACCCGATTGGAGCGGGGCCGGAAAGCAAACCACGCCGGCCATCGCACCGGGACACTCGTTTGTCGCGCACATGACTCCCCCTCGCGCTGGAACCTTCATCTATCACTCCCATTGGCACGAACAGAAACAGTTGGGCGAAGGTCTGACTGGACCTCTTGTCGTTTTGGAGCCAGGAGCGAAATTCGATCCAGCCACGGACAAGATCTTTCTGTTTTCTCGAGACGGCATTGAGGGCAGCGAGCCGCTTCTGATGAACGGCAGCCCGCAGCCCGCGCCGATCCCCTTGGTTGCCGGCACCACGTACCGCATGCGCTTTATCAATATCACTCCGGTGGATTCTGACCTGACATACTCGATTGTCGATGCGAACGGCGCTGCAGTGTCTTGGCGCGCAATTGCGAAGGACGGTCAGGACCTTCCTCAGCAACAGGCAACGACGAAAAAATCATCGGGCGATACCATCACAGTTGGTGAAACACGCGACTATTCCTTTACTCCGAACCAGCTGGGTGAGCTGTATCTTCAGGCTGCGGCCTTTCAACGGATGTGGGTGAAAACCACGCTGATCGTAGGTCCGCAGGAATTGCGGCCGTTGGCAAGCCCTTCGGCCACTCTGCTGGATCAATGGAACGAGATCGGTCGAAAGCTCATCGCCATGGCCGAAGATTTTCCGGAAGACAAATACGACTACAAGCCTGCCGCGAATATGCGTAGCTTCGCCGAACGCCTCATCCACGCGGCATCCGCCAACTATTTCTTCACCAACTCCGCTCTCGGTCAGAAATTACCGGGTGACGAGGATCCTCCTCGGGCACAATTCAAAAACAAGGCCGCCGTAGTGGAGTACGTCAAGAAATCCTTTGCCGACGGCGCGGCGGCGATAAAATCTAAGGGCGACAGTCGGATCTTCGATGCGGTCCTTGATCCCTTCGGTTATGACGATCCGCAGCACGCCGGCAAAGCGCAGATTCGACTTGGCGACCTGGCCCACAATCTAATCGAACATTCGGGCGAAGCTTACGGTCAGTTGAGTGTCTACTATCGTGTGGCAGGCATGACTCCTCCGGAGTCCCGTCCGAAGAAATAGAAACTTCAGTTTTGCGGCAACCGCGCGAATAGGTCGCTCAACTCCTGTTTTTGATGCTGAACAATATGGAGCGGGAGAAGTCACGGTACGGAGGTTAAAAATCTCACAGTTCGACATGAAAATGTCGTATGGGTTGCTACAATCGCGGATTGTTCTACCTGCGAAACGGGAGTGCAAGAATGAATAGCACAACAATCCACTGGGGACGAATTCTGCTCGGCGGGCTGCTCGCGGAAGTAGCTCTCATTGTCGCAATTGTTCCTCTTGGCTTACGTCTCGGCGACAATTTCCTGCAATACGCTGCTCCCCCCGGATCCTTCATCGTGTGCTTTCTGGGAGCGCTCTGGGTGTGTCGGCGGATCGAATCCGATTTCATTCTGCATGGAACGCTGGTAGGAGTGGTCGCGGCCTTGATCTACGTTGCATTGACGCGCGCGCAGCCCGAGCCTTTTGCATACATTGTGGCTCACGCGCTGAAACTGGCGGGTGGCGCATGCGGCGGCTTCGTCGCCCAACGACGTCGCCAAATGTCGGAAGACGCCAAACCTTGAAAACTAATGACCATATCGACGTCTAGTTCGAACCTCGGTCGTCACGTGTTCGGAGTGGCGGCTTTGGCCACTGGCCTCATCACGCTGGCCTGGCACGACTACAAGGACTGGCCTCAACTGCGTACTGTTGTCTACGCCGCCGCCGCTGCACAAATCCTCGCCGGCACGGCGATTCAATTCCGCAAAACCGCAAAAATGGGCGCGGTCCTCCTTGGCGCAGCTTATCTCGTCTTCGCCTTACTATGCGTTCCTGAAATCGTCGCCACGCCGAAGATCTACAATAGCTGGGGCAACTTCTTCGAGCAGTTCTCTCTCGTAACCGGAGCCGCGATCGTTTACGTGCGCTTCTCATCCGCATGGTCACCAGAAACGCTTAACCGGATCGCCCGCATTCTTTTGGGCATCTGCGTCGCTTCTTTTACTCTCGAACAGGCGCTTTATCTTCACGCTACCGCCGAACTTGTTCCGAAGTGGCTTCCGCCAAGTCAGATGTTTTGGGCGGTATCGACGACTGCTTTGTTCGCACTGGCGAGTTTGGCTCTTCTTTCGAATCGAATGGTGCTTCTCGCCACTCGCCTGCTGACAATGATGCTGGTGATCTTTGGACTACTCGTGTGGGTACCGTTGCTTCTTTCGGATTCCTACAATCATACGAATTGGAGCGAAGCCGCCGAGACCTTTGCGATCGCCGGAACAGCGTGGATTCTCGCTGATCTCCTCGGCGAGTATCCGGCGGGCGGCCCGGTCTGAACGCCCGGGTTGGAATTTTCTTACATCCCGGTCGAAGAGAGGATACCACTGCAGCAATATTCACGGAAGTTAAGAGACGCGGAGGGTGCCCCAGGTTCGGTTCGCATACCTGGGTCTTGGGTTTCTCTTGGGTCTCTTGCGGTTTCCGATGTCGAAAAATCAAGACCCTATCACGATGCTCGCTTGACAAAGCGCTGCGATTCAACGGGACATCCTCGCGGCTGAAGCCGCGAGCTACAAGGATCACCTAACTATCGTTGAGGGAAAAAGTGGTCGGGGCGAAAGGATTTGAACCTTCGACCTCCTGGTCCCGAACCAGGCGCGCTAGCCAGGCTGCGCTACGCCCCGACAGTACCACGCGCAGGAAGTAGCTCCCCACGCACAACACAAGAATAGCACAGGAAAATGGCCCCAGCCAGAGAGTCCCAACAACGCTGTCTAGGGCAAGATATCTGTTAGAACTCTGCCCAAATGAGCATTCCGGCCGCGTCACTTCCATCGGAACTCTGCACCCAAAAAAACGCCGGAGAGATTGCTCTCTCCGGCGCAAATTGTTTCGCTTGTGGCTTTTCTTTAGAAGGAATAGCGCAGCATGAACTCCATGACGCGCGGGCCGGTCAGCGTTTGGCTGTACTTGCCGAAGCTGCCGGAATTGTCGATAGAAGGCAGTGCGCTGAATACGTCAAAGCGCACGCTGTTGGTCACGTTGAAAACTTCCCAGCTAAACGCCAGCTTCTGGCGCTCCGTGAAGCTCCACTCCTTGCGCAGCGCCATGTCGAAGCCAAAGTAGCCGGGCCCGCGCAACACGTTGCGGTTGCCGACTTGGCCAGGGAATGGATAATCGAACGAAGATAGCGCGGCCGTCACATTCTTGAATTCGTTCATGTCTCCTTGCGCGTCCGTGAATGCGCCGGTCTGCGGTTTTGGTCCAACAAGATTCGCAACGCCGTTGAGTTCCCAGTTTGTGGGGAACTGAAAGCCGTTCTGCACGCTGAAGGGCAGTCCGCTGGTCCACCTGCCAAGACCGGACCAGGACCAGCCGCCAAGCACAGCGTTGACCGGCCGATTCCAGTTCGCGCCGATGGCATGATTCTTTCCGAATGGAAGCTCATAAACCCAGTTCATGTTGAACTGGTGGGTCATGTCGTAATCGGAAACCGCTCGGAATAGCCCCGGATTAAACCCGTAGAGTTCGCCGGTGCCGAAAAAGCTTCCCTGAAACAGCGAAACCCGCTCCGCATCCGAAGTGAGATCGATGGATTTTGAAAACGAATAATTGAAGTCCATCGTCAGTCCGTGGGTAGCGCGATGATGGATCATCACCTGCATTGCGTTGTAATTGCTACGTCCGCCGCTGGTCCACGCGTAGAGAGAAGCATCTTGCGCCTGAAAGAACGAGTAGGGTCCGTTCTTGGGGAAGTAATTCACCCCGGCCAGGTTGCTGTCCGCGATTCCCACAGTGTCGAATGTGGATAGAGGCGTCGTTTCATTCAGTCGGCCTCCGCAAAACAACGCGTAAGCCGCAACCAACGGGCTGGTAGTGGAAGTTGGGGAACTTGCGTTCGTGCAAGGCCCAGCGCTGACGCTGTATGCTCCGCCAGCCAACAGCGGCTGCATAATGTCCGCCCAATATTGAGTCACTTGCGGAGATACCCCGGGAGCGGCCGCGAATTGTTGCACGGTTGTACCCTGACGATAGATCTTTCCTAAGGCAGTCACCGCCTGGAAGTAGCTGAGTCCAGAGGCAGGGTCAAAAAGATTAGCCGGTTGCGCCAGATCTTTCTCCTGCAGCAGTCGGCGGCCGAGTCTGCCGACGTACGCCACTTCAAGCGTAAATCCGTTCCTGAGCTCTCTGGTGAAGGACAAATCAAACGCGTAGGAATACGGCGTTTTCAACTTGTCGTCGAGACCCCAGTAAATGTTAAACGCATCTGGAGGCGTAACCGGAAAGCCAGGCGTTGGCGGGGGATAGAGTGCTGAAGCAGGCAAATTGTGTTCGCCGGTATAGCGCGGGGCACTGTCCAGTGTGTACGTGCCCGGCGGATACGACACGTTGGAGATAAATCCGAACGAGCCTTGCTGATCGTACGTCGTCACCACTCCCTGGCCGAAGTGGTCATAATACATCCCGGCTCCCCAACGGATAGAGCTTTTGCCCGGCCCACCGAAGAGAGAACCCAACAATCCGTCCTTGAAGCCCGGTGAGTAAGCCATTGAAAGACGAGGCTCAATGTTCTTGTAGTCCCAAGACCAAAAACCGGGCTTTCCGTTCGCGGGACCGCAGAGATCCATATTGAAGTCCGGCGAATACGAAATGCCCTGCGCCATATCCGTCATGCGCGTCTGGTAGAAATCATGCAGGCTGAAACTCGGGCATACCTGATTGCCGTTTCGCTCGTAGGGTGGTTGCAAGAGCGAATAGCGCAGACCAGCGTTAATCGTCAGGTTGTTTTTGATTCTCCAGGAATCCTTGAAATAGAACTCGACCTCGTTGTCCCGGAAGCTGCGATTCACGAACGAGCCGGCGGGCTGGAACTGCCCCGATTTGTTCTGAATGGAGACCGTGTCCACTTCAGTGATAATCCCGGCCAAAGCCATCATCGGGTAATCGAAGGAGTTCTGAAAACCTGGATCGACAGCAGGAAAGTTCCAGGTGCATTCGGGATTCTGTACCGTGGTGCAACCGGGGTCCAAGGTTCCGCCGACGTTGGAGATTCCAGTCGGGACAAGATAGCCGGTGTTAGTAATCCCATCGCTGAACGAAATCGAGTTGGTGCTGTTATTGTTTGTAATCAACCGGTAGTTGCCGCCGAATTGAAACGTGTGATTCCCTTTCGTCCAACTGAAATCATCCGTGATGTTATGTACCGGCACGATGGTGTTCGTGCTGCGATTTTGAGATGTGGTCGTATCCAACCCACGCAACCTTACAAATGCATCGAACGCACTGCCGTTTACGCCAAGTCCCTGGCGGATGTAACCGTAGTGCAAAGAATTTTCTTTGGTCGGGCTGATGGTCCACTGATATCCGGCCACGATGCCCTTGGTGTTGTTGGTGGCCACCGTGGAAGCAGGCTGCCCCGGGAATTGTGGCGCTCCCGTGTTCGTCACCGTCGCAACACCTGATGTGCTGGTCGGCACTCCATGGTCATTCTGAAGTCCACCGCGCACAAAAAGCGTCTGGTTTTTCGTCAGGTTGTAATCGAGGCGGGTGATGTAGGTATCCAATTTTGACGGCGTCGCCCCCGAAAACGTGTAGCCCCCATAGTTAAAACCGTCGCCGGATTGACCGGAGTTGGCCGCGGGATACTTGTTCAAGGTCTGCAGTACATTGGGGTCGACTCCCGGCCCCCACGGGCAAGTCCCAAGCCCTGAGCAGTTCGGATCCATGGAGGCAATCTGCGGCGCGCCAAGCGCGTTGTAGCCCGGCTGGACGTTCACCGTGTAGGTCTTGGGCGTCAATGCCGGCAATGCGGTGGGATCGATGCCAGTAACTTGCATCGCTCCGCCAGGGCATGCGGCCGTCCCGCCAGCGCACGCATATTGGATAATTCCTTCGCGAAGAGTATCCGTCGGCACCGTACGGGTAACCTGGAAGCTTTCCTTGGTTCGCTGGCCTTCATAAGCCATGAAAATGAACAGCTTGTCTTTCTTGATCGGGCCGCCAAAGCTGCCGCCGAACGTATTCCGCAACAACCGCGGAGGAATATTCGGTTCGCCGTTCTGCAACTCCGCGTGCTTATTGAAATAGTCGTTGGCCACCATGTTGGTCGGCCGGTTGTACTCATACCCGGTCCCGTGAAACTGGTTCGAGCCGCTCTTGGTTACCAGTTGCACCTGTGCGCCGGAAGAACGCCCTTGGTCCGCATCGGAGTTGGTGGTGACCACGCGGAACTCTTCAATCGAATCCAGTGTGGCGCGTAATGCGCCTTGGAACGCCGTGCCCTTCACTTCGTCGTTATCGCCAATTCCATCCAGCGTAATGTTGCTCTGGTCGCTGCGCGCGCCATTCACCGCGCCGCCGCGGCTGTCACCGTTGGTATCCACTTTGCCGCGGTCCGAAACGGTGACCACACCCGGCTGCAAGCTTAAAATTCCGGCAGGGTCGCGCCCTTCGAACGGCAACGCGGCAATCTGCGCCTGTCCAAACGCAGTTCCAATAGTGGCGTCCTGGGTATTGACCATCTGCGACGTGCCGACGACTTCCACCGTGGTGGTCCCGGAAGAAATCTGGAGCTGGATATCGCTGGTGGTCGGGGTCGCCACCAGGAGCTGCATCTCAGTCTGATGCATGGTGGAGAATCCGGAAGCCGTCACGCTCAATTCATACGTACCTGGCCTGATTTCCACGAATTGGTACTCACCATTTTTATTGGTGGTGGTTTCGAGGTTTATGCCCAAGGCGGAATTGCTAAGGGTTACCTTCGCGCCCGGAACTGTGGAACCTTTCGGGTCAGTGATCGTACCGTGTACCGAAGTGTTCCCTGTTTGAGCGCAAACAATGCTCAGTCCCACCAGGATATAAAGAGATAGCGCGGCAATAAAACTACGCCGGATAGAAGTCCAGATCATGGACGACTCCTTTTCTGCACCAACTACATATGAATGAAACAACTGGTCCGTGGAGGGTTGAGAATTTGAAAGTAGTCCTTTTAGAGAATCCCACCCTTGGCTCGAGGCTTATGCTGGCAAGCCAAATTGCAGCCACCCGCTAGACCAATCTAACTTTGCAATGCTTTTAAGCCAAATATGAATGCTCTGTCAAGAAACTTGTGCTAATGGAGGCCCAACATTTTCTGAATACATGGAATTCGGTATGTTGCTGCAAAAAAAACGCCGGAGAGGGAAGCTCTCCGGCGCAATAACAGACAGTATGGATTGGGGTTAGAACGCGTAACGGAGCGCAAACTCCATCACGCGTGGCCTGGTTAAGGTGCCGGAATACAACCCAATCGATGTAGGGTTGGTGAACGCGCTGTTGTTGATCAGCGTGGCTGCGTCGAAGCGCACGGAGTTGGTCAGGTTGTAAGCGTAAGCGCTGAACCGCAGGGTCTGGCGCTCCGTGATGCTGAACGTTTTGTTTACGCCTGCATCGATGCCGAAGAAGCCCTGGCCGCGATAATTGTTGCGTTGTCCGGATTCGCCCGGATAAGGCAGGCGCAGCACGCTGCTCCAATACACATTCGGGTCGGCGTTGCCGATGTTGAATGCATACGGTTGATTTCCAACATATGTCAGCCCCTGATTGACCGGGCCGGTCTGGACAGCCTTCCCTTCAATCTGGAAGTTGGTGTTATACGTGCCGCCAGCGTCGATACTAAAGGGAAAGCCGCTGGTCCAGCGATAAATGCCGGCAAGCTCCCAACCCCCCAGAATAAGATCCGCTGCCTTGTTCCAGTCGTGGCCGAATTTCCTGCCTCGGCCAACTGGCAAATCGTACACCCAATTCGAATTGATCTGGTGGCGCAAGTCAAAATCGGACGGCCCGCGCATTTGATTCGGCGCCCAGGTGTTGACAACGGCGCTCAATCCGCCAAAGGTCGGCACCCGCTCTGAATCTGAACCAACGTCAATCGATTTGGAGTACACGTAGTTGAAGTCAAATTGCAGCCCCCGGATGTTCCGGCTGCGTAGCAGAAACTGCCCCGCATTGTAGGCGCTATTGCCCACGCTGGACCAAGCGTAAAGAGCCGAAAATTCCGTGTTATAGAAAGCGTAGGGAGTATCCACGCCCTTGATATTGGCGCAGGCCGGAAAGCAGTAAGAATCGAAAATGTTCACGAAATTGGATGCTCCGAATGTGGAGCCTCCCCAATTGCAGTAGAACAGTTCGTACATGGCTTGTGTGGAAGTGGGATTGGTCACCGCGGATTGTCCGGGGGCTCCGCCGCATCCAAACGATCCGTTGGGCGGATTGGTAACGCCAGCCGCGTTCGGGAACAAGTTTTGAAAGTAAGGAATTTGCGCTACCTGCCCAACAGGAGTGTTGTTCTGAGCGAGTGTCGCGAGTTGTGGCGCGGCGGCGAAATAGTCGGTGCCGGATTTTGGATCTTTCAGGTCCAACGGCATGGCCAAGTCGCGTTGCTGAAGCAAGCGATGCGCAAACCGCCCGACATACGCAGCCTCAAACGTAAAGCCGCCTGGCAGTTCCCTGGTGACGGAAAAATCCACGGTCTCCGAATAGGGAGTCCGCAATTTGTCGTCGAAGCCAAAGGTAATTTGCTGAAGTGGGTTTCCGGGTGTGCTTACCGGAGGCGTGTAGGGAAAGCCCGCGGTAGGCGCGGGATTCAGAAGGACGCCATCGGCACTCGAGACGGGAATGTCATGCAAACCGGTGAAGCGCGCGCTTCCATCAATGGTCTGAACCGAAGCGGGGTTGCCGACAATCGTGTTGAGCCCGAACGAACCGTTCTGGTCGAACGTATCCACGAGAGCCGTTCCGAAGTGGTCGTAAACGATTCCGAATCCTCCACGAATGGAGGTCTTCCCTGCTCCGCCAAAAAGAGCATGCCAAAGCCCTTCATTCGCGTTCGGTGCATAAGCGAACGCCAGCCGAGGCCCTAAGTCCTTGTAGTCCCACGGCCAGTAGGGCTTCTTGCCATTCGCTTGTCCGCTGGGGCTGTATGTGATCGTTTCGTCGGTCGTCAGCCCCTGAACCATTGCGGCGGCACGCCCGCTGACGAAGTTGTTGAGGCTTTGATCCGGCGAGACTTGGTTGCCGTTGGTTTCGTAGATTGGTTGCAGCAGACTGTAGCGCAGTCCTGCAGTGATGGTTAGGGTCGGCTTGACGTGCCAAACATCTTGGAAGTAAAAGTCCGACTCCCAGGAACGAAAATTCTTGGAGACCAGCTCACCCTGCGGAATCAGGTCGTTCTTTGCGGTGCGGTTGTACTGGCCGGTCACGTTAGTCACCAGCCCCACAAGGTTGACGATCGAATAGTTGTAGACGTTGGCGTTATTTGGATCCACCGCAGGCAGTCCGAACGCTCCGGGGTCCAGACTTCCCCCGTTTCCCGCTGCTCCAGCGGCAAGCCAATTGGGGTTTGTGTTCGCATAGTTCAGGTTGGCCGCATCGGTTGCGCGGGTGTTGGTAATCCGCCGGATGTTCGTTCCGAACTGCAAGGTGTGCTTGCCTTTCGTCCAGCTCACATCGTCCAGCCAGTTATAAACCGGAATGTGGAATTTGCGAGTGAACGATTGAGAAGGTGATAGCGACGCCACGCTAGGCTGCAGATCGTCCAGATAGCGGAACGTCACCAGCGGTCCATTTTCCTCTCCGATCTGGTCCTGACTTTCCCGTGTCAGTCCAAAGTGGAAGCTGTTGACCAGCGAACTCTTGAGGGTCGCGCTGTATCCCACCGCAATGGCGCGGCTGGTGTTCCGCAACACATTGATGGGCGGTTGACCCGGGAATTGCGGTGCCTCCGCTGTTTTATCCGTCTGATAATTCCCGCGGATAAAAAGGCGGTGAGTACCGGATTTGTTCAAGTTGTAGTCGATCTTCGCGATCGTCGTGTTCAGGCGCGTCGGATTGGGTGCGGAGAAGCTGTAGCAACTGATGTTGAATCCGTCGGCGTTGGAACATGCGCCGGAATTGGCGGTTGGATATTGCTGGAATACGCCGGTTCCCTGCGCGTTGGCCACGAACTTGTTCACGCCCGGTCCATTGGGACAAGAACCGATTCCGGTGCAGTTTGGATCCATCATGGCAATCTGCGTAGGCCCGACGCCGTTCGTTCCGGGCGCAAACGAGTACGTCTTGCCGCTCAAGCCGACCACTGGTGGTAGGCCGTTGTTTCCACCTGGGCAAACTTGCGCCGCGGTTGCGGTAACGTTCCCGCTCGCATCAAATGTCGGCGAGCATGGGTACAAAACCACACCGTCCTGCAGGTTGGGACTCGGCACATTGCGTTGTTCCTGCTGATTTTCCGCAAGGCGCTGCCCTTCATAAGTGCCGAAAAAGAAAAGCCGGTCCTTGAGGATCGGACCGCCCATCGCCCCGCCAAATGTGTTGCGAATGATTTTTCCCGGAATATTTGGCAGCCCGCTGGAAAGTTCGGCCTGTTTGTTAAACCAGTCATTAGCAGCGGTGACCGTCGGGCGATTTTGCTCATAAGCCGAACCGTGGAACGTGTTCGTCCCGCTCTTAGTCAGCAACGTGACCTGCCCGCCGGAAGATCTTCCCTGGTCGGCGTTGTCGCCAATCGTGGTCACGCGAAATTCTTCGATGGAATCGAGCGTGGAACGCACCGCACCTTGAAATGCCGTGCCGCGCAATTGCTGGTTGTTGTCCACGCCATCGAGCGTGATGTTGGCCTGGTCGCTTCGGCCGCCATTCAGCGCGCCGTTGCGTGTGTCCACGTTGTCGTCCACGTTGGTGCCCACGTACGTGACCCCGGGCTGCAGGCTCAATACCCCCGCAGCGTCGCGGCCCTCAAATGGAAGAGCCAGGATCTGCTTGGAATCGAACGTATTGCCCATTGTCGCGTCCTGGGTGTTGATGGTTTGCGTGGTCGCGGCGACTTCCACGGTCACAATGCCCGACGCGATTTGCAGTTTCACGTCGCTGGTGGCGGGAGTCGAAACCAGCAGCACCAAGCCAGTCTGCCTGTAGGTGGCGAAGCCGTTAGCCGTCACAGTCAGGTTGTAGGTGGCAGGACGTACGTCCCGGAATTGGTAAGAACCGTCTTTGTCGGAGTGCGCGGTAAGTGTTAGACCAATCTCCGCGCCTGTGAGAGTGACCACCGCGTCTGGAACCACGGAGCCATTGGGGTCTTGGATCGTGCCGCGTAGTGAAGTCGTTCCGTTCTGTGCAAGACTGAATGAAGTAATGAATAAGGACAGAAAAAAGGCGAGAAATAGATTTCGCCTGGGTACAGACCAAGCCATGCGGTTCCTCTTTCGTGCACCGTGAATTTAATAGACGGCAACGAAATGAGTGTCCACCAGGCTTTTTCCAGCTCGGAATCGAGCCGAAATCACCGTACATCAGGCAAACCGACTACACTACTCGTGACCTAAGTTGCTTAATTCTTAGAATATGCACAATTGCTTGTCAAGCGGTTTTGCGCCGGAGGTAGCTTGGCCAGGGTCAGGCATTTTATCCGCGCACCTGTCGATGATTCGGAATTACTGGCCGGATCCCAGGTGAATCAGTTTTGCCTGCGTAATGGCGGGAATTTTTCCCATTGCATCCAGCACCGCGCTGGAAGCATCCCCATCCAATCGAACTAGCGAGACCGCTTCCGCGCCGCGCGTCGCCTCCCTGCGTCCTAATGTAAACGTGGCAATGTTGACGCCCAGCTTGCCGAGCGTCGTGCCCACGTTTCCGATGACGCCCGGTTCGTCGTTATTGCGCAGGTAGAGAATCGTCCCGTCCAGCTGAGCCTCCAGCGGAATCCCGTCGATCTGAATCACCCGCGGCGAGCCGTCATGCAATACCGTTCCTTCCGCCGAAAAGCTGTCGGTTCCGCCCGCCGCTGAAAGCACGTTGACTTCGAGTGTGTTCGGGAATCCATGCCCCCGGCGGCGCGTCTCTTCCTGCACCGTGAGGCCGCGAGCCGCAGCCACGGCAGGCGCATTCACAACGTTCACTTTTTCGTCTAACACCGCGTTGAGTATTCCGGCCAACACCGCATTACGCAGTAGGTGCGTCCCCACCTCCGCCAGTTCGCCCGCATAACGAATGCGAATCCGCGCTGGACGAGTCGGCGCAGCCTGCGACACCAGAGACCCCAGGCGTTCCGCAAGCGCAAGATACGGGCGCACCCGTTTGTATTGCTCCGGTGAAAGCGCCGGCAAGTTCACCGCGTTCTTGATGATCCCTTCCGCCAAATAGTCGCGGACCTGCACCGCAACCTGTATCCCCAGTTCTTCCTGCGCTTCCGCAGTGGACCCCGCGACGTGTGGCGTGCAAATTACATTCGGCAGACCGATCAAAGGCGAATTTTTCGGCGGCTCCTCCACGAAAACGTCTAACGCAGCACCGCCCGCCTGCCCGCTCTTCAGCGCCGCCGCCAGGTCCGCTTCATTGATCAACTCTCCGCGGGCGGCGTTCACGATGCGCACGCCCTTTTTCATCTTCGCCAGCGTACCGGCGTTGATCATGTTTTGCGTCTGTGGACTTACCGCCGTATGTAGCGAAATGAAATCGCTCTCCGCATACAAGGTTTCCAGCGGAACAAGTTCCACCGAATATTCTTTCGCCGCCGCTTCGCTGATGTACGGATCGTAAGCGATCACCCGCATGTCGAACGCCGCGGCGCGGGAAGCCACTTCACTCCCAATACGCCCCAAGCCAATCAGTCCAATCGTTTTCCCGCGCACTTCCGCCCCAGAAGACGATTTTTCCCAGCGGCCTTCCCGCATCGCCGCATCGAACTTCGGCACTTCCCGGACCAGCGCCAGCAGCAGCGCAAAGGTATGTTCCGCCACGCTGACAGAGCTTCCGCCAGGCGTGCTCATCACCAGGACGCCGCGCTTGGTGGCTTCGTCCAGGTCGATATTGTCCACGCCAACGCCGGCGCGCCCAACGGTTCTCAACCGCGGCGCCTTGGCCAGCAACTCTGGCGTAACACGCGTTGCGCTGCGCACAATCAGTGCGTCCGCGTCAGCGAGTTCCGCACCAAGCGTCTCCTTGGTGGTTTGGACGATGTTCCAGCCGGTCTCTTTCAGCAGCTTTACGCCGCGCTCGCTGATCTTGTCGGCAACGATGACTTTCATGATTCCTCGATTCGAAGTACAAGCCGCTGGAGAGCGCACAGCGGTCTCGTCTCTAGGGTGCAAACATTCCAAATTACTTGGCGCACATCCGCGTGTCAAATGACGAAAGCAAGGATTTCAACAGACCTCGCCTGGGTAGCGGCCGCCTTCCGACGCGGGCATCTTGGGTTTCTCCTGCCGTAGCGCCGAGAACTAATTGGTTAGCCCGAATAAGCGTCTGTTATAGTGCCCAGTATTAGCCAACAGTGCTTTGCGCGATGGGAGCGTGAGATGAGTCTTAAGGAACTGATTCAGAAGGACATCGTCACGGCGATGAAAGCGAAAGATGAGATGCGCCTGAGCGTTTTGCGTATGGCCAAGTCCGCCTTTCAGCTGAAGGAAGTCGAGAAGCTGCGCGACCTCGACGAGCCAGAGTCCATCCAGCTGCTGCAGACTCTGGTTAAGCAGCGCAAGGAATCCATCGACCAATTTACCAAGGGCGGTCGTCAGGATCTGGTGGACAAAGAGATGAAAGAGCTGGCGATGCTCGAAGTCTACCTGCCTGCGGGCGCTTCTGACGCGGAAATGGACGAAGCAATCGCCAAGGCCATCGCCAGCACTGGTGCCACTTCGGTGAAACAGATGGGCGCGGTAGTAAAGGCCGCTAAAGAAACGCTGACCGGCAAAGCCGTCGACGGCAAGGCCCTAAGCGACCGCGTCCGCCAAAAATTAGGAGCCTGATTTTTTCGGAACGTTCCGGTTCCGCTTCAGCGGAGGGAGCTGCTCCGCCTTTGTAGTGGCCAGCCTTCAGGCTGGTCGCTCTTGGGTCACAAGTTTTCTGCTGTGCTCAAGAAGAAACCGTTGTCAGGTTCACCGGAAAAAGTTTCATGAGCCTCCCACCAGAAATCCTAACGCGCTATGCCGATGAAGACGTCGGCTACATGAGCGTCCGCCCGGTGGTGAACCAAACCTTTCGGCTCCAGGAACTCGCGGACATGGTTGTGAGCGTTGTCGGCAAGGATGCGGTTCGCGTGCAGCAAATTTTCCGCGCTGGAACGCTCGTTTACAATGGCTACCGTTACTGGTGGAACCCCCTCCCGGCCGACACTCCTGAAATCGAGGCTCTGCTGCTTTCCTTTCCCGAAGACGAGCCCTCCAGGCCTTTCCAGGCGCAGGCTGCGACGATAGCGCTACTCGAGATGGGAGGCGGAACGCAGCGCAGCGTGGCCGAAATCGAGCGCTCCGAAGCTTCACGAAAACGGCTCTTCGGAAAAGAGTCGCCGTGGATGGTTCTTCTACGCCTCGCCAGCGACTCTAATCTTCACTACGAAAAATTCTCACACGCCAGGAAAGCGGATCTGTACCGCATTTCCCTCCCGTACGAACAAGCTAAACATCTGCTGGCGGATATGCTGGCAACAGCGCCGAGGAACTTGCGCCATCGCTGGAACAAATTGCACCCACCATCGCTGGTGACCTTCGCGGTACCGCGAGCGAAGTAGCCACGTTTTCTGGCGCTTAGGAACAGGTGAATTGCGTGTGCACGCGGGCCGTTGTATGGTACCGCCCTGCGAAACTCGCACGAGCACCCAGCTCCTTGGAGGCGCCATGATTTTCGGAATGACCTACTTCACCTTTTTCCACGTGTTATTAAGTCTGATTGGAATCGTCGCCGGATTTATCGTGATGTTTGGCTTGTTTGGCGGAAACAGAATGGATGGCTGGACCGCCATTTTTCTGCTGGCAACGATTTTGACCAGCGTCACCGGCTTCATGTTTCCCTACCACGGCCCCACGCCTGGAATTATTCTCGGCGTGATTTCGCTGCTGCTGCTGGCGGTGAGCGTATACGCCCGCTACCCGCGGAAGATGCTTGGAGGAATGCGCAAAGCTTACGTGATCACCGCCATGCTGGCGTTGTGGCTCAATGTGTTTGTGCTGATCGCGCAGCTATTTGAGAAGGTTCCGGCGCTTCACGCGCTTGCGGCTGGCTCCAAGGTGCCCTTCCTCGCTTCGCAGGTGGTCGTCCTAATTCTTTTCATTTTGCTGACAAATCGCGCGCTAAAAGGATTTCGGGGCGAAGCGCTTCGTCCGGCGTAACCCGAACGAAACTTCGCCCCAAAGTATTAGCCTTCGCGATTCGCGCTTGACAGCTGCGCTGCTCGATTTATTTCGACGCCTTACGTGGAACCTTGGCGCCCTTCTTGCGAGCCTCCGACAAGCCGATCGCGATAGCTTGCTTGCGACTCGTCACCGTGCCGCCTTTTCCAGCCTTGCCAGACTTGAGCGTGCCCCGTTTTTCACGGTGCATTGCGCTTTTGACGCTTTTGGCCGCAGCCTTACCGTATCTCGCCACCGGTGCTCCCTTTCGCGTTTCTTGAAGCCGACGCCGTCAGCGTTGTGTTAAGCGGTCCTGGCCCCGGTAAATAGGTGCACCAGGAACGATATGACCGCCAGCACCAGCAGAATGTGAATCAACGCGCCTGCTGCGTGAAACACGAGAAAGCCGCCGCCCCACAAGAACAAAAGCAGAATCGCCAGCAATAGAAATGGGCCGAACCTCATGATGACCTCCTTTTGGTCAGAACAGTCTTCAAACCTGGGAACCTGAAATGAACTAGGCCTTGGCGGAACGCGACTTCGCTGCCGGTTTCTTGGTTTTCGCGTCTGCTTCATCTTCATCTGAGGTCGCCCCTGCGGCCTCAACGTTGACTTCGCGAGCCAACTCCGTCAGCTTCTGGTCGGTCTCTTTTTCCTCTTCTAGTGTGGTGCGCAGAAGAGAAGCGGCCTCTTCCTCGCCCAATAAATCGGCATAAGCCGCCACGCTGCCGTAGCCGGCGATTTCATAGTGCTCCACGCGCTGCGCGGCCGAAATCAGCCCAACGTCCAGGCCTTCGCCCTGGTCTTCTTCCTCGATCATTTCGCTGCCTTCGGTGATTAGCCCTTGCATCCCTTTGCAAGTCTTGCCCTTCGGGCTTTCGCCCAGCGTCTTGAAAATATCTTCTAGCCGCTGTACGTGTCCCTTGGTTTGTTCCAGGTGCTCTTCAAAACCGGCGCGCAACTCGTCCGACGTGGCCGCCTTGGCCATCTTCGGGAGAGCCTTCACCAGTTGAGTTTCCGCGCTGTAAAGATCCTTCAATTCCTCGACGTATATTTCCTTAAGCTGATTTTCTTGCATGTCTTCCCCCTCGTTCGTTTTGCGCGGCCCTCCGTCGCAAAGAGGAGTCTAGGTTTCACGCTCCGCGCCGAACATCGGGCCATTCACCGAGAGGCGCGTTGATTTTCGCCTAGAGGGAGTGCGTTTTTCACGTCGCTCGACAAGCCGTTGCATGGTGTCCTCCGTGAAACCTGACGCCACAGATTCCTTCTTCGGCGGCCACCATTCGCGCGCCAATTGCGCTGCGCAAATCCGTATGTGCAGGAATGATTGGAGTTAGCTCGACCCTCTACCCACCCCCCTGTTTTTTGCGGAAGTATGTCAAACGACAGGGGTTGCAGGCGCAAGTGTGCGCATCCCTGTGAAAATAAGCAGGATAGAAAATCGCTGTTTTGAATTAGGCGGGTGGCCCGGGTCGGGAATTGGAATCTCTTGACATCGCGGACGAGGAGAGGATACCACTGCAACAATACTCACGGAAGTATAGAGACACGGAGGGTGCCCCGGGTGCGGGTTGGGCACCCTCCGCGTTTCCTTGATTCTCGATAGGGTTAGAACCGTGCCCTCTCGAAGTTTCGCAACAAAATCAAATCACTCAGCCCGCGCCACCCGCCCGACGAGGCGGTTGAACTGATCGTAAGTGTAGGTCCAATTGCCGTTGACGCTGTCGTTTGCGCTGAGCACGTTGCCATTTGGAGTGAATCCCAGGCTATAGGAATAGAGCGAAGTGCCGTTATATACGGAAGATTGTCTACATATCAATGGAGGCCGCCGGAATTGCTTTGCGCCCCGGCTTGAGTGGGGCATAATTCGGCGCACACACGAACAGCCTGGCCGCCTGCACGGCTGGCAGCAGAGAAGCGGAGGAAACGGTGAGCGACCGCCCATGGAGTTCCACGGCACCCGCGGGTGAATTTCGGCCGTACATTTCGGCAAGCGAAAGCCCGAAGGAATTCACGCTGCGGGCGGTGCTGCTCGGGGCGCTGTTCGGGCTGCTCTTCGGCGCGGTGACGGTCTACGTGGGTTTGCGCGCAGGGTTAACCGTTTCCGCGTCCATCCCCATCTCCGTGTTGTCCATCAGTATTCTGCGCGCGTTCGGCCGCTCCACCATTCTTGAAAACAACATCGTGCAAACCACCGGTTCGGCCGGCGAATCGCTGGCAGCGGGCGTGATGTTCACCCTTCCGGCGCTGATTTTTCTGGGCTTTGGTTCGGAGTTCACTTTCTGGCGAATCTTTCCGCTGGCGCTGCTGGGCGGATGGCTGGGCGTGCTGTTCATGGTGCCGCTGCGCCGCCAACTGATCGTGAAGGAACATGGGCAGCTCAGCTTTCCGGAAGGCACAGCGTGCGCGGATGTTTTGGTCGCCGGTGAGCGTGGCGGGTCGTTTGCCGGACGCGTCTTCTGGGGCCTGGGGCTTGGAGGCGTCTACACCTTTTTGATGAAAACCATCCTTGCGTGGACCGAACAGCCGGAGTCCCGGCCCAATTGGTTTCCCGGATCAAGCTTTCGCGTGAACGTCACTTCCGAATATCTGGGCGTCGGCTACATTATCGGGCCGCGAGTTGCAGGAATTTTGTTTGCAGGCGGAATCGTCTCCTGGCTGGTGATCATGCCCGCCATTAAGTTTTACGGGCAAATGGCAGGCAATGTACCGATCTATCCATCCACCATTCCCATTCCGCTGATGACTCCCGACGATCTGTGGAGAAGTTACATCCGTCCGATGGGCGCGGGTGCGGTGGCCGCCGCGGGCCTGATTACGCTGCTGCGTACCTTGCCGACTATCCTCTCGGCGCTGACCGCGGGCATAAAGGTCTCGAGAGCCGAGGCCAGTTCCTCGGAAGCGTCCGGAAGCGCACGCACCGACCGCGACGTGCCCATGAAGTGGGTGATCGTCGGTTCGATCCTGATTGTCGTAATGATGTGGGTGCTGCTCACGTTTCATCCGATGCAGGGTGCGGAAACGCGCTGGTATCAGAATTTGTTTGCCGGCGTCTTCGTGGTAGTGTTTGGATTTTTGTTCGTCACTGTAGCCGGACGCATCAGCGGGCTTCTCGGCAATTCCTCCAATCCCATCAGCGGCATGAGCATCGCCACCTTGATGGCTACCTGCGCGATCTTTTTCGTGGCCGGCTGGACTGCGCCAAACTACGCGGTGCTTGCGTTGATGATCGGCGGAGTCGTTTGCATCGCGGCGGCCATCGCCGGAGCAACTTCGCAGGATCTGAAAACCGGATTTCTTGTGGGAGCAACGCCTTTCTGGCAGCAAATGGGCTTGCTGGTGGGCGTTACCATTTCCACCGTCGCCATCGGCGCAACGCTGAACTTGATGAACAAGGGCCTGGAGAAATATTTGCCTACGCAGATCGCCGTGAACCTCCAGTCGCTGCCTTCCGGTGTCAAGGTCGAACGCGACGCCTTTGCGTATCAGGGCAAGAACTACATGCTTATCAATTCGCTGGGCTCTCACGAGATTCCCGACGGCGAATATCTTTATGACCGCGGTAGCAGCCGCATCGAGTATCAGTGGGCGCAAGGCATTGGCAGCGACAAGGCACCGGCGCCGCAAGCGCGCCTGATGGCTACGGTTATCAGCGGAATCTTGAATCAGCGGCTCCCGTGGCGGCTTGTGCTTATGGGCGTCGCGCTGGTCATCGCGGTGGAAATTTTGGGCGTTAGATCGCTGGCCTTCGCGACGGGCATGTACATTTCCATCGCTACTACCGCAGCGATGTTCGCCGGGGGTCTGGTGCGCATGGCCGTGGAAGCCAGCATGAAGGAAAAAGAAAGCGGCGACAGCGAAGCAAGCCCTGGCGCTTTATATTCCAGCGGACTGATCGCGGCAGGCGGAATCTTTGGCCTGCTCGGCATCATCATTAATTTGCTGCAAGACCCGGAAATTTCCAGCCACGTGCCGCACTGGTTCTCGGCCGTGTTGCGCCTGCCGTGGCGACCGGACCTTTTCGCCTTCGGTCCTAAAATTATGGGCCCGCTGGCGACCAGCAATCTCTTCGGCGCGTTTATGTTCGTCCTGCTGGCTGGCAGCCTCTTCTACTTCGCCCGCAAAAAACTGGACTAGTCTGGATTTCTCACAACTTTCACCGCTTATTGCGTTCCCTTTTGACTGTGCATCCTGCCCGCCGTACACTGCAATTATGCGTTCAACGTTTGGCGCGCCCCGCATGCGGTTTGACTGGCGTGGATTTATCACCCCGGGCGTGAAACTCCTGGTGCTCGCCTGCGCCGGCGTTTTCCTGGCGCAAACTCTCGTCGGTCTTTTTCTTCCGCAGAGTGTTAGCAAGCTCATTCACTGGTTCGGCTTGGTCCCGCTTGGCGTCATTCCCGGCCTGCGTATCTGGCAACCGGTAACCTATTTATTCCTCCACGGCGGTCTGATGCATCTGCTGATCAACATGCTGATGCTGTGGATGTTTGGGCGCGAACTGGAATTGGTGTGGGGCAAGAAGCGCTTCCTGAATTATTTCTTCATCTGCGGAATCGGAGCCGGCATCATCACCATCCTGGTGAAATTCGTGCCCATGCTATGGGGCCATCCGCCCTCGGATGTCCCCACTATCGGCGCGTCGGGAGCGATTTTCGGAATTCTGATCGCCAATGGAATTCTTTTTCCCGACCGGCAGATCTGGCTGTTTCCGCTCCCGATCATGATCCCGATGCGGCCGTTCGTCGCGGTCATGGCCGCCATCGAATTCTTCAGTACCTTCGGCGCCACCGGCGATAACGTAGCGCACGTCTGCCATCTGGGCGGCCTGCTGATCGGGTGGGTGTATTTGCGGCGCGGATCGTTCCTGTTCCGCGTGCGCAACGAAATGGCCGACTGGCGCTACGCCCGCAATCGCAAAAAATTCGAAGTGTACATGAACAAGAAAAACGAAGAACCACCCTCGCGCCCCGACCGCTGGATCAACTAATTCTCTTTGTTGTAGTGGCCGATCTTTAGATCGGCCTTCTTGAGCTTTCTCTTTCTTGTGTAGCGGCCGCCTTCCGAGGCGGGCTTCTTGGTTTTTTCTTTCTCGTGTAGGGATCGCCTTCCGAGGCGGTCCGCTCTTGGGTTGCTCCGTCATCCCGACCGGAGTGACCAGCGTTCGCGCCGCGCGAACACTGGCCCGAAGCGGAGGGAGCGTGGCACCCAACCACCCATTTCTCACTTCGTTCTGCCTTCTCTACCTCCTACTTCCAATCACATGAAACTTCATGAAATTCGTCGTTCCTCGCAAACCCATCGGCATTCCCGCCACAATCCCAATCACATCCCCCTTTTTCACCAGGCGCTCCTCCACCAGCCGCTTCTCCGCCAGCGCCGCCAAACCGTCAATCTTCTTGATATCGGAAATGTTGCGCGAAATCACTCCCCAAAGCAGAGACATTCGCCGCCGCGTGCTGGCCTCCGGCGAAAACGCCACGATCGGCACCAACGGCCGATACCGCGAAACCAGCCGCGCTGTAAACCCGCTGTGCGTAAACACCGTAATCAGTTTCATGTGCAATTCCCGTGAAGCGTGGCACACCAGTTCCGCCACCGTTTCCGCGACCTTTAAACGTTCCTGCGCGGCCGGGCGCGGAAACTCCTGAATACTTTGCTCCGCCTCTTCAATAATGCGCGCCATCATGGCCACCGCTTCGATCGGATATTTTCCCGTAGCCGTTTCCGCCGAAAGCATCACTGCATCGGACCCATCGAAGATCGCATTGGCCACATCCGAAGCCTCCGCGCGAGTGGGTCGCGGATTTTCCGTCATGGATTCCAGCATTTGCGTGGCGGTAATTACCGGCCGGCGGAATTCGCGAGCCTTGGCGATAATGCTTTTCTGTACCACCGGCACGCGCTCTGGGCTCATTTCCACGCCCAGATCCCCGCGCGCCACCATCACCCCATCGGCAACCGCGAGGATAGCGTCCAGATTGTCGATCGCTTCCGGTTTCTCCAGCTTGGCAATCACCGGTGTATCTTTCTTGGCCCGACGTATCAGCGATTTCGCCAGCGTCACATCTTCCGGCCGCCGCACGAAGCTGACCGCGATGTAATCCGCGCCATGCGCCAGCGCAAACCGCAAGTCCGCGCGGTCTTTGGGCGTCAACGCCGGCACCCGCAGCTTTACTCCCGGCAGATTGATGCCTTTGTTTTCGCCCAGTAGTCCGCCATTCACGACCCGGCAAATCACTTCCCGGCCCTTCACCGCTTGCACGCGAAGTTCAATCAATCCATCGGAAAGAAGGATGCGGTTCCCGCGTTTCACTTCACGGGGCAACGGCAGGAATATCGTGCTCACCCGCGTGGAATCGCCCAGGATGCGCGCGGTGGTAATTGTGAATTGCTGCCCGGTCCGCAGCAGGACTTTCCCGCCACCCGCCAGCGCACCGGTGCGAATTTTTGGACCCTGCAGATCGGCGAGAATTGCCAGAGGCTTCTTGTGTTTTTCCGCGGCCGCGCGCAGCATCGCGAATGTTTGCGCATGTTCTTCGTGCGAACCGTGCGAAAAGTTCAGCCGCGCCACGTCCATGCCCGCGCGAATCAGCTTCTCGATCATGCGCGGAGATCGCGTTTCCGGGCCGATGGTGCAGACAATCTTGGAATGGCGGACGGTCATCGTCGCGAATTACCTTCTGCTGTACCAGAGCGATGGCTAGTGGTTGATGGAAAACTCCGCAACGATGCGGGTCTCGAAATCGATTCCTTTGGCAAAGGCCGCGAGCGGCATTCGTTCATCGTCGCCGTGTACCCGGCGGCTATCGTCCTGCGTTAATGGAAACGGACGAAGTCCGTATGCCTGCACGTTATGCAGCCGCAACTGGGAAGAATCGGTCGCTCCGGTGGACATGAACGGCAATACCGGCGCGCCTCCGAACTCTTGCGCACTCACCTTGGTGATCAAATTGTAAAAATCCGTTTCGATGGAAGAGTTCGGCGCCGCTAGCCCTCCATCGGGTTGCGGTTCCAGCTTCACCTGCGGATCGTTCACCGCTTTTCTCAATTCCGACAGCAACGCTTCGCTCGAATCTCCCGGGATCAGCCGGATGTTCAACACCGCGCGAGCTTCCGAAGGAATCACGTTGGCGCGAACGCCCGCTTGCAGCATGGTCGGCGCCACCGTGTCTCGCATCATGGAATTCCACATGGGGTCGGCGTCGGACAAAAACCGCTGCGCATGCTCGCCGCGATCCGGAGTGTCCACCACCCGCAGCCACTTGGCCACTTCATCCTCCTCAATCGCCGCAAGCCCTTCGAAATACCGGCGCACGATCGAAGTCAGATGCACCGGCGCGTTGTAATTGCCTATTTTTTCCAGCGCGGCGGCCAGGTGCAGCACGGGATTTTCCTTTGTTGGTGTGGACGCATGTCCACCCTTCCCGGTGGCGATCACATTCACATTCATGGCCACTTTTTCGCTTGCCTGTATCCCGACGTATTGCACTTTGTTGTTCTTCACCATCAGCATTCCGCCTTCATTCAAGGCGAAGCCTGCGGCAAACTTATCCCAATACTTGGTGATCAGAATTTTCAGACTGGCATCGCCAAACTGCTCTTCGTCCGCGGTGGCCAGAAAAATAATGTCTCGGTTCAGGTTACGGTTCGCGCGCTTCAGCGCAATAAACGCGGCAAGATTCGCGGCCACCATGCTCTTGTCGTCAAGCGAGCCACGACCGTAAAGGTAGCCATCCTTGATGATTCCCCCATACGGATCGACCGACCATTTCGCGCGGTCCACGCCCACCGTATCCATGTGCGCCACCAGCAGTAACGCTTTGGATGGGTCTGGCACGATGGTACTGCGAAGCCGCGCCACCACCGCGCTGCGCCCTGCAACGGTCGGCAGCAGTTCTGCCTGAATTCCCTCTTTGGCCAGGACGCTGGCGATATATTTTGCCGCCGCGTCTTCGTTGCCCGGGGGATTGGTGGTGTTGATCTTGACCAGATCCACCAGCCATTGCTGCGCTTCGCGCGCCAGCGCGGAGGTGTCCCCAACCAGCGAGGAGCTGGGCGAAACGCCCATGGCAGGCGGATTCTGGGCCACCTGGGCGCTCACCGCGCGAGCCTGCAAACCCTGCACAAATACAAGTATTGCGACGCAGAAGCTGATGCGCTTCCAATGCAAGAGACCACCCCCCGAAGTGCACTATCGACGTAAACTTTTTTGCACCGACGAAAAATCCATACTAACATGCCCACTTGGCGCTCTTGCGCCGGAGGCGGCTGCGTTTCCTGTGGGATACCCGGCCAACGCCCCCTGAAGGCAGACGCAACGCTTCTATTTTGCATCAAAGTATCGTGGGTTCCTGGCGAAGGGGTTCCTGGAGAATCGAATGAGAAAACAGGCAGGCATTTTCGGTTGCTGCGCAGTGCTTTTTGTCTTTGTCACCGTTTTTGTAGGCGGGGATGCCTATGCGCAAGCGCCTGCCGGCCCGCAACCGGTTTCTCCCCCGCAATCGAATCCCGCGCCGGCGCCCCCCAAGTCCGTGCCGCCTCAGGAGAAGCCCCAAGAGGGTGGCGTAACGATTTCCGTTGAAGTGCCGGTGGTTACGCTCGAAGTAGTCGCAACCACTTCCAATGGCGACATTATCCCCGGCCTCAAAAAAGATAATTTCCGCATTCTGGAAGACGGCGTCCCGCAAACCATCACCAACTTCGCTCCCAGCGATGCACCCCTCACAATCGTCGTGTTGATGGAATTCAGCGCCCGCGCCGGTGGTTGGTTTTCCGCCTATGCCAAATACTGGGCGGATGCTCTCTTCCCGAACTTGAATCAGAAAGATTGGGTCGCGCTGGTCACCTTCGACATGAAGCCCCGCACCGAAGTGGACTTCACGCAAAACAAAGATGAAGTGCGCGCGGCCATCTATCATCTCTATTTCCCGGGATTCAGCGAATCGAATCTCTTCGATGCACTGCTGGATACCAATGATCGTCTGAAGGATGTGAAGGGCAAGAAGGCGATTCTTGTGCTGGCGACCGGCGTGGATACCTTCTCCAAGCACACTTTGGATCAAACCATGAAGCAACTCCGCGGCTCCGACGCCACCATTTTCGCGGTCGGCCTCGACAAGCCCATCACCAACATGATGGACGCACGCGGCCGCATGGGCAGCATCAGCCGCATGAACTATCTGCAAGGAGAAAATCAGCTAAAAACGTTTTCGCAGATGACCGGCGGTTTTGCCTGGTTCCCGCAATTTGATGGCGAAATTCCCGGCATCTTTCGCAGCGTCGCGGAATTCCTGCGTCATCAGTACAGCATCTCCTACACCACCTCGAATCATTCTACCGACGGCAAATTCCGCAAGATTAAAGTTGAACTCGTGACTCCAGACGGCGCCCCCCTGGAAGTCCACGACCAAAAAGGCAAGAAACAAAAAGTGGTAGTCTACGCCCGCGAAGGCTACCAAGGCCCCAAAGGCGGCGTAGGCGACTAATCCGCACGCTCTGGCCGACTTGTAGTGGCCGACCTTCAGGTCGGTCCTCTTGGGTTGTCAGCTTATGTCTACGCCGCCAGTCTGTGTGGCGGCCGCCTTCCGAGGCGGGCGCCTTTTCTTCCCTTCCGGAGAACCGGAGCCGTGCCGGTTCGGAGCGGAGGGATCATGGCGTGGTCGCTCCGCGGTGGCCCTTAATATCCACGCGATAAATCGACTCGATTAAACAACTCCTCCCCCGCAAACCATTTCTCCAACAACCCCACCAGCACCGCCGTCTGCCGCGGCCAAAGCCGATCGCTGATCGCGCTGGTGTGCGGCGTGATGAACAGTCGTGGCGCACGCCACAGCGCGTTCTCCGGCGGAAGCGGCTCCGGATCGGTTACATCCAGTGCCGCGCCGGAAAGTCTTCCCGCCTCCAGCGCTCGAATCAACGCATCCTGATCCACAAGCGACCCGCGCGCCACATTCACGAACGCCGCCCCCGGCTTCATGCACGCGAATTCATCCGCACCAAACAGACGCTTTGTTTCCGGTGTCTCCGGAGCCGCCACCACAACATAATCCGCTTCGCGCAATGCTTCGTGCAGCCGCGTTGCCGAAAATATTTTCTCCGCAAGCTTCCTGTCGCCCTCGCCGGACCGCGTAACGCCCCACACCCGCATCTGAAATGCCGCCGCGCGTGCAGCCACTTCCCTGCCGATGGAGCCAAATCCAACGATCAGCACCACCCGTCCGTTCAACTCCGTCAAGTGCTGCGGCTCATCCCACAATTCCTGCTGGCCCCAATGCGCGTTATCCTGATGCCGCACCGAACCTGGAAAATTGCGCGCCAACGCCAGCAGCAATCCCATGGTGTGCTCGGCCATCGGCACGCTGAAAATTCCACGTGGATTCGTCACCACCACGCCCGAATCCCGCAACTCCGGATACATCAATTGCGCGACGCCCGTGGCAGTGGAATGGATCCATTTCAACTTTCTCGCATCCTTCAGTTGCTCGGCACGAAGCGAATACCCCACAAAAATATCGGTGTCGGGCAGCTCCTCCGCCAATCGCGAATAGTCCGGCAAATGCACCACGCGCATTTCCGGCCACCGCCGCCGGATCGCCTCCGCCATTTCCGGCTTTGGCCGCCACTCCGTAAACGGATGCCAGACACAAATCGTCAGCTTGGTCTCTTCAGGTTTCGTTCGATTCATGTATTGGATTTGCTTTTGTAGGGACCGCCTTCCGAGGCGGTCCGCCAATTCAGCGCTCCTGCGAACTTCCGCGATAGCAACGCACTCAACCCCGAATCCGCAGATCCCGTCCGGTCATGTCCTTCGGCGCCGATTCTCCCAGAATCCCCAGCATCGTTGGCGCAATATCCCGCAACGCCCCGCCCGGCGCCAGCTTCAACGCATCATTCTCGGTCACACAAATAAACGGCACCGGATTCGTCGTGTGATACGTGTGCGGCCCGCCATTTGCGGGATCGATCATCGTTTCCGCATTTCCGTGGTCCGCGGTAATAATCCACGCCCCGCCGCGCGGCTTGAGCGTTTGATAGATGCGCCCCAGTCCCGCGTCCACCGCCTCCACGGCCTTGATCGCGGCTTCTAAATTTCCGGAGTGGCCAACCATATCCGCGTTGGCGTAATTCATGATGATCGCGTCGAACTCGCCCTTCTCAATGGCATTCACCACCGTCTCCGTAATGCCCGCGGCGGACATTTCCGGTTTCAAATCGTAAGTCGCGACTTTAGGCGACGGCACCAGGATGCGCTCTTCGCCGCCAAACGGCTTCTCGACCCCGCCATTGAAAAAATATGTAACGTGCGCGTATTTTTCCGTCTCCGCACAGCGCAAGTTCTTGTACTGCAAATCCTGAAACACCTGCGCAAGGATTTGCTCCAGCTTTTCGGGCGATATCACGCACTGCAGCCACGGCCAGTTTTTGTCATACTTGGTCATCCCGACATAAAACAGATTTTTCGGCCGCTTGGGATCCGCGAATTTATCGAAGTCCGGCGCTTGCAGCGCATACGTCATCTGCCGCGCCCGGTCCGCGCGGAAGTTATAGAAAATCACCGCATCGTCATCACGAATCAATCCCACCGGCGTCGCCGACGGCCCAGTCCCTCGCGTAATCACGATAGGCTTCACAAATTCATCGGTAACGCCGTGTTCATAGCTGGCCTGCAGCGCGGCGATGGGATCGCTGGACTTAGTTTCCGCTTCTCCATGCACCAACGCGCGATACGCAAGCTCCACGCGCTCCCAGCGATTGTCGCGGTCCATCGCGTAATAGCGCCCGATTAGCGTAGCAATCTCCCCCACACCCAACTCCCGCATCTTCTTTTGCAGTCGCGCCACAAAATCGCGCCCACTGTGCGGCGGAGTGTCGCGCCCATCCACGAAGCAATGCACAAACACTTTCTCCACTCCATACCGCTTGGCCATTTCCAAGAGCGCGAAAAGATGGTTGATTTGCGAATGCACCCCGCCGTCGCTCAACAATCCCAGAAAATGCAATTGCCGCTGTCGGCCGCGTTCCATGGCTTGCTGAAACAGTGGCACCTGCTCCAGCTGTTTATTCGCGATCAGCAAATCGATTCGAGTTATATCCATGTGCACCACGCGCCCGGCGCCCATGTTCATGTGCCCCACTTCGCTATTGCCCATCTGCCCTTCCGGCAAACCCACCGACGGCCCGGAAGTGTTGATCAACGTATTCGGGAATTTGCGCATTAATTCGTCATAAGCAGGCTTGCGCGCCAACGCCACAGCATTGCCCTTGGTCTCGGCGCGGTAGCCCCATCCATCCAGCACAGTAAGCACAATAGGTTTCGGTCGTTTTGTCATGGCTCCTCAGAATCTTCTATTTTTCTTGCTTGTGTAGGGACCGCCTTCTGAGGCGGTCCGCTTAACTTGGCGCCTACGCATTCTTAAGTGGCGGCAATATGTGGATGCCCGCGTGGCCGTTGTTTTGCAACGCTGCCATCAACCCGCGAACGTCCGCAACGTAGCCAGCAGGCGTTCCACTTCTTCCATCGTGTTGTAATGCACTAACCCAATGCGTAGCATCCCACCCTGCGACTCCACCCCCAGCCGCTCGCTCAAATTCAGCGCATAGTAATTCCCATCCCACGTAAAGATTCCGCGCTCGCCAAGATACGTCGCAATCGCGGTCGGATGATGATTCCCGATACGCAGCGAAAGCGTCGAACACCGTTCCGACGAGCGCCGTGGATCGGTAATCCCGTAAATCCGCACTCCCGGAATCGCCTGCAACCCTTCGATCAGCCTCCCGATCAGACGCGTTTCATGCGCCACCGTTGCGCCATAGGCCGCAGCCAACGCTTCTCTCCGAGTCTTTGCCGACCCATCCGTACGGCGCCCAAGTTCCGCAAGATATTCCACCGCGGCACCAATCCCCGCGATCAACTCGTGCAACTGCGTGCCGCTCTCCCAACGATCCGGAAACTGTTCGCTGCACGGTCTCACCTTGTACGGCCGGAAATGCTGCAGATGCTTGCGTTTTCCATACAGCACGCCGGTATGCGGTCCAAAAAACTTATACGGCGAACACACCAGGAAATCACAGTCCAGAGCCTTAACGTCAATCAGCCCGTGCGGTGCGTAGTGCACCGCATCAATAAAAATCATCGCGCCCACCGCGTGAGCCCACTGCGTTATCTGCGCCACCGGATTGATGGTTCCTACCGAATTGGAGGCGTAGCCCACCGCGACCAGCTTGGTCTTCTCGTTAATCTTGCTTTTCAGGTCTTCCAGGTTCAGTGTGCAATCCTCTTCGCGAATATCCACCTGCCGGATAACCACGCCCTTTTCTTCCAGGGCTTTCCACGGAGAAAAATTCGCGTCGTGATCCAGCGTGGTCAGCACGATTTCGTCGCCGGGCTGCAGTTCACGCGCAATCGCGCGGGAAAGCGCAAAGGTAATCGTGGTCATGTTCTGGCCAAACACCACTTCATCCTTTTCGCAGTGAAAAAAATCGGCCATGGCCGCGCGTGTGTTGGCGATCATCTCGTCGGTACGCCGGCTGGTAAGGAACGCGCCACCGGTGTTGGCATTCGCGCTCATCAGATAATTCTGTATCGCGTGCATCACTTGCGTGGGCACCTGCGTACCCGCCGGCCCATCCAAGAATGCGGCTGGCTGTCCCTTCCATTGCGTCTGCAACGAAGGAAATTGCGCGCGCACCCAGGTGGTATCCAGTTGGCTGGTGGTGGTTGGATTCAGTCCCGTTGTACTCATGGTCCCCATCTCACAAATGAATTGAACTGCCTCGCTGATTTCTCGCACCACAG